>JAABUX010000079.1_pt1 | contig 158764 bp, 130 predicted proteins | sample 5561851 | NCBI WGS metagenome assembly JAABUX01 (sample SAMN10711883, study PRJNA513361) | rock metagenome | isolation source: Antarctica rocks | place: Antarctica: Victoria Land, Richard Nunatak red sandstone | collected 2016-01-03
CGCTGGAGTTGTTGGATGTCGTCGAAGTCGACCGAGCCGAGCAGGTAGACCTCAAGCGGAGGGGCCGAGGCGGGCGGGAGAGGCGGATTCATCTCGGCGGTCGACCTTTCGGAAACGGCTTGATGAGGTGGCAATCACCGGACCCGGACCTCGACGGAAGTCGCCCGACCGACGGCTTAACCTCCCACCATTTAATCCGGAACCATCCAGGCCGACAAGTGGATTGACAAAGCGAATCAAGCCCTTGCGGCTCAAGCTGACGGGGCACTCTTGGGCGGCATCAGGACGCGCTCCACCCAGGTGGTGTCGACTCGCCCCTCGATGAAGTCGCGGTTCCGGAAGATCCGCCGGTGGAGCGGGATCGTCGTCTGAATTCCCTCGATCACCAGCTCATCCAAGGCCCGGCGCATCGTCGCCATCGCCTCGTCGCGGGTCGGGCCGTGGACGATCAGCTTGCCGACCAATGAGTCATAATTGGGCGGGACGGAGTAGCCGACCTGGACGTGCGAATCCCACCGGACCCCAGGCCCGCCGGGGATCTTCAGCACGGTGATCCGGCCCGGCGAGGGTCGGAAGTCGTGGTCGGGGTCCTCGGAGTTGATCCGGCACTCGAAGGAGTGGCCCTTCGCCGAGATCTCCTTTTGGGTGAACGGGAGCTTCTCCCCGGCGGCGATCCGGATCTGCTGCTTGACCAGGTCGACCCCGGTGATCATCTCGGTGACGGGGTGCTCGACCTGGATTCGGGCGTTGACCTCGATGAAGTAGAAGTTGTTGTTCTGGTCGACGAGGAACTCGCACGTCCCCGCGTTGACGTACCCCACCGCCTTGGCCAAGCGGACGGCGGCCTCGCCGAGCTTGGTCCGGACGTCGAGCGGGAGCGTCGGCGCGGGGGCTTCCTCGACGAGCTTTTGATGCCTGCGCTGGAGCGAGCAGTCGCGGTCCCACAAGTGGACGACGTGGCCGTGGGCGTCGGCGAGGATCTGGATCTCGACGTGGCGGGGGCGGTCGATGAACTTTTCGAGGTAGACGCTGGCGTTCTTGAACGCGGCTTCGGCCTCGTTGCGGGCGGATTGGATCGACGAGAGGAGGGTGGATTCTTCGCGGCAAACCCGCATCCCCTTGCCGCCCCCGCCCGCCGCCGCCTTGATCAGGACGGGGTAGCCGATCCCTTTGGCCAGGCGGAGGGCCTCGGCGTCGTCGTCGACCGGGCCGTCGGAGCCGGGGACGCACGGCACCCGCGCGGCGGCCGCCACCGCCTTGGCCTCGGTCTTCAGTCCCATCCGGCGGATCGCCTCGTGGGGGGGGCCGATGAACTCGAAGTTGCAGCTCCGGCAGATCTCGGCGAAGCTCGGGTTCTCGCTCAGGAAGCCATAACCGGGGTGGATGGCCTGGACGTCGGCCACCTCGGCGGCGGCGATCAGGCGGGGGATGTTGAGATAGCTGTCCGAGCTGACCGCTTTGCCGATGCAGATCGCCCGGTCGGCGAGCGCGAGGTAAGGGGCGTCGCGATCGGCCTGCGAATAAACGGCGACGACCTCGATCCCCATCTCCCTGCACGCCCGGATGATCCGGAGGGCGATCTCACCGCGATTGGCCACCAAGATCCGTTGAAACATCGACACGTCCGCCGAAAGTTTATGCGTTAGAGGGGGCTTGGGTGAGGCGAAAGGGGCGCCTTATCCGTATCCCAAGGGTTTCATCCACCGCAAATCGCAGGATTGCAAATTGCAGATCATTGCTTGGATTGAGCCTGGTTTGCAATCTGCAATTTGCGATCCGTCATTCTGACTTGGGATTGGTTTGATCCGTAGATCAGGCGGGGTTGACGCGAAACAACGGCTGGCCATATTCGACCGGCTGGCCGCTCTTGACCAGGACCTCGGTGATCGTCCCGGAAACCCCGGCGGGGATGTCGGTGAAGACCTTCATCGCCTCGATGATGCAGACCGTGGCGTCGGGCCGGACCGTCGAGCCGACCGACACGAAGCTCGGGGCTTCGGGGGAACTCGACGAGTAGAACGTACCGACCATCGGGCTTTCGATCACCACCCCGCTCGGGGTCGGGGCGGCGGGAGCGGCGGGGGCCGTCGGCGTTGCGGGGACCGGGGCTGGACTGGCGGTGTAAGCCGGGGGAGGGGGCGGGTAGGCGTAGCCGGCGGGAGCCGCTTCGTGGCCTCGGCGACGGAGCCGGATCTGGGTCGAGCCTTCGATGAAGTCGAGTGCCGTGAGGTCGTAGCGCTTCATCAGGCGGACCAGGTGGCGGACAGCCGGGACGTTGGCGGGCTCGCTCGGGGGTTCGGGCGGCTTCGAGGGATTCTCCGGCACCGGCATTCGGACTCGCTCCAATCCACAACGATCAACGCGAAACAGCAGGCCCGATCTCGGATGATCTTGACTTTAACTCGAACTGGCCACAAGCTCGGGAAATGGATCGCAAATTCCAAATCGCAGAGTGCAAATGAAATTCGATGAGAATTGTCCTTTGCAATTGGCGATCCCGCAATCTGAAACGCTCACAACTCCCGAAGCCGGATGTTCAACGCAACACAATTTCATCAAGCGACTTGGGGACGCGGGTCAGGACCTCGGGGCCGTCGGCGGTCACGAGGACGTCATCCTCGATCCGGATACCGCCCCAGTCGGGCAGGTAGATCCCCGGCTCGATCGTGACGACCATCCCCGCCTTCAGGGTCACGGGGTTGTCGCGGCGAAAGAACGGGTTCTCGTGGATTTCCAGCCCAAACCCATGCCCCAAGCCGTGAGTGAAGAAGCGACCGAAACCCGCATCCTCGATCACCGATCGGGCCGAGGCGTCGACGTCGCCCGCCTTGGCGCCCGGCCGGAGGGAGGCGATCCCCCGCTCCTGCGCTTCAAGGACGGTCCGATAGACCTTCTCAAACTTGGGTGTGACCTTACCGGTCACCACCACCCTCGTCAAGTCACTTTTGTAGGCGTCCGAGCAAGCGCCCCAGTCGACGAGGACGAAGTCGGCATCGCCGATCTTCGAATCGCTCGAAGGGTGGGCGTGGGGCAAAGCGGCCCGAGACCCCACCGCGACGATCGGGGCGAACGCCGCCGACTCGGCCCCGCAGTGGCGGAGGTAACCTTGCAAGGCGTCGGCCAGGTCCTTTTCCGAATCCCCCTCGCCCATCCCGGCTCGGAGCATCTCGAACCCGCGCTCAGCTTGCTTGATCGAGCAGCGGATCGCGGCGACCTCGTGGCGATCCTTGATCGATCGGAGGGCCTCGACCCGGCCGGCCACCGCGACCAGGTCGACGTTGGGAGCTTTGCCTCGGATCGTCTCGAAGTTGGCGACGGTCAGCTTCGACGGTTCGAACCCGACCTTCGCCGCGCCGAACTTGCCGATTACCTCGCCCACGCCGTCGAAGAGGAGTTGCCCGACCGGTCGGATGTGGACCTCAAGCCCGGGGCATTCTTGCTCGATCTGGGTGGCGAACCGACCGTCGGAGATCAGGAGCGTCCGAGTTTTGCCGACGAGCAAGACCGAAGCCTCGCCGGTGAAACCGGTCAGGTAGCGAACGTTCTGCTCGGCCACGACCAGCAAGGCGTCGATCGGGTCGGCCCGGATCGCCTTCCGAAGTTTTTCGAGCCGACGCTCGCTCAGATCCATCGCGATAAGCCCAAGACCCCGGAGAAAAATCGAAGCCAATTGCGTCGTAAGTTATTCCAATAAAATAAGTTTGGCGACCGATCCGGGGATCGGTCGCCAAACTCTGGTTTGCTCAATGTGCGGGACCTGAGGTCAAACGGTAAGCTTACCAGTCGCCGCCGGCATCGCCACCACCACCGCCGCCCCAGTCGCCGCCGGCGTCTCCGCCTCCGCCTCCGCCGCCCCAGTCACCGCCGGCCGAGTTGTCGGTCGCGGTCCCACCGTAGTCGGCTTCGGCTCCGCCGCCGCCCCACTCAGGGCCGGCGTCTTCGATCGGGGCCGCTCCGGCTCCGGCGTCGACCCCGGTCTGATCAGCGACGCCCCCGCCGTGGTTCCGGCCGGAGAACTGGTCGTAAAGGTAGTTGCCCGCCAAGGCCCCGCCGATCCCGCCGAACATGCTCGACATGAACCCGCCGCCGCCCGCCGGGGCACCGCCGTAGCCGCCCCCACCGTAGCCGGGTCCGCCCTGGCCGGGGTAGCCGCCTCGGCCACCCATCATCCCCTGGCCGCCGGCGCCCATCGAGTTACCACGCATCATGCCCATCAAGCCGCTCAGGAGTCTGATCACGAGCCACACACCCAGAATGCCCAGAATGATGGTCATCAAGGAAAATCCCCCCGAAGCAGGTTTATTGGCGGGAGCCTGTCGAACCGGAGCGGCCACGCCGCCCCGACGATTTTTGGCAACCGGAGCCTGGCGGATCGTCCCGCCCGCTTCGAGCTTGGCATCGGAAAGGACCGAACCCAGCTTCGCCACGCCTTGGGCGAGGCCAGCGTCAAAATCACGCTTCTTGAAGCTGTCAACCAGCGTGGCTTCGACCTGTTTCAGTCGCTCACGAGTCACATATTTTCGGTAATCCCGCGACGCTTCGGCGAACATCTTCGAATCATTCTTCGAGACGAGAAGGTAGATACCCCTGGCGTTGACCGCCTGGGCATGCTTGGTCGTCACATCGGAGATCGTCTCACCGTTCAACGACTCGACGGTCTCGATCGTCATCGGCACTTCGTATTCTTTTTCGAGGCGGTCGAGTTCGGTCAACGACTTCTGGACCGCTTCAGTGGAGAAGAGTCCCGCCTTGTCGCGGATCTCGCCGGCGTTCGAGGTTGAGGACGCCGCGATCACCACGGCCGAGGCCAGCAGCGCCGGCACGACGAGCCACCATCTCGGTCGGTTTGTCATTGGTTTGCCTTTACGAATTGCATCAAAAGTTGGTTGGAGTGCGGCCTCAAGTCCCACCCGAAAAGCGGATGGTCGACCACTTTCCCGAAGTTCTTCGCCGCCAGGCCGCCGTTATTCGATCGGAGACGGGCGGCAGCCATTGGTTGACAATCGTCGGCACAATTCGTGCCGATTTTGGATTGTACGCCATTTCAAGACTCAAGGACATCGCCGAAGCGGGCGATGGCGATCACCGCCTCGCGGAGGATCTGGACCCTGGCCCGATTCCGGCGAATCCCGAGGCGGACGGAGTCGTAAACGTAAACCTCTCGGGTCGCGGCGCTGTCGCGGAAGTCGTGAAGGTCCGCGTCGGTCATCGTGAAGAACTGGGGGCCGACTTCGACCAGCGTCCCCAGGCAAACGTAGCTGGAGCTGAGGTCGAGCACGACGACGTGGCCGATCAGGCTTGCCAGCTCGGGGGGCGGTTCGGCGGACGTCATCGGAACTCCGATCCCCTCGGGAACTTGAGGATTTTTGAAAAGAATAATTAGGGCTTTGGTTCGCCTTGACGGATTGTACGCCCAGGGCTAACGTCCCGCCACCATGTCCACCATATACCGCCCCACCATCGTTGGCCTTGTTTCGCCCGGCTTGTTCTGGCTGGCGGCTTCGGTCGCCCAGGGCCAGGGTTCGCCGAGCCCCCAGGGCCTCCCGACGATCCCGGCGCCGGCGTCGTCCTCGACGTTCTCGGTGCTCCTGATGTCCAACGGTACGGTCGTCCGAGGCGAGATCACCGACGACCCCGCCGCCGGGGCCTACCGCCTCAAGATCCCGGGGGGGCAAGTCCCCTACCCGAAAACCCGGGTCAAGCGAGCGGGGCACTCGATCGAGGAGCTTTACCGCTACCAGGTCGAGGCGCTCCCCAAGGGCGACCCCGAGGAGCGGATGAAGCTGGTCCGGTGGTGCTTGACCGAGCACTTGCCCGGCTTCGCCCGCGAGCAACTCGCCGACGTCCTCAAGATCTGCCCCGACGACCCGGTCGCCGAGCGGATGGCCAAGAACCTCGAAGCCAACGCCGAGAACAACGACCGAGACCCCGCCGTCCAGCAAACCAGCGGCGAGGTGCCCCGAGGCGACGCCCCCGCCACGCTCGACCCGGGGATCGTCAAGAAAGTGCGCAAAGGCTTCGGCAACAATCTGCCCGAAATCTTCGACCTGCCCCCGGCCGTGGCCGTCCCCCTGGCCTCGAAGTTCGCCGAACTGGTCCAGCCGGTCCTCCAGATGAAGTGCGCCGGGTGCCACAACGAGAAATATCAAGGGGAGTTCCAGCTCGTCCCGGTCCGGACCCGGAAGGACCTCCAGAACCCCGACGTCGCCCGGGCCAACCTCGACGCCGCGCTCCGGCTGGTCAACCCCAACGACTTCGCGCGGTCCGACCTGCTTTCCGCAGGGTTGGTCCCGCACGGTCCCAACAAGGGGGCGATCTTCACCGGGCCGAACGACCGCCAGTACAAAGTTTTAGTGACCTGGGTCCGCAGCCTCGGGTCCAGCACCGCCGCCGAATCCGCCAAGGCGGGCGGGTCGAATCACGTGAACGAAGGAGTCACCCGGACGGGTTACGTCCCCGCCGGGTCCGCCGACGGGTTCGCCTCGGATCGCCAGGGGCGGTCGTCGGCGTCGTTGTCGAGCGGGACCGACACCACCGGGGGCAAGCTCCCCACCTACACGCCGCCGGGGGCCTCGCGGACCATCAACGAGATCAACGAATCGGCCGACTTTTCCGGGGGAACGGCAACCGACTTTCCCGTCCTCAGTGACGTCCTCAATTCAGCCGCCGGCGGCCGAGCGCCCGCCACGATGACTCCGACGACCCGAAACAACCCCGCTTCCGGCCCGGGGCGTCGATCGGCTCCTTCGATGAACCTGCCGACGTTGCCGACCTCGAAACCGACCAGACGTCCCGCCCCTCGGGAAGTTGTCGACGAGGCGCCGAGCGACCCGGTGGTTTCGCCGACGACCGCCGTGGAGGTTTCGCCCGGAACGGTGGCGGTCGAGATGGACGACAACCCCAACAATCTTCCGGGGATGAACCAACCCAAGTACCCAAAGGCGAAGCCCAAAGCCCAGCCCGACCCGGTGCCCGACGACGAAGCCCCCAAACCCGCGCCGAGCAGAAAGAAACCCAAGGTCGACCCGGCCCTCCTCGAAAAGATGATCAAGCAGCGAAACGCCCCGAACCCTTAATCCTCGGCAACTCGATAAGAGTTGACGACAAGACCCGACCATCGCGTCGGGTCTTGTTCGTTGACAGGGGCGGGTTTCGGACTATAACGAGGAGCAACCCACGACGTTGACCAGGAACCGAAGGTAGGCAAGCCCAATGGCCGGACAAACCGTCTTGATCACGGGAGGAGGCGGCGGGATCGGCTCGACCCTGGCCCGGCAACTGGTCGGTCGAGGCGACTCGGTGGTCCTCTTCGGTCGCCGACCGGAAGTCTTGGAACAACTGGCGAGCGAACTCGGCCCGAACGCGATGGCGGTTCCGGGGGACGCCGGGCAACTCGACTCGCTTGCCGGGGCGGTCAGCGCGGCGGTCGAGCGGTTCGGTCGGCTCGACGGCCTGGCGCACTGCGTCGGTTCGATCCGGCTCAAGCCGCTCCACCTGACGACCCTCGACGAGTTCAACGAGACGGTCCAGGTCAACCTCGGCACCGCGTTCCTGGCCTCGAAGGCGGCGCTCGGGGCGATGCGGACCCAGGGGGGCGGCTCGATCGTCCTGGTCAGCACCGTCGCGGTCCATCAAGGGCTGAATAATCACGAAACGATCGCCGCCGCCAAGGGGGGGATCGAAGGCTTGGTCCGATCCGCCGCGATCACCTACGCTCGCCAGAGCGTCCGATTCAACGCCGTTGCCCCCGCCTTGACCGAGACTCCGCTGTCCGCGCCTCTGCTTCGAAACGAGGCTGCCCGGACTTTCAGCGAAGCCATGCACCCGCTGGGGCGGGTGGGTCGGCCGGAAGACGTGGCGTCGGCGATCGCCTTCCTGCTTGGCCCCGAGTCAAGCTGGGTAACAGGCCAGGTCTGGGGAATCGACGGTGGCCTGGGAGCCGGGCAGGCCCCCCCTCGGGCCGTGGCCAAGACCTCATGAACCCCATCGCTCGGGAACCCTCTTGATGAATCCTCGACTCCTCCTGGCGATCTTCGACAGCATCTACCTCTTCGCGCTGACGAGCTTCGTCGGGGCGATCCTGTTCTTCTCGTTCGGGGTGGCGCCGATCATCTTCCGGGTGCTCGGGGCCGAGTCGGCGGCGAAGTTCGTCCGGGCCTTGTTCCCCCGCTACTACGCTTGGGGCGTGGTTTCGACGGCGATCGCGCTTCCGGCCCTGATCTGCGGCCCGCTCACCTTCCCCGAGCTTCGGGGGGCGAACGTCGGCGTCCAGGCGGCGTTGATCGGCGTTTGCCTCGGCATCATGCTCTATTGCGGGAACTCGCTGACACCGGCGGTCAACAACGCCCGGGACGCCGGCCCCTCCGAGGCGGCCCGGTTCGATCAACTCCACAAGAGGTCGGTCCGGCTCAACGCGGTGGCCCTGTTGCTTGGCCTGACCTTGATCGTCGGCTTCGCGATCCGGCGACCGGTGCGGACCTCGGGGTTGAACGAGATGACGCCGACCGAGCGGGTCGCCTACGACAACGACTTTTCCAGGGCGCTCGACGAGATCATCCGGGGGCGGTCGGGACGGACCTCGAAGGACGGCGAGGCTCCCCCCTCGCGCTTCCAGTTCGACGCCGCCGCCCGCGAGGAACTCGAAGGGCTGGTCGAGGCCCGACGCAAGCGCAACCAACCAGCCCGCCCCTCCGACGGCGCGGCGCGTTGAATCAAACCGGAGAGGTAGGCAGACGGCGCCGCTGCTGTTACAATCGCCCGATGCCTGGACCAGTCTGCGTCGGCGATCATGCACTTCATGACATGATTAGACGGCCCCGGAGTTTCGATCCATGTCGGATGCGTCTGCGAGTCGCAAGAAGCTCTACATCGAGACGGTCGGCTGCCAGATGAACCTGCTCGACAGCGAGCTGGTCGTCGGCAAGCTCCGGAACGAAGGGTATGAGCTGACCGACGACGTCGAGCAGGCCGACACCATCCTCTACAACACGTGCTCGGTCCGGCAGCACGCCGAAGACAAAATTTATAGCGCCCTCGGCCGCATCCGCCACCTCAAGACGCTCAAGCCCGACGTCTCGATCGGCGTCTTGGGGTGTATGGCCCAGAAGGATCAGGCCAAGATCCTCAAGCGTGCTCCTTATGTGGATGTTGTGGTCGGTCCCGGGCAACTTGGCCGGGTTTCCGAACTGCTCGACCTGGCGAAGTCCGAAGGCAAGCCGCAGATGGCGGTCAGCCTCCCCCGGACCGGCGGCTCGCGCGACACCGTGACCGCCAGCTTCGCCGAGTACGACCCGCTCCGCGAACCGAGCATGCGGCCCAGCCCGTTCCAGGCGTTCGTCCGGATCATGATGGGGTGCGACAAGTTCTGCACCTACTGCATCGTCCCGTCGGTCCGAGGCCCCGAGCAAAGCCGACCCCCCGCCACCATCATCGACGAGGCGAAGATGCTCGCCGACCAGGGGGTACGCGAGATCACGCTGCTCGGCCAGACCGTCAACAGCTACAAGCACCCCGAGGGGCCGGGCCGGGCCGCCCGTCTGTCGGACCTCCTCGAACGGTTGCACGCGATCGACGGGATCAGCCGGATCAAGTTCATCACGAACTATCCCAACGACATGACCGACGACCTGTTGCAAGCCGTCCGCGACTTGCCCAAGGTCTCGCGCTATCTCCACGTCCCGGCGCAGAGCGGTTGCGACGACGTCCTCAAGCGGATGAAGCGGGGCTACACCGTCGGGCTTTACGACGACATGATGGCGAGGATTCGCGACGTCATCCCCAACGCCTCGGTGTCGAGCGACTTCATCGTCGGCTTTTGCGGCGAGACCGAGGCGTCGTTCCGGAAGTCGGTGGCGATGGTCGAGCGCTGGCGGTTCAAGAACAGCTTCATCTTCAAATACAGCACCCGGACCGGGACTAAGGCCGACCTCTTGATGATCGACGACGTCCCCGAGGAGGTCAAAAAGCGACGGAACGCCGAACTTCTCGCCGTCCAGGACGCGATCAGCTTCGAAGATTACCAGACCTTCGTCGGCCAGACGGTCGAGGTCCTGGTCGAAGGGCCGAGCAAGTCGTCGACCGCCCGGGAACTCGCCCCCGGCGAGTTCGGCCAGTTGACCGGCCGGACCTCGTGCGACCGGATCGTCGTGTTCGACGGGCCGGGGCGGTTGATCGGGCAGACCTTGGACGTGGAGGTGGATCGGGCGAGCGTCGTGACCCTGTTCGGGCGGGTGAAGTCGAGGGAAGTCGTGGCCTCAAGGATGGCCAACCTGGTCGGATGATCGGTTCATCGGGAGCGGGAATGGTTCGATCGCTGGCGGATCGGGTGGGGCTTTGGTGCGACGCCGTGGGGGTGGCCTTGCCCCTTCGTCCTACCTTCGCGCAACTCGACGGGGGCTTCGCCGAGGTCGGCAAGTCGTGTCGACCCGGGACCGACCCCGCCCGGCTCCGGAGTTGGGAGCGACGCTTCGGCTACTCGCTCCCCGAGAGCCTGAAAACCTGGCTCCGCCTCTCCGACGGGTTTTACGTCGAGGCGGGGCCGCTGATCCACCCGCTGTCGTCGCTCGGGCCGATGGTCCCGTTCGCCCAGATCCCGGGCCTGGCTATGCAGCCGGAAAGTTGGTTCGAACTGGGTAACCCGAACCGGGAAACGATCTGTATCGACCTCGCCTATCGACGGCCCGACGGCGACTTCCCGCTGTTCGCCTCGGGCGACGACGAGCGGCAAACTCCGCCTCGGCTGATCGCCTCCGGATTCACCGCCTGGTTCTTGAAGGTCCTCCACCGAGGAGGCGCCGAATACTGGCTCGACGCCGACTTCGCCCCGCTCGGCGACCCCTGGAGCGAACACTGCCGCCTCGTCCCGTCGCCTCCCCTCTCCGAACCGCTCCGAGCCTACTCCCCCCAAGTCCGCGCACTCCTGGGCCAAGGCGTCGACGACGGCTCGATTGCCCGCCAACTCGGTCTGTCTCGCGTCGAGATCGAAGCCATCGTCCGCCACATCCAGCACACCCCCGCCCACATCGCCACCATCTCGATGAAATCCCATCGAGCCACGGATGGAACACGGATGAATCACGGATAAGCTTTTTTAAATTCTTCTTGTCTGATCTGTGTTTCATCCGTGTTCCATCCGTGGCTAAACCCAAGAGCGAGCCATGCCGACGTTTCCGTTCGTGACGGCCGAGCGATTCTTGGCTTTGATCGAGAATGCGGAATCAACCCGGCTCTGGTTGTCGGGGCTTGGGGTTCGCGACGCCGAGCGGGGATATCGCGATCTTCGGGACTTGACCGGCCGGGGAGTCCCGGTCCGCCTGGTCGCGCAGCTCGCGGCGCGGCTCGACGCGACGTTGCCGAAGTGCCCGGACCCCGGGATGGCTTTGACCAACCTCGAACGGTTCGTAGCGGCGAGTCCTCAGCCTGAAGTGACTTTGTCCGGCCTGGTCGAGCATCCCAAGGCGGTCGAGATTGCGGTCCAGCTTTTCAGCACGAGCCAGTTCTTCAGCGAGCTGATGATCCGCGACCCGACGTTGCTTGACTGGCTCCGAGGCGGCGCCGATCGCCGCGACCCGTCCCGATTGATCGAGGACCTCTGGGTCGAGATGCAAGCCTCGCCCACCGAGGACGCCAGACGCCTGGCGCTCCGCCAGTTCCGGCTCCGCGAAGTCCTCCGGATCGGCTACAACGACATCGTCCGCGACCTCCCTTTGGACTTGATCACCCTCGACCTCGCCCACCTCGCCGACGCCTGCGTCGAGGTCGCCGTCCGCTCGGCGCAGCTTTCGGTCGAGAGCAAGCATGGTCGCCCCGGAGGCGAGAACGGCCAGGCGGCCCGGTTCGTCGTTTTGGCCTTGGGGAAGCTCGGCGGCGAGGAACTCAACTATAGCTCCGACATCGACCTGATCTTCGTCTACGACGCCGAGGGGGCGACGACCGGCCCGAAGGTCATCTCCAACGCCCAGTTCTTCGCCAAGGTCGGCGCCGAGGTGGTCCGGACCCTGTCCGACCACACCAGCCTGGGGATGGCCTACCGCGTCGACATGAGGCTCAGGCCCGAAGGGGATCAAGGGCCGCTGGCCCGGTCGTTGGAGGCGACCTTGGGTTATTACCAGACCTCGGGCCGGACCTGGGAGCGGCAAGCCCTGATCAAGTGCCGGGCGGTGGCCGGGGATCTGGACCTGGGCAACGACTTCCTCGAAGCGATCACCCCGTTCGTCTATCGACGCTATCTAAGCGGTGCCGAGATCGGCGAGATCAAGGCGATGAAGCGGCGGATCGAGCAGCGCACGGTGTCGGCGGGGACGGCGGCGGTCGAGGTCAAGACCGGCCACGGCGGCATCCGCGACGTCGAGTTTGTCGTCCAATTCCTCCAACTCCTCCACGGCGGCGAGTACCCCGAGGTCCGCCACGCCAACACGTCGGTGGCGCTTTCGAGGCTCGAAGCCGTCGGCTGCCTGACCGCCGAGGAGCGTGGGATCATGGTCGAAACGTACCGCTTCCTCCGCCGGGTCGAGCATCGGTTGCAGACCATGTTCGACCGGCAAACCCACGAGATGCCCCGGAACCTCGAAGACCAGCGTACCCTGGCCATCCGCCTCGGGTATCCCCCTGCGAGCCACTGGGAAGACCGGACCGGCCCCGCCGAGCGGTTCTTGGCCGACTACCGCTCGAAGACCGAGAAGAACCGGGCGATCCTCAACCACCTGCTCCACGACGCCTTCCCCGGCGGCGACGGCTCGGTCGACCCCGTCGTCGACCTGGTGTTGGACCCATCCCCCAGCCCCGAGATGATCGAAGGGGCGTTGGCTTCGTTCCCGTTTCGAGACAAGGTGACGGCTTACCAGAATCTGATGGCCCTGGCCCGCGAGGAAAGCCCGTTCCTGTCGCAGGCCCGATGCCGCCACTTCCTGGCCGGGATCGCCCCCCGGTTGCTCGACGCCGTGGGCAAAGCGCCCGACCCCGACATGGCGCTGACGAACCTCGAAAAGGTCTCGGCGTCGCTCGGCGCCAAGGCGATGCTGTGGGAACTGTTCAACCTCGACCCGCCGACGCTCCGGCTCTACGTTGAGGTCTGCTCGACCAGCCAGCTCTTGTCGGAGATCCTGATCGGCAACCCGGGAATGATCGACGACCTGATGGATTCGCTGGTCATCAACCAACCTCAGTCCGCCGAGGCGATCGGGACCGAGCTTGCCGAGCTTTGCCGGGGGGCCGAAGACCTGGCGCCGATCTTGTCGAGCTTCCGGAACAAGGAGTGGATCAGGATCGGGACCCGCGACATCCTCAAGCGCGAGCCGATCCGCGAGGTGACCCGAGAACTCGCCGACGTGGCCGAGGCGATCGTCGTCGAAGTCGCCAAGGACCAGTGGCGACGCCGCTCGGGTCGGTTCGGCATCCCTCGCAGGGCCTCGGACGGGCGGATCTGCTCGTGGGCGATCATCGCCCTGGGTAAGCTAGGCGGGCGGGAACTCAACTATCACGGCGACCTTGACCTGATCTTCGTCTACGACGAGGACGGTTGCACCCCGGGGTATAAGACGGGTCCGCCGACCTCGAACGTCCAATTTCACTCGGAAGTCGCGAGACGGATTATTCGGAAGCTCAGCGAAGCGTCCGGTTCGGGTTTCCTTTACGCCGTAGATGCCCGGCTCCGACCTCACGGGTCTTCGGGAACGATGGCGATCCCCTTGTCGGCGTTCGAGGACTATTACGGGAATCACGCCCAGGTCTGGGAGCGGTTGGCCCTGACCCGTGCGCGGGTCCTTCGAGGCCGAGGTGGGTTTCCTCGACGGGTGGCGAAGGCGATCCGGACGGTCCTGGCGAACCCGGTCGAGCCGGTGACGCTCGCGAGGGAGGTTCGCGCGATGCGCCGGAAGCTCGAATCGTCGAGGGGCCCGGCCGACCTGAAGCGAGGGGCGGGGGGCCTGGCTGACATCGAATTCTTGCTCCAGTACTTGCAGCTTCGCCACGCCGACATCCCCGGCGTCGTGCAGCCCAACCTGTGGGATGCTCTCGAAGCCTGCAAAACCGCCGGCCTTCTCACAGAGCAAGCCTTTCTTGACCTCCAAGCGGCCTATGATTTCATCCGGACCGTCGAAGGTCGGCTCCGAATCCAGAGGAACCGTGCCGTCCTCGACTGGCCCACCCAGTTCGACGAGGTCGCTCGACTCGTCGGAGGAATGAACCGAGACGCCGTCGACCCCATCGAGACCGTCGCCGCGTTCCGCTCCGAGGTCGCCCAAACCCTGGCGACGACCCGGCGATGGTTCGACGCGATCGTCGATGGGCGACTTGATTGAATTTTTAGCCACGGATGGAACACGGATGGAACACGGATAAGACCTAAAAAAAGAGATTTATCCGTGTTCCATCCGTGGCTAGTTTCCTCGAATTGTTCGAAACCGTTATTATCTCGACTTGGCCGCTTCGAGACTTCGTGTGGAGGAGGCTTCGGCTTGCCATCGACTTGGTCGAGGACGATTGATCCGGGTTCGGTCTGGCGGAAGATCCAGAGGTCGACCCGTCGCAAGATGGCGCTCGGGTTTGGCCTGGCGACGTCGCTCCTGGCGATCTTCTCGGCGTTGGCCTGCCTGTCGACTTACCGGCTCCTCGAAGATGGTCGCCGGGTCACGCACACGATCGAGGTCTTGGCGACGCTCGATGGGATGCTCTCGAAGCTGTTCGACGCCGAGAGCGACCAGCGCGGTTATCTGATCACCGGCGACCCCGCGTTTTTGCGCCCGTTCGAGTCCGCCGAGATCGAAGCGAACGATCGCCTCGTCCGCTTGGCCTTGTTAACCTCCGACAATTCTAGTCACCGGGCGAGGCTCGTCCGACTCCGACCGATGCTGATCGAGCGTCTGGTCTTGCTCCGGCGCGGGATCGACCTCCGGCGGGCGCAGGGGATCGAGGCGATCCGGGCGCTGGTGGTCGGCGGTCGCGGTCGGTTCTTGACGGATTCAATCCGGAGACTGGCGGCCGAGATGGTGGCCGAGGAGCGGCAAATCCTCGACGAGCGGGTGAATCGCTCGTACCTCAGCGCCCAGGTCGCGACGATCACCTACGCCTTGCTGATGATCCTGGTGCTGATCTTGATCTGGGCCGTGGACCGGCTAGTTCGCCAAGATCTCCGAGCCAGGGCGGAAACCGAGCTGGCGCTCCGTCAGAGCCGCGAGCGGTTCGAGCTGGCGGTCGCCGGGTCGCGAGACGGGATCTGGGATTGGCTGTTCCTCAACAACGAGACGTACTATTCGCCGCGATGGAAGGGGATGCTCGGCTACGAAGACGACGAGGTTTCCGCCGACCCCGACGAGTTCACTTCGAGGATTCACCCCGAGGACCGCGAGCGGCATCGGGCCGTCCTCAAGGACTACCTCGAGACGCGACAGAGCGCCGAGTATCAGGTCGAGCTTCGGCTTCGCCACAAGGACGGCTTCTACCGATGGATCTTGTCGAGAGGGGTGGCGCTCCGCGACGAGTCGGGCCGACCTTACCGGATGGCGGGTTCGCACACCGACATCACCGCCCGGAAGGAGGCCGAGTCGCTCCTGCTCGACCAGAATCGCCGACTGGAAGCCGCCGTCAAGTCGGAGCAGGTGGCGAGCAAGGCCCTCAAGCTGGCCCAAAGCCAGCTCGTCCAGTCGGAGAAGCTCGCGGGGCTGGGCCAGATGGTGGCCGGCGTGGCGCACGAGATCAACAACCCGCTCGCCTTCGTGATCAACAACGCCGCCGTCTGCTCCCGGGACCTCGACGACCTCTGCCGCCTCGTGACCCTCTACGCCGAGGCCGACCCGATCTTGAAGCGGCAGGATGCTCATCTCTTCGAACGGATCAACTCGTTCCGAGAAGCGGCCGACGTCGACTTCGTGCTCCATAATCTGAAAAAACTCCTGGGTCGATCCGACGATGGCCTTCGTCGAATCCAGCGCGTCGTCAACGACTTGCGCCTGTTCGCCCGCCTCGATGAACGCGACCTCAAGGACGCCGACTTGAACGCCGGGATCGAGTCGACCGTCACCATCGTCCGCGGGAGTGCCCGACGAGGCGACGTCGACCTCCAACTCGACCTCGAACCGCTCCCGCTCGTCGCCTGCCAGCCGGCCCGGATCAATCAGGTCGTCATGAACCTGCTGTCCAACGCCATCGACGCCACCAGCCGGGGCGGCAAGGTCTTCGTCCGGTCGCGAAACGATGGGGCCAGCGTCCGGATCGAGGTTTCCGACACCGGTGAGGGAATCGACCCGTCGGTCGTCGACCGGATTTTCGACCCGTTCTTCACCACCAAGCCGGTCGGCCAGGGGACCGGTCTCGGCCTGAGCATCAGCTACGGGATCGTCCGCGACCACGAGGGGACGATCGACGTCAACTCCCGGCCGGGAGTTGGGACGACCTTCGTCGTTCGCCTCCCCCTGGTGGCCTCGATTTTGATCTCGCCGAGGACCGTCGGGATTGGTCATCTTCGTGATCTCTGAGTTTTCGGGTCTCTGAACGACCCTCAACTTGCCCTCCCTTCGACGTCCCGGCTAGGATGTCCCGCTTTGAGCCAGGAAACGCCGAGTTCACCGACAAAACCATGAACATCGCGTCGAAATTCGCGGGGCATGCGGTCAGGGCGATCCGGTCGACCGCCGGGCTTGACCTGTTCCAGACCTGGAACCCGCAACCGGCTCGAACCGGCAAGGTCTGCCTGTTCGCTCATTGGGACCCGCACGGGATCATCGACGACTATGTCCTCTACTACCTGAAACGGATCAACGACGAGGGGTACTCGATCCGCCTGGCATCGACCTCGTCCCGACTTGACCCGGAAAGCGTGGACAAGGCCCGGAAAGTGTGTGACCAGGTGATCTGGCGGAGGAACGTCGGCGTCGATTTCGGCTCGTGGCGCGAGGCCGAACGCAGCAGCGCCCGCTTGGCCGAGTTTGACGAGTTGCTCTTGTCCAACGACAGCGTTTTCGGGCCGGTCCACGACCTCCGACCGATCTTGGACCGGATGAGGAGCGAGCCAAGCACCATCTGGGGGTTGACCGACAACCTGGAAAACCACCCACACCTCCAGTCTTATTTCCTCAGAATCCCCGGCTCGACGCTCCGTTCCCCCTGGTTCCGACGGTTCTGGAGCCGGATGACGCCGGTCGCCCACAAGTGGAGCGCCATCCACCGCTATGAAGGGGGATTGAGCCGCCAGGCGATCGCGTCGGGCGGGACGATTCGGGCGGCGTTCCCGGTCGAGGAAGTGGTCGCGCTGGCCCGCTCGCAGGGGGAATTCTTCCAATATTACAAAGACCTCGAAGAAGGCCGAAACATCAACACGACCTTGCTGGCCTGGGATCTCTTGGTCGGCACCTTGAATTTCCCTTTGATCAAGACCGACGTCTTCAAGCGCGATTTGTATCGGTCGCAGGCACTCCTGTTCTGGCCCGACGTGTTCCCGAGTGAGTCGAAGCCGCTGGTCGAGATCATCATCAGCTACCTAAAGCGAGCCCACCCCGACGCTGCCGCGCTCGGGGCGATCGGTCTTTAAAGCGATTTTTGATCGATCTTTTCAAGGCTGCAAATAGGTTCAGACGCGAATGGCACTTTATCGTTTGAGAAAGATAAATTTAAAATTTTGAAATTGTTCTTGAAACTTATGCACTGCCTCGATAGCTTTATCCCAAAAGACCTAAGGTCATGGAAAATTAACCCAGCCCTTCGAGGATGTGCGATGTCGTCGATCCAACGGAAAATCTCGCTCAACGTAATTGCTTGTGTCATTGGCATTTCGTTAGGATTGATCATTTCCTCTTGTATCTGCTTTTATAAATACGGCTCAATGACAAATGCTATACTTCGATTCCAAGGGACCCGTTACAAGATCGAGTCAAGTCCGGTTAATCTTGGTGAAGTCGCCCTTGGTGAGACCAAGCGATTCAAATACGACATCACAAATCTTGTGGGTGGTTCGATAAAGATTCTTGGTGTTGCCAATTCCTGTTCATGCACCACAATTGAAGATCGTCCTGATTCTCTTCCATTCGCCGAGCAAAAAACACTCGAAGTTAAGTACGTTCCACAACAAGATCAGCTGGGAAAAAATTATAATTCACAGATTAGTTTATTTCTAAACGATTCTAATGTTCGTCAACTCAACCTTGGCTTTTCAGCCCAAGTTGTTAAAGCTAACGCTTTCAAACAATCTAGGGCAGAGTAAGCATACGCGTCTTCAAGCGTATCGTTGTCAAGCACACTCCCTCGATCGACGAAAACAGGAGTTTACACATGCGAGTCGTTCTTGAGTTTGCTTCAAAGATGTGTACGTTTTGCGCCGCTGGCCTTTTCTCCCTGGCCATGGCCACCTCGGTCATCGGTGCCTCTGGACCGAATCCGCCGGCTGGTGTCTGCGTCGATGACAATTGCGGTGGGGTTACTACCTTCCCCAACGGCACCTTCAAATGCAACGGATCTTGCGATCTGGCCCCAAACACTTGCACGAGTTGCAATTGCTACATGACAACTAACGCCGACGGGTCGGTGACCAGCGGCGGCGACTGTCAATTGCCTCCCCCTCCTCCTCCCAAGATGCCTTGAGGAAGAGGCAAGACGTCGAGCGTTCTTTCAAACCATAAAGGTCATCTCATTTGCAAATCGGCAATACCTTCTGGTCTTTCAAGACCAGAAGGTATTCAAAAACAATGGAAACAGGAAGATGAAATCTACCAATACTTATGCAGTCGTAGGATTCTTGTTCTTGACGACGTTGACGCCGCAAACCCTCGCCGCCTATCAAGATCCTCAAAAATTCCTCGCAGAGTATAAGGAAGCTAGCGCACATTTGCAAAAAACCTATGAACAAATTGTAGCGACTGGACAGATAACGGAGACCAAAGCGAAAGTGATGGTTTCATCGTATTCAATTATGTTCAACTCATACCGAAATGCCAAAAAGATTCAGTTGCTTCCTGCTGGCCCGCCAACAAAAAATTCGGCATCTCAACTTTTTTGCTTAAGTGGTGCCTCGGGTTTCGGTTTGGCTCGCACGGGTGGGTCTCCAACTTACGACGTCAATTGGCTGGAACCAAACGATCGAATCCGCCGTAAGTTTGCAAGTGATGGTGGAATGTTTTTAGAAATGCCTTTTGCCATCTCCCAAACGCCGATATACGAATGGTTGGTCAATCCAACCGTTCGAAACATGACTGTTGAGCGATACGAACAGGATAATCATCATCTCGTCAAAGTCAAATTTGAGAATGGTAAGCCCGATAAGCCAAATATGGTAAACATCATCTTCGACAGCGATCTTGGATTCGCCATGAGATTCTTTGACTTTGTCCCTATCACATCCGTACCCGATATGAGGCACACTAAGTATGAGGTTAATTACGAGCAAACCCCAGTTAGTATCCCAAGGATAAAAGATTGCAAGCACACGGATACCAACGACACCATCCGGAAGTGCGTTTTTGACACATTCTCGTTCGCCCCAACACATGAACAAGAATTCAAATTGGACAACTACATAAACTTCGATAATAATCGTCAACCCGATGTACGCTGGTCTTTTTCGCTTTGGTTGACGATCTCGGCATCTGTTGTTCTGTTGCTAGGCATAATCATTAGAAGACAGCTTAGACACTCCAACAAAAGGAGACAAAAGTGAAACATCGACATCCGTTGCAGACTCGGTTCAACTATATGGTGCAGCCGGTCAAGCAGACAAATCGGGATGGCTTTACCCTCATTGAGACTTTGGTGACTCTAGCAATAATAGGGGTCATCATTGCGCTCCTCCTCCCCGCTGTCGTCTCGGTAAGAGAGGCTGCACGAAGATTGCAATGCACAAACAACATGAAACAGATCGGAATCGCCATTGCCTCTTATGTTGGGGTTCATGACGTTTTACCAGCAGGAAGAGGATTTTTCAACGATCCCCGCTACGTTCATCCAGGGTTGCCGTGCGCATCTTGGACGATTGACAAGAGCTATTTGGTGTCTGTTCTACCGTACTGCGAAATGGCGCCGCTTTACAATTCAATAAACTCACATTCGTCTATATTTCAACCTCAAAATCAAAGCATTATCGTTCAAACTATATCAACATATGTATGCCCTTCAGATCCAATTGCTTTTACTGCACGTCCCGGGATTTCTTACGCCAGTAAGGAAATCCCTACTTCCGATGGTTTTGTTGTCCAAGGTTGCACTAGCTATTGTGGTGTTCGTGGCTCTGAAGATACAGACGCCATGTACGATCCGGCGTTAAATTGCCAAGTCGCCCCTAATCGTCTAGCTGCGGCCAATGGATGTTTGATACAAGTTGGTAATGTTAGACTCTCGTCTATTACCGATGGATTGTCTAACACCTCTATGCTTGCCGAAAGGTCGGTCTCTTTGCTTCTTCCGCTACATACACCACCTTCGGGTGAGTTGGATAATTTCGTTAGGACAGGATGGTGGTTTTCTGGTGCTGAAGGAGACACCTTAAACACCAATTTCTATCCACCTAATGTGTGTAAAACCCTCCCAATCACGCATGAAAATGTGACTGCTTGGTTAAATAGTGCATCAAGCCAACATTCCAATGGGTTAAACATTGGGATGGTAGATGGTTCGGTACGTTTCGTCCGAGATTCGGTTAGCTCATGGAAGCTCGACCCCAATCTTGGCGTTCCTCTTAATTCTAACGGTTATTCGAGCCCGCCTCCGCCGTCTGGAATTTGGCAGGCCCTCGGCTCCCGTAACGGGTCTGAAGTTATGGGAAGCTCGGACTATTGATACGTAAATATTCTTATATGTTTGAGCGGTAATGGTGATTTGACTCAAATTGAACTTTTCAAAGATAAAAAATCGTATTTTAGTCCATACTCTTTACTAAGCACAGGTAGAGATTTGTGTTTGGGTGGTGGAGATCTTCAAACTATGGTAACTGGAATTCTTGTACGCACGCACATGGTTGAGTTCGCGACCGACTCACGATGGTGAAAGATTGGGGTTGCTCGCCCCTGTCACTCGGAGATAATCTTGTTTTTGCGAAAAATTCAACTTTGGCCAAGCTTAGCTCCGAAAATTTTCGAGTCCAATGCTGTTGCGAGGTGGGTTCAAGCTGATTAGAATTTTGGATTCTCGCCAAGGTTGCCGGTTGGGTTGAGGACAGGAATCGAGTCGCCATGTTCGACGATCTTCAGAAGCGGTTGGGCACGGCGTTCGGCCGGTTCCGGACGCGAGGGGTTTTGACCGAGTCGAACATTCGCGACGGCCTGGCCGAGGTGCGCACCGCTTTGCTCGAAGCCGACGTCAACTACGGCGTCGTCCAGGAGTTCATGGAGCGCGTCAACAAGCTCGCCTTGGGCGAGGAGTTGATCAAGAAGGTCCGGCCCGAGCAGCAAGTCGTCAAGATCGTCCACGACACGATGGTCGAGATGATGGGGCCGGTCGACACCTCGATCCGGTTCGAGAAGTCCGGCCCGACGATCCTCATGCTCTGCGGACTCCAGGGGTCGGGCAAGACGACCACCTGCGGCAAGCTTGCGCGGTTGTTGGCGACCCAAGGGCGCAAGCCGCTCCTCGTCGCCGCCGACTTGCAGCGCCCCGCCGCCGTCGAGCAGCTCAAGGTGATCGGCGGGCAGCTCGGCTTGCCGGTGTTCAGTCAGGATGGGTCGAACCCGGTCAAGGTCTGCCAGGACGCGATCGTCGAGGCCAACCGCCAGGGTCGCGACACGATCATCCTCGACACCGCCGGTCGGCTCGGGATCGACGAAGAGTTGATGGCGGAATTGAAGCAGATCGAGAAGCGGGTCAAGCCGCATCAGGTCTACTTCGTTTGCGACGCCCTGACCGGGCAAGACGCCGTCGCCTCTGCCGGTGCTTTTAATAATGCGCTCGAACTTGACGGCGTGATCCTGACCAAGCTCGACGGTGATGCCCGAGGGGGTGCGGCGCTCTCGGTCAAGCAGGTGACGGGCGTCCCGATCAAGTTCCTCGGCGTCGGCGAGAAGCTCGACAAGCTCCAGCCGTTCGACCCGCAGCGGATTGTCGGCCAGATCCTCGGGATGGGCGACATCGTCGGCCTGGTCGAGGCGGCGCAGTCGGCGGTCGATGAGGATGAGGCCAAGCGTCAGCAGGAAAAGCTCGCCAAGGGGAAGTTCGACCTCAACGACTTCCGCCAGCAACTCTCGCAGATGAAGAAGATGGGGTCGGTCAAGGACCTGATGGGGATGATCCCCGGCTTGAACCAGGCCGCCAGTTCGATCGAGGGGATGGACGCCGACGGCGAGATGATTCGGATTCAAGGGATCATCGACGGGATGACCCGCGACGAGCGGAGCAACCCGCACAAGATCGACATCTCAAGGCGGAGGCGGATCGCCGCCGGCTCGGGCGTCGAGCCGTCCGACGTGTCGGGCCTGGTCAAGCAGTTCGACGCGATGGCCGGGTTCGTCAAGCAGATGTCGCAAAAGTCGATGCTCGACAAGATCCGGGCGATGACCGGCCTCGGCCAGGCTGGGGCGTTCAACCCGGGTGCCCGGTTCGCCGCGACCAAGCAGAGCACCGGGAAGCGGTTGACGCCCAAGGAAAAAGAAAAGCAGAAAAAGCTCAGGGAAAAGGAAGAACGAAAAAAACGACGGGAGTTGCGCGACGGAGGGGGACCCCAGCCCGGATCGCCGGGGAAGTAGTCCGCCCGACCGCCCGCGAACCGTCTTGAAGCTTTCGCCGCGATCGCCCGTCGCGGCGGATGGTTGGTTGAGGTTGATCGACAGGAAACGCTTCGGGATGACCGAGGCGCGAGGCCACCGAAGGCTCGGGACCGCCCTTGTTCCCACCGGGGAGTTTCCGACTGACTTGCCATGCCTCCGAGCCGGTTCTTTTTGCAAAGTGGAGCGTTTGAAGTGGTCCGTATCCGCATGAAGTCGTTTGGCCGTCGCCACCGTCCGTTTTACCGGATCTGCGCCATGGATTCCCGGACCGGCCGCGATGGTCGCGCCATCGAAGAGTTGGGCCACTACGACCCGATGGTCCGGAACACCGACGCCCGGACCGTTTTGAAGGTCAGCCGGATTCGCTACTGGTTGTCCGTCGGCGCCCAGCCGAGCGAGAAGGTCGCGGCGCTCCTGCGTCGGGCCAAGGTCGCCAAGCCGGCCCCCGGCGAAGACTGGCAGGTCCAGGAACCGACCCCGGCGGTCGCCCCGACCACCCCGGTCGCCGCCGCCGCCACGCCGACCCCGTCGAGCACCGCGACGACCGCCCCGGTCGGCGAACCCGCCACCACCCCGGCGACCGGCTAACCAACCGGATCGACCTTCGACGCGAAGGCATCAACGAGGCTTTTTTCTCGACCGCCGAAACTGGACCGATGGCCCAACCTCTGCTCCGAATCGATGTTTTGACCCTCTTCCCCGCGCTCTTTGACGGCTTCTTGAGCGAGAGCATCTTGAAGCGGGCGATCGAGAACGGGTTGGTCGACGTCCGGTTGTGGAACCTGAGGGATTGGGCCGAGGGCAAGCATCGGCAGGTCGATGACCGGCCGTTCGGCGGGGGGCCGGGGATGGTCTTGATGGCCCCCCCGGTGGTCGCCTCGGTCGAGGCGGTCCAGGCCCTGGCCGAACCGAAGGGGCGGTTGATCGCCCTGACGCCGGGGGGTCGCCCGCTCGATCAAGGGTGGGTCCGGACCCTGGCGACCGAGCCTCGGTTGATCCTGTTGTGCGGACGTTACGAAGGGTTCGACGAGCGGATCTTCGAGGTCCTCGAACCCGAACTGCTGTCGGTCGGGGATTATGTCCTGTCCGGGGGGGAGGTCGCCGCGATGGTCGTCATCGACGCCACGATGCGGCTGATCCCCGGGGTCCTGGGCGATGCCGAGAGCGCCCAGGATGAGTCGTTCGGACTCGAAGGGGGCCTGGAATATCCCCACTACACCCGGCCTCGCCTGTTCCGCGACCGCGAAGTCCCGAGCGTCCTCCTCGGTGGCGACCACGGGGAGATTCGGCTCTGGAGGCGGTCGCAGAGCCGGGAACGGACCGCCAACCGTCGGCGGGACCTGGTCGACTCGATGTCGCCCCTAGTCCCGCCGAAATCGAAGTCAAAATCCAAGTCATCAAGTCAGAAGACGCCTCCTATCTTGCCAACAACCGCCAGCCCAGAACCTCTTATCCTCGATGACCCCGCCCCCGACGATCGGACCGGGCGGCTCGAAAGGAACGATTGAGTCATGCAGAACAAGTTCATGGAGCTGGTCGAACAATCCAGCATGAAGTCGAATGTCCCGAAGTTCGAGATTGGCGATACGGTGGACGTCCACGTCCGGATCTTGGAAGGCGAAAAAGAACGGATTCAGATCTTCAACGGCGTCGTGATCGCCCGGTCGGGCGTGAAGACCCGCGAGATGTTCGTCGTCCGCCGGATCGTCCAAGGGGAAGGCGTCGAGCGGAAGTTCCCGCTCCACTCGCCTCGGATCGCCGACATCGTCGTGAAGCGGTCGGGCAAGGTCCGCCGCGCCAAACTTTATTACCTCCGAGACCTCTCGGGCAAGGCCGTTCGCCTCAAGGAACGCTTCCCGACGGCCTCCGCGTCCGCCGCCGAAGCCAAAGCGGCCAAGGTCGAACGACGAGCCGCCCGGACCGAGCGCAAGAATGCCAAGGCCGAGCGTGCCAAGGCGATCAACGAGGCCAAATCGGCCCCGGCGACTGCCACCGCTACCGCGACCGCCGAGGCGCCCGAAGGTTCGGGCGAATAAGCTCGATCGAAGCTCCGCCAATGAGGCCCTTGGCCCGACCATCCAAGGTCAGGTCCGGGGCCTCGTGCGTCATTCGAAAAGTCGGGCGCGAGGGGTCAATCTGGCCTTGCCGACCATCGGGATCGGCGGACAATCCTAGAAATACCCCGGGTGATCGACCTAGAGGACGGAGACTTCGACCCTATGACGACCGCGAACGCGACCACCATCGACGCCGATCCGGCTCTCGCCCACGCCCGGGCGACCAGCCCCACGACCGCATCGGCGGCGACGCCGATCCCGAGCACCACGACCATCGGCAGCTACTTGATCAACCGGCTCCACGAGATGGGCGTCGACCACGTCTTCGGGATTCCGGGCGACTACATCCTGACCTTGTACAAAATGCTCGAAGAAAGCCCGATCGAACTCGTCGGGATGACCCGCGAAGATAGCGCGGGATTCGCGGCCGACGCTTACGCCCGGATCAAAGGGCTGGGCTGCCTCTGCGTGACCTACTGCGTCGGCGGCCTGAGCGCCTGCAACAGCGTCGCGGGAGCTTACGCCGAGAAGTCGCCCGTCGTCGTCCTGAGCGGTTCGCCGGGGATGAGCGAGCGCGACCGGAACCCGCTCCTCCATCACAAGGTCAAGGACTTCTCGACCCAGTTCGAGGTCTACGAGAAGATCACCGTCGCGTCGGCGGTCCTGAGCGACCCGCTCACGGCGTTCGCCGAGATCGACCGGGTCCTCGCGGCGGCCGTCCGCTACAAGCGGCCGGTCTACCTGGAGATCCCCCGAGACCTCGTGACCGCCGAGCCAGTGGTCCCGCACCGACCCCCCGCCGGATTGCCGCCGAGCGACCCGTCGGCCTTGGCCGAGGCGATCGAAGAGGCCAGCGCCTTGCTCAAGGCGGCCAAGCGGCCGATGATCCTGGCCGACGTCGAGATCCACCGCTTCGGCCTCCAGGACGACCTGATCGCCCTGGCCGAAGGCGCGGGGCTGCCGATCGCCACGACGATCCTCGGCAAGAGCGTCATTTCCGAGGGGCACCCGCTGTTCGTCGGCGTGTACGAGGGGGCGATGGGCCGCGAGGAGGTCGCGGAGCGCGTCGAGGAGGCCGATTGCCTCCTGATGCTCGGTTGCTTCTTGACCGACATCAACCTGGGGATCTTCACCGCGAAGCTCGACACGTCCAAGTGCATCGACGCGACGAGCGAGGACCTTCGAATCCGCCACCACCACTACCGAGAGGTCCGGCTCGACGACTTCATCCGGGGGTTGCACGCCCGGAGCCTATCGTTGGCCAAGCCGACCGTGCCGCCCCGGCCGTCGAGCCTGAGCACCCCCTGGGTGACGAACCCCGACGCCCCGATGACCTCGGCGCGGTTGTTCGCCCGGCTCAACCGGATGCTCGACGAGGCGATGGTCGTGATCGCCGACATCGGCGACTCGCTGTTCGGCTCGGCCGACCTGCACATGACCCGCCGGACCGACTTCATCAGCCCGGCCTACTACACGTCGATGGGCTTCGCCGTGCCCGCCGCCGTCGGCGCGGGGATGGCCAACCGTGAGCATCGGTCGCTGGTGATCGTCGGCGACGGCGCGTTTCAGATGACCGGGATGGAACTCTCGACGATCGCCCGCCAGGGGCTCAACCCGATCGTGGTGGTCCTGAACAACCACGGCTACACGACCGAGCGGTTCATCCTCGAAGGGTCGTTCAACGACATCCACGACTGGAAGTTCCACAAAATTCCCGAAGTGCTCGGAGCCGGGATCGGGATCGAAGTCCGGACCGAAGGGGAACTCGACGGCGCGATCGACCGTGCGTTGGCCAACAGCTCAAGCTTCAGCCTGATCAACGTCCACCTCGACCCGATGGATCGAAGCCCAGCCCTCGAACGGCTGGCAACCCGGCTTGCCGGCCAGATCTGATTGGGTTGATTTGATTTAATACCAATCCCAGAAACGAATTGCACAATTCAAATTGCAGATAGCAGATCGCAAAACATTGGAGGTCAACTGTTTGCGATTTGCAGTTTGCAGTTTGAAATGCATTGGATTTTCCTGGGATGCATATAAGACGTTAGCAAAAGGGCCGCTTCCCATCGCCTAATGCTTGGCGACGAAAAGCGGCTTCGGTTTGTGGTTCTTGCCGAGTGGGTCCGGAATTACCCCGGGAAGTTTTGCGTCTTTTCGATCCTGGGGATCACAGTGCCGTAGTGGGTGAAGGTCGTGGAAGTCCCGACCTGGAAATGACCTCGGGTGAAAACGCCATGCGGCAAGCTGTGATACCTGGAGTAGTAGTTCAACCCCTTGCGTCCGAGGTAGGGGACTCCCAGCACGGTGCCGGCCGGGAGTTGATGGGGGTCGCCCTTGCCCGGGTTATGGTAGATGTATTGGCGGGCGGCGAACCCCGGGGCCGGGCGGAACTGCTGGTAGGCCAGTTGGACCGGGAGCGGCTTGTAGCTGGTCAGGTGTTCGAGCGAAGTGACCGTCGGGAACGCTTCGCCGGCATACTGGCCCGTGAAGATCGGCGAACCCTGGAGGTAGGTCGTCAGCAGGCCCAACCCCGTGGCCGACGCGGCGCCGGTCCCGCCGCCGCCGCCCGGATTGGGATTGGGATTGGGATTGGGATTGGGATTGGGATTGGGATTGGGATTGGGATTTGGGACCGGTGTGGTGCCGGCCGCGAGGAGGAGCGAATTCACGGTGAACTCGGCTCCAGCAAACTGTCGTGCGTCCGACGTGAGCGCCGCCGGATTGGTCAACGAGAAGCCGGGGGCACCCAGGAAGATATCGCCGGTTGAAGTGCTCGTCGAACCGAAAACCGGCCGACCCGAGACCGATGTCCCGAGAGCCGCAGGGGTTCCGGGGAACGAACTTGAAACGGTGAACCGATAACTCGCTGCGCTCAAGCTCTGCGTACTCGTCGCGGCGTTCGCACCCGCCGCGAGTCCGGGAATGGTGTACGCGGCACCAGACCCTTGTGAGTAACCGGGGGCACCAACCAGAATCCCTCGACCGGTCGCGCTGATCGAAGTTCCCGTTCCCGTCGAACTCGTGTAGTTGTAGAGCGGTGAGACCGAGTAACCGGCGAGGTCGAGTGCATTCTCGCCCGTGTAGTAGAGCGTGGTGAGGCCCATGCTGGTCGTGTTGGGGCTCAATGTGTACGAATTGTTGTTTCGGTTGGTCGTCGAGGTGCCTCCGGCCGCGTTGCCCTTGCCCAAGACGATCGTCACGAAGCCGGTCGCGCCCGGTCCGCTCGACCCCGTCCCGGAACCGGGGGCACCGATAACGATGTCGTTGAGGCCATCGCTGTTGAAGTCGGTAGCCGAGGAGACCGAGTAGCCGAGCCGACCACCGATGGCCGAGCCAAGGAAAACGATCCCGGAAAGCGGCGTCGTGACCGTCGGAGTCGTCATCGGCATCATTCCGACCGAAGACAACGACTGGGTTCGGCCCAAGTTCAGGTTGGTTGCCGTGATCTGATTCCCATAAACCAGGTAAGCTCGACCCGCCGATCCGACCTGACCGGGAGCACCGATCAAGAGGCTGGAGACGGCCGCCGAGCCATTAGTCGACCCGTCGAAGTTCCCGGCGTTGGCGATCGAAGCCCCGGTGAAGTCGCCGGCATTCACTCCGGTGAAGGTGACCCCGCTCCCACCCGTAGCTCCCACGGTGTTCAAGTCGGTGCTGGTCCCGGTCGCCAGGCCGTTGACCCGAACCCCTGAGATCGCGTAAACCACTCCGGTCCCGCTATTACCCGTCGGGTTGCCGATGGCGATATCGCTGACCGAATTCCCCGCGCCGCCGTCGAGGCCGAAGAAGTTGCCGATGCCCGCGACGGAATAACCGATCCTGTCGGTGGTCGTCGCGGTGGAACTATAAAAGCTGAGGAGCGTCGTCGGGAAAGTAGTCGAAATGGTCCCGGCGGTCGGCTCGAGGTCGATCGTCTTGTTGGTCTGGGTGGCAAGCTGGGGACCCCCATAGATGACGAACGCCCGGCCGCCGGTGCCGTCGTTCGGGGCACCGATCATGAAGTCGGCGGCGCCGTCGCCGTTGATGTCGCCCAGGGCGGTGACCGAGTAGCCCAACTGCGAGTTCCGGCCCAGCCCGGAGGTCGCGTTTAGGCCGGTCACCAGCGTCAAGCCGTCGTAGTTGAAACCCGCGACCGATGCGAGTGGCGGGATCGGTTGGGTCACCGTCGGGTTGACCTGCCCGGTCGAGCCGGCGACGCCAAGTGTGCCCAAGGTTCCCAGGTCACCCGCTCGTTGCCCCGCCAGCAGGGCAGCGACGCCGCTCGCGTTCGAGGCATTGACGGCCTTGGTGCCGAACACCAGGTAGACGGCGCTTTCGGTGGTTCCGACCGGAATGCCCGAGTTCGTGAATGTGATGACCGACGGGGCGGCGACGATGTAGCTGTCGAAGCCGCTGCGGGTCACGTCGCCGACGTCGGTCACCGTATAGCCGGCGCCGTTGTTGGCCGACTTGCCGATCACTTCGGTGCCCAGGTTGGCCGACTGGATTGTCCCCAGGTCGACCGCGGTGGCCATGAGTTGTCGGTTTTCGAGCGACTCGCTGTCGGGTCGATATGTCGAACGCCGCCTGCTCGACGACGAACCGGGCCCGCGTTTTTCCCACAACATCGGAGAATCCTCCTCCCAAGCCCACCATCGCCGCCGCGAACCAGGGAAACCCCTTCGCCGACGGACTGCTCGATCCTGGAATAGGGGTGGCTTCCCAACCGACCCCCCGACTCGACATCCTTCGACGATTTCGCCGACGATCGAATCGTTTTGTTATGGCCTAGATCGACGAAAATTCGCCTTGACTCCATCCATTCCCAATCCGGGAACCCCCCGAAACCGCGGCATGTTCGTTGATTTCGGCTCAACCGTCTCAATCCCACCGACCGATACCTCGATTGTTCCGAAGCGCCGGTCTTTCCCTCTACGATCAAATCTCGCTCGATTTCGAGCGGGGTTCCTGGATCGGGCCGGAGGCTCCCGCGTTGATGTCTTTCCGACATAACCCCCTTCCGCATTGGGTGTCGACCCTTCGACGACCCGGCGTGGAAGTTGTTTTCGAGGTCCTTCGCCATGAACGATCGGGTCGTCGTCCTTCCGAGATTCTTCGGGGCTTGCCGCCGGAATCATCGGGCCTTTGCGCTCGCCCTCCTTGCCCTGGGGTCGCAAGCTGGATGCGGCCGCGAGTTCTATCGCGAATGGGCCAACCAAGATGTCTCCGAGGTGGTGTTCGAGAAGAGTCGAGACCCGCGATGGCGGCTCGACCAGTTCTCGATCGACCCGCCCGCGATGGCGAGGTTCGCCGACCCTTATGACCCCGACCGTCCCCCAGCCCCCCCGGACGACTTCCCGACCCAGTCGCTTTCGCCGGTCCCTCAATGGCCCGACCACCGGTTGCAGATGCCCCTGGAAGGCACCGGCTATCTGAGGATGCTCGATGACGGACCCCGCTACGAGTCGCCTCCACCAGCCCCGGCCTCCAAGCCCATCGAGAGGAAGCGAACCACGCTGCCCTCGCTGGCGAATCCTCCCGAACTCCCGCCGCCCGGGACCCAACCATTCGCTCCGGGATCGACCACGCCTCCGCCCGCCGGAGGTCTCACCCCGGGGGATCGGCCTCCCGGTGCGACGAATGCCGATGGTCCCGCCATGTCGCGCCGAAATCCAGGGCCGAAACCCGACACGTTGTCGCCAACTTCCTTAGCGGCCAACGCGGTGCCTCGGCCTTCCACCCCTCGGGCGACTCAACCGGGATCGACCCCCGGCGCGGGGGTAGGCAAGGATGACGGCGTCAAACGGGTGGCGATGCCGCAGGAACCCGTTCGCACGATGCCGTCGCAAACCGTCCCGATCTCACCGCTGACGCCGCCACCATCGACCACGACGTCGCCCGGTGACCCGTTGCGGACCCCGCAGATCGGCCAGGACCCGCTGCCGACGGATCGGAACCTGAACGTCCCGACACGACCCAGGACCGACCTGAGCCCCGAAGAGTACCGCCAGTCGGAAGAAAAGGCGTCCGACCTCGCCGGCCTCTTCGTCCCGCAAAACGTCCCGTTCGACGAGGCGATCGCCGCAGGCTTGCCGGCCGGCAGCAAACCCTACGTCCTGACGATGGAAAAAGCCTTCCAGATCAGCATCGTCAACAGCCGGACCTATCAGACCCAGCTGGAAAACGTCTACATCAACGCGCTCCCGGTCACGCTCCAACGATTCTCGTTCCAGCCGCAGTTCCTCGCAGGGCTTTCGCCCGTGACCGGGGCCGGCGGGGTCGGGTCCTTGACCGCCCCTCCGATCGGGCTGGCGGTCTCGCCCGTCAACGCGTTCAACTACAACACTCGGGCCTCGGGCAACCAACTCTCGACGCTCAACATCGGGACCGTCGCCGGGGTCGGAAAACTCTTCGACAACGGGGCCCGCGTCCTCGCATCGTTCGCCAACTCGCTGGTCTTCAACTTCGTCGGCCGCAACCCCGCGCAGCCGTCGGTCAAGTCTTATCTGCCGATCCAGGCGTTGGTCCCCTTCCTTCGCGGTGGAGGTCGAGCCGTCACCCTTGAGGGGCTGACCCAGGCCGAGCGAAGCCTGCTCTATGCGATCCGGGTCTTCGCCAAGTTCCGCCAGGAGTTCGTCGTCGCCACCTTGGTCAACGGCAACATCCCCACCTTCGGGACGAACGTCACGACCGGGAGCTTCACGACGGGCGGGAACATCGACCCGGCAATCGGCTACTTGAACGTCGTCGAGGACGTTCAGCTCGTCGAGAACAACGTCAAGAACCTCGCAGTATTCGAGCGGTTCTCCGAGGTCTATAAAGAGTTGGTCAATGGCGAAGGCTCCGGGTTGTCGCAGCTCCAGGTCGACCAGCTCGACCAGCAGGTCCAGCAAGCCCGGAATCAGCTCCTCGGCTCTCGCCTCCAGTACCGGAACGACCTCGACCAGTACAAGATCCAGCTCGGGATGCCGCCCGACGTGCCGATGGTCATCGACCGGTCGCGGACCTTGGGCTTCAAGCAGATCTTCGAGGAGATCGACCGCTGGTCGCTCAGCGACAAACGCGAGTTGACCAACCTCGACCAGATCGTGGCCCGGTTGCCGAAGCTGCAAAACCTCGTGATCGACGGTCGGTCATGCCTGGATATCTTCTCGCAGAAGGACGACCCGAACCTCGAAAAGCTGCTGCTCATCGCCGAGCGGGTCGCGCTCGAAAACCGGCTCGACTTGATGAACGCTCGGGCGCAACTCTATGATACATGGCGGCAAATCCGGGTTTCGGCCAACGCGCTCAAAGGGGTGTTGAACGTCAACGTCACGAACCAGTTCGTCACCCCGCCGACGACCAACAACCCCTTCGGCTTCCTCGATCAGGCCAAGCAATTCTCGCTCGTCATCAACGCCGAACTCCCCCTGGTCCGCCTCGCCGAGCGAAACAACTTCCGCCAGCAGTTGATCCTCTACCAGCGGCAACGCCGGAGCTTGCAGAACACCGAGGACTTCATCAAGAACCAGCTTCGGGTGGAAATCCGCCAGATGCAGTTGTTCTACCAGCAATATTTGATCTTCGAGCGCAACCTCGTGTTGACCGTCTCGCAGAAAGACCAGGCGTTCGAGCAGATCATCGCCCCGCCCCAGGGGGCCAACGCGGGGAACCAGGCCCCGACGCAAACCTTGAACTTGATCAACGCCCAGGCCGGCGTGATCAACAACGAAAACAGCCTGGTGTCCACCTGGTATAATTTCCAGATTCAACGACTCTCGGTTTATCGCGACCTCGGCATCTTGCCCTTCGACGAATGGGAGGCTTTTGATGAACTTTTCCCTACAGACCAATCCGGAAGGCTCGGCAACACCGCCAGCGACGGCGGCGGCCAACCTGCCGCCGCTCGGGCAAACAACCCCGCCCGGCGGGCCCCAGCGGGCGGCGGCACTCCCATCCCCGTCACCCCGGCGGCGTCGAATTTCGGGCTCCGTTAAGGCGTTCGGGATCGTCGGGGCGGTCGCCTTGGCCGGGGTCGCCGTCGTGGTCGGCGTCCCCGGCGTCAAGCGGCCGTTGTCGAACCTGTTCGCCTCGACCAAGTCCGACGTGATCACCGCCTTGGTCAAACCCGGGCGACTGGCGGTGGTCGTCAAAGAACGAGGCGCGATCGAAAGCGCGGCCAACAAGGACGCGCTTTGCGAAGTTGAGGGCGGGACGACCATCATCCGGATCATGCCCGAAGGGACGAGGGTCAAGGAAGGCGAGGTCGTCTGCGAGTTGGAATCGGCCACCTTGAAAGACCAGCTCACCAACCAGAAGATCACCACCCGGCAGGCCGACGCATCTTTTCAGCAGTCGCGACTGGTCCGCGAAGTGGCCGAATATGCCGTCAAAGAATATGTCGAAGGGGTTTACAAGCAAGACTGGGAGACCATCAAAGGCGAGATCGCCCTGGCGAAATCCGACCTCGAACGGGCGGCCGACCGCGTGACCTGGTCGTCCAAGATGCTCCTCAAAGGGTACGTGTCGAAGGCGACCAACGTCGCCGACGAGCTTTCGCTGGCCCGGGCCCGGTTTGACCTCGAATCGTCGGAAACTCAGCTTGATGTGTTGACCAAGTACACCCGAGAAAAACAAACCAAGTCATTGAATTCCGACGTCGAGAAAGCCCGCGCGGACGAACTTTCGAAGCAGTCGAGCCTGGAGCTGGAGAAGATCAAGGAAGCCAAGCTCGAACGCCAGATCAAGGCGTGCATCTTGAAGGCTCCCGGCGACGGGATCGTGGTCTACGCCAACGACCCGAACCGGTTTGGCGGCCAGAACGCGCTCCAGATCGAGGAAGGCGCGACGGTCCGCGAGCGGCAGAAGATCTTCAGCTTGCCCGACATCACCAAGATGAGGGTCAACACCAAGGTCCACGAGTCGATGGTCGACCGGGTCAAGCCGGGCCTCCGGTCGTTGATCCGGGTCGAAGCCGCCGCCGGCCAGGAACTCCGGGGGCAGGTCGCCAGCATCGCCCCGATGGCCGACTCGGGGAGCTTCTTCTCGTCCGACATCAAGGTCTACACCACCTTCGTGGCGATCGAAGGCGACACGACCAAGTTCAACCTGAGGCCGGGGATGAACGCCCAGGTCGAGATCCTGGTGGAGGAGAAGCCCGACGTCCTGAGCGTCCCGACCCCGGCGATCCTCCCGTTCAAGGGGAAGGACTACGTCTTCATCAAGGATGGCGAAGGGTTCCGCCGCGAAGAGGTGGAACTGGGGATCTCCAACGACTCGCACATCGAGATCAAGAAGGGTTTGAAGTCGGGTGACCTGGTGGCGATGGCCCCGGTCAGCCTCTTGACCGAAGAAGAGCGCCGCGAAGCGTTCAGCGTCGCCTCCAAGGACGCCGCCAAGAAAGATTTTGGGGCAGCGGGTAAGGGCGCCGGAGGCGGACCGGGCGCCGGGGGTGATTCTGCCGGAGCGGGCGGCGAGCCCAAGGCCAAGGCCAAAGGCAAGCGAGGCGGCGGTGGCGGCATGATGGGCGGGGCGCTCGGCGAGAAATTCGCCAAGATCAGCCCCGAGGACCGCGACAAGATGCGGACCGGGACCGACGGGGAGCGAACCCAGATCCTCAAGTCCGCCGGGTTCACCGACGAAGAGATCGAGCAGGCCAAACAGTTCCGGGGTGGCGGTGGCGGTGGTCGCGGGAATCGAGGCGGCGGTGGCGGAGCGGGGGGGCCAGGACAGTGAACAACGAGCAAGCTTCCGGCGATCCAATCGTTTCACTGGTCGACGTCCGCAAACAGTACGTCATGGGACACACCCCCTCCGGAGGCGGAGGGGGCCTGTTCAAGAAGCGGACCGGCGGCGAGCAGACCATCACCGTGCATGCCCTCCGAGGGGTGTCGGTGGAGTTCCATCAGGGCGAGTACGTCGCGATCATGGGGACGTCGGGGTCGGGCAAGAGCACGATGCTCAACCTCCTCGGCTGCCTCGACCGCCCGAGCAGCGGCCAGTACCTCCTCGGAGGACGCGACGTCGCCCGGCTCAACGATGACGAGTTGTCCGAAGTTCGGAGCCGTTACATCGGCTTCATCTTCCAGTCGTACAACTTGATCCAGCAGTACACCGTGATCGAGAACATCCAGCTTCCGCTCACCTACCAGGGGAGCGGCGAGTTGTCCGAGGCCGACCAGCAAAGGACCGTCGAACTGGCCACCATGGTCGGCCTGGGGACCCGGCTCGATCACCGACCAACCCAGCTTTCGGGCGGCCAGCAACAGCGCGTGGCGATCGCCCGGTCGTTGATCAACGACCCCTACATCATCCTCGCCGACGAAGCGACCGGTAACCTCGACAGCGCCACGAGCGAAGAAATCATGATGATGCTCGAAAAGCTCAACGACGCGGGCAAGACCATCATCATGGTCACCCACGAACCCGACATCGCCGCGCATGCCAAGCGGATCATCCTCATGAAAGACGGCAACATCATCCAGGATGGTCCAAGCCCTCGGATGCTCCACGAGCAGGAGCAAACGAGCCTGGCCAACGAGCATGCTGCGCTCGGGTCAAGTCGATAACCCACTCCCGATCCAACTTTCCGAGGAATCCTTAGATCGCGGATTGCAGATTGCAAAGCATTGCTTTCATTGAGTTTTCCTCTGCGATTTGCGATCTGTCATTTATTCCTGAGATTGGTCCAGGGTCGCCTCACTTCCTCTCAACGCATTGACTTTCATCGGAGCGTTCTAAGTATGCGACGGACCTGGCGTAGCCTCAAACTTGGGATGAAGAGCCTGCTGCTCCACAAATTGCGGTCGGGCTTGACCGTCCTGGGGATCGTCTTCGGGGTGGCGGCGGTGATCTCGATGCTCGCCGTCGGCGAAGGGTCGAGCCGGAAAGCCCAGCGGCAGTTCGCCGACATGGGGGCCGACAACATCATGGTCCGCTCGATCAAGCCCACCGAGGAAACCCAAGCCTCCGGCGGCGGTCGTCGTTCGGTCCTGACTTATGGCCTGACTTACGCCGACTACGAGCGGATGCTCGCCACCGTCCCCACCATCAAGAAAGCCCTGCCGATCCGAGAGATCCGCAAGCAGGTCCGCTACCTGAGCCGGGCCTTGGACGGTCGGGTCGTCGGGACGACCAACGACTACGCCGACTTCAATCGCCTGACCATCGACAAGGGGCGATTCTTGTCGGTCTCCGACAACCAGCGGTACGAGAACTACGCCGTGCTCGCCTCGGAAACCGCCAAGGCCCTGTTCCCCTACGAAGACCCGCTCGAAAAGTCGATCAAACTCGGGACCGACTATTACACCGTCATCGGCGTGACCCGGGAGCGGGCCTCGTCGGCGGGGGTCGGCGGAAGCCTGGCCGCGCAGGACTTCAACAAGGATGTTTACATCCCGCTCAACACCTGCAAGCTCCGGTTCGGCGAGAAGATCATCGACACCCGCCCCGGCTCGTTCTCGATCGAGGAAACACAGCTTTCGCAGGTGACGCTCAAACTCCACTCGATCGACGAGGTCCGCCCCTCGGCCCCGATCATCGAGGCGGCGGTGATGCCCAGGCACCCCAAGAAAGACGTGACGATGGTCGTCCCCTACGACCTCCTGATGCAAGCCCAGGCGACCGCCCGCCAGTTCAGCATCATCCTCGGGACGATCGCGTCGATTTCGCTCTTGGTCGGCGGGATCGGGATCATGAATATCATGCTCGCCACCGTCACCGAGCGAACCCGAGAGATCGGAATACGCCGAGCATTAGGTGCCAAAAGGCGCGACATCACCCAGCAGTTCCTGATCGAGACCATCGTGCTCTCCGGCGTCGGCGGGGTCCTCGGCGTCTGCATCGGGATCGGAATCCCTGAAATTTTGCGGTTCTTCGCCACCGACCAGGAGCCGGTCGTCACCCCGCAATCGGTCGCGCTCGCCTTCGGGATCTCGGTCGGGATCGGGATCTTGTTCGGCCTCTACCCAGCCCAGAGGGCCGCGATGATGGACCCGATTGAGGCCCTCCGCCACGAGTGAGCTTGGAATCAATAGATTCGGAAAATTTTTGCGGATTTTGATTGGCGCCTGGGAAAAGGTTTCCTAGGATACGCCCATCTCACCATCCACGGTTGGTGAGATGCCTGGCCGCCGGTTCCGGCGAGTCAGGTGTCTTGGGGACCATCACCTCTCCACCCCCCAGGGTCCGCACCCATGAAACGGCATCTGCTCGTGTCGCGCCGCCCGGCGCGCCCTCGCTCATTTCGGCCCGCGCTGTTGGCCCTCGAAGGTCGCGCCCTCTTGTCGGGTAGCGGCTATGATTCGGGTGGCGCTTCCTTGCCATCCGGCCTTGGGGCCGACGTCAACTTCATCAACAATCCCACGGACGTGGCCGTCCGCGACTTTCCGTGGGAATCGTTGGTCATCAGCGGCGGGGCTCCTTGGAACGCGCTCCGGCCGTCCGACTTTTCCACCCAAAACCCGCCGGACAAGACGGACGTCTTGTCCTACGGCGCCTTGACACGGACGATCGTCACGCATTTCTCCGCGACCGGGAGTTCCAGCGGGGGCGGTGGCGGAAGTTGGAACTCATCCTACGTCGAAAACATCCTGATCACCACCAAGTCGTCCGATGTCGACACCAGCGGTCATAACGTCGATCAAACCTCTTCGCATTCCTATGACCTCAGTTGGGACGGCTCGGGCGACAGCAGCGGCACCACCACTTACACGGTCAAAGAGGACGTCTCCGACACGGGCAGCGTCGACGTGACTGGCGGCTCCTTGACCCGTCATCAAGGGTCCACTTACGAGTCTCACTTGACCGCCAACGGGACTGAGGACAGTTCCGGGACGATCACGGGCGACTTCACGTTCAAAGGCAGCACGGGAGACACCCTGTCCTTGAAAGACAGCGGCGGGCCGGATTCCTCCGGTCTCGGCTACAACATCAACTACGACGCTTCTGCGGAAACGACGATTGACCAGTCGGGTTCGCTCGTCCCGGACGCCAGCAACCAAGGGACCATTGATATCGAACGTTCGGAAACCGGCAATGCCGTCCTCACCGACGCCGCGAACGGCTTTCTCGGCTACTCCTTGGGAGATGGCGACTCGGTCAAGAGCACTTACAGCGGCGGTCAATCTTCGTCCCCTAACCCGCCAACCACGGCCCCTGTCGATGTCAACGGTCCAAAATCCGCTTTGAGTGTCCCGACCGGGAAGAACGTGGTTTACGTCGTCGATAAAGGCGATCAAGGCTGGAAGGAGTGGAGTCAGGCTCAGCGTGATGCTCACGCCCAAGAGCAGGGCATCGATCCGACGAAGACGCCAAGCGGAAACGTGGCCACCGGCGCGGATATTTTGGCGGCCCTTTCTCCGCCGAATGGGCAATTCGTCTACGGCTACGGCGTCGACCAAGTCGTTGGCGACCTGAAGTCGATCCAGGCTCGAGCCGGGCTGATCGATGTCCTCGTCATCGCCGACCACGGCAAGCCCGGTGTCCAGAAACTCGGCGATCAAAACCTGACTCCGTGGAAGACGAACTCAGGGCTCCTCGACAAGATCGCCTCCTTCGTCAAGCCGGGAGGCACGCTCGTTGTGACGGGATGTTCGGTGTTCGGTGGTCAAACAGCGATCAACGCCTGGCAACAGTACGCGACCGACCATAACATCACGATCATGGGAAGCGCGTCGGCCACGCAGAACGGGGATGATATCCAAGGGGTCTGGGTCACGCTCACTCCCGGCGGCACCGCCCCGACGCTCCCCAACCCCTAATGTAATGTCCGTTTCCGGCATCTAAAATCTCCCCTCCTTCCAGGCGGCCACTCCCGGTACGTCGGAGTGATCTTCGGATATCGGAGGAAGCTGATCGGCGGGACGCGAAGCGATCCAGCGAGGCCGAGCGGGGGTGTCCGCCAAGGCCAACCGTATGGCTTTCCGCCCCTCAGCTTGTCGGACTTTCGCAGAGTGTCGAACGCACCGCCTTCCAGCCGATAGATGCTCGGTTTCGGCTGTTTTTACGCACACGATTCAGTTTCGCCACAAATCGAGCCCGCACAAGGTCCACACCCCGAGTTTCGGGGGATCAACTTTTTGGCACGAAGAAAGAAGGTACGATGAAAGTAGCCGCTTCGATGATCATCACATTGTTGTCGCTCCTGGCGCTCGTGAGATTTGCCATCGCGGGTTTACCGGCCGGAGGCGGAACTCCGCCGCGATCCGCCGACCTCCCACCCGAGTTGCCGGAGAATTCGCCGGCGATTCGATGTCCGATCGCGCCGGAGGAGGATGAGGGAGTCATTGAGAGCCTGGCGTTCTCTCCCGACGGCAAGACTTTGGTCGCGGGCAATATGCATGGTGTCCTCAAGTGGTTCGACCCGGCCACCGGAGGCCGACGGACCTCTCGCCGCATCATGCCTCGATTGTTGGGCGGGTGTGACACCTTGGTTTATGCTCCTGATGGCCAGTCCATTGTCGCTGTGACCGCTCAAAATGAAGTCTCTTTGCTGGACGCCGCCACCGGACATCCGCGCCTGGTTTTGGAAAAGAGCCTCTCCACGAAACACGATGCTCCGAGCTCGATGGCTTACTCGCCTGACGGCAAGATCGTTGCTGTCGGGTCCATGTTCTCCGGCGAGATCACACTTTGGGATGCGGGCACCGGGCGACGGCTCGCGGTTCTACCGGCCTACATCATCCCCGAACGGCATACCGGCGGTCCATATCGGAAAGTCGTCCTGGCGCAAACCGCAACGGTCAGTACCCTAGCTTTCTCGCCGGACGGCAAATCCCTCATCTCGGATTGTGGTTACGTCCGGACCTGGGATGTGGCTAAAGGCGAGGAACTGAGTCGATTGAATGGGACGTTTCGAAGCAACGGGTATCGTTTGGCCTTGTCGCCGGATGGAAACACGTTGGCACTGGGCAATACGTTCTTTGATGACGAACAAGGGCGAATGGCAGGTGAAATCGCTCTTTGGGATCGCCCGACCGGGCAAAAGCGGGTTCAATTGCCAACTCGGGGCGAAGTCGCCGACTTCGCGTTTCTTCCCGATGGCAGAACGCTGGTTTCGCTCGAAGACCAGCGGATCGTCCGCCTCTGGGATGTCGCCTCGGCCAAGCAACGGGCGGCGGTTCGGTTCGACCACCACAATCACCTCACCCGACTTGCCGTATCGCCCGACGGCAAGCGGATCGCAGCGGGCGGTCACGAAAGCGACTTCATCTTCGGGATTATCCAGTTGCTCGACACCGACGGAATCTCCCTCAAACCCTGGAAACCCGAGCCTTGATTTTTTACCCTCGCGGCACAAAACCTCCGTCGATCCAACCCAGGCACGACCAGTCGTCGGCTGAGGGTCAAGTCCACGGGTTTGAGCAGCCATAGAGACTCAACACATCGATTGGCAAATTTCTGGGATCGATCGTTCGAGATATGCCTCGTTCGTGCTCGAATCGGGTGAATTCTCGGTGTGAGCTGGGATCAGTCGCCTATTCGCGGAGGCTTCATCGCCAATAGCTTGGGATGAAGGGTGATCTCGACGCCCTGAATTCGTCTTGCGTTGCTCGATGGTGAAGACTAGGCTTGCTTAATCAGTTGACCGCGGCGACGAGCGACAAGCTTGGCGCTGCGGTCTTGTTGCTCATGGGGTTTCGCAAGGTCGGTCAACCCTCCTTCGATGATTGGCCATCACCTCAAAAGCCTTTCCACCCTGTCACGTTCGTCGACAGTCCGACTCAGGGAGTCGCAAGGCATGATCGCAGACCGAATCCCGATGTCGAAAGAAGGCTACGATAAGCTGAAAAACCAGCTTGATACCATGAACAATGAGGAGATGCCCAAGATCGCCGAGGCGATCGCCGAAGCCCGGGCGTTTGGCGACCTCTCCGAGAACGCCGAGTACGACGCCGCCCGGGAGGCCCAGGGGATGCTCCAGGCGCGGATCAACGAACTGCAAGACAAGCTTGCCCGAGCCTTGATCGTCGACCGGTCGACCTTGCCGACCGACCGGGTGGTGTTCGGTTCGCGGGTTAAAGTCCTCGACCTCGACATGAAGGATGAGGAAGACTTCATCCTCGTCGGCCCCGGCGAAGAGGATTACGACCAGAACAAGATCCTCATGACCAGCCCGATCGGCCTCGCCTTGGTCGGCAAGCAGATCGGCGACGAGGTGACGGTGCCGATCCCTCGGGGGACGCTCAAGCTCCGGGTCGTTGGGATCATGTTCGACTGATCCCCGGTTCGATCAATCGGGGGCGTCCAAAAACCCCAACCAGGACCGGGGCAGGGGGGCCAGCAAGGTCATCGAAGCCCGTTGGATCGGATGCTCGATGACCAGGGTCCGGGCATGAAGGGCGATCCCCTCCGCGAACGGGGTCGGCGAGCCATAGGTCGCGTCCCCCACGAACGGCCAACCCCTCGAAGCCGCTTGAACCCGGAGTTGGTGCGTCCGGCCGGTTTCGGGGCGAAGCTTCAACCAGGAAAACGTCCCCTTCGGGGGCGAAAGCCGCTCGGGATCGCCGACCTCGACCCGGGTGATCGCCCGGACCGCACCCGCCGTCCCGGCCGGCACGACTTGGGCCTGGCCCGATCGGTCGGGGCTGAGGAGCCAGTCCTCCCAGACATCGACCGCTCCGAGCTGACCCTGAATCGGAGGTTCGGTGATCGCCCAATATTCTTTCCGAGCCTGACGAAGGGCGAACTGGTCGGCCCAACGGTGCGCGGCCTTGGGGGTTTTCGCCCAGAGGATCACGCCGGACACAGGCCGGTCGAGCCGATGCACCGTCCCAAGGTAGACCGATGCCGGGTCGTCGGGTCGAAGGTGGCTTCGGATCAAGCCTTCGAGGGTCGGCTCGACGTCGCCCGACCGCGCCGGCTGCGTCAGCAGGCCGGCGGGTTTGTTCACGGCCAGGCCGTGGGGATCTTCCCAGATCACGTCGAGACGCCGCATGGACTCCGCCCCATCCCATTCTGGTCGATCGGTTCGGGACTCGATTCGACCTGAATGGTGTTGGCCCACGCAAGACCTCGGGCGGAGATCGCTCTTGGTACCAGCTCTCGATCAGTTAGGACTGGGGAAATCGTTGGCTCGGCCCATCCGCCCTGGGGAGTCCATCGAGGGGACGACCGCCTGGCTCGCTGGCGGGGCGATCTCGGGTTTGGGCTCGGCGTCGGGCGGCAAGGTGGTCGGTGGGGTCGTTGACGGGTTGGGGTTCGGGTCATTGCTCGATCGAGGCATCGGGTCGGAGCCGGCGGGCAAGACCGCGCCGTCGCTGGGGTTGCGGTCGGGTCGGACTCCGGCGACATCTTCGGGGATCAAGGGCGCACCGGGGCGGCCCATGCCCGATCCAAGCCCTTGTCCCAGTTTGCTCGCGCCGGCGCTGTCGGGCACCATGTTGGTCATGGCCGAGCCGTCGACGGGATGCCCGGCGGAACTGAAATCGATCGCGGGGCGCTGGCGGCCGTCCTTGGCATAGGGGCGACCGGGAGGGACCTCGGGGCGAGTCATCTTGCAGCCCGAGGCGGTCAAGAGCAGGCCGAAACCACAAAAGGCGAGCGAGCGAGTAAGCCGATCCATCGGCGAGCACCTCATCGTTCCAAGGTCCACACCTGCGACACCTTGCTGGGGCGTTGGCCCCGCCGAGCCGCCGAGGTGACGTGGTGCCTGAGCCGGTGATGCGGTTGGTGACGTAGCGGGCGGGATCACGTGGGGGCACCGGGCGGCGCCGAAGGGGTGAACGCCCCTCCGACGCGCTGCATCGTACCCGAAGATCTCCATTGGTCAACATCGATCTCGGCGAGAACCGCCGCGAACTTGCATCAATCTTCCCAGATTAAGCGTCCTGGTCCACCGATGAGACGGTCGAGCCGATCAGGCTTTTTTCGCCGCGTCGTAGAGGCGGTTGACCTCGTCCCAGTGGATCAAGCTCCAGAAGGCGGTGATGTATTCGGGGCGACGGTTCTGGTACTTGAGGTAGTAGGCATGTTCCCAGACGTCGAGGCCGAGCAAGGGAGTTTGCCCTTCGGCGTAGGGGCTGTCCTGGTTGGGGTAAGAGGTGATGCTGAGCTTGCCGTCCCTGCCGACGACAAGCCAGGCCCAGCCCGAGCCGAACCGGGTGGTCGCCGCCTTGGTGAACGCTTCCTTGAACGCGGGATAACCGCCCAGCTCCGAGTCGATGGCCGAGGCGATCGCGCCCGTGGGCTCGCCGCCGCCGCCCGGCTTGAGCAGCTTCCAGAACATCGAGTGGTTGGCGTGGCCTCCGCCGTTGTTCCGAACCGCCGTCCTGGCCGCTTCGGGGACCGAGGACAATTCTTCGAGCAGTTGCTCGATCGGCTTGCCCTGGAACTCGGGGTGATCCTTCAAGGCATTGTTGAGGTTGGTGACGTAGGTCGCGTGGTGCTTGTCGTGGTGGATCTCCATCGTCTTGGCGTCGATGTGAGGTTCCAGGGCGGCGAAGTCGTAAGGAAGCGGCGGCAACGTGTACTCAGCCATGATGGTTCCTCGGTGATCTGGTTCGAGCAAGCCTCGGACGCGACCGAAAATCGCCCGGCGCCCGTCGGCCTGTTGGCAACGACCAAAGTACCACACCGACCCGGCACGCGGTACTTCGCGGCGACCGATCGGGTCGCTCGTCGAAGGATCGCGAACCGGGTCGGTCCGATCAAACATCCAGGGCGAAGCGCGTCAGGCCGGGTCGACCGGGGCGCTTTTCTCGATGGCCGCTTTGACGTCGGGGACGGCACCGGGGCCACTTGCCGGTCCGACCGCCTGGCTGCCGACACCCTTGGCGTCGGCCTCGGCGCCCGCCGCGCTCCCGAATGCGCCTGGGACGGGAGGATTGGCGGTCGCATCGTCGTCGAACGATCGACCGTCGCCCCCTCGGGCCAGGTCTCGGGGATCGTCGTTGGGCTGCCCGCCCATCCGCATCGCCCCTTGGCCGGAACTGGTATTCTTGGCGTTCTTCTCGTGGTGCGAGGAAGTATTCGACATGACTTGAGGTCCTTCCAGGTGAAGTCGATTGGGCGGAATGGGTGGCCGCACGCTCTGCGACCAACGTGATCCGTTCGACGTTCCCGGGTCCCAGGGGCAATGCCCGTGCCATCCGAGCTGGTTTCCCACCAGCCCGGGCCGACGATCGCCCGGCTCAAGCGTGCCGGTGTCGCTTCTTCGCTCGGTTCGAGTTCGACGAGGTCGTCACGCCCGAGGCCGGGTTCGGCTGGCCGACGACGACGTTGGTCGGGGGCGTTGGCGGGGTGGGAGTTGCGAGAGTCGTCGGCACCACCTGGACCGCGAAACTGGCGTCGGCGACCGGGGCGGCGTTGGGCGAGAAGATGATCACAAAGTAGCGCGCCCCGGCCTGAGGCGCCATGAAGCCAACGAGTCCCCGACCGCTCGCCACGGCCCGACCGGTCGCGTCGCCGACCACGATCGTCGCGTTGCTCGATGCGACGAATACCAGGCCCGAGCTGCTCGGCTCGAACGCGAAAACCCGGATGTCTCGCCCCGATCGAAGCGACACGTTATTGATCATCGACTGGCCCGAGATCGCCCCGAGTTCGGCCGCCGAGGTGAACGAAGTATTGCCCGCGTACCGATCCGCGACGGGTGCTTGAGGAGTCTGGGGAGGAGTTGCGACCACCGGGGGCGTCGGCGAGGCCGGAGGCGTGGGCCGTGCCGGGGTGGGGGAAGGAGTCGGAGCGGGAGCGGGAGCGGGAGCTGGCGTCGGGCTTGCTGGGGGCGGAGTCGGGGCGACCGGAACTTGCGGGGGAGTCGGGTTGGTCACGGTCGACCCGCCGGAGAATGTCGCCTGGAGCGAATAGTTGCCGACCGAGAAGACATCTTGCGTGGCTCCGGTGACGACGATCAAGTAGCGATGCCCGGCCTGCGTGTTGGGAACCGAGACCGAAGCGGTGTCGCCATATTGGTCGGCGTGAGCGTCCGCCGCGAGCGTCGCGCCGGTGGCGGCGTCGATCACGGTGACGTTCGGGCTCAACAAGCTCCGGCCATTGGCCAGGGCTCTGACCTGTAACGTCGCCCCCTGGAGTGAGGGGGCCGTGACCGAAAAATACTCCGAGTCGCCGATCGTCGCCAGGCTCAAGCCGTCAACCTGAGCCTGCCCCGTGCTGTTGAACTTGCCCGAAAGGTCCAAGGCGGATGCCGACGAGTTGGCCTGCCCACTCGACTGGTAAACGTCGGCGACCCGGGGGCCATAGATCGACTGGATGCCCTCCACGTCGGCGGTCCCGAGGTCGTGGCGGACGCCATTGTAATAGCTGTACATCAACGACGAGACCTGCGGCGACTCGCCCAGGCCGAGCGAATGGCCCAGCTCGTGGATCGAGACCGTTTCCAGGTCCCACTGGCCGGTCGGGCCGAAGTCGTAGTTGGTGTTGAGCTTGACGTCGCCCGCCGCCGTCGCCCCGTTGGGCGGCGGCCCGTAGGTCTGCGCGATCGTCGGGATCGTGAACTGATAACCACCCACCCGAATATCGCCGAACCGGGGGTCGCCCTGGCCTTGCCCCGATGTGTTGAAGCCGAAAGCCCCGTCGCCGGCCTGGGTGAAGTTGAGGTTGGCCGACACCGCCCAAGTTTGCAGCGCGGCGGCCACCGCTTTCTGCCAGCTCGCGCCGCCGAACTCGGCGTCGAGGTGGGCATTCACGTTGTTGGTCCCTTGATCCCATGTCACCCCGTCGGGAGCGATGCTGAAACTGATCGGTTTCGAGTTGTCCCACTGCCCACCCATCAACGCATAATCGGTCCCAAGGCCGGTCATCACCACACGCCCTTCGAGACCCTCGCACGCCAATCGCCTGCTTCGACGCCTGAGCCTGGACTGGTCCCGGACGTGATTCGACTTGGTCCGACGTCCGACAAATTTCGAGGCCCAGAACATCATGAGTTTGCTCACTTTGCAGCTTCCAGGTGGGAGTCGAGTTTCCAACGGTGGCAAACCGAGGCGCGCAGAGCGAACACCCAGGTTTGAGGCACTTCAAACCTGTCAACGAATGTCCATCCGTGGGAAAGCTTTGGGGGTTTGGAAGGATCGCTGGGCGTCCGCCTTCAATGCGGAAGTGCGATCATCCCGATCAGTCGAGGAATTCTCGTCGAATGATCACCGCTGGAGGGGCATCCAAGGCCTTACCGGCTGTTGCTTACTGGAACCTTAGGTTGACTTCTCGGAATTCGCCGAAGATTTTGATGAAAGCACGATTCTTGGTCTCCCCGGTTCATTCATGGTGTTCCTCCGGATTCGACTAATCGGCTCAATTCTCACACAATTAAAACTATTCTTGTTAATTGTGAAAGTCTGGGAAAGATAAGCAGACTGATCGCCGGGTGTTGACTGATCCAGAGATAGGGTTTTGTAAACTCTCAAATCGAGAAGGGGCGGACATTTCGGTCTTGATAGGACTTCGATCGGGAGTCGATGATGTATTTCGTCCAAAGAGGTTATTTTCGAGGAACGCTCTGGCGGTTTTTGTCGCTCAATTTCTCAGTAATAGTTATTTGTTGCGCTTAGATTTGTCGGATGAGAGTTGCCGAGTGATGCAAAGTGGTTGTGGCTTGCTCCACCTCCGCTTGAGACCGGGTCGTCCATCGCCTAGACTCATCAGAAGAAAATGAAACTCGATCGTCCGCCCGGTCGGCCGACTTGGATTGTCTTTCCAGATCGCGGGTTATCCTTGAACGCCATCACGGACAGAATCGGGGTTTGTTGGCAAACCCTTCGGCGATGGTGGAGCGGGCTGCATCAATCGAGCGCGGGGTTTCCTTGGCTATGGACCTGACCACAATCACGCCTCCGACCCGCCCTGGGTCGAAGGCGGGTTTCCAATTTTCCGCGATCAAGATCTTCGCGGGTTGCGTCGGTCTGACCTGCGTCGGCCTGGCTGCCCTGGCCTGGCAGCGTGGCTATTCCCCGAACCGGCTCTGGGAAACCCCTCCCAAGGTCTTCGAGACCGTCGCCGTCCTGGAAGCGCCCTTGTCGGTGGTCGTGGTCGAGAACGGGACCGTGGAAAGCGCAGCGAACACGACCATCAAGTGCCAGGTTGAAGCCTTGGTCGGGATGGTTGGCGGGGCGACCTCGGGTGCTGGACGCTCGGGCGGCTCGTCGGGAGCCGCGAGCGGGGGTGGAAGTTCTTCGTCCACATCATCGAGTTCGACTCCAGCCCCGATGGTGCTGACACCATCCACCTCGAAGTCGGCTTCGGGTGGCTCGTCATCGAACAAAAGCTCCAAGAAGTCGGCGAGCAAATCGGGCGGGTCCGGCTCGGGTGGCAGCGGAAGCTCGAGTAAGACCAAAAAAAGTGGCTCATCGGGGTCTACCGCCAAGTCCGGGGGCGGAGGGAGTGGTGGTTCGGGCGGAGGTAGCCAATCCGGGGGTGGTGGAACGGGCGGCTCAGGGGGAATGGGTGGCTCAGGAGGGTCGAGCGGATCGGGAAGTTCGAGCAAGTCTGGCAGCGGTAGTTCCAACGCGAACTCGACCGGAAACTCGGAGACCGAAATCACCCAGAGGCCGACGATCCGCAGTTTCGACTTCGTGGTCGATCCTTACGTGAGCCTCCAGGCCAAACGGCCTGTCGCGGCGGTCGCGACCAAGTCCGCCGGACAGGGTGGCGGGAATCGTGGCGGGGGTGGCGGAGGAGGTGGTGGCGGTGCTGGGAACGGCGAGAAGCCGGGTTCGACCCGAATCATCATGATCAGGACCGAAGGCGATTCCGTCGCCGCAGGCGATGTGGTTTGCGAACTCGACTCGGCCGCTTTCAAAGACGCGGTCCTCGCCCAACGGATCAAGACCGACACCGCGAAGTCGGCGATGATCCAAGCCCAGTCGATCCTCGAAGTGAACCAGATCTCGCTTCGGGAATATCGAGACGGGATCTACCCGCAGGACTTGCAACTCATCCGCCAATACTTGAGCACTTGCCGGACCGAGCAGGATCGCGCGAGGAGGAACGTCGACTGGTCGCAACAAACTTTGGACAAAGGGTTCCGGGCACCGCAACAGCTCCAAGCCGATGTCCTCTCGCGGCAACGTGCCGACGTCGACCTCGTGGTCGCCAAGTTGATGGAATCACGCCTGGTCGAATCGACCGGGCCAAAGACGATCAAGGCCCTCGAAGCGAAGCTGCAAGCGAACCGAGCCGACGCCTTGGCCCTGGAAGCGGCTTACGGGATCGAGGCCGACCGTTTAAGGCGGCTCGAGAAGATGGTCGATAATTGCACGCTCCGGGCACCCCATGCCGGGACGGTCGTCTACGTCCTCCCGCCGTCGAACGGTTGGCGACCGGCCACGGCGACGATCATGGAAGGGGCGACGGTCCGCGAAGGGCAGCCGATCTTCGAGTTGCCCGACCCCACCCACATGCGGATCAAGGCGAAGATCAACGAGTCGAAAGTGTCGGCCATCCACCCCGGTCAGCGAGCTTCGGTCCGGATCGACGCGTTCCCGAATCGCCGCCTGCTCGGCACGGTCACGTCGGTTACCCTGATCCCCGCGCCCGGCTCGGGACCTGGTTCGGACGTCCGGATCTACTTCGCCAACATCGCCATCGACACCGGTGGGTTCGAAGGCTTGAAACCCGGCCTGAGTGCGGAGGTTTCGTTGCTGGTGGACGACCGACCGGCAACCATGCAAGTCCCCCTCGGGGCGATCCGATGGGTGGGGGAAACGCCATTCGCGGCGATCTCGACTTCGGCCGACCGCTCGGCCTATCGTTGGCAGCCGATCGAAGTTGGGGTGACCAATGCCAGTCAGGCGGAGGTCGTTCGCGGGCTTCGGGTCGGAGACCAGGTCATCTCCCGACCCGAAGACCTTCCCGCTCCAACCTTCGATCTTCCGCCGACCGGACCGCCCGCGATCCAGGTTGCTGGGCCGACCCTGACCACCCCCAAGGGTTGATCTGGATCATCCTTGTTGGGCGTACTCAGCCGAGCCGGTCGAAGTTATTCGACTTCGACCGGCCCGTTCGGTGGCAAGGCCGTTCGGAGCGGGCAACTCTCGCACTTCGCCAGGTTCGGTTTGCAGAAGTCGCGGCCCAACCGCTCGAACCAGAAACTCAGGTTCGCCAGCAGTTTGGCGGCGGCTCGATCATCGAGGCCGCCCCCGCGACTTCCATCGGCTTGGGCGAGTCGTTCGACCACCAGCCGAGCTTCATCATACTCGGCGGTCGAGTCGAGCCAGCCGTGTCGGATCAGGACGCGGTAAGTCGCTCGGTCGATGGGATAGCTCACTCGGTCCAGCCCGAACAGCAGCAAGGCATCCGCGCGGGCGAGACCGATCCCGTTGATCGAGCGCCACTCGTCGCGGATCGCCTCGGTCGAGAGTTTCCCAACCCCCTCGGCGTCGAGGGTTGGCCCGTGGTCGCTGAGCCATCGAGCGACGTTTTGCAAGGGTCTCAGCGACTTGATCGCCATCGCCACCCGGGCATTCTTCAAGATCTCGTCGGTCGCAAGCGGGTTGGCCGCCGCCAAAGCATCGGGTTCGAGCATCCCGGCGTCCCGGAGCGCCTCGAAGGCGGAAGCCGCAACCCTGGGCGTGGCGACGAGACCCAGCCAGACCCGGCTCAACCGTTCAAACAGCGTCAAGCCGGTCTGGGAACCGACCAGCCCCGCCTCTCGGTTTGAGAACGGTTCTGGGCTGGGAGGCAAGCCATATCGAGAGTCGAGGGCCTGAATCAAGGATTCGCGGACATCGTCGAGCCGGGGCAATCGAGGTTCTCCCCGAAGCGCTCGCCCCGGATCGTCGAGTCGAGCCTGAGCGAACCGAGCCGGGTGGATCAAGCTCAGGCTTGAGCTTTGGCCTTGGCCGCCGTGTATTCGCGGGCGAACCGGCTCTTGCGGCGAGCGGCGGTATTGGGGTGCAGGATGCGGCGGGCGCCCGCCTTGTCGATCTTGGCGACGGTCGATCGGAAGTCGGCTTCGGCCTTCTCGAATTCCTTGGAGGCCAGGCCCAGCATCGTCCGCTTGGACATGGTCTTGATCACTTTCTTGGCGATCCGGTTGTGCAACCGACGCTTCTTGCTCTGCTTGAGGCTCTTGATAGCTGACGGCGAACTCGGCATGGGTGGTTCCAAAAATCTAACTTAAAGATGAAAGTCGGAAAATCGACGTAAAGTCGATTGTAAGTCGCTTCAACCGACTTACATCGTTCCACCAACTCAACGAGTCTGTCTAGCAGGTTGCAGGTAAATTACGACCCTAACACAAACCTAGTTCCACGTTCAAGTGCGTTTGATTCAAATCCGATGCTTGATACACCACCTAAAAAGTTATTTTGTTTTTTCTTGGGGCAGAGTCTTGAGTACGATAACTTTCCCGACTCCTAGTTGTTGGAATCTGACTCGCCCCGAACGTTTACGGTCTTCTGAGCGTACGGCGGACGGCTTATTGAGCAATCGTTCAGGCTCTTACATCGTGTTGGAAGGTCCCGACGGGGGAGGCAAAACTACACAAGCCGCCCGTTTGGCTACTTGGCTTCGACTTTTAGGTCAGGAAGTCGTTTCGTGCCGTGATCCAGGTGGCACAGCACTAGGTGAATACCTTCGGGCTTTGCTTAAGGATCGCTCAGAGTTTACGATTGGAATGATGTCCGAGATGCTCCTGTTCATGGCCAGTCGAGCCCAATTGGTCGCCGAAGTAATTCGCCCGGCGCTCGAAAGAGGGGCCGTCGTGATTGGGGACCGATACCTATTATCGAACGTTGTTTACCAAGGCGTTGCCGGAGGTATTGACGTTGATGATCTCTGGCTAATCGGCAAAGCTGCAACTGGCGGATTGATGCCCGATCTGACAGTTGTAATCGATGTGCCAATCGAGGTTACTCTTGAAAGGGTTGGCCCCGGACGCGACCGGATCGAGGACCGGGGCATGGCTTATCGCGAGAGGGTTCGTGAGGGTTTCTTGCAAGCCTCGGCCAGTTATCCCAGCCCGATCATCGTCGTCGACGGTTCGCTCCGGCCCGACGAAGTGACGGCTCTCATCCAGACCGAGGTGGCTCGTGCCCTGGCTATCGCTTCGAGGCCATGACCGCGTGGTCGAGTCGATCCGCCGGGCGATGCTCGGCGGTCGCTTGCCGCATGCTTTCTTGTTCGTCGGCCCCGAAGGGGTCGGCAAACTCGCCTTCGCGCTCAAGCTGGCGCAAACCTTGCTCTGCGAGCGGGTTCCGGAAGCCGATCTGGCCCCTTGCGGCGTTTGCCCCGGCTGCGTCCAGGTTGTCGGCGGGACGCACCCCGACCTCCTACGGGTGGCCCGCCCCGAGGACAAGCACGAGTTGCCGATCCGGGTGATTCGCGACCTTTGCCTCGACCTCGGGCTTAAGCCCGCGCGAGGGGGCCGCAAGGTCGTCATCATCGACGACGCCGACGACATGAACGACGAGGCGGCCAACGCCTTCTTGAAGACCCTCGAAGAACCGCCCGACAAGTCGGTCCTGATCCTGGTCGGGACGTCGCCCGAAACCCAGCTCGACACGATCATCTCAAGGTGCCGGGTTGTCCGGTTCGCCCCCTTGCCGGAGGCGGAACTCGCCGCCGTCTTGATCGAGCAAGGGGTGGTCGACGATTCGACCGAAGCCCAACGCCTGGCCAAGCTCGCCGAGGGGAGCGTAGCCAGGGCAAGAGGTCTGGCCGACCCCGCCCTCGCCGACTTCCGGCGCGCCCTGTTCGACGACATCGCCGACCCGATGGGTTTCGACGCCTCCGCCCTGGCTCGCCGCGTCGAGACGTTCGTCAAAAGCGCCGGGAAGGAAAGCTCGGCGCATCGAGAGCGGGCTCGCCTGGTGATCGGCGAACTCGTCCGCCTCTTCCGGGGAACGATTTGGGGGGCTGTCGGCCTGACCCCACCGTCGCCCGACCTCCACGACCGCAAGGCGATCGCGGCGCTCGCCAACCGGCTCGAAACCGAAACCATCCTGACCCTGGCCGACCGCTGCCTCGAAGCCGATTACCACGTCCGCCGCAAGCTCGCGATGAACCTGATCCTCGGTAGCCTGGCCCATGACATCGGCAAACTGACCGGCCCCAGGGTGCGGGGCTGATCCGGTCCTTGCAGAATTGCCGCACAACTTGGCCTCGACCAGACTCTTGACAATCGCAAATCCACCGGCATAATACAGACAGTCTGTCTGTCTGTGTCAAGAGATGCGAGGAGATTGGATTTTCATGGAGATTGAACCGGTGACTGAGGGGGAACTTTCGATCCTGGAGTTGATCTGGGATGGAGGCGCTCCGACCAGCCGCGACATCGCGGCGGGCCTCTACGAAAAGGTTTCCGATTCCAAGATGGCCTCGGTGCAGAAGCTCCTGGAGCGCCTGGAGTCCAAAGGATATGTGAAACGTGACCGCCGAGACCGTGCCCATCGCTTCGAGGCACGGGTGAGTCGCGAAGATTTTCTGAGGCATCGCCTGCAAGGATTGGCCGACCGTCATTGCGACGGGGCGATCGTGCCGCTGGTGACGACCTTGCTCCGGTCGAAGCAGGGTCTTACCCCACAGAACGGCGAACAACTCCGTCGGCTCATTGACGAACTCTGGCCGTCGGATTGATGCCGCTTCGACAACCATGCATCCGAAAGGCATCACATGGACGCTTTCTGGGGAATCGTCGCGAGCAATGCCATCGTCGCCACGGGGCTGGCGATCGTTGCCCTGGTCCTGGGCCGGTTCTGGAAGAATGCCGCGGCGGTTCATGCACTCTGGGCGGTCGTCCTGCTCAGGCTGTTCACGCCACCCCTGTACACCGCAGTGCTTCCGTTCTTTTCCACACTCTCGCCCGCCTTGAGCGTCGGAATGTTGGATAAAGCTTTGCACACGCCCGTGACCCGAGAGACGGGGCACAAACCACCCGATAACTTGGCGACGACCGATACCCGCGTCGCGCTCGCCGCGAGTGATTCTCGGCACACGATCTGGCCTCGATCCGTCAGGACGTTCGCTCTCAAATCTTGGTCACTCTCCAGTATTCTCGCGGTATTTTGGTCATGCGGCTCTTGCGGTGCGGCCCTAGTCTATGCCGTCCGCATCCGCCGGTTCGCGGACAGCATCGGCCAGTTCAAGGAGGCACCTCTCGCCATCCGCATGATGGTCGCCCAGCTTTCGGGCCGACTGGGCCTGAGCCGCGTCCCCGAAGTGTTGATGACGTCTCGTGCTTTGCCACCGCTGGTCTGGTCGCTCGGAACCTCCCCCCGAGTGATCTTGCCTTCCGGGCTTTTCGCCCAACTGAGCCGCGAAGCCCAGACCACCATCGTTGCGCACGAACTCGTCCACATCCGGCGCGGTGATCATCGGGTTCGGCTCCTCGAACTCGCGGCGACCACGGCCTTCTGGTGGCACCCCGCCGTCTGGCTGGCACGGCGGGAGTTGCGAGAACTCGAAGAACAGTGCTGCGACGGCCGAGTCCTCGAACTCCTCCCGGATCAACCACGGACTTACGCCGCCGCTCTCGTCGACACTCTCGAATACCTGGCCGGGCGAACCCGAGCCTCCGTCCCGCTCCGCACCGCGATCCATTCCACCCACTCATTGTCCAGGAGGATCACCATGCTGACCCAACACCGACCCAACCGCTTGAGTGCCCCGAGCGCGGCACTGATCATCGCACTCGTGGCCGGCCCGCTCGCCGTCGCCTTCGCCGTCGGCCCTGAGCAGTCAGTCAAACCCGCCCTTGAGGGCCAGCCATCGACCAAGCAAGTCGCAGTTCTCCAAGGTCGCTTGACCGACGGGGCTGGCGTCCCCTTGGCCGATGTTCGCGTACGCGTCGCCATCCCTGCCGCCGACATGCGATACATCAACTCCACCACCCAGCCCAAGCCGCTCGAAGCGAGATCCGACGCCAACGGAGACTATCGGCTGGAACTTCCCGGGATCGCCGGGCGGACGACGATCTCGATCGACGCGATGAAGCCCGGCTATGGCCGACTGGTCGGGACAATCATGGGCGGCGGCGACGCGAGGAGGGTCGAGGTCGAGCCGGGCAGAGCGGCCCAAGCCTCCCTAGTCCTCAACCCCGCACGGTATTTCCGAGGCGTTGTCGTCGACGAACAAGGGCAACCGATCCCGGGAGTGGATGTTGTCGCCACCCTCAAATTTGGACGCGGCATGGCCTATGTTGAGGCGACCGAGACCGACCCGGACGGCTCTTTCGAGTTGTTCAACTATGCCATCGGGCCGATCATGATTGGCGACGAAAACGAGGCAGCCAAAGGGGTCGTCCAGTTCTCCAACCCCAATTACGTCGACCAGAAGTTCGAAGACTTGGACTCGCTCGATCGGGTCCAAGGTGGAGCGATGCACATCGTCCTGAAGACCGGCTACAAGGTGACGGGCACCGTGGTCGACGTCGCCGGCAAACCGGTCCCTAACGCGATGGTCAAAGCTGCCTTGGCCGATGCGAAGGTCGGCAAAGACGAGACCCACCGCAAGGCGACTCTGACCGACGCGAACGGCAAGTTCGCCTTGCGCGGCCTCAGCGAGGGTGAGACGATCCTCAATGTCCGCGCCTTGAAAATCAAGCAAAAGACGGTGACACCGGTGTTGAAATTGGACCGCGATAAGAACGTTGAAATCCAGTTGCAACCGATCGCCTTGCCCGCCGATTTGAAGAAATACGTCGTGCTCGGGATGGAGCTTGCCGACGTGACACCGGAGTTGAAATCCGCTTACGATCTTTATCATGACCGAGGGGCGTTGATCCTCGACCCTGGCAAAGATTACGAACGCCTGAATATCGGCCAGATCGCCGAAGGCTACGAGTTTTGGATTGTGGGCAAAAAACGGATCGGCGGACTCCGAGATTTCGTCGACCAGATCCTCGCTGAGATCGGCGATCGAGATGCCGACGAGTTTTCGGTTCGCGTCGTCTATACATTCAGCACGCCTGAATTCGAGGGGACCAATACTCAATCTTTGAAGATTACCAAAGAGGACATCAGGCAGTTGCGAGCCGTGTCTGACCGGCTCGCGGCTGACGCGCGGTGATCCACCTCTAATCGGTAGGATTAATCCGTCCGATTCAGTCTAGGACGACGAACCTCGAAGGGTTCCGCCAGACTCGACCGACCGTCCGCCCCCCGGCTTTCTCTTCGGTCGTGTATCTCGGAGAAAAGCTGGGGTCGGTCGCGGCAACCTCTCGGAGCGGAATCGTGGTCGTCGCTGAGTTGGCGGACCCGTCGGCGAGGGCATGGAACGGCCCGACAGCTATCGTTCCCAGTCCCGGTCGGTCGAGGGCGAAGAACTCGGGGCGTCTTCCGGGGCAGGGGCCGAACCGGTATTGCCCATCGACCTCGTAGACCGGCCTCGGGAGGTTGAGCCGAGGGTCGTCGAGGTCGAGCTTGTAGGTGATCTGGTTGTAGTCGTAGCGAGGGGTCAGATTGGTGTTGCCCGAGAAGGTCGTCGCGTAGGTCCCCTCGAAGAAGAGGATTCGCCCGCCTTGCTTGCTGAATGCGGGGTGCTGCTTGGGGTTGTAAAAACTGTAGCGGTCGTGGGTGACGATCTTCCGGGCATAAACCCAGGGGCCGAGCATCGAGTCGGCCTCGGCGAACCACACTTCCCCGAGCTGCGAGGTCGTCCCGCCGATCTCGGTGGCCACCAAGACCCAGCGCTTCCGGTGGTCGTTGAAGTAGGTGGAACCTCGGGCCAAAGTCACTCCTCGACCAGAGTCGGCATCCTGGAGCGCGAACATCGCCTCCTCGGACCGGAGCGTCCCCGAGGCGAGCAGCCGCCCTTGCCAGGCGGCGTCGACCGGAGGCGCTTCGGTTCGCCAGCGATATCGGGCCTGCCCGTCTCCGTCCCGGTCGACCTGGATTTCGCCTCGCTCGGACGACCCGGGGAGCAAGCAGGTGAACGCCTCGTACGTCGAGGGTTGGGTCAGATGTTCGACGTCGGCGCGGACTCGAACGAGAGGATAGGGGTCGGCGAAGACGACATAAGGAACCCCATCCATCTCCAGGTGGAACGGGTGGCCAAACGGTCGGGCCGGCGCGTCGAGCGCGACCGCCGCAACCTCGCGGAACCGCCGCGTCATCGGATCATACTCGGCGATCCCTCGGCGATACGTTTCCATCGACGGTCGGACTTTGCTGAACGCCGCGAACATCCGCTCGACGCCGGGTCGAGCCGGGTCAAAGAGCACCGTCAAACCGTCGAGCCAGGTGGGGCCTTCGCCCGCGAAGTCGGCGGATGGGGCGACGAAGCCGTCCTTGGCCAAGATGTAGTCGAAATCCACGCCAATCCCGGGGTCAAGCCCGCCGCCCAAGCCCGGCAACATGGAGGTCGCCCCCGGCGTCCCGAATGTCCCCAAGGGGTAGGACGGGCGGTTGGTGTCGCCCCAGAACCAGTGGATTTTCCCTTGAAAGGTCGCTTCGAGGACGCTGTCCTGCCCCATCACCTGCCCATTGAGGAGCGGCGATCGAGTCGGGACCGGGCGACCGAGCAGGACGCTGTCTCGATAGATCCCCGAGCCGGTGGACCGATACAACCGCTCGGCGATGTTGATCCGCTTGACCTCGACGCGGGCATGTCCCCCCGCCACCACGTCGAGCGCCCGCCCTCGAAACCCGAACCCGTCCGCCCGATGTTCGTAACCATGCCCTTGAACATGGAAGAAGATCGATCGCCCGACTAACCCCGGCTCATCAAACGCCACCAAGCCCGCGCTATCGGTGACGGAGCGGATCTCGTTGACCGTCCGCAACTCGATCAAAGGCACCCCTCGACCGGTCGAAGGGTCCACGACTTCGATGGCGAACGGTTCCCCCGCCTCGGCTCGAACTGAGCAAGAGCCGACCCAGAGGAACCACATCGCCAGATAGCGGATTCGTCTGATCACCCGGAGATCTCCTCGGCGTCGTGGCTTGATCATGGGCCAACCTTGCGATTTTTCGATGCAACATCATGCTCTTGAGCGGAATCCTCGGGCTGATCAACCCTTCGTGGCCAGGGATGGCATGAGATTGGCTTCGTTTGGGAGATCTCGATTAAAGTCAACAGCGGGAAATGTCTCGATGTCAAAATCTCGAAACGCATTCGTGACCGGGCTTGTCTGTTCAAGCGGCTTGGCCTTCTTCCTCGGAGGAAGTTCGAGCGGTGATGGATCAACTCGTCCTCTCGTGGTCTTTCAAAAGGGGAAATCCGTGGCGTCATCCACCTCGAAGAAGTCGGCGGTACTCGATCGGCTCCGCGACAAGAACCGGCCGGTGGTCGTTTTCGGGTCGAAAGCGGACGACGCCAAGGTCACCAAGCAGCGGCACTCGTGGGCGGGAGCCTTGCCCGAGGCGGGGGTTAAGGATCGCGACATCATCGTTGTGGAAGTTCTTGCCCAAGGCGAAAGCAAGGTCGGCGGCGAGGCTTTGAAGCCCGAAGAAGCCCGAGAACTCCGCCAGCTCTTTTCGGTTGGTGAGGAGGCCTTTGCCGTGGTCTTGATCGGTCGAGATGGCGGGGAAAAGGTCCGGTGGACCGAGCCGGTCTCGGCGCAGGAGATCTTCGGCAAGATCGACGCGATGCCGATGAGGCAGCAAGAGGTCCAGACCAAAGGCGGTGGCTCGGAATGACTTGAGGGTTATTCGGGCAAGGCGAGGATGAAGTTGGTGAACGCCTTGGGATCGCGGAGCGGCGGGCCGTGGCCGAAGCAGACCAACGCCGGCTCGATCCCAAGTTCCACCAGCCGACGCGCCGACCGGCGGTTCTGGCCGGGATCGACCGTGAAGAAGCCGGGCGGTTGGTGGAGGCCGGGCTGAAGGGTGAACAGGTTCATGTTGGTGAGCACGTCGCCGAGGATCAGGACCCGGTCCGACTCGCGCCAGTAGGCGATGTGGCCGGGCGAATGGCCGGGGACGCCGACGACCCGGAAGCCGCCGATCTCGTCTCCCTCGGTCAATCGCCGAGCCACCCGGCAAGCAGGGCCGGCCATCCTCTTGGCGACGAACTGGGCGAAGAAGTTTGAGGGGCTGAGCGGACCGATCGCTCCCGAGGCGAGAGCATCCGCTTCGAGTGCCCCGCAGGCGAAGGGGATTCCTAGACTTTGGGAGACCGAGGCGCTCGACCCCTGGTGGTCGGCGTGACCGTGGGTCAAGGCGTGCGCCTGGACGGATCGACCGCTCAATTCTTTGAGGATACCCGATCGCCGATCCCTCGTACCGGCATCGAACAGGACCCCACCCGCCAGGTAGATGTTGACCGCGTTGGGGGGAAATCCATCGAGTTGCTCGACATCGTCAGCCAGCCGTTTCATCAATCAGCCTTTGCGCGAGGCGTGGGTTGGTCTCAATCCGCTCGATGAACATTGGACCGGGTGGCGACTCGAATGGCAATGGGTTCGAGCCGGGGACCCGCGATGATGTGGGACTATGAAGAATCCTTTGATCGGAAATATCCATTCTGATCCGGCCAAGCCTCCAAAGATGTCCTAGCTTTGCGATGAAACGGCCCGATCCTGATCAATGATGATCACCCACCTTGACCAAGAGGGTTTCATGCAAGCGACTCCGACTTCTTGCTCGCGACCTCGCGCCCTCGGCTTATTCTCAGGTCTGGTCCTCGCCATCGCCTTGGGACCACAAGCCAAAGCGGGCTTCGAGGTCGGCAACCTTTCGGCGAACAACGGCTTCGATTCCACCAGCGGGTTCAACCTGACCGGCCCGCAAACGTTCACCGGTCATGGTTATGCGATCGGGGTCCGATTCACGGTGGCGTCGACGTCCTCGGTCACTTTCAACTCGCTGGAACTCGGGCTGGCTTACCGGAACGGGACGAACAAGATTGATGTCTCGTTGATGACCGATGGCAACGGTGGGGTTCCCGGTGGAACGACCCTGGAAACCATTCACCTGGATGACATCTCCGCCGTCCCTTCCCTCGTCACGGCGACCTCGACCGTCCATTCGGTCCTGGCCGCCGGGGCGAGCTACTGGATCGTGGCGGTTTATGGGGCGGCCAACACCAGCGTGGGCTGGCTGGGCAACAACTCGGGGCAGGTTGGCCATTCGGCGTACCGACCCGACACTTCCAGTGGGATCGGTTCATGGACTGCTGGTCCGAGCTTCACCGACCCCAGCTTCGCCCTCTTTGGCGATGCCATCACCGGCGCGGGTACGGAGGCGGTTGACGTCCCTCCCAGTGCTATCCTGGTCGGAATCGGCTGTCTTGGCCTGGCCAGTGGCCGCTGCTTCGGTCGTCGCCGCTGCTCCAAAGGGTCGATCGACTCTTGATCACCCGATCGCCTTCGATCCCGAGGTGATCGAATCCAGGCGGCGACGGATCGCCGAGGTCGCCTTCCTGGGAAACTCGGCGCGAACCACCGACGAGCTGACCGCGACCCTGGTCGCTCCCGCCTCGATCACCTCGTCGAGGTTCTCCAGGCCGATCCCGCCGATCGCGAACCAAGGCAGGCCGGTCGCTTCGCTCGCCTGGTGGATGAAGTCGAGGCCGGCCAGCTCGTCGAAATCTTTGGTCGAGCTGCGGAACGTGGGACCGACGCCGAGATACCCCGCCGCGTCGAGCGTCGCCTTTTGGATCTGGCCGAGGTTGTGGGTCGAGACTCCGATCGCCAGGCCAGGCCCGACCACCCGTCGGGCGTCGCGAGGGGCGACGTCGTCTTGCCCGAGGTGGACGGCATCGGCCCCCGACAACCGGGCCAGGTCGGGCCGGTCGTTGACGATGAACCGGGTCCGAGCCTTCGACGTCAAGATCCGGACCTCTCTGGCCCGGGTCAGGAACTCGCGGTCGGTCAAGCCTTTTTCGCGAAGCTGGATCGCCCCCGCGCCCCCGGCCAGGGCTTCCTCGACGATCCAGGTCAAGTCGCCCAGCGTGGGCAAGCCGCCAACGAGGACCATCAGGTTGACCTCGTCCCACGTCCCTCGGGCGGCGAGGGCGGTCAAGGTCAGCTTCTCCAAGGTGTAGACGTCGTAGCGAAGCACCTCGAACCGCCCGGACACCCAGATATCGACGAGCTTGCCGTATTCTTCGAGCGACCGAAGGGCTTCGGCGGTCCGCTTGAAGTTGGCGATCAGGACGGCCCTGGGGTTTTCTCGGGCCTGCTCGGACGCCGTCATGATGTGGGTGCCGACGTCGCCCCTCGTGTCCCTCGCGGCGAGGAGGCGTTCGGGGTCGAGCCCCCGCAAGGCGTCGGCCAGGCGGTGGCGGACCTCCTTGAGCCGTCGGGTCAAGGCGGGGTCGTCCAGGGTGAACCGGACGAAGTCCTCGACGACCCGAAGCCCTTCGCGGGATCGGTTGGCCGAGGCGTCGAGGATTCGGAACAGGTCGACCTCGCCCCCCGGGTCGTCGAGTTCCAGGGGTGCGATATCGCCCGAGAGCGGGATTGGCGCCGAGGCTTCGTCGTCCGACTCGGCCAGATGGTCGAGCAACCGGCTCACCGCCAGGCCGCCCTCGGAGAGGGCGAAGGGGATCGAGCTTTCCGCCGTCAGGATCGCGGCGAGGAGGTGCTCGGTCCCCACGGTCGCGCTTCGGGCCTTCCCCTTGGCCCGGGTGGAAGCATCCAGGAGCGCGGCCTTGGTTTCGGGGGCGAAGGGGAGCTTGGGTCCGGCCTCGAAGTCGTCGGGTTCGGCCGGGGCGGTGGTCGAACATCCCAAGGCGTTGAGAAAACCTTCGGGAGTGAGGCCGAACTCGGCCAAGAGCGCCGAGGATCGGCTTTCCGACTCGTCGGCCAGACCCGAGGCCAGGTCGATCAGGTCCACCGTCGGGCTGGCTCGCTCTCTGGCTCGCCCTTCGGCCCGGCTCAAGGCTCGGAGCGACCCGGCGGTGAACGACTCGAACATAAGCCTTCGGTCCAGTCCTCGGGGGCGAACCCGGCTCACTTCGGGGCGGAAGGCTCGGGTGCGGGGTTGACGATCGGCGCCGGGGTCGACGAGGGGAGCGGGATGGCGTCGGTCTTGATCGTCGCCTCGGAGTTGGCCCCCTCGGCGGCTTCCTTGGCCTTCTTCTCGTTGAGCTTGTAGGCGATTGCCTGGTCGAGCAAGTTCAAGAACTGCTCGGTCTCGTCGACCAGGTTGGTTGCGTCGCGCGGGGTGTTGAACACGAACTGCTCGTCGGGTTTGATCTCGGAGTCGGGCAGGAGCGTGTAGCGAAGGGTGATGTTGGTCGGGTCGACTTTGGGCTGGGGTCGGCGAACCCCGATCGGCCGTTTGGTGATCGGGTCGATCTGCCGGTTGTCTTCGACCAACACCGACTGCTCGACCCCCCTCATCTCGATCCGGTACGGCCAAAGAGTCGCCTTGTCGACGAAAACCTGGATGTTGCTCGGGATGTATGGAGGCAAAGGATCGGTCGGGGCGATGGGGCGTTCGAGCAGCCCGTTCCGGTCTTTCCACTTGCCGCCTAAGACGTAAGTCGGGACGCCGTCCACGACCTTGTCGGCGAACTGGTCGAAAGCGATCGTGGATTGGAAGCCGGTGATGAGCGCTTCGGGACCGCCAAAACCAAGTTGGGTCATCACTTGGACCCGGAACTCCTCGTCGAGGCTGGGTTCTTCGAGCCTCTTGAGGATGGGGACGATCTCCCGCTTTCGGTAGTTCTTCATCCCCAGGACTTTTTGATATTCCCAGAGGATCTTGCCGTCGCAGATCTGGAGCATCGTCGAGCCGTTGTCGCCCAGGCCGACGAGGTCGAGCTGGAGCCGGATTCGATTCCCGGTGTCCTTGTAATAGTTCCCCTTCAGCTCGAACCTCTGGTTGAGCATGTCGACGACTTGCTCGACTCGGGCGGCGATCCTCGCTCGGGTCCTGAGCCGAACGATCGTCTCGAAGATGACGTTGTTGGCCAGGGTCGTCGAGTCGATCGAGGGAGCGGCCGGTTGAGCCGGGGCCGGACCGGGCGCCGGCGCTTGGGCCCAGGCGAGGAACGGCAAGACGAGGGTGATGGCCAGAGCGGCGATGGGTCGGATCGCTGGCATGGTCGGGTTATCGCCCATTTTCTCAAGGGTCGGATTGGAATGCCCGATCCTATCCGTAGGCGTCGTGGGACGCAACCCCGACGGGACCGAGGCTTGGCGAAGGGGGACCCCTTCGCTCCGGTCGCCGATCATTTCGTTTGACGACCTCGACGCGGTGAGGCGGGCTGGCCCGTCGTCCGTCGCGATCGATCCAGGATGGTAGGCTACGTCCTCGGCCCGGACTCGCAAGTCTTCGAGGGCGATCGGCCTTTCGGGATGGATGCGGTCGGGCTGAGGGAACAGGAGGTTCGATGACTTCGCTCGGTGTGATTTTCTTGGTCGCGACGACCGCGACGGGTATCGACGGCGGCAAACCCGGCGCCGGTGGCTTGCACTTCTTCCGCCACTCCGCCGTTGCCTCCGGCCCGCCTCCCGCTGGCGGCCCGATGATGCCGGGCATGGGCGGCCCTGGTGGCCCCGGGATGGGTGGCCCCGGGATGGGAGCCCCCGGCGGAGGCCGACGCTTCCCCAACGTCCGGAGCCAGGTCGTGTTCTTCGGCCCCGGAGGCCCCGGCGGCACCGGTGACCTCAAGATCGGCTGGCAGACGGCCGGCGCCAACGGCGAAAAGATGTACCTGCCCGGACGGGCCACGCCGTTCCGCTACAACTTCATGCAAGGCTACATCTACCGGCTCAAGATGTCCGACGTCTCGGGTCGACCGAACCTGAACCTCTACCCGACCATCGAAGTGGCCCCCTCGACCCCGGCCACCGACGCCTACCTGACCCATAACCAGATTCCGATCCAATTCACCGCCGAAGACCTCGACCAGGTCGAAGGCGGGAACTTCGTCACCAAGGTCATCTACCTGCCCGACCCTCGGTTCCAGGAGCTGGCCGTCGCCAACGTCGAGACCCTGGTTTCCACCCGGCTCGAACCCGGCGTCGATCCGGTCCTCGAAGCCGACAAGCGAGGGACGATCCTCATGATCGTTCGCCTCGGCGGGATCAACCTGGAGATGGATGCCATCGGGATGCCCATGCCGTCGGACGCCCCGACCACGACCATGCCGCCGGGAACCTTCCCGACCGGTGTCGTCCCCCCGGCGAACATCCCGCTGACCCCGGTTGATGCCCCGGTCTCGCCGGCCCCGGTCGAGACCCCGGCCGCCCCGATGCCGCTCGAGCCGGCTCCCCCGGCCCCAGAAGCCAACCCGACCCCTCCGGTCCCGGCCCCCGCCCCCGGCCTCTGATCAATCGAATTGGGCCACGGATAAACACGGATCGGTCACGGATGGCATCTCTCATTAGATTTGCCCGTGATTGATCCGTGTTCCTTCCGTGGCTTAGAAACAGGATGACCCGATCCCCAACGGTTAAGGATGACCGAGATGAGCCGAACAGGATGGAACCGTCGCGTTGCCGGGTGGCCGTCTCGGCTGACTTGGTCGACCGGCTGGTTGGTTCTCTTAGGATGCGTTGGCTCGACCTCGACGGTCTGCGGGCAAGTGGCGTCGCAGCCGCCGTCGGTCATTATTGAAGCTCCGGGCACGGCCAGCGTGGCGTCTCCGATCCCCTCCGAGATCGTGACCGACCCCGCCTCGGGCCTTTCGACCGCGCCGGGCGTCCCGATCCTGGCCGACGACGTCCAGGTGGTCCGGTTTCAGGGGCCGGTCGGCGTCAAGGTCGAGGTCCTCGGCCCTCCGCCCGAAGCGGTCCCCCCCGGCGACGGCAAGGGACTGGCGACGGTGGGCTTGAGGGTTGGGACCGGCTATCAGCTTCGGGTCTCGAACCTGCCAGACCGCCCCGGAGTCGAGCTTTACCCGACCGTCGAGATCCTCGGCCACCTCCACCGGCCTACCGGGATCGACCCGAGCAAATACCCGATCCGGATCGTGCTTCGAGACGTCGATATTCAGGACGCCGCCGACCGGGGCCAACTCGTCACCCAGGTGGTCTACCTCGAAGACCCCGACCAGGCGGTCCCGCTCAAGCTCGACAAAGATGACCCGCCCGTCGTCACGGTCGGCTCCGCCGAAGACCCGAACAAGGTCGCCCGGGCGCTCGGTCGGGTGATGGCGGTCGTCCGGATCGGCGGTCGCCAACCGTCGGTCGAGGAGCTGCAAGGTCCTTCCGGCGTCGGGGGGATTCCCGGAGGCCCTTGCCCTTACCTGACTGCCGACGGGAGCGGTTGCAAGCTTCCCTGCGGCCCGGTCTGCTCGCCGCCCCCGGCTCGACTCACGCGACCGAGCAAGCCTCGCGACGAGTTCCTCTGCGACGGAGGCGACGGCGGCGAACCGCTCCACTACGGAGGCAACGGCGGGCTCCTCGGGATCGATCCCCGCGACTCGCTGGTCAACTTCGAAGCCGACGGACGCCCTCGCGTGCTCCCCACGAACGTCATCTGCGTTTACGCACCTCGATTCGCCTCAATTCGAGCTTCGGTAGGCGCCTCTGAGGCGTTGGGAGCGTCCAGCGCTTTGATGAACGAACGGCTGGAGCGTCAAGAGCTCGCGGCCGGGAACCAGGGGCCGAAGAAGTTGGCGATGAATCAAGCGGTCGAAGCGAGCCGGATTCGGACCAAGGCGACCGGTTTATCCTCCCGAGTGTACTCCAGCGAACACTCCGAGGTTCGGGTCCTCGCCGGGTTCGACGCGGTGAGGTCGGTGGCGACCGACAAGACGGTCCAATCCGCCGACATCCGCAAGGCGAGCCAGAAAGCGGGCCTGATGAAGATCCGGATCAAGGCCGAGGGGCTCAAGTCGGCGGAAAGCCCGGTCGTCACCGGGATCGTCGCCGGGGCGGGGCAGATGGTCATGACCTGGCCCCCCCGCGAGGTCGCCAGCGTCGAGGTCCCGCCTCGGAAGCCGGGCCTCGCGGTCGTCAAGCTCGTGAGCGCCGAGGAGGCCGAACCCGGCGACACCCTGACCTACACCATCAAGTACCGCAACATGGGCAACGTGCCGATCCGGACCGTGACGATCATCGACAGCCTCTTGCCTCGCCTCGAATACGTCGCCAACAGCGCCCAGGGGCCGAACGAAACGGTGTTCACCTACGGCGAAAACAAGGCGGGTTCGCTCGAACTCCGCTGGGACCTCGCCGGCGCCATCGCCCCCGGGTCCGAAGGCGCCGTGACCTTCCAAGTCATCGTCCGCTGATTTTTAGCCACGGATGGAGCACGGATCAGAAAATCATTTTTCTGATCCGTGCTCCATCCGTGGCCTGAATGGCAATCTTTGACTTTTCTCGAAGGCCGAATTTGGGTAAGAGATGGTCGGTCCGCTCGGACAGGATTCTCTCCTCGCCCAAACCAAGGATCATCCCGATGCATTTTCGGATGACTTCGTACGCCGATAATTTCGAAGACGTGATGATCCAGCGGGCGTTCGACTTCGACTCGAAAGGGTTTTACATCGACGTCGGGGCGTACAACCCGGTCGAACATTCGGTCACCAAGCACTTCTACGATCGAGGGTGGCGAGGGATCAACGTCGAACCCAACCCGACCCCGTTCGAGGCGCTTCGGGCCGGTCGCGATCGGGACGTCAACCTCAACATCGGCCTGTCGAACCGAGAAGGTCGGATGACGATCTTCGAAGCGCCCGGGGCGTGCTGGTCGGTCGACCGCGACATGCTCACCGGCTATTTCGCCGCCCAGGAAAAAGACATCGTCGAGCGGTCGATCGAGATCAAAACCCTGGCCGAGGTCTGCGAGAGGCACGTCCCCACCGGGACCGAGATCGACTTCCTCAAGGTCGACGTCGAGGGGCACGAGCGCGAGGTCCTCGAAGGGGGCGACTGGTCTCGATGGCGGCCTCGGATCGTCCTGGCCGAGGCCAACGGTTTCGAAACCTGGGAAGGCTTGCTCCTCAACTCGGGATACCACTTCACGCTGTTCGACGGCGTCAACCGCTTCTACGTCCGCGACGAAGATGCCCACCTCATCCCCCCGATGAGCTTCCCGGCCAACGCGAGCGACCGCTTCCTGATCCACGGCTACATGCGGAGAATCAACGAACTCGAAGAAGCGTCGACTCAACTTAAGATCGAAGCCCACCTCCTGCGTCAGGCGCTCGCGTTGTATGGTCCGTTCGGTCCCTTGACCCTCAAAGTCGCCGGCAGGCTGGGACGGGCGTCGAAGCGGTTCCCGGCCGCCACGAGGTTTGCCAAGAAGGTCGTCCGTCGGCTCAACCGAGGGGCTTGACCTCTCACCTCCACCGGTCGCCCCCTCGACTCGAAAGGATGTCGGCCGATGGCCCTCCGCTTCGTCGCCCTGTTCCGGGGGATCAACGTCGGCGGCAAGAACAAGCTGGCGATGAAACCCCTTGCCGCCATGTTCGCCGAGGCCGGTTGCCTCGACGTAACCACTTACATTCAGAGCGGAAACGTCCTCTTCAGCGCCCCCGCCGACCTGGCCGCGACGATTCCAGGGCGGATCTCGGCCCGGATCTTCGAAGAACTCGGCTTCCGGGCGCCGATCACGCTCCGGTCGGCGGACCAGTTGACGATGGTCATCCTCGACAATCCGATGGTCGACCTGGGGACGCCCGAGGACTCGATGCACGTCATGTTCCTCAACGACTTGCCAACGCTCGATCGGGTGGCCAGCCTCGACCCTACTCGGAGCCATCCCGACACCTTCAGCGTCCAGGGTCGCGAGGTTTACTTGAACCTCCCCAACGGGTTGGCCAGGTCGAAACTCACCAACGCCTACTTCGATTCCAAGCTCGCCACCACCTCGACGATCCGGAATTGGCGAACCGTCCTGAAACTGGGGGCGATGCTGGGTGGGCGACTCTGAGCGGGAAACTCCCGGTCGGCCGGGGAAACCCGGTTAATTTCGCCTCTTATCCACGATACTTATCCTTGATGGATTCCAACAAACTCGATCGATTACGGGCATCGACTCGAAGATTGGGTTCGTTTTTCCCGGAATGCATTCGATGGGACGTAAGACCATCGAGAATCATCAATTCTCTATACTTGATGGCAACTTGCGTCGCGTTGGCTTCGTTCCGTTTCTTTTCCTTGGGCGGGAGCGGTCAGGATTCGACTCAAAGTTTGGGTTCGTTTTTCCCCGGATATCGATGATTGAACAGGGTGTCGTTGAGATTATTCCGTTCTCTTTGCTAGGTATCAACTTGCGTCGAATTGGGTTCGTTCCGCCGGGAGGCCCTCACCGCTTCCCGACCGGTCGCGATGGGTTCGTTCTGTCGGATCGGCTCGGCTCGGACGTCCGACCTTTTCCAGGCTCAAACCCCCCGGGCGTTCGGCTCCCAGAGGATCTTGTGGATCTGGACCTGGAGCCGGATCGGCAGCGAGGTTTCGAGAATCCACCCGGCCAGGTCGGTCGGGTCGACCCGATTGTGGACGGCTCCCATCAGGACCTTGGCCCGGTCGGCGATCCGGTGGTCGAGGATGTGGGCGACCGACCAGTCGAAGTCGGCCCGGCTCGAAACGACGTATTTGACCTCGTCGTGCGGATGGAGCCGCTCCCAGTTGGCGGCGAGGTTCGAGGCGGCCTCGCCCGAGCCGGGGGTCTTGACGTCGAGGATCACGACGACCCTCGGGTCGACCTCCGACGTATCGACCGCGCCGCTGGTTTCGAGCAGGACGGTTCGCCCGGCGCCCAGGAGTCGGGCCATCAATGGGTAGACCTCGGACTGCAAGAGGGGTTCGCCGCCGGTGATCTCGACGAGGGCGTCGCCCATCGCCAACGTTTCGGCGACGACCTCGGCCACCGGGCGCGTCCTACCCTCGTGGAAGGCGTGCCTGGTGTCGCAGTAGTTGCAGCGGAGGTGGCACGCGGTCAGGCGGACGAAGGTGCAGGGGAGGCCGGCGTAAGTGCTTTCCCCTTGGATGCTTCGGTAGATTTCATGGACCACCAAGGCCCCTTCGGGCCGGTCGGCGATCGATCGGAGCCGGCGGGCCAGGACCTCGGGGGAGATGGTCCCCGAGGCGACTTCGATGATGGGGCGATCGGTGGTCAGAAGCGGCGACACGGGTGCGGACCTTTTGGGGACAATCGGCGAAACTCGACCTTCTATCTTAGCTCCCCTCCGCCCGGACGCCTACCCGCGACGCCTGGCCGGGGTCGGTCGGGCGGGTCAGGCGGTTGACCCGGGCGGCTTCCCCTTTGAGGAACTCGACGTCGAGGAACGGCTCGCTCGAAATCCCCTGGAACCGGACCTGCCCTCGGGCGTCGACCAGGAACGTCCCGTGGAGCGGCATCCCCTCGAAGTCGTCGAAGACGCCGAAGGCTTTGAAGGCGTTGAAATCGGGGTCGGGGAGCAAGGGCATGGCGAACTTGACCCCGAGGTTGTTGTGCTTCAGCTCTCGGGCAAGGTCGAGTGGGTCGGTCCCGACGGCGACGATGTCGGTCCCAAGCTCGCGGAAGGTGTCGACCTGCTTGCTGAACTCCTGGAGCTGCCGCATGCAGTGCGGGCACTTGCCGCCGAGGTAGAACAGGACGACCACGTTCCGCCCTTTATGGTCGGCCAAACTCCAGGGGGTCCCTTCGGTGTCGGCGATGGCCAGCGACTCGCTCGAGAACGGACTCCAAGTCAGGGGGCCGAGCGGTTCGAGCGGCAACCGCTTCGGGTCGGGGGTGTCGGCTATTGGTTTGAGCGCTTCGGGGTCGTTCCAACCGGCCACGATCGGGGCCAGGCGGACCAGGACCGGCAAGTCGGCGTCGGCCCGCACGGCTAGCTTCTTCAAATCGCGGTAAGCGATCTTGGCCTCGTCGATCTTCCCGCAAGCCGCGAGGACTTCGACCTCGGCGGCGAGCGGCGCGACCTGATTTGGCTGCTTGGTGACGGCGGACTTCGCCGCGCCATCGGCCAGGCCGAAGTTCCGGGCCGAGAGGTGGGCGCGGGCCAGGGCTTCGGGACGCATCCGGGTCGCCTTGCCGAACGACTCGAACGCGGCGGCGACCTCCCTTCGGATCAAGTGCTGGTGCCCTTCGAGTTCGGCCAAGGGGCCGACCACCAACGCGGGGTAGAGCTCTTGATCCTTGGTCTTGTCTTTATCCTGATCCTTCTCGGGCTTCTTCTGGGTTTTGAGCAAATCTCGGAGCGTCTCGACCTGGCCATCCAGACCCGTCTGGTTTTTCCGGGCGGCGTAGGCGAGGCCGAGGATGTAGGCCCGCTCGACCTTCTCGGCGGGCTGGTCGGACCAGTCGAGGGTTTGGTCGAGCGTGGCGGCGATGGCTTCGTCCCAAAGCTCGAACTTGTCGAGCATCTCGGACCAGCGGAGGCGACCGCTCCGGCAGGCCGATCCCCCGTCGGTCGCGTTGTTCTTTGCCGGGTCTCGCGGCTGCTCGACCAGGTTCCGGGCGAGGAGGATCGCCTCCCTGGCCCGGCCGACGTGGCCCAGGCTCGTCGCGAGCCACTGGTTGTTGTGGGCGTAGTTGCCGATCTCCGAGGGCATGATCCGGTCCCGGAGCATGGCGGCATGGTCGACCCGGGCCGAGCCTTCTTGCTGGTAGGCGGCCTCGGCATAGCGCTTCAGCTCGGTGAAAGTGTGGCCGGGCATGTGCCAGGCGTGCGCAATTCCCGGGGCCGAGGAAGCGTAGAGCGCGGCGGCGGGTTCGGCCCGCTCGGGCTTGACGTGGTCCCACAAGTGGATTCGATAATGCTGCGCCCCCGGGTGGAGCGGTGCTTTGCTGAGGATCGAGTCGAGGACCATGTCGACGGCTTGCCGGCTCCCGATCCCGTCGGCTTTGGCGTTTTGCCAGGCGACCAACGCCATCCAGGCCCGGGCTTCGAGGTCGTCGGGGAACTCCTGGACGATCGTCTCGAGCGCGAGGAGATGGGCCTTGTTGCCGTCCTTCTCGGCGACCCCTTCTTTATAGAGCGCTTCGAGGGCTTCGAGGTAAAGCCGCTCGCGTCGGCTCGGCTTCCGGGCTTCGACCTTGGCCCGGGCTTCCTTCAAGAACCCCTTGGCCCGCTTGGGGTTGCCCGTGTTGCCCATCGCCATTCCCCAGTAGGCCATCGGCCCGCCGGGGTCGAGTTTTGCCGCCTGGCGGAACGACCGCTCGGACTCGAAGTAGTAAAACGAGTGGAGCTGCGCCACGCCTTGGTCGATGAATTTTTGGGCTTCGGGCGAGGTCGTGGTGACCGGGAACGAGACTCGGCCCATCCCGGGGAGGATCGACGCCCGCCGCCTCGGCCCTTCGTCGAACGCCTCGCCGTGGGTCGAGTGCCCGGCGGCCGGTTCGCTCGGGTTAGCCTCGGTAGCCGGGGCGGACGGCTTGCTCGCGTCCTGGCCTCGGCTGGTGCCCGAGCCGATCACGAGCGACCCGCAGACCAGGGCGAACGAAGCGGCGAGGCGAAGGGAACAAGGCATGTCGGAAAGCTCCCGGGAAGGGTTGACCCTCGGATGAAGCCCAAAGGTCTTCGATGACATCTCTCCGAGTGTAACCGCGCCCGAGTCGCCGACGCCACCGCCCGATTTTCCCCCAGGTCGAATCGTTTTCCGGTCCTAATCCGCCGCTCGCAAACGCGAGGCCGACTTCCGATCGACAAATTTGGCCAGGTGGTTATCATCGCGTTCGAGCATCGGTTAGACCAGCGTTTGGCCCCGCTCGACTCTCGACCGAAGGACGGCACCAGGGATGGTACCATGACTCGACCCGGCGACGGATCGGCCGAACCCGCAAACCCCAGATCGCCCCGGACCGACTTTCGAGGCCCCGCACGGAGGATCAAACCCGCCCTGCTGGCCCTCCTGGCGCTTGGGTTCCTCTGGCGGGTGGCCCGATACGCGGCCTGCCCGCCACTCTGGGGCGACGAGGCGTTCATCGCCGTCAACCTACTCGGCCGGGATTATGCCGGGATGCTCCGGACCCTCGACTACTACCAGATCGTCCCGCTCGGGTTCTTGTGGTCGGAACTGGCGGTCGTCCGGACCCTGGGCGGGTCGGAGTGGGCGATCCGGCTGATCCCGTTCCTGGCCGGTCTGCTCTCGCTTGGCCTGTTCGGTCGGTTCGCGGCCCGGGCCGTCGACCGGAGGACGGCGCTCCTTGCGGTCGGGGTCTTCGCGGCATCGTTCTACCCGGTCCGACACGCCACCGAGGTCAAACCCTACTCCACCGACCTCCTCCTGGGACTCGCCGCGACGACCCTGGCCTGGTCGCTCCGTCGCGACCTATCGGCCTCCAGGAAGTGGGTTGCGCTGACCTTGACCATCGGCCTGGGCGTCTGGTTTTCCTACCCCCTGGTGTTCGTGGCGGTCGGCCTGGGATTGTTCCTGGCGGGCCTTGTCTTGAAAGATCATCGTCCTCGAGCGCTGGTGGCGTTCGGCTTGTTCGGGGCCTTGACGGCGATGAGCTGGCTGTCGTCCTACCTGGCGTTCGCCCGTCCTCAGTCGCAAGCCGCCCCGTTCTACAGCAAGCTGGAAACCTGGAGGGGGGCGTTCCCGCCGCTGGCTCGCCCCTGGGAGTTGCCCGGCTGGCTCATTGACGTCCACACCGGCAACATGCTGGCCTACCCTCATGGTGGGAACAACTTCGCCAGCACCTTGACCGCCGGTCTTGTCCTGATCGGGGCGGTCCGGCTCTGGCGATCCCGCCGCGACCTCGTCGTCTTGCTCCTCAGCCCTTTGCCTCCGATGCTCCTGGCGTCTTGCTTCCACGTCTACCCTTACGGCACCAGCGCCCGGACCACTTTGTTCATGGCCCCCGCGTTTTGCCTGCTCGCCAGCGTTGGCGCCATGGCCTTGATTCGGCGATTTCGGTCGAGCATGAAGCGAGAACGAGCCGTCCGGCTCACGGCGATCGGCCTGGGGTTGATCCCGCTGGTCGGTTCGGTGGGCAACGTCGTCCAGCCCTACAAAAACTGGGAAGACACGCTCAATCGTCGGGCGGTCGAATCTCTGGCCAGGATGGCGTGGCCGGGTGATCGCTGGCTCGTGACCGATGGCCTCGACCTCAGCCTCGAAAGTCGGAAGTCGATCCTCGAACACTGGGTCCAGCAGGTCGCCGAGGTCAAGTACAACATCCTCGCCGACGCCCCCGTGCCGACCCGGTGGCTCCCCAACCCGGTTGAAGTCGAGTCGGCCGCGAGTTCGGGTCATACCTGGTTGATCGTCCACCGGACCGGTTGCCGCAATTTCGACTACGCCGGGATCGAAGCCGAGAAAGGCAAGCTCGAAGCCCGCCTCGGGGCACCCGAGGTCCTTGAGTTCAAGCTGACCCGGGGCGAGTCGATCACCGCCTACCACTTCGCGGGACCTGGATCGCCGCCGATGGGCGAATCCTGGGCAACCCGGTATGATGGGACGACCCGCCCCGCTTCAACTTCGGCCCCGGGGGCGCCCGACGCTCCAACCGTCCGGAAGTGATCCATGATCGCCCCTGCTTTGATCCCAACAACTCCCAGCCTCTCGGAGCCGCTTCCAAGCCAACTCCTGGCCGAGTTGCGGGCCGCCGTCGGCGAGGAGAACCTGCTCCACCACCCCGACGAGCTTCTGGTCTACGAGTGCGACGGCTTCGTGATCGCCAAGAACGCCCCCGACGCCGTGGTGTTCCCGACCTCGCGCGATCAGGTCGTCGCGGTGGTCCGGGCCTGCGGTCGGCATAAGGTTCCGTTCGTCCCCCGAGGAGCCGGGACCGGCCTGGCGGGGGGGACGCTCCCGGTTGGCGGCGGGGTCATGATCGCGTTGACCCGAATGAAGCGGATCATCGAGATCAACCTCCGAGACCGCTACGCCGTGGTCGAGCCGGGGGTCGTCAACTCCACGTTGGCCCGGGCGTTATCCGGCTCGGGCCTCCACTTCGCCCCCGACCCTTCGAGCCAGGGGGCCTGCACCATCGGCGGCAACGTGGCCACCAACTCCGGAGGGCCGCACACCCTCAAGTACGGCGTCACGGTCAACCACATCCGAGGGGTCGAGATCGTCCTCCCTGATGGCTCGATCGTCCGGACCGGGGGACCGCTCGAAGACGCCCCCGGCTACGACCTGACCGGCCTGATCGTCGGCAACGAGGGGACGTTCGGCGTCGTCACCGAGGTCACCGTCGCCTTGACGCGAGACCCCGAGGCGGGGCGGACGTTCCTCGGCGTCTTCCCCACCGTCGACCAGGCCACCGAGGCCGTGAGCCGGATGATCGCCGCCGGGATCGTCCCCGCCGCCCTGGAGATGATCGACCACCCGATGATCCAGGCCGTCGAGGCGGCGTTCCACCTCGGCTTCCCGCTCGACGCCGGGGCCGTCCTGATCGCCGAGACCGACGGCCTCGAAGCCGGCTTGGACCGCGAAGCCCACGACATCGCCGCCGTGATCGAGGCTTCGGGGGGCACGGTCGACCGCTCGATCGCCTGGAGGACCCGCAAGGAGCCCGAATACACCGCGATCTGGAAGGCCCGCAAGTCCGCCTTCGGCGCCATCGGCCGGATCAGCCCCACGTTCTGCACCCAGGACGGCGTCGTCCCCCGGACCAAGCTCCCGCACATCTTGCGGTTCATCGCCGAGGTGGGCAAGAAGCACGCGATCCTGATCGCCAACGTCTTCCACGCCGGCGACGGCAACATCCACCCGATCTTGTGCTTCGACGAGCGCGACGAGGCCCAGGTCGCCCGCGTCCTCGAAGCCAGCCGAGAGATCCTCGACGAGTGCATCGCCGTGGGAGGGAGCGTCACCGGAGAGCACGGGATCGGCGTCGAGAAGATGGAGTTCATGCCCAAACTCTTCACCCCCGCCGACCTCCGGGCGATGGTCGCCATCCGCCACGCCTTCAACCCCGACAACCTCTGCTCCCCCGACAAGATGATCCCCGCCGGCGCCGCCTGCATCGAACGCAAGACGCCCGGCAAACGGGCTTCGGCTTGACTGGCCCAAGCTGACACCACCTCTCGGAATGTGGATAAACGGATTTTTATCGGCCGACTCGAACTATCCTTCGTGGCCCCAATCTCGTTCTTAGGAAATGTCCCGCCATACTCGGGCGTCAATACCGGGAAATCGTCCGAGGTGGCCGACGTTGGTGGTGGCGATGACGACTTCGTCACCAGGCTGGGCGATGGTCGAGGCGGTGGCGGCTAGGATCGCGTCAGCATCGAGGGCTTGCGGGTGACTGGTCGGCTTGCCCATCTGGCGGACGATCGCCCAGAACTCCCCCGCCCTGTCCAATGCTTCGGGAGTGACTGGGGCCGTCCCCAGGCTCGCGCAGAAATGATCCAAATTCCGCAGTTGGGCCGTCGCCCGGATTCGAAGTAGCTCACGGCGGACCTCGTACCGGGTCACGTCGGGAATTAAGAGATCGGCCCCACCGTCGGTGACCGCCTTCATCCAACCCTCGAAGGCCAAAACTTCGGGCGTCCGATTCTTCGCAGAGATCAACCCGAGCAGCCCGGCGTCGAGCAGGATCAAGCGGGCCATCTCAATAATACTCTTCGAATAAAGGGCGCTCGGGCCGGTGGCTGTCGATCGCCCGGAAGATTTCGCTGTCGGTCACCTCGGACGGGTCGTCGGGGCTATCGGCGTGCATTTCTTCCAATACGAGGCGGAGCGCCTCGGACCGGGCCTGGCGTTCGGTCGGGGTGAACGGGATCGCTCGCCCCTGATCGTCGAGGCGAAGTCGCGGGCTGATCGGTTTGGTTTCGTTCATCGGTTTCCCCTTCATCAAACTCGCTCGGGCGACCTCGCCCGTGTCGTCACTCACCAAGCGCTCCATAATACCCAGAAAAAGAGGGGCTTGTCCGGCGGTTCAGATCCATTCTTCGATCATCAGGGGCATCCGGTCGGATCGGGTCATGACTTGGTAGTAAGGGGTAGGGGTCTGGCAGATGATGTAGGCGACGGCGAAGCCTCGTTCGTCGGGGACGAGGAGCCCTCGAAGCCCTTGGCGGACGCGATACCAGACCCCCCGGTCGTACGCCAAGCTTGCCGGGATGTCGACGATGGTGGCGGGGAAGTCCTGCCAGCCTCCGCCCTCGATGGTTTCGTGCCAGGTCCAGCCGGTCCGGGGCAAGAATCGACTCTGCCCCCGGCCGTTGCCCCATCGGGCGATCGTCAACCGACCGTCGCGCCAGACGGGCAACCTCGGTCGCCGGTCGCGGTAATAGAATCGGAACTCCCGTTCGCCGCCACGGTCGTGGATTCGGTGCCGGAGTCCGTCAAGCCCGATCATCTCCGTGGGCAGCTCGCTCCATGCCAACGCGATCCCGGCGCACATCGTGGGGTGTGGTTTTCGAATCAAGAGGGACGAAGTTGATCAAGTTATCTCGTCGCGACCGATCGATCCCGCACTTCCTCGCCTCGGGGGAGCCGAAGCTCAGAAGCAGCTTTTGTCTCGAATGTCGCAAATATCATAATCATTGACTTTATCTCGGTAGAGGGATGTCAGCGGAAGTGTGGCGCCACTCCTGAGGGCGAAGCGACCGTGGCGGCGGTTGATCCCCCGCTTGGTCGTCACGAGCGTTTCGGCCTGCTTGGCCGAGGTGGGATCGTTGTCGAACAGGCCAAGCTGCGCCCGCCCCTTGGGGACCAGACGCTCGGCGATCAGTTGCATCCGCCAAGCCAAGGCTCGGGGGATGTACGCCGACCGGAGGCAAGGGCGGGCGGCTTCGAGTAAGGTGTCGAATCGGTCGGTCGGCACGCCCAAGGTGGTCTGGCCGACCCCCGACCGGCCGTCTTTGTAGCTGACCCAGACCGTGACCCGGCCGGCGACGACCTCATGGTATTCCAACTCCTCGATCAGGCGCTCGATGTTCCGGACCAGCCAGGCGTAGATGATGATCGGGTCGACGGTCGCCTGGCCGAAGCTCCCGCCCCGGGAAAGCGACTTGTGCGCGGGGCGGTTGGCGTGGATCGGCTGGACCGGCTCGCCGTTGAGCTCATACCAAAGCGCCTCGCCCGACGCGGTCAAGACCTCGCGGACCAATCGGCGGTCGGTGCGGGCGAGGTCGAGGCAGGTCTTGATCCCCCAAGGCTCCAGCCGACGCGCCCGACGCCCGGCGATCCCCGTGATCTCGGTGACGGGGCGATTGGCCAGGAACTCCGCCTCGTCGGCCGGTTCGAGGACCGCCAGTGACCCGAAGGGCTTGGCGGCGTCGGAGATCAGCTTGGCCAGGGTCCGGGTCCGGGCGATCCCCACCGTCACCGGCACCCTCGTCTCGGCGAAGACCCGGTCCCGGATCGCCCGCGCGGTCTCGTCGAACGAGAGGCCGGGTTTGGGGATCGCCAGGAAGAAGAACTCGTCGATCGAGTGGTACTCGACCCGGGGCGACATCTCGCGGACGATGTCCCGGATCTGGTGGCTCAACACCTCGTACCAGCGAAAGTCGCGCTTGACGTAAACCCCGTCCGGGCACTTCACCCGGGCTTCCCAGATCGGCTCGCCGGTCTTGACGCCGGTGGCCTTCATCTCGTAACTCTTGGCGATCACGCACGCCCCCTGGTTCCCCAAGACCCCGACAGGCTTCTTTTCGAGGAACGAGTCGCGGACCCGCTCGGCGGAAACATAGAAGCAGTCGGCGTCGAGGTGGCCTATGGCCGTCGGTGTTCGCATGAACGGGAGTTTATCATGTACGCAATGCCAGATCAAGCGACTGGCGGCCCATTTTGCGGAAATGGCTCCTTCTTTGCGATTTCCGACAACCGATCCCTGTTCCTCCTGGTGAGAGGCCGCAATGACCGAACGCGAAAAGATGCTGGCGGGCGAGCTTTACGACCCGAACGACCCCGACCTGATCCTGGGCCGCGACCGCGCCCGCGATCTTTGCCAGGCGCTCAACGCCACAGGCGAAGCCGACCGACCCGAGCGTCGGCGGATCACGACCGAGCTGTTCGCCGTCGGGGGGGACACGGTCGGGATGCAGCCGCCGTTTTTCTGCGACTATGGGGCGAATATCCGCCTGGGCGAGCGGGTTTTTTTCAACTTCAACTGCGTGGTCCTCGACGTGGCCGAGGTGACCATCGGCGACTTCACCCTGTTCGGCCCGAGCGTCCAGATCTACACCGCGACGCACCCGATGAACGCCCAAGTCCGCCGCGACCTCGAACTCGGGCGACCGATCCGAATCGGGTCCGACGTCTGGGTGGGGGGCGCGTCGATCTTGTGCCCGGGCGTGACGATCGGTTCCCGGTCGGTCATCGGCGCCGGGAGCGTGGTCACGCGCGACATCCCCGAAGGGGTCGTGGCCGTCGGCAACCCTTGCCGCGTCCTCCGGTCGATCCGAGACGACGAATAGAGCGTAAAGGGGCGAACACAGTTGGAGCGCCCGCGTCCAATCGCGGAAATGCATTGCAGATTACAAATTGCAAAGGCATTCGGAATATCAAAATCAAATATCGACCGAATTCATCCATGTCCCGTCCGTGTCCATCCGTGGCCGCTTTGCCCCGATTGCCCTAGCTCCGGTGGGCCCGGAGGGCGGCCAAGGTGGCGGCCATGTCGGCGGGCAGGGGGGCTTGGAAGCTGATCGGGGCGGCAGTGACGGGGTGGAGCAAGTTCAGGGCGTGGGCGTGGAGGGCCTGACGGTCGAGTAGGATCTGCGCGGCTTCGGGGTGGTCGGGGCCGACGAGGTCTCCCAGGGTGAAGGTCGTGCCTCGGCCCGAGTACATCTTGTCGGCGAGGATCGGGTGGCCGACGTGGGTGAGGTGGACCCGGATCTGGTGGGTCCGGCCGGTCTTGGGGCGGCAGCGGACCAGGGCGAAGCCGTCGAACCGTTCCAAGACCTCGTAGAAGGTCACCGCTTCCTTGCCGCCGTCGTCGAGGTTGCGGATCGCCTGCTTCTCGCGGTGGGTGGGGTGCATCCCGATCGGACGCTCGATGAAGTCGCTGTCTCGGGTCGGCTCACCGTGGACCAGGGCAAGGTATTCCTTCTGGATCGTCCGGGCTTCGAACTGGCGGGCGAGTTCGCGGTGGGCCTTGTCCTCCTTGGCGACGATCAGGAGGCCCGAGGTGTCGCGGTCGAGCCGGTGGACGATCCCGGGCCGGTTCTCGCCGCCGACGGTCGAGAGCGAGTCGAAGTGGAACTGCAAGGCGTTGACCATCGTCCCCGACCAGTTCCCCTTGGCGGGGTGTGTGACCAGGCCGGGAGGCTTGTTGACGACGGTGAACGTCGAGTCCTCGTAGATGATCTCCAGGGGGATATCTTCGGGGAGGTGCGAGCCGTCGCCGAGGTCGGGGAGCCAGACCCGGATGGCGTCGCCTTCGCGGACCTTGTACGACGCCTTGGTCGGCTCGCCGTTGATCAGGACCGCCCGGGCGTCGATCACCTTCTGGATTACGCTCCGGGAATAGTCGGGGTAGCGGCTCGCCAGGTAGGCGTCGATCCGCTTCCCCGTCATCCGGGCCTTGACCACGAAGTCGGACGGGGTCTCGGACAGTTCGGGCGGCATGAAACCACGATCGAGAAAAGGACGAGGAGAGGCGTCACTTCGGAGGGTTTGCCGTCGGCGGGGTCGTCTCGGCTTTCGGGGCGTCCGCGGGCTTTGCGGGAGTCGTTGTCGGGGCCGGGTCGATGATCGGAGTCGACGTCGGCGCGGGGGTCGGTGCGGTCAGGGGGGGCGGCGGGTCGATCCCCAGGAGGCTCGATCCGGGGGCCAGGGGGTCGAACGGCTTCAAGCCTGGTGCAACTGGCGGCGGGGTGGGAATTGGAGGAATATCATCCAGCGGGCCGACGCTCGTCGCCGAGGGTTTGGCCGCGTAAAGCTCCTTGTAAAACTGGATGTTCTCGGGGTCCTCCAACGACCTGGCGAATCCTTCGGCTTGCTTGGCTTCGGGCGAGTCTTTCCAGGTTTCGGCCACCAGGCGATATTGCTTGATCGCCTCGGGCAACTCGTTCCGGGCTTCGAGGACCCGGGCCACGGCGAACGCGGCGCCTCGGGCCTGGGGCGACTCTTTGGGGGCGTCCTTGACGACCTGCTCGAACAGGTCCAAGGCCCGCTTGAGCCGGGGTCCTGCCGACTCCCGCTTGCCGGGAGAAGTCAGGTCATCCAACCCCGAGCGATATTCCTCGTAAGCGGCCTGGAGCCTGGCCCAGTCGGCGACCGGGGTCTTGGGGTGGGCATCGGCGACCTTGAGCTGCTCCTCGGCCGTCTTGGCGGGGACGAGGTCGATCCAGGCCTGGCCGGTGACCGACTTGGCGGCCATCAGCGAACTGACCACGACCGAGATCCCGGTCAAAACCAGCGCCGCGCCACCGAGGAAGACCCAGAACAGCGGTCCTTGTTCGAGCCCTCGATACAGCCAACGGGCCAGGATCGTCATATCCTCGACGGACTCGGGCTTGGCGGCGGTCTGTGGCGGCGGTTCCAACTCGTGGATGGGGCGAGGGGCGTCTTTCTCGTTCATCGTTCGGTTCGCAAGTCGTTCCGTGCCCACCGGGTTCGCGGGACCGGCGTGATATCCATCCATTAAGGGTGCGCGACCAAACTCGGATCTTACCGGCCTCCTTGACGATCCGTCAATCGCCCATAACCACGAGACATGGCCCAGGGTGTGGCTTTCGAATCTGGAGGTTCGGATTGCAGATCGCAGGATCGCAAATTGCAAATAATCCAGAAACCAAGATTTTTCCTTCTTTGCGATCTGCCATTTTTGATCCCGGAGAATCTCCAGATTCGAAAGCGACACCCACATGGCCTACCTATTGACCGGTCGTATCGAGGTTGACCCGGTCGATGTTGAAAAGAATCGACAACCGGCGGGAATTCGTCACAAGTTGATTCACTCGAAGTAACTGCCCCGGAAGCGAAGGTTGGATGACACTCGACATCAATAACCAAGAAATTCGTCGAGATCGTCGCCAATCCCGAAAAAATGTCATAAGGTCCGTAAGGTTGAAGCGAATCGTTCGGTATCTGTAGTGTCAAGTTGATCGCCGGTCTGATACGTCGAACACTTGAAGGTTTACGACCCCGATTTTTGGTTTTTTCCGAACCAAATCGATGTTGACAACGTCAGGTGAGGTAAAGCGAGACGGGTTGGTCCTCGGGATCGGGCTGCGAAGGGTGACGGGAGCGTCGCCGAGGGGCGAGGGGTTATCCCTTCGTCGAGGGATCAACATCTTTGAGGAAGGAGTCCCATGATGATTGCCGAACAGCCGAAGGTTCGTGGCGAGGAAGCCATCAAACCGTTTGAGCCTGAAGAACGACGCGAAGCCAAGAGCCTGGGCGGCCTGGTCTTGGCCCGGCAACTTGGCGAGAGCGTGATGATCGGCGACTCGGTGATGATCGAGGTGGTCGGCTTGAAGTCGAACTCGGTTCGGCTCAGGATCGTCGCCCCCCGGTCGGTCGCCGTGCATCGCCGCGAGGTCTATGACGCGATCCGGTTGTCGCCCAACCTTGAATCCACCATGCTGGGCCAGGGTGCGACGGTCTCGGAAGCCACCGAGCCGCTCTCCTCGGCGAACGAAGGGGGGCTCGTCCTGACCCGTCGAGGCGGGCAGACGATCATGATCGGCGGCGAAGTCGCGATCGACGTCGTCGAGGCTCGCCCCGGCACGGTCCGGCTCCGGGTGATTGCCCCTCGGTCGATCGCGGTGCATCGCCGCGAAGTCTACGACGCGATCCAGGCCGGCGGATTCCGAGGCGAAGCGAGCGACGAAGGATAAGACGAATTGCCTTGAAGACGGGTCGAGTGTCGTTGATATCGCTCTCGGCCAGGATCAATCCCGCCCGGTCGTTTCGCTCTTTCGCAAGGTCATCCGATGCGGTCGCCGACTCCGGCGAGGTATGATGGTTGAGCCGCTTCGCTCTCGAAGTCTCAACCCGTCCCGGAGTGGGTCAACCGATGCCACCACCGCAGCAGCCGAAGGGGCCCAAGCGTCCCGCCTCGCCCCTTGAAAACGCGCCGACGCCGCAACGGCCGCCGGTTCGGCCCAACCAGGGGCCGGGAAACAACCCGGGACGACCGATCGCGGGGGGTTCCGCCCTATCGGGGATTCCGCCGATCGTGAGTGCCCCGACCGGCTCGAACGACATCGGGCTTGGTGTCGCCGTCTCGACCGACACCGCCGGAGGGGGGACCGTGACCGCCCGGAAGGCAGGGGGTTTGCGTGATCTCGGCCTCGAAGTCGAGCCGAGGGTCGTAGGCGTCCGCGCCGCGCTTCAGCACATGGCCAAGGCTGTGAACGTCGCGTTCCAGTCGGACTACGGCGAAAACTACCTGGAGTCGGTGTATCAGGCCGCGATCGTCCGCAACGGAGAGGTGATGATCATCCACCGCGAGTTCTTCGGCTACCGCGACAACTGGTTCGGCCAGTTCGGCAGGCTCCTCGAATCGTTGAGCCTCACCTTCGAAGGCCCCGACCCCGCGTCGCCCGAGGGTCGGCAGCGGTTCACCGAGAAAGGCCCCGCCAGCATCCGGGGGCTGTTCAACCTGATCGGTCGCAAGCTCGACCTCGTCGCCGAGTTCGAGGACCGAGTCCCCGCCTACGTCGAGCAGATGTTTGACCGGCTCGAAGCATCGGGGATCATCGTCGGCTGGAATCGCGACGACTGGACGATCACCACCACGACCATCGGCCTCGACGTCCGAATCAAGCCGAACCCGCCGTCCGAGGGCGCCGGATAACCTCAGCGCGGCTTGGACTTGGATTTGTCGTCGAAGAGGCCGTCAAACGACCCGTCGTCCTTCCCTTTGGCAGTCGAAGCGGGCTTCTCGCCGGTCTTGCCCGAAGAGGGGTCGGCTTTGGCGGCTTCGTCAGCCTTCTTGGCGTATTTTTCGGGGTTGTCGTTGAACTCGTCGCGGCATCCTGTGCAGCAGACCGGGTAGGATTTCCCCTGATAGCTGACGGTCAACGTCGAGGCTCCCCCGGTCATAATGCACTTGGGGAGATTCTCCCCGCCCGAACCGGCGGCGAACGACTCGCCCGCTTTGGTCAAGCCAACCTCGATCTGCTTCTTGAACTGAGGCGCGCCCGGCTCCTGGCGATCGACTTGCAAGGTGTAGCGGATCTTGTTCGCGTTGGGCCGGATGATGATCCGCTCTTTCGGCTCGTTCTTCGAAGGGGCGACCTTATCGAGGGTCAACGTCTTTCCGTCCGTCGAGATCGCCCCGAGGAACACCACCAGTTTGCCCGAAGGGTCGAGCCCTTCGAGCCGGTACTTCTTCTGGGGGGCGTCGTAGCTGAGTTGGCCTTTGCTTAGCGCCTTGTCGCCTTGCCAGTCGACGGTCATCGCGACCGGCTTGCCCTTGTCAAACTTCCAGGCCCAGGAGTGCGACTCGGGCCAGCCTTTGACTCGATTGACGACCGGGCTGGCTGTCCCCTTCCAGGACCCGACCATGTGCTCAAAGGGAGCGAATGGGGCCGGGATCTCGTCGACCGCCGAGGCCGATGAGATCCAGACCAGGAGGCCAGCCAGACCAAAGCCCGCGATCGACCTGCGCATCGGGTCATCTCCGACCAAGGGGGGATTTCACGGGACCATCCATTCATCGTAGAGGCGAAGTCGCCGATGGGGAAGAGGTTGGCTTCGCGTCCTCGAAGTAGTCGATATATCCCATCATCATCTCCTGGAACGACTGCTCGCCCCAGCGAACTTCTTTGGAGGGGTTGGGGTTGTTCGGGTTCGCGGTCGAGTTATCGAAGTGGGCGACGCAGTCGATCTTGGTCCCCACCGGGAGGGCCATCGGCTCTTTGAGGACGTAAACGCTCTGCCAGCCGAAGTCGTAAGCCGGGACCGACAAGAGGACTTCGGATCGGCCATCGGGGAAGGTGGCGGTGTACTTGAAGTCCTTGCCTCGCAGGTGCATGTGGGGCGACAGGCTGACCAGGTGGCTCGGCCTTGGGACCGTCCAGGAGGATCGGACCTCGGCGTTGTCGTCGCCCGGGGGAATCCGGAACTTGGAGTTGTGGATGTGTCGGGTTTGCGCCTGATGCTCGACCGGTCCCTTGGCGAAGATCAGGCCGAGCTTGGTCCGGTCGACCTTGGTGGTCCCGTTCGGGGTGTAGTGGATCTGGAAGCTAAAGGTCGAACCGGCCGGGATCTTCTTGGCGATCCCTTCGGGGTAGATGGTCGGAATATCGCCGGGGACGTAGGCCGCGAAGTGTTCCTTGCGAGGCTTCCCCTTTTGGTCCTTGGTGAGGATGAAGGCGATGACGTGGTGGACCACCGAACGCTCGGTAGGCTGGATCTCGGCGGCCTGAACCCAGCGGTCAGCGTCGAGGCCCGAGGGGACCTCGACATCGACGTAGTCGAGGACGCCTTCGGCCGGGACTTCGAGCGGCTTGGGGAGCTCGATCACGACGTCGGGCTTGCCGATCGACCATGACTCGGGGAACGCCCGAGGCGCGGGGATCGTCGTCGGATCTCCCAGGGGGGTCCCGTCCTCAACCCAGGCAAGCAACGTCGCCCGCTGCTTGGCCGACAGGCTCCGGTCGTTGCTGAAGTGGCCGAAGCGGGGGTCGGCATGCCAGGGGGGCATCCTCCGGTTGTCGACGACCTCGGCGATCGAGGTCGCCCAGCGTCGGGCGTCGTCGTAGGTCAGAAGCGAGAACGGACCGACCTGACCGGGCCTGTGGCAAGTCTGGCACTTTTCCTGGATGATCGTCGCGACATCTTTCGAGTAGGTGACCGGCTCGGTCGGCCTGGCTTCCTCGTTGGTGTCGGAGGCGGCGAGCGCCTCCAGGATGGCCGGGGACGGGGCTCGAATCCGGGCCTGCTTGGTGGCGGGACCGGCGAGCTTGGCCGAAGCGCGCTCGATCGGGCAGCCCGCGACCGGTGTTGACGCGACCGCGACGGGTTGGCCTTCGAGGATCGACCCGAGGGCGTCGGCGAGGTAGTTCGCGGTCGGCTCGGGCTTGCGACCCCCTTGGACGTACTGGTCGTCGATCGCCCCCCGATATCGGACCTTGGCCTTGGCGTCGAGGACGATCACCTCGCAGGTCCGGGCCACCCCGGCGAGGTCGGCCACGACGTTGTTCGCGTCTTTGAGGACGGGAAAGGGGACGCCGAACTCCTTGGCGTGGCTCGAAACGTCGGCCATCGACTCCGAGGCGTTCGAGTTGACCGCCAGGAAGGCGACCCCCTTGGGCTCAAAGCTCTTGCTCATCTCGACCAGTCGAGGAAGGTAAAGGTTGCCGACCGGGCATTGCGTCCCGGTAAACACCAGGACCGCCGCCTTCCGCCCCGCGAGGCCGTAGAGCGAGACGGAAGACCCGTCGGTGCTCGGGAGCTTGAAGTTGCTCAACGTCTGGCCGACCCGGAGGTCGGCGGCGCGGTCTTCGGCGTGGAGCGATGATGTCGAGACCAAAACCAAGATGGCCAGGGTGCCGGGGATGAGTCGCGAAAGCATGCAAGACCCTTCTTGATGACCAACCGTCGATCAATTCGGACCGGTTGGAGATGTTCACCGCTGTCGAGCCCGAGTCGACCCACTCATTCATGGACCAACAATTTCAATTTAGCGAATTGGCTTGATTATGCCAGGGTAAAAGCACTGGCCAAAGGTGGACGGGCGAGTTACATTAGCGACATGAGAGCGGTCGGCGTATTCGCGTCGCCACCGACTCCGCCAGAGAATTCGAGCGACGGGGTTCGCCATGCGTTTGGAGGCAGTGATCCTGCCCGACCTGGGGACCGGTCCGGACGTGCCGATCGTCGTGAGCCACTGGTTCGCCGGGCGAGGCGACGAGGTTTGGGAAGGAGACCGGCTGGTCGAGGTCCTGGTCGGTCCGGCCACTTTCGACGTCTCAGCGCCGATTTCGGGGCGACTTGCGTCGATTCATGGCCGGGAAGATGACTGGGTTTCGCCGGGGATGGTGCTCGGCTTCGTGGCCGTGGCGGATGATGGGACCTCGCCCTCGGAAGGGCGGTCGGATCTCCCACCATCATGACCGCAATCCACGAACACTCGGCGGGAGTGATCCCCTACCGCCTCGACCCCGACCGAGGCGCCCGGGTCTACCTCGTCCTCCACTCGGCCACCGTCCGGAACCCTCGCGCCAAGTGGGAGTTCCCCAAAGGCGGGATGGAAACCGAGGAAACCACCAGGGACACCGCCGCTCGCGAGTTCCGCGAAGAAACCGGCCTGCTCGACTGGTCCTTCCTCGACGGCTTCGAGCGGAGCCTAACCTACACCTACGTCCGTCGAGGTCGCAAGGTCCTCAAGACCGTCACTTACTTCGTCGTCGAAGTCGTCGGCGACCCGCCTCCCGTCCAGTCGATCGAGCACGTCGAGGACGGCTCGGGCCAATGGTTTCGCTGGGGCTCGTTCGCCGAGATCAGCCGACTCCTCTACCACGCCAAGATCCGCCAGGTCTTCACCGAGGCGGATGAGTGGCTCAACCGTTGAACGAGAAACGATCGCCTCGAACCGACCTCAAGTCCGATGGGTCCGAGACGGAGCCTCGGATGATTAATCCTCCTCGACGGGCTTCTCGGCGAGTTTCCTGAGTCTCTGGGCCACGTCTCGGTACGAATAGTCGTTGGCGGCGACCTCGTTGTAGTGTTCCTCGGCGATCGGCTTGTTGCCGCCCTCTTCGGCGAGTCGACCGAGGTGGTAGTTCAACTCGTTGAGAGTGGGAATATCGGTGGTGTCGGCGGCTCGGATGGCGTCCTGCAAGCTTCGCTCGGCGAGCTTGTTGACCCCGTTGGCCATGAACGAGAGCCCAGTTTGCAAGAGCGCCTGGACCTTCAAGTTCGGGTTGTTGCGGACCTGCTGGAACTCGGCGATCGCCTCGTCATGCTTGCCGCCCAAGGCCAGTTTCTTGCCGAAAGTCAGGCGGAGGTCGAGGTTCTCGGGCTGGTTGCCGACCTTTCGCCGGAGTTCCTTCAACTCATACTGGTAGAGCGCCGTCTTGAGCTGGTCGAGCTTGGCCTTGGGCTCGGGGTCGTGCGGTTCTCGGGCCACCTTGCGGGTGAACGACTCGATGGCGAGCTTAAGTCGGCCAGTCTGGACTTCGCCGTAGGCGTCCTTCATGTAGTTGTCGTCAGGGACGGCTTTGATCCCTTTGGCCAGGACTTTCTCGGCCTCGTCGAGCCGGCCGGAGTGCTTGAAGATTTCGGCCAGGGCGAGGTAGGGGCCGATCCGCTCGGGGGTTTCCTCGATCTCCTGGAGGTAGCGCTGTTCGGGGGCGACCAACCGCGCCTTCATCTCCTCGGCGGTCTCGGGCACCTCTTTTTCCGGCCCCGAACCGCCCATCGCCCGCTTGTTGAGCGAGTCGGCCAGGCCGGACTTCTGGATCGCCACGCGAGCGGTTAGGTCGTTGACCTTCTTGCGGGCTTCTTCGTCGTGGGGGACGAGGGCCTTAAGCCTTTCCCAGCAGCGGATCGCCTTCTGGAAGTCTTCGGCGAATTCCTCGATCCGGGCGGCGGCCCTGAGGAACTTGGCGTCCTTCTCCCCCTGGGCGAAGACCGACTCGATCATGTACTGGGCCACTTTCTTGAGCCCGAGGTGCTCGGCGGCCTCGGAGGCGTCCATCGCGGCGGTGAGATCCCAGGGGCTCGAAGCGAAGACTTCTTCGCAAAGGTCGAGCATGTCGGCCCACTTCGATCGCGATTTGGCGGCGCCGATCCTCATCCGGAGCGGTTGCAGGCTCAGGCCGACCATCCGACCCACCTTCGTCGGATCATTACTGAACTTGCGGCGCTGGACCCCCCGAAGCGACTGGCGATAAGTCATGTTGTCCGGCGCCAGCTTGCAGGCCTGCTTGTACATCTGGCCGGCCAGATCGTTGTTGTTCTTCTGGGCGGCGTCGTTGCCATATCCAAAGTAGGCTTTGGCTTGGTCGAGGTTTGGGTCCTGAGGCGGAGGCATCACACGATCCCTTCCCGGAGGCAACACCGGGGAAACGAAGTCACCATCCCCTCGGGGCCGGAGCAGCGGTCGATCGAGGGGCGAAGCTAATCACGTTCGGACGTCAGGACTTTGACCCGGCTCGAAGATCTTCTAGCCTAGCAAATGTGCTCGCCGCGTCAATCGGCTCGCACTCCCTTGCTGGCCGGCTCAATCTCAATCAGCGACTTCTCGCAAATAAGATTGCGAAAAGTGCGAAATAGCGAGGTTTGGCGATGGACGCACGTAGAGGCCGTTCCTATAATCATGATGATCCAGGGCGCACGATGACGCGAGTTGACTTATTGAGATGGACTTCGACGGTGAGCGACTCCTCGGACAAACCCTTGCTCGACCTGATCCGCCGCCAGGGGCCAATGACCATCGCCTCGATGGTCGTCGCCCTCGGTGTCACGCCGACCGCCGTTCGAAACCGTTTGAGCCGACTGGTCGAGTCGGGGATGATCGAGCGGCGAGCGGAAGCTGGCGGTCGCGGTCGCCCGAAATACACCTATCAGGCCAGTGCCGAGGCACACAAACGCCTGGGGCAAAACTATACCGACCTGGCCTTGGCGCTCTGGGACGAGTTGATGCACGCGGTCGAGGACCGAAAGCTGCGTCGGCTCCTCTTCGGGCGGGTGACGGAGAAGCTGGCCGAGCAGTATCGGAGCGAGGTCCGAGGCGACGAATGGCAAGGGCGGATGATCCAGCTCGGCTCGATCTTGACCGAGCGGGGGATCGAGGCCGAAGTGACCGACGCCACCGCCGAGAATTTGCCGATCCTCCGCCAGCATTCATGCCCTTATTATGCCCTGGCGGAAATCGACCGAACCGTTTGCGCTTTGGAACGAAAGATGTTCGAGAAGGTGCTCGGCCAGAGCCTTCGCCTGAGCCGTTGCCGACTCGACGGGCATCGGACCTGCGACTTCGAGGCCAAGCCGATCTACGTCCCCCCGGCGGTCGGGGTTTAGGCCAGTCCTTCTCGGTTCGATTGACCGAGTTTTGGGCGACTAGCTTTGTCCTTTTTCCGGAGATCCCGAGCATCGGGTCGGCATCCATGAGCAAGGTTCTCGAGATCAAAGATTTGCGGGTTGGGATCGGTGGTAAGGAGATCCTCAAGGGGGTCAACCTGACGATCCGCGAAGGCGAAGTCCACGCACTGATGGGTCCCAACGGCTCGGGCAAGAGCACCATGAGCTACGCCTTGGCCGGGCACCCGAATTACGACGTGCTCGCCGGGACCGCGACGCTTGACGGTCAAGACCTCCTCGCGATGGAGCCTGACGAGCGTGCCAAGGCGGGATTGTTCCTCGCATTTCAATATCCGACTTCGATCCCAGGCGTGACGGTGGCGAACTTCCTCCGCCACGCAGTCACCAACGTCCGGAAGCCCGACCGCAAAGAGGGCGAAGAGCTGATCTCGATGCGCGAGTTCCGCAAGGAGATGCGCCAGGAGATGGACGACCTGGGGATGGACCCCGACTTCGCCCGCCGCTACTTGAACGAAGGGTTCTCCGGCGGCGAGAAGAAGCGGGCCGAGGTCCTCCAGATGGCCATGCTCCGGCCGACCTTCGCCATCCTCGACGAGACCGATAGCGGGCTGGACATCGACGCCGTCCGGGTCGTCTCCGAGGGGGTCAACCGGGTCGCCGCCAAGATCGGGACCGGGGTTTTGGTCATCACCCACTACCAGCGGATTTTGAACTACATCAAGCCCAGCTTCGTCCACATCCTCTTGGGCGGCAAGATCGTCGAGGAGGGAGGACCCGAGCTGGTCACCCGGCTCGAAGCCGAAGGGTACGACTGGGTCCGCGAGAAGTACCCCGAAGCCGCCAAGGACGAGGAAGCCTTGGACCCCTCTGGCGTCGATCGCTGATCCTGGAACGACCTCGTGCCAACGATCCTCAAAGTTGGGCCATTCCGCTTCTACTTCTACCCGGCCGACCGGAACGAACCGAGGCATGTTCATGTGGACCGCGACGACAAGGAAGCCAAATTTTGGCTCGACCCCACGCCTCGGCGGGCATACAACCACGGTTTCAGCGGTGGCGAGATTCGGCAGATTGTCGGCATCATCCAGGTAAACCTCGATCGACTGAGGAGGGAGTGGGATGCATTTTTTGCCTAAGAAATTCTCGCCGAAACGCCCCCTCCGTCACCGGATCACGAGTGTCGCCGTCGATTCCATCTGGATTCGGGTTCAGTTCGAGGATGGCCGAACTGTTGAGCTTCCTTGCTCCTTGTACCCACGGTTATTGAACGCGACCGAGGAAGAAAGGAATCGCTGGCGGCTCATTGGTTCAGGGGCGGGCATCCACTGGCCGAATCTCGACGAAGACATCAGTGCTGAGAACATCCTGGAACGGAAACCCTCCTTGGAAGGTGATGGGTCGTTCCGCCGCTGGCTCGCTCAAAGGGCCGTTCCGAAGCGAACGGCCTGAAACGATCCGATTTCCGAACTCGAAGATACTCACTCATAGAGGACGATCGATATGGCTACCGACCTCAACACTCAGGTCGAGGGAATCAAGGACGAGTACAAGTACGGCTTCCACGACTCGGAAGACAACTACTCGTACAAAAGCGGCAAGGGTTTGACCCGCGAGACCGTCGAGTTCATCTCGGAAACTAAGAACGAACCGCAGTGGATGCGCGACGTCCGCCTGAACGCGCTTGAAGTGTTCTGGTCGAAGCCGAATCCCCCTTGGGGCGGCGAACTCGACGACCTGAACTACGACGAGATTCGCTACTTCATGCGGGCCGCCGACCGCCAGGGGAAGACGTGGGACGACGTGCCCGCCGAAATCAAGAACACGTTCGAGAAGCTCGGCATCCCCGAAGCCGAGCGGAAGTTCCTCGCCGGCGTCGGAGCCCAGTACGACTCCGAGACGGTCTACCACAGTCTCCGCGAAGACCTGTCCGAAAAGGGCGTGATCTTCACCGACATGGATACCGCCCTCCGCGAACATGAAGACCTCGTCCGCCAGTACTTCGGGACGATCATCCCCACCAACGACAACAAGTTCGCCGCGCTCAACACGGCGGTCTGGTCGGGCGGGTCGTTCGTCTACGTCCCCAAGGGCGTCAAGGTCGACATCCCGCTCCAGGCTTACTTCCGGATCAACGCCGAGAACATGGGCCAGTTCGAGCGGACCATGATCATCGTCGAGGAAGGTGCCCAGGTCCACTACGTCGAAGGCTGCACGGCCCCGATCTACACGACGGAAAGCTTGCACTCGGCGGTCGTGGAGGTGTTGGTCAAGAAGGGGGCTCGGTGCCGCTACACGACCATCCAGAATTGGGCCAACAACATCTATAACCTTGTGACCAAGCGGGCCGAGGCCCAGGAAAACGCCTTGATGGAGTGGGTTGACGGCAACCTTGGGAGCCGCCTGACCATGAAGTACCCCGCCGTTCACCTGACCGGCGAAGGTGCCCGAGGGGAGATCCTTTCGATCGCGTTCGCCGGCAAAGGGCAGCACCAGGACGCTGGCGGCAAGGTCGTCCACGAAGCCCCCAACACCAGTTCGAGGATCATCTCCAAGAGCATCAGCAAGAACGGCGGTCGGGCCAGCTACCGAGGACTGCTCAAGGTGATGGACGGTGCCCACGGGTCGAAGTCGAACGTCGTCTGCGATGCCTTGATCCTCGACTCCGCCAGCCGATCCGACACCTATCCCTACATCGAGATCGACGAGGACGACGTCAAGATCGGCCACGAGGCCAGCGTCTCGAAGATCGGCGAAGAACAACTGTTCTACCTCCGGAGCCGGGGCCTGTCCGAAGCCGAAGCCGCCACCCTGATCGTCAGCGGGTTCATCGAGCCGCTCGTCAAAGAGCTGCCGATGGAATACGCTGTCGAGATGAACAAGCTGATCCAACTCCAGATGGAAGGGTCGGTCGGTTGAACTTTTGAGTAAAGGCCACGCGGTTGACGAGTAGCATCGAGACTCGCGACCGCGTGGCATTACAGCCGTGATATACCAAGAGTTCAGTGCTCATGACACAGATGAATGATTTGCGGCCAGCCCAATGACAGAGCAGGCCCCTTTTAAGAGGGCTGGACTAGGGGTTTGGCTATCCCCCCGCCGACAGTCGGCAACCCGGACCCCTTGGTAAATGTTGACCCCTTCGAGATTTCGATCGTGGATCAAGACAAAGAGATCACCCGGGCCAAGTGGTTCCTCGGGGCCTTAGGCCTCTCTATTATTTCGGGTTATTTTGCCCTCGATGAACTCAAGTATGCCGTCTGGGGCAAGACTGTACCTGGTGACGTCGCCCAGGCGAAGCCGTTTCGCGAGGCGGGGAGACGGGGCCGATCGACCGAGATGCTGGAGGTCGAGTATTCGTTCCCCAACGAGGCTGGCGGGACCTTGACCGAGCGCGACCAAGTGCCGCTCGACTGGCCGCTCTCGGGCAACAAGATCATGGTCGAACACATCCCGGGAACGCCCGACTCGTCGAGGCTGGCCGGGAACCGCAACATGGTCAGCGTCTACCTATTCCTGGGAAGCCTCGCCGCGATCGCGGGGGTTGTCTTCGTGTTTTATCGCGAGGCGAAAGCCTCGGAGCGGAAGCCGGTCCGGCAATCGCGTTGACTTTGACATTGGGTCAGAATCTCCACATTTCTTGAGACCGAACTCGCAATGAGCAGTGCACCCGCGACCACCGCACCTTCCGCCGCCATCGGTGGCTTCTCTGAAGCCCACTTCGAGGCATTCCTCAAGACCCGAGACGAGCCGCAATGGCTCCTCGATCGTCGACGGACCGCCTTCGAGGCGTTCAGCGGCATGTCGATGCCGAATCCTCGCCACGAGGAATGGCGGAGGACGGATGTTCGCGGCCTCAAGCTCGGTACTTTCGACCTGCCCAGCCCGAATCAGCCTTCAACCGACGATCATCAGGCGATGGCCGAGCCTTGGGAAACCCTGGCTTCGCACTACGCGACCGGCCTGGAGCAGATCAACGGCGTGCCGACCCGGATGGCCGACCCGTCCAACCTGGGCGGGGCGGTGCTCCTCGACATGGCCTCGGCGGTCAAGGCCCATCCCGAGTTGATCCGGCGCTACTTCATGACCGACGCGGTTTCGCCGACGGCCGACACCTTCGCCGCGCTCCATGCGGCGTTCTGGACGGGCGGGATCTTCTTGTATGTTCCCAAAGGCGTCAAGGTCGACGCCCCGCTGTTCAGCCTGATCGGGCTGGCGAACGCTGGTCGGGTCGACCTCGAACACACCTTGATCGTGCTCGAAGAGGACGCCGAGGCGACTTTGGTCCGGGAAACGACCAGCCGGAACCGGGGCGACACGCCCGCGCTCCACGCCGGGGCGGTCGAGTTGTTCGTCGATCGCGGGGCGAAGCTCCAGTTCATCAACCTGCAAAACTGGGACACGCACACCTGGAACTTCAGCCGCGAGCGTGCCTTGGTCGGGCCTGATGCCTCGGTGCAGTGGACCGTCGGCGCGATCGGCTCTCGATTGTCCAAGGTCAACCAGGAAGTCGCCCTGGTCGGTGAGGGAGCCAACGCCCAGGTCAACGGCGTCATGTTCACCACGGGTCGTCAACACCTCGCTTACTTCACCCGGCAGGATCACGTCGCCCCCAACACCCAGAGCGACCTCCTTTACAAGACGGGCCTGAAAGATCACTCGCGGGTGGTCTGGAAGGGGATGATCCGTGTCGAGAAGGACGCCCAGAAGACCGATGCCTACCAGAAAGACGACAACCTGATCCTCTCGAACGAAGCCCGGGCCGACTCGATCCCCGGCCTCGAAATCGAGGCGAATGACGTCCGATGCACCCACGGGGCGACCGCCGGCCAGGTCGACGCCGAGATGATCTTTTACGCCCAGGCCCGAGGCGTTCGCAAAGACACAGCGATCCGCCTGATCGTCGAAGGGTTCTTCGCCAACGTCTACGACCGAATTACCCTCGAACCGGTCCGCGAGACCCTTCGCCAGGCGGTTGCGTCAAAGCTCCAACTTTGATCCCCTGTTCCGCCTTCAACTTTTGACTGCCTCACGTTCCGATCCTGTTCTCTTCGCCGCTTCCTCCAAGGGAGGCCCACTGGAGCCCGTTCGATGGCTGAAGCTTACACACACCCCGAAGTCCTGGTCACGGCCGACTGGGTTGAGCAGCACCTGAACGACCCCCAAGTCCGGATCGTCGAGAGCGACGAAGATATCCTCCTCTACGACATGGGCCACATCCCGGGCTCGGTCAAGATCGACTGGCAGGGCGACTTGCAGGATCAACTGATCCGCGACTACATCGACGCCAACAAGTTCGCCGAGATCTGTAACCGCGCCGGCATCGGCAACGACACCACCGTTGTCTTCTACGGCGACAAGTCGAATTGGTGGGCCTGCTATGCGTTCTGGGCCTTCAAGCTGTTCGGCCACGCCGACTGCCGGGTCTTGAACGGGGGCCGGAAGCTCTGGATCGACCAAAAGCGGGCGACGAGCACCGAGATTCCCAAGTATCCCGCGACCAATTACAAGGTCGGCGAACGGGACGAGACGGCGATCCGGGCGTTCCGAGACGAGGTCATGGAGCACTCGAAGTCGGGCCTCCCCTTGATCGACGTCCGGAGCCCGAAGGAGTTCACCGGCGAGCGGACCCACATGGAAGAGTACCCCCAGGAAGGTTCGCTCCGAGGTGGCCACATCCCGGGCGCCGTGAGCGTCCCGTGGGCCAGGGCGGTCCTCGACGACGGGACGTTCAAGCCGGCCGACGAGTTGAAGGCGATCTATCAAGGCGAAGTCGGCCTGAACAAAGAAGACAACATCGTCGCCTATTGCCGGATCGGCGAGCGGTCGAGCCTGACCTGGTTCGTCCTGACCTACCTGCTCGGCTACTCCAAAGTCCGAAATTATGACGGTTCCTGGTGCGAGTGGGGCAACCTCGTCAAGGCGCCGATCGCCAAGGGGCCTTGATCCGAGCGGCCGGACAACGCACCCCGGCCTGTTCGATGTTCGGCATTTTCGATCCGTCTTTGCCTCCACCTAATAAGGACCCAGCCTTTGGCCGCCGCACTTGATGCCATCATCTCCGAGTTGAGCGAAGCGGATCGCCAGGAACGGATCGAACTCCTGATCGACTTCGCCAAGAACCTGCCTCCGCTTCCCGACCGGTTGGAACAGCTCAAAGACGCGCAGCATCGCGTCGAGGAATGTCAGTCGCCCGTCTTCCTGTTCGTCGAGACCGAAGGGGGTCGGGTCAAGCTCCACGCCGACGCCCCGATCGAGGCGCCGACGGTTCGGGGGTTCGTCGCCATCCTGGTGGAAGGTCTCAACGGGGCAACCGCCGAAGAAATCTTGTCGGTGCCCGGCGACCTCATCGACCAGATCGGCCTGCCCGAGATCCTCGGGATGCTCCGGGTCCGAGGTCTCAGCGGCGTCCTCGGCCGTTTGAAGAAAGAAGTCACCCGCGTCGCCCTTTGAGTGATCGCGTTCGACTTTGTTCGACTCCCACTTCCTCCCGCATGTCACAGACTCAATTCTCATAACATCTTGAGAGGATCGAAGGCCATGCCCGAACAAGAAACGATCATCGATGCCTTGAAGACCGTCATGGACCCGGAACTGAACGTCAATATCGTCGACCTCGGTCTGATCTACACGATTCAGGCTCGGGAAACCGAGGTCGATGTGGAGATGACTTTGACGACACCGGCTTGCCCCGCCGGCCCCGAGATTCTTCGAAACGCCGTCACCGCGATCGAAAAGATCGAAGGGGTGGAAAAAGCCAACGTCAAACTCGTGATGTCACCCCCTTGGTCGCCCGACCGGATGACCGAAGCGGCTCGCGACGAACTCGGGATGTTTTAAACGCGGATTGGAGCATTTGCGAGCCTGGTTCGATTAGGCGAACTCTTGGGAATCGATGATTAGCGGTGATCATGGCTCACCTTTTTACGAAATCCCGAAAAACGGGGATGGATGTTTCGCCAAAAGTGCGTTAGTTTGATCAATGTGCTATAAAAGCGACACTTGAGTAGTCTTTTTCGACATATCGCTGTGTTTCTTTGTGTTTTGTGGATAATCCATTTTCGCCGCGACGCGGCGGACGGCAACGGCGAGTCGAGCTTTGATTGGCTTTCCGGGCCGATCAAGTTGCTTGACATTCCCGGGAGAATCTCCTACCTCTTCCCGGACGTCCCGCGTGAGAATTTTCGTTTTTCACTCCTGGGGACCGAGAAGGACTCCCGCTCGCGGGATGGCACGTCGTGGCTCGAAAAAAGACTTCAAAAGTTCGAGTCAACGTCAAAGCGTTGATCTCGCGGCGACTCCGGGATATCCGGCAAGAACTCTTCGGTGAACACGGTGGACCAGAGCTTGCCCGAAGACTCAATCTCCCCGCTCGAACTTGGTATAACTACGAAACCGGGGTGACCGTTCCGGCCGAGGTCTTGCTCGCATTCATCGATCAGACGGGTGCCAACCCGATCTGGCTGCTGACCGGCGAAGGGCAACATCTCCGACGCGACGATGACCCGTCGAATCTCGCCGACCTCTCGCCGATCCAACTGATCCGGCGCGGCCTCGAAAAGCTCGAGCAACAACCAAGCGAAACCCTCGCGCCTACGCCCGAGCATCTGCCCGGTGAAGCCACCTCCGACTTCGTTGCGGTCAGTTTGGTCCCTTTGGCCGAACTGAGCGCCAAGGCCCCCGACCCCGACCGGGTCGAAGGTCACATCCTAGCCTACAAAGCCTGGCTGCCCCACCCTCGCGAAACCGTCGCCGTCCGCCTGCTGGATGACGCCATGTTTCCGATCCTACCCGCCGGCTCGGTCGTTGCCGTGGACCGGTCATTGACCGACCCTCAACGCCTTCAGGGCAAGATGGTCGCCGCGATGCCCGACAAGAGCCCGATCATCCGATGGCTCGACATCAGCGGCAGGCATCTGATCTTTCGGCCTAATCAGCAAAGTCGCGAACACCCGCTGATCCCTCTCGAATATGACGTCAACTCGTCTAGTACCATTCTAGGTCAGGTTGTCTGGTCATGGAGTTGCTTTAATGGTCTGGAAGAGGAATCGGCTAACTGAGGGGTTCCTCTCATCCAACACCAATAACTCCGACATCGATCACTCGATCGGGTCTTGACGATGCCCTCTGTTCGAATCACGAACTCGGCGGGGCGGCTCGACGCTTTCTTCTCCTCGACACGAGAACCGATCTTCTTCCTGACGCCGGATCGCCGGATCGCGATGGTCAACGCTGCCTGGGAGGAGCTGACCGGTCACCTTGAGGCCGAGGTGGTTGGGCTGGAGTGCCGGCCACACGGACCGACCCGAGCGGGCGACCTGGCCGGGCTCGGCGGGAGTTTTCATCCTCCGCCCGAGACGATGGCGGGTCAGCCCTCGGGGGGCAAAACGCTCATCATCCGACGGGGGGGTGAGCGGGTCCAGCGTCGGGTCGAGTTCTGGCCGTTTCACGGCTCGGGTGGCCAACTCGCTGGTGTGCTCGGGATCGTCAGGCCGGTCGAAAGTCCGCCGCAGTCGCCAGTTTCCGAAAGCCAGGCGCTGCGGTTCGCGCTCCTGGACCTCCGGGCCCGGATGTATGCCCGACATGCGCACGACACCTTGATCGGCCAGGGGGCCGAGCACCGTCGAGTCCTCATGGGAATCGACGCGGCGGTCGCCTCGACGGTCCCGGTCACGATCGTCGGCGAGTCGGGGACGGGCAAACGGTTCGTGGCTCGGATCATCCACCAAGGCGGACCCCGCCGACAAATGCCGCTCCTGGGCTTCGACTGCCAGGCGATCCCGCCCGAGATCCTCGAACGCGAGTTGTTCGACGGTCTGGATCTCGCCCGCCCGACCGAGGGACAAGGTCGGCTCGTCGCCCCCGAAGGGTCGACCGTCGTCCTCGGCGACATTCTTCGGCTCCCTCGCGACCTCCAGGCTCGAATCGCTTCGGAGCTGATCGGGAGCGTTCGACCCGCTCGACTGATCGTCACCACGTCGGGTAACCTCGAAGATTCGTTCCGATCCGAGCGGATCAGGCCCGACCTGTATTACGCTTTGACCACCCTGGTCATCCGACTTCGACCGCTCCGGGACCGGCTCGACGAGTTGCCTCTGCTGGCCCAAGCGATGCTGGAACGGGCGAATCTCCGGGGCCGAATCGGTCGATCGGGCTTCAGCCCCTCGGCGATCGACGTCCTGTTGGCTTATGACTGGCCGGGGAACCTCCGGGAGCTTGGCCAAGTCATCGACGAGGCCCACCAGAACGCCCGAGGCGAGCGGATCGAGAGCGATGACCTCCCCAACTCAATCCGAGGCAAGCGGGGCGGGGCCTACCTGGCACCCTCGAAGCCGACGCCGATCCTCCCGCTGAAGGATCAACTGACCGCCTTCGAGCGGGAACTGATCGAGGAGGCGCTCGGGCAGGCCCAGGGGAACAAAACCCGGGCGGCCAAGCGGTTGGGGGTCAACCGCCCATTCTTGTATCGGCGGATCAAGGAACTCGGGGTCGAAGACCCTGAAGTTTCTGCCGCCGAAGAATCGGTCGACCCAACCTTCGATGTCGAACCGGACGCCAAGGGGGTCGAAAACGAGGACCAAGGTGCCTCACCCCGCCTTCCCGAATAATTGGAGGTCTGATATGGTTCGGCCTCGACCTAGGATGATGATTCGACCCCGGCACGGACGCGAGCGACACCCATGCGGATTTTTCTATCGACCGGCGAACCGAGCGGTGATCTCCATGCGGCGAACCTGATCCACTCGCTAAGGAAGCTTCGTCCCGACGTCGAGGTGGTCGGGTTCGGCGGCCCCAAGATGTCCGAGGCGGGGGCGGCCTTGCTCTTCCCGCTCGTCGACCTGGCGGTGATGTGGTTTGTCCGAGTCTTGCTCAACATCCGGACGTTCTTTCGCGTCCTCGACATGGCCGACCGCGACTTCGCCGAGAACCGCCCCGACGCCGTGGTCCTGATCGACTACCCGGGGTTCCACTGGTGGCTGGCGAAGACCGCCAAGAAGCGCGGCATCCCCGTGTTCTACTTCGTCCCTCCCCAAATCTGGGCCTGGGGGGGCTGGCGGGTCAACAAGGTCCGCAAGTCGATCGACCACGTCCTTTGCAGCCTCCCGTTCGAGCCGAAGTGGTACCACGACCGAGGGGTTCCGGGCGCCGTCTATGTTGGCCACCCGTACTTCGATGAACTGGCCGAGCGCGTGCTTGATGACGGGTTCGTGGCCGAGATGTCGAGCCAATCGTCCCCGGTGGTGGCGATCTTGCCGGGTTCCAGGACGCAGGAAGTGACCCGGAACCTGCCGATCATGCTCCAGGCCGCCGCCAAGCTGAGCATTGGGCGACCCAACGTTCGGTTCGCTGTTGCATGCCTCCACGATCGCCACCGCGAACTGGCGGCCTCGATCCTCGAAGCGGCCCACTTGCCCGCCTCGACCCGGGTGGAAATCTTCGCCGCCAGGACGCCCGAGTTGATCCGGGTCGCCCGAGTGGCGTGGGCGGTGTCGGGCTCGGTCGGCCTGGAACTGATGAACGAGGCGCTGCCGACGGTGGTCCTCTACAAGATCAAGGCGTTCGACCTCTGGGTTGCCCGCAAGTTCATCAAGTCGAAGTACATCAGCTTGGTGAATCTGCTGGCCGACGCCGAGGTGATGCCCGAATACCTCACGGCGGTCGACGTCTCGCCCGACCTGGCGATGTGGGCGGGTCGTTGGCTCGACCACCCCGTCGAGCGTCGACGAGTCTCGGATGCCCTGGCCGAGCTTCGAGCCAGGGTCGCCGTCCCTGGGGCCTCGGATCGAGCCGCCCAGGCCATCGTCACCGTCCTGGCCCCGGTTGAATCCCTCGGGTCTCCAACCGGGCGGACCGATCTCGGCGAAGTCGCCAATCATGGACCTCGGGGATTCTTTCCGACGATAGCCGATCATGGCAAAGTTCGACCGGAGAACCAGCCCTCGGATAACCGATAGAACCAGAGAAGGCAGCCCAGTCCGGGCGGCTGAGTTCGGCTTGCCGGGTTCGACCGCTTGGATTACGATCCGCCGTCCTGACACCGATCGAGGCGTTTTCCGCGTAGTCTCCCAGGTTTTTGGGCCAACGACGCTGCCTTCGGGTTCGGTCAGATCCTTTCAGGGAAGAAGGGAAGACGCACTTGGTCGCCACGGTGGAACAACTCGCCGCCCTGGTCCGGGGCCGGCTCGAAGGGGATGGCAACGTCCCGATCCGATCGGCCCGACCGGTGGCGGAAGCTGGGCCGGGGGACATCACGTTCATCGAGAGTGAACGGTATGCCAAACTCCTCAAAGGGTCGCCCGCCTCGGCCGTGATCGTCGGCCCTCATTTCAAAAGCGGGACGACCAAAGCCGAGATGCCGGTGATCGAGGTCAACGATCCGATCACCGCGTTCCTCGCCGTTCGGACCCACCTCGTCGGCGAGGTGAAGCCTCGGTGGGTGGGGGTCCACGCACTGGCGGCGGTCTCCGGGTCGGCGGTCCTGGGTGTTGGGGTCGCGATCCATGCTTTCGTCGCCCTCGGCGAAGGGGTCGTCGTCGGCGAAGGGACCACGCTCCACCCCGGCGTCGTGGTTGGCGACCGCTGCAAGATCGGCCGCGACTGCATCATCCACCCCAACGCGGTTTTGTATGCCGACGTCGTCCTGGGCGACCGGGTCGAGATCCACTCGGGGTCGGTTGTCGGCGGCGACGGGTTCAAGTATTACATGGTCGACGGTCGCCACGTCAAGGTCCCGCACACCGGGCGGGTCGAGGTCGGCGACGACGTCGAGATCGGCTCGAACTGCTCGATCGACCGGGCCACGTTCGAGACGACCTGGATCGGCGAGGGGACCAAGATCGACAACCTCGTCATGATCGGCCACAACAACTCCATCGGCCGCCACAACATCTTGTGCGGACAGGTGGGGATCGCCGGGAGCTGCAAGACCGGCGACTACGTCGTCATGGCCGGGCAGGCCGGGATCAAGGACCATACCGAGATCGGCGACAAGGCGGTGGTCGGGGCGCAGGCGGGGGTCCACCGGAACATCCCGTCGGGCCAGAACGTCCTCGGCTCGCCCGCTACCCCGCTCCGAGAACAGCGCAGGCTGTTCCAGATGATCGCCCGACTCCCCGAGATGCACCGGACCCTCCGCGAACTGGCCGCCCAGGTGGCCAAGATCTCCGCCCGCTTCGGCGGCGAAGTCGAACTCGGACCCGGAGTCGGCCCCGGCAAACCCGGCGACGACCCGACCGGTTTCTAATCCAGTTCCCAGGAATGTTCCGAATGGCAAATTGCAGGATCGCAGATTGCAAAGCATTGCTCTGATTAATTTTGCTTTGCGATCCGCAATACGCGATGAATTCCTGGGATTCGTCTAAGCTCCGTTTTGACACGAAAATGGAAGGAGAGGGACCCATGCGCAGACCTTTGATTGCATCCGGACCTTCGGCTCGCGGATTGATGTTGATCGCTTGCCTGCTCCTGGTCGGTTTCGCGACGGCGAAGCCGGCTTCGGCCGGCCCGATCGCCGAGCGGTTCAAACAGTGGTCGTCCCAGCGGCAGTCGCAGGTTCGGGTCGAGAAGCCGTTCTCCGGCCAGTCGGGCAACGTGGAGATCAACGGCCAGTCGATGGCCCAGAAACTCCGCCAAAGGCTGACCTCGAAGGGCAAGGATAACGCCACCTCCCACCAGTTGAAGACGGAAAAGAAGTACCACGACGACGACGGGAAGTTGCTCCGCTAATCCAACGCGGTATGTCCCGAATCGAGTCGTGAGTCCAGCCAGTTCGACGTTCCCGAGCGGAGTCTCGTCTCATGTTCGCAAAGTTTCGGTGGTCGACCCTGATCGCCTTGGCCCTGGTCTTGACCGTGGCGACTGCCGGCATGGCCGACGACGTGTTCGTCAAGGAAGGGGTCGTCGTCAAGCCGCTCTCGAAGCGAAAACAGCGCAAGCTCGAAAAGAAGCTGCTCAAGCGACCCGGCAATGAGGTCGTCATCGAGGGGACGCCCACCACCACCCCGGCACCCGAGGTCCTGGCCGGTGCCAAGGCCCGACGCTCGCTCCGACCCTTGTTCCCCGATCGGATCGGCCGCAAGAACGAAGTCATCGTGACCGCTCCCGTCGTCACCACCCCCGGCGCGATCGTTTCGATGCCCAAGACGAGTATCGCTCCCGGCGACCCGCTCGTGATGCCAGGGTCGGTCGACATGGATACGACGCCTCGCGTGGTCCGGCCTCCCGTGATCTCCTCGCCGAGGACGCAACCCAGGCCGACCGAACCGATCGACGAACCGGGTCTGGAAATGGAACGTCCCGCCTCGGCTCGAATCCTCCCGCCGCCCGCCGAGGAGATCCCGGCGCCGGTCGTCTCGATCCCGAGGAAGCCGTCAACGACCCCAACGCCCATGCCCTCGCCCGCACCCGCATCGCCCGCTCCTCCGGTCGATCCGGGGCCGAAACCGAGCACGCCGCCCCCGTCGCCCGAGCCGGAGATCGAACCGACCCTCGAACTCCCGGTCGCGCCCAAGCCGGCCTGATCGAGATTGGGAGTGCGGTCCACCGGATGGACTCGGGAGATGATTCGATGCCCCTGTTATCGACGAAACGAAGCCTGAGGATTCGATCGGCGAAGCGATCATCCTCGACCGAAGGGATCGGGCTCCTGGCCGGAAGCGGCCGGTTCCCGATCCTGTTCGCCGAGGCCGCCAAGCGGCAAGGGCTGCGCGTCGCGTGTGTCGGTATTCGCCATGAGGCGTCGGAAGTCCTCCGAGACCTTTGCGACTCGTTCGAGGTCGTCGGGGTGTCCAAGCTCGGCGGGATGATCCGCTCGTTTGATCGCCGAGGTGTCAGTCAGGTCGTGATGGCGGGCAAGGTGACCAAGAGCGTGATGTACACGCCGGGCCGGGTCTTGCAACTCTGGCCCGACCTGAGGATGTTCCTGTTCTGGTATCGAAACCTGGTCGACAAGCGCGACGACTCGATCTTGCTCGGCGTGATCGCCGAGTTCGCCAAGGACGGGATGACGTTCGCCTCGGCCCTCGACTATTGCCCGGAGTTGCTCGTGACCCAAGGCACGCTAACCCGAAGGCGACCCACCGCTGCCGAACTCAAGGATGTGGCGTTCGGCTGGACCCTGGCCAAGGAGATGGGCCGGCTCGACGTCGGCCAGTCCGTCGCGATCAAGGAAAGCGCGGCGGTCGCCGTGGAGGCGATCGAGGGGACCGATCGCTGCATCGAGCGCGCCGGTCAGCTTTGCCGATCGGGCGGCTGGACCCTGGTCAAGGTCGCCAAGCCGCAACAGGACATGCGGTTCGACGTGCCGACGATCGGGATCACGACGATCGAAAACCTCCACAAAGCCGGAGCCCGAGTCCTGGCGATCGAAGCAGGCAAGACCATCGTCATCGACCAAGCTGACGTCATCGCCCTAGCCGACCGCCTCGGACTGTCGATCGTCGCGCTGGACCCGGTGGAAGCCTCATCGTAGACTGGACCCTTTCCGGTTCGCGGACGATGTTGGAAAGGCGGGTCGGATGGCCTACAGCGACTTCACGCTCGAACGGGTCGCCCAATCGCTTGGCGTGACGACCACGGAAGCCGCCCTATTCGGATCTCCAACTTCGGTCGCGGTATCCGTTTGGCTCCAAGAGGCATTAGGTAAACGGACGCAACTCGCTTCCATCAGCGAGAAGTCAAGAAGTGAATTCATCGTCGCACCGATCCTTTTCTCCAGCCGTGATCTCAGCCCGATCCCGCTGGCGATTTTCTCGGGTCAACGGCTCGATGTCGATCCGGAACGGGGACTCGTCGGCGAGTGCGACTTTATCCTCTCTGTTGCTCCTCCTGTACTCCCGTTGCGAGCGCCAATCGCCACGATCGTCGAAGCCAAGAAGAACGACATCGAGGCGGGACTTGGCCAGTGCGTGGCGCAGATGGTCGCCGCCGATCTGTTCAACCAAAAAGCCGGTCTCCCCGGCCCGATCCACGGTTGCGTCACGACGGGCGAAGTCTGGCAGTTCCTTCGATTGTCAGGCCCGACGGCCATCATCGATCGGCGAAAGTACTACCTCGACAATGTTGAAGGCATTCTCGGGGTCATCCAGGCTATCATCGCTCTGAGCGCTCCTGGCGGACCCGTCTAGTCGCCCAGAACCCTTGCGGCCCGGCCCGTCTCGATCGTCGCGGCGATAACCTCGACGACGATGGGCAGTCCAAGACTTTCCGAGTCGAGCACCAGGTCGTAGTTGTGCGGGTCGTTGGCGTCGTAGCGGTGCATGGTCCGGACGAAGTGGGCTCGGCGACGGTCGAGGTCGATCGCGGCTCGACGCGCGGTTCGGTTCGACACTCCCATCCGGTCGGCCAGCCGCGCCGCCCGGACCTTGAGGGGGGCCACCACCCGGATCGATAGGGTTTCCTCGCGAGGGAGGAGGAAGCCCGCGCCTCGACCGATGATGATCGAGTCACCCGCCCGACCGATCGCGTCCACCAGCTTGGCCAGGTGGTCGAGGTAGGCTTCTTGAGGGGCGTAGTGCTCTTCCCTGAGCGGCAAGATCCAATCTTGGACGACGCTCGGGGCCAGTTCGTCGAAGGCTCGGACCTCGTCGGTGGCCAGTTCCATCCGACCGGCGATCGTTTCGAGAAGCTCGTGGTCGAACACCTTCCAGTTGAGCCGGGTCCCCACCATCCGGCCGATCGTCCCCGCCCCGGCTCCCGCTTCCCGGCTGACGCAAAGGTTGCGGAATCGGGCCTTCGCGACCAAAGGGGTGTCCGACTTGGCATCCTCGACCTTGCGGCCGAACCAGCGCGATAACCCAAGCGGCCAGCGCCTCGCTCCTGCCATCGGGACCTCGTTTGAAGTCATCGGAATCGTCCCGCTGGGTGGTTGTCGCAGGAGGAAGGCCATCCGGCCAGGCGAAGCCGGTCCGCTCGCTCGACTCCAGTGTATCGCGAACCTTTGTCGAAAGGAAATCCGACCCGAGCGATCAAGATGAGACCGTGTAAGCATTACAACCTCGACGATCCGCTCGCGATCTCGCGAATCCTGGAGAATTTCCTCAAGTCGAGCGGAGTCAGGCTTTAGGATCGCCACCCCTCGCTGAAATTCCACCTCCGGTACGACCTTTGCTTTTCCATCCCGACGCAACACCGCCCGCCGGACATCCGGGCTGAATCGTGCCGGGTGCCGCGTGACTGGACTGGGATAAGGAGATCCTCCCGATGATTCGGAATCGACACAAAACCTTGCTCTGGATGAAAGACCTCCTCGACCACATGAACCAGTGCCACGAGCAGTTGCAGTGGGCCGGCGAGGGGCCGACCGAGGCGTTCCTTGCCGAATCGTTGATGGTCGACCTTTCGGAGTGCCAGAAGCTTTGCGAGCAGCTCAAGGGTCAGCCCAAAAAGAGCAACGGGATCATGGCTTCGTACTGAGCCTCGATCGCGAAAGTCGGGCCTTGCGAGCATCGGTGGTCCGGGCTAGTTTGTTGGGGACCGATGGGGTCCGCTTCGGACTCTTCTGAGGTCGACCACCGTCGAAGAAGGGTTCCGTCGATGCTCGCGTCCGAAGTACAGCCCGTCGTCGAGTTCACCGTCGACTCGCTCCGGGTGGTTGTCCACGAGGATCGAGCCCGGATGGGGCGGGCTGCAGCGATCGAGGTGGCCCGGGCGATTGCCGCTCGACAGGGCGTTTTGGGCAAGGCCCGGGTCGTGTTCGCGGCCGCCCCGAGTCAGGACGAGTTCCTTGCCTCGCTCATCGCCCAGAAAGGGATCGACTGGACCAAGGTCGTGGCCTTTCATATGGACGAGTACCTCGGTGTCGGCCCCGACCACCTGGGTTCGATGCGCCGATACCTCCAGGAACGACTGTTTCGCTGGACCTCGATCCCCGTCGACGGCCTCCACCTGATCCCCGGCGAGGAGCCCGCCAACCCGCTCCAGGTTGCCCTCAACTACGCCAACCTCCTTGAACTCGACCCGGTCGACATCGTCTGCGGGGGGATCGGCGACAACGGCCACATCGCCTTCAATGACCCGCACTCCGCCGACTTCCTCGACCCGGTCTTGGTCAAGGTTGTCCGCCTCGACGAGGCCTGCCGGAGGCAGCAGCTCAACGACAATTGTTTCCGCCAGCTCGAAGAAGTTCCCACCCACGCCTATACCTGGACCATCCCGGCACTCCTCCGCGCCCCCTTGATGTCGATGGTCGCCCCCGGGGCAAGAAAAGCCGATGCTGCCCTGGCGACCGTCCGAGGGCCGATCGGCGAGCATTGCCCGGCCACATCGCTTAGGAATCACCCGGGGGCGACGCTCCACCTCGACCGAGATTCGGCCCGGCTCCTGCTTTGATCGTTGATCAGCGTCCCGGTTGAACGGGCGAGGGGTGATCGGCTACAATTCGATCCCGTCGACGAGCCGACGGAATCGAATCCCTTGAAGGACGTGAGATGGCCGGCGAAGCCTTGCGGAAAACCCCGTTGCACGACTGGCACCACACCCACGGGGGGCGGCTGGTCGAGTTCGGCGGTTGGTCGATGCCGGTGCAATACTCGACGATCACCGATGAGCACCGAGCCGTCCGCGAGCGAGCCGGCTTGTTCGACATCAGCCACATGGGTCGGCTCGATTTCACCGGCCCCGACGTCGCCGCCTGGCTCGACCTGGCCACGACTAACCGGGTGCTCCGCCTCGAACCGGGCAAGATCCAGTACAGCTTGATCCTCGACGAGCACGGTGGAGTCCTCGACGACATTCTGGTCTACCGGCTCCCTTCCGGGTCGTACTCGGTCGTCTGCAACGCCTCGAATCGCCTCAAGGTCGTCGCCCAGCTCGAAACGTTGGCCGAGGGGTTCGACGCCAAGCTGGTCGATCAAACCACCGAGACCGCGATGATCGCCGTGCAAGGTCCCGCCGCCCTGGCCGTCGCGCAGAGGCATGTCGACGCCCCCCTGACCGACCTCCCTTACTACGGCTGTACCACCGGGACCATGCTCGGGGCCGAGACATTGATCAGCCGGACCGGCTACACCGGCGAGGACGGCTTCGAGTTGATCGTCCCCAAGGCCAAGGCCGAGGCCGCCTGGGACGCCCTGATCGACGCCGGTCGCGTGTTCGGGCTTCAACCGTGCGGGCTTGGCTCGCGCGACACCCTCCGGTTCGAGGCGGCGATGCCGCTCTACGGCCACGAGATGGACGAAACCGTCAACCCCTACGCGGCCGGGCTGGGCTGGGCCGTGAAGCTCGAAAAAGGGGCATTCGTCGGCCGCGATGCTCTCCGCAAGGTCAAGGCGGCTCCCGGCCGGAGTCGGGTCGGGATCGCGCTCGAAGGCAAGCGGATCGCGCGCCAGGGGCACCCGGTCCGGGTCGAGGCCGCAGACGGCGAGGTCGTGGGCGTCGTGACCTCGGGGACGTTCTCGCCCACGCTCAACCAAAGCTTGGCGATGGCCCTGGTCAGGACGGAATTCGCCGACCTCGATACGCGACTGATAATCGACGTCCGGGGTAACCTCGAACCCGCCCGGGTCGTCCCGTTGCCGTTCTACCGCCGAGCCAACAAGACCGCTTGATCCCGCTTTCGCCCCCGATGGACCCGACCGACAGGAACCTCGCCCATGGACCCGACGACCCTCAAGTACACACCAACCCACGAGTGGGTCCACGTTGACGGCGAGATCGCCACCCTGGGCATCTCCAAGTTCGCGGTTGACCAACTGACCGACCTGATCGTCATCGAACTCCCCAAGGTCGGCGCGGCCCTGACCAAAGGCAAGCCGTTTGGCGAGGTCGAGAGCGTCAAGGCGGTCAGCGACCTTTATGCCCCGATCAGCGGCGAAGTCGTCGAGGTCAACGCTGCCGTCACCGGCGACGTCCAGCTCCTGGCCGAGGACCCGTACAGCAAGGGCTGGCTGATCAAGGTCAAGGTCGCCGACCCGTCGGCGGTCGAGGCGCTCATGGACCACGACGCCTACCAGGCCAAGGTCGCCGATGAAGCCCACTGACCCCAGCCATAGATCCAAGGGTCGATCCCCGGGTGGTGGGGGTCTTCAGGCCCCGGTCTTTTTTGCGCACTATACGTTAAGCACTGGGGTCCGAAGACCCTTGCTACCCCGACGATCCAACCGGCCCAACCCGGACACGTTGTTGGTCTCCTCCTCCTGACTTTCCGCCTCTCTCTGCCTAATATCTTGGGGGCGACGATTGCGGCTCCGATTTCAGATCGAAGTCGCCTCGACCTTCCCGCCTCGCTTATCATTCGCGCGACCTCGCGTCGCGCTCGACGTACCGGACCGGACCGAATCATGGCTTATATCGCGAACACGGCGGAAGATGTCCAGGTGATGCTCGGCGCGGTCGGGCTGGATTCGCTCGACCAGCTTTTCGACATGATCCCGCCCGAGTACCGCCTCCGACGCCCGCTGGCGATCCCCGAGGCGCTCTCGGAACTGGAGCTGACCAGCCACATCACCGCCTTGGCCTCCAAGAATCAGGGGGCCGACGTTCGCCCTTGCTTCCTCGGCGGGGGGGCTTACGACCACTTCATCCCCGCCGTGGTCGACAACCTGTCCGCCCGAGGCGAGTTCTACACCGCCTACACGCCCTACCAGGCCGAGGCGAGCCAAGGGACGCTGCAAGCGACGTTCGAATACCAGACCTTGATCACGCAACTGACCGGGATGGACGTCTCGAACGCCAGCCTCTATGACGGCGGCTCGGCGGTCTCCGAGGCGGTCTTGATGGCGATGACCGTCACCCGCCGGCTCGGTCGGGTCGTCGTCGCCGGTTCGATCCACCCCGAGCATGTCCAGATCCTCCGGACGAACCTGGCGAACCTCGAACCCGAGGTCGTGGTCGTCCCGCCTCGCGATGGGATGGTCCAGGCCGATGATCTCGCCGCCGCCATCACCGACGACACCGCCGCCGTGGTCGTCGCGTACCCCAACTTCTTCGGCCAGTTGGAAGACGTCGAGGCCCTGGTCAAGGCGATCCGCGACCGGGGGGCGTTGGCGATCGTCTCGGTCGACCCGATCAGCCTGGGGATGCTCCGACGCCCCGGCGACTATGGGGCCGATATCGTCGTCGGCGAAGGGCAGGGGCTCGGCAACCCTCTCCTTTATGGTGGTCCCTACCTCGGCATCCTCGCCTGCCGCGAGTCGATGGTCCGGAAGATGCCCGGCCGGGTGACGGGGCAGACCGTCGACCGCGACGGCAAGCGCTGCTTCGTCCTGACATTGCAGACCCGAGAGCAGCACATCCGCCGCGAGAAGGCCACGTCGAACATCTGCACCAACCAAGGGCTTCTGGCACTCCGGGCCAGCATCTACCTCGCGGCCGTCGGCCCCGAGGGGTTGCGCCAGGTCGCCGAGAACTCGACCCGCAAGGCCCACTACGCCGCCGAGGCCCTGGCGAAGCTCCCCGGTGTGACCTTGGCCTTCCCCGGCCCGTTCTTCAAGGAATTCGTCATCCGAGTCCCCGAAAACGCCCCCGCCGTCCTCGCCGAGGTCGGTCGCCTCGGCTTCCACGGCGGGATCGCCATGGCTCGGATGATCCCCGAGATGGCCGACGCAATCCTGATCGCCGTCACCGAGAAGCGGACCAAGGCCGAGATCGACGGGTTGGTTGAGGCTTACCGCTCAGCCCTCACGACCGTTTGATTCGCCTTTGGATGGACGCCGGAGGGATGACGAGTTGGATGCCGAGCAGCCACGATTCCTGGTGATGGCCGGTCCAAATGGCTCGGGGAAGTCCACCTGCGCGTCGTTTTTCCTTCCGCCTTCGATGCCCTGCATTAACGCCGATGACATCGCCAAAACACTCGATCGCGAGCAAACTCGGGAAGCGGAGATCCAGGCGGCCCGGATCGCGTTACAATTGATGGATCAAGCTGAGGCGAACCGCGAAAGCTTCGCCACGGAGACCACCTTGGCATCCAAGACGTTAGCCAGTCGGGCCGCTCGGTTGCGGAAGGCGGGTTACTTCTTTCACCTTGTCTACCTTTGGACTCCCACCCCCGACTTCTCAGTCCAACGGGTGGCCGGGCGGGTTAAACTGGGCGGACATGACCATTCCCGAGGTCACGATTCGCAGGCGATGGTTGGCGGGGTCGAAGAACTTCTTCTTGCTGTATCAACCGATCGCCGACCTTTGGGATGTCGTGGATAACGCGACATCGAGCACTCCCCGACTAATCGCGACGGGCCGCCTGCGTGAAATTGACGATATCCAAGACGCGGTCCTTTGGGATGACCTTTGCCGGAGGGCGAACGATGCGACCTGACGAAACCAGCGTGCAAGAACCGCAGACTTCTGACGAACTTCCGATGCTCGAAGCGATGAAACTCGGCGTCGATCAGGCTTTGCGGAATCATCAGGATCAAGGCGTGTCGATCATCACCTGGGACCGATCGACGGAACGGATCGTCGAAGTGCCCGCCGACCAAATCCCCGAGTGGTCCGAAGCGGCAAACCCTCCCTCCTGAATCATCGAACCGACCAAAACCCGCGGATACCGCCCGTCGCATACCTCGAATAAGATAAGACCCTATGTACAAGATCAACCCGCCAAAGCTGTTGTTTGAAGCCAGTCGTCCCGGTCGGTTCACGGCGATCATCCCGCCTTCGGATGTCCCGGACCGACCCATCGACGACCTGATCCCCGTGGAACACCAGGCGGGGTCCAAGCCTCGGTTGCCCGAGCTGGCCGAGCTGGACATCGTCCGCCACTACACGAACCTCTCGACCTTGAACATGTCGATCGACGGGAACTTCTACCCGCTCGGTTCTTGCACGATGAAGTACAACCCGAAGCGGAACGAGCGGTTGGCCGGACTCCCGGGGGTCTCGGCGCAGCACCCGTACCAGGACGAGTCGACCTTGCAGGGGATGCTGGCGATCCTCCATGACCTCCAGGGGATGCTGGCCGAGATCGCGGGCTTGGACGCGGTCAGCTTGCAGCCGGCGGCGGGTGCTCAAGGCGAACTGACCGCCTTGCTCTGCGCGGCGGCCTACTTCCGCGACAAGGGGGAGAAGCGGACCAAGGTCCTGATCCCCGACAGCGCCCACGGGACCAACCCGGCCTCGGCGAACCTCGCGGGGTTCCAGGCGGTCACGATCAAGAGCAACGGTCAGGGGCTGGTCGACCTCGACGACTTCCGCGCCCACCTCGACGACGAGGCGGCGGTGTTCATGATCACCAACCCGAACACGGTCGGCCTGTTCGACCCTCAAGTCGGCCAGATCGCCGAACTCTTGCACGCCAAGGGGGCGCTCCTGTACCTCGACGGCGCCAACATGAACGCCATCCTCGGGCAGGTCCGCCCCGGCGACATGGGGGTCGACCTGATGCACTACAACCCGCACAAGACCTTCTCGGGTCCGCACGGCGGCGGCGGGCCGGGCGCCGGTCCGATCGCGGTCAGGGCGCCGCTCGCCCCGTTCTTGCCGTCGCCGATGGTCGGGCGCAAGGCGGACGGGACTTACCTCCTCGACCATGACCGGCCCAAGTCGATCGGCCGGGTCCGGGCATATTTCGGCAACGTCGGCGTCCTGTTCCGGGCCTATTGCTATATCATGAGCCAGGGGCCGGACGGTTTGAAGGCGGTCTCGGACCATGCCGTCCTGAACGCGAACTACCTGATGTCGCTGGTCCGGGACGTCTACCCGGTCCCGTTCGGCGACCGCTGCATGCACGAGTTCGTCGCATCGGCGCGGTCGCTGGCGAGGGATCGAGGGGTCCGGGCGATGGACATCGGCAAGCGTTTGATCGACTATAACTACCATGCCCCGACGGTCTACTTCCCGCTGATCGTCCCCGAAGCCTTGATGATCGAGCCGACGGAGACGGAAAGCCGGGATACCCTCGAAGCGTTCGCCGAGGTGCTCTTGAAGATCGCCGCCGAAGATCCCGAGATCCTCCACGCCTCGCCCAGCTCGACGCCGATCAGCCGCCCCGACGAGGTTTTGGCCGCCAAGTCGCCGATCCTGAAGTGGACCCCGACGCATGCGAACCAGCCGCAGGCCCGGGAGCGGCAGCCGGTTGCTTCGGGCCAGGGTAGCTTTATCTGATCGAGAGGCCAGTCCGTGTCGATCGTCGTCGAGGGGTACTCCAAGGTTTACGACAAGGTGGCCGCCGTTTCGGGGTTGTCGTTCCGGGTCGAGCCGGGCGAGATCCTCGGCCTGGTCGGCCCCAACGGCGCGGGGAAGACGACGACGATGCGGGCCTTGGCCGGGATCATCGTCCCGACCTCGGGCCGCTTGAGCATCGCCGGCCACGACCTCCAGGCCGACCCCGTCGCGGCCAAGAAGGCCCTGGCCTACGTCCCCGACGACCCCCACCTGTTCGAGAACCTGACGATCTGGGAGCACTTCCAGTTCATCGCCTCGGCCTACCGGCTCCGCGATTGGACCGGTTCCGCCGAGGCGATCCTCGACAAGTTCCAACTGACCGAGAAGCGCGACGAGCCTTGCTCGGACCTATCTCGGGGGATGAGGCAGAAGGTCGCCATCGGCTGCGGCTATCTCCACGAACCCGCCGTGATCATGCTCGACGAGCCGCTGACCGGCCTCGACCCCCGAGGCATCCGGACCATGCAGGAGTCGATCATCGAGCGGGCCGGAGGTGGTGCGGCGGTGATGATCAGCTCGCACCTCCTGTCGCTGGTCGAGGACCTCTGCACGTCGGTCCTCCTCCTGGTTCGAGGCCGAAAAGTGATCCAAGGGAGCCTGGCCGACCTTCGGTCGAACAGCCTGGGCCATGGCCGGACCGAGTCGCTCGAAGACCTGTTCTTCCGCCTGACCGAATCCGAAACCGAAACAGAAGCCGAGGCTGCCGCACCGGCTCCGGTCGCGGCGAGCCTCATCGACCCGGAGGGCTGACGTGGACCCTTCGCTCTGGCTCTTGACCAAGCTCCGGGTCGCCTCCGCTTACCGACGCTGGAAGCGATCGTTGGCGAAACCTCGGGGCATCCTGGTCACGATCGTCTTCATCCTCCTGTTCATGCCGTCGGTGGTGGTCGCCGTCGCGATGCCGTTTCTCGCTCCTCCGACCTTTTCTCCCAGTCCGATCGAGCGGTTCGGGCCGATCGGCTTCATGGTCCTCACGGTCTTGTCGCTCTTGTTCTCGTCCGGGGAGACCGCCCTCTACTTCACACCGGCCGAGGTCGACTTCCTGTTCACCGGGCCGTTCCGCCGTCGCCAACTGGTCGGCTACAAGCTGATCGTGATCATGCTCGCGTCGGTCGTCTCGGCCCTCTTCTTCGGCCTGATGGGCGCGACGTTCTCGCCTCGGTTCGTGTCGGCCTTCTCCGGGGCGCTGCTGGCCCTGATGTTCTTCCAGCTCTCGCAGATGGTCGTGGGGCTGGGCTTGAACCTGATGGGGACGCTTGCCTGGAGTCGGGCCCGGCGGTGGTCGCTCATGGTCTTGCTCGGGGCGATCGTCCTGGCCGTCTTGCCGAGCCGCGAAAGCTTGCTGGCGATGGACTGGAAGGCGTTCGGGCTGGCGGTGGAGCAGTCTCCCGTGACCTTGGCGATCCTGACCCCGTTCCGGTGGTTCATCAACGTTTATGTTGCCCGGACCTGGAGCGGCCTCTTCGGTTATGGCGCCTTGGCCCTGGGGGTCGACCTGATCCTGGTCGGGATGGTGTTCGCGCTCGACGCGGGATACCTCGAAGCGTCGGCACAAGCCAGCTCGCGGCTTTTCGCCCGGACCCAGAAGGCGATGGGGGGAGGCGGGACGGTCAAGCTGGTGGGTCGCCGGCTCGTTCGGTTCCGATCTTGGCCGCCCCGGCCGGTTTGGTGGGGCGGGGTCGGCCCCAACTTGTGGCGGCAGATGATCTCGGCCCTCGCCGACCCTTCGCGGATCATCGTGCTCACGATCGCGATCGCCGGGGCGCTCTGGTTCATCGCTTCGAGCGTGCCCAGGGGCGAGGCGGCCGCTCAGGCGCTCTTGCCGATCAGCCTGTCGATGGCCCTCCCGATCACCTTCCTCCTGAGCATCTTGCTCGCTTATGACTTCCGGGGAGACGTCGACGTCATCGAGACCCTCAAGATGCTGCCGATCTCGCCGACCCGGATCGCCTTCAGCCAGGTCCTCACTCCCACCTTGCTGGCGACCGCGATTGAGTCCGTGGCGGCTTGCGGCTTGATCGCCGGGGCGGGGGGGCCTCAAGGGCACTGGGCCGAGATCGGCCTTGGCTTGACGCTGCTGCTCCCGGCGAATCTTTTCTACTATGGGGTCGAGAACGTCCTCTTCTTGTGGTATCCGACCCGGATCGTCGCGGGCCAGTTCGACGGGATGGCGGTCGTCCGCCAGATGCTGATGCTCCTGGCGAAAGGGATCGCCGTCGGGTTGGCGGGGGGTGTGGCCGCGGCTTTCGGGGCGGTGGGTTACTTCGCGTCCGGCCGACAGGTGGGACCGGCCCTGATTCTGGCCTGGGTCGCGACCTCGGCGATGGCGCTGGGGTTGCTGCCGCTGGTGGGGCGGGCGTTCCTCGACTTCGACATCAGCCGGGACGTCCCCGCTTGAACCCCTCCGACGAGGCGACTCGACCCATGATCGCGTGTCGGGTTTTGCCCCATCGGATCGGCGACGGTCCGACCAACATGGCGATCGACGAGGCCCTCCTCGATGCCGTGGCGAGCGACCCGACTTTCAGCGTCGTCCGGACCTACGAATGGTCGGTCCCGACCTTGAGCCTGGGCTACTTCCAGAAGGTGGGCGAGGCCGAAGCCGACCCCCGATGGCTCGGCGCCGCGACCGTCCGGCGACCGACCGGCGGCGGAGCCCTCTGGCACGACCGAGAGATCACCTACGCCGTGGTCGTCCCCTCATCCCACCCCCTCGCCCGCCCCAGCACCGCGCTCTACCGGGCGATCCACGCTTCGATCGCCGACCAACTTCGACTTTTCGGCTTGAAGGCCGAGCGCCGAGGGTCCGATCCGTCCCCCCCCGACTCGTCCGCCCTTCGGCCATTCTTGTGCTTCCAGGACCGAGACACCGACGACGTCGTAGTCGGCCGGGCCAAACTGGTCGGCAGCGCCCAGCGTCGGAGGTCGGGGGCGGTCTTGCAGCATGGGTCGCTGCTCCTGGCCCGGTCGCCCTCGACCCCGGAACTCCTCGGCGTGACAGAATTGAGGATCGACCAGGCTTCCGAGGCCCACCATGACGAAGCCCACCACCCCGGCCATGATTCGCAATCCTGGGCGACAATTCTCCAGAAGATCCTGCCCGGGACGATCGGTGGCTCGATATTCGAGGAAGATTTGACGGATTGGGAACGCGACCGAGCCGATATCCTTCGGAGACAGACCTACGAGAACCCATCCTGGACGCGTCGCCGGTAGCCCGGAGCCCGACGATGAGGCGGGTGAGAGGATGTGAACTTTGTTGATCCGAGGATTTCGCTGCTTCCCAGTGCAGTTTGGTCGGGATAAGATAGGATCGATCCCCGGAGCCTTGGGTGACTCAACCGCATTCATCGGCCTTGTTCTTTCGTCTCGCCTGGTTCGTTGATCCGTTCGGACTCTATTTTCTGGTTTTCCGCGGTTCGGCGGCGGGTTCCCGTCGTCCGAAAAGGTCACCCGATTAACAATGGCCGTTGACCCATCGGGTCGGGACGCTTGCTCATGAAAGTCCAACTGGTCGTCGTCCAAGGCAAACCCGAAGGGATGGTCATCCCCCTGGCCAACCCCGTGTACAAGATCGGCCGGGGCGAGGGGTGTCAACTTCGTCCCAACAGCGACCTGGTCAGCCGAGAGCATGCCGAGTTCACCAAGGGGACCGACTCGGTCACGGTCCAGGATCTCGGGAGCCGCAACGGCACCGAGGTCAACGGCAAGAAACTGGCCCCCAACCAGCCGGTCACGCTCAAGACCGGCGACCTGATCAAGGTCGGGACGCTCACCTTCGCGATCTCGATCGAAGGGGTTCTCACCGCCAGGCCGACCACGATCCTCCCCGGCGGGAGCCGGAAACCTTCGCTCGACGACGTCAGCGGCGACGAGATCGATGCCTGGCTCGTGTCCGACGAAACTCGCCCCACGCCCGACCGCCCATCGGGGGTTTATGGCGGCGACACGATCACCCTTGCCACCTACAACGGCCAGGAGAAGGAAAAAGCCAAGTCGGCCCCTGAGCTGAAGGCGGCCCCCGCACCTCGACCCGCCCAGTCGCCGGTCATGAACGCTTCCGAGCCGATCACGCTCGTCAAGCCACCCGCCCCGGCCCCGGCGGTCGTCGCATCGGTACCGGCCTCAACTCCGGTCGCGGTAGCGCCTGCTCCGGCACCGGCAGGAGCACCGACACCGGCCCCGGTTTCGGTCCCCGAGCCGGTCGCCCAGGAACCCGAGCCGATGGTGGTTCCCGTCCCCATCCCGGTCGCCCAGGAACCCGCTCCGGTCGCGGTGGCGGAAACAACCGCGATCAACCCGGTCTTCGACTTCGTTCCCGAGGACTTGCCCGAGCCGGAACCCGAGTCGGAAACGGATCGGTTCTTCGAGGAAGAAGTCGAGGACGACGGGATCGAAGACCTCTCGGCGATTCAAGCGGCCGACGAGGCGGGTGAAGACCCATCCAACGCGATGCCCGATGAGTTCATCGACGAGTCGAACCCCTTCTATGTCAAGAAGAAAGAGCCCGAGCATTCGTCCTCCTCGGGAAAACCGATCGCGGGCGCCCAGGACTCCAGCTCCGCCGCCGGAGACATCCTGCGGAAGCTCCTGGACCGTCGTCGAGCCTCGAAGTCGTGACCTCCCGTCCCCTGAGAAAAACCGGGAAGTCCCCCAGCCCGGTTTTCTCTCCTTCGATCCTTCCCGCTTGGCCGGTCAAGTCGCCCCTTCAGCCGTGATTTATGGCCGACAATTCCGCCGATCTCTCAATCGACCCAACCTTTGAAATCGCCCGGCTCCTCGACCGACTCGAACAGGACGTCGTCGGCCAGCGACCGCTCCTGGAGCGGATGGTCGTCGCCCTCCTGGCCGGTGGCCACGTCTTGATCGAAGGGGTACCCGGCCTGGCCAAGACCCGGGCGGTCCGCTCGATCGCCCTGGCGCTCGACCTCCCGTTCCGGAGGGTCCAGTTCACCCCCGACCTCCTCCCCGCCGACCTGACCGGGACCCAGGTCTTTCGGCCCAACACCGGGACCTTCGACGTCCGGCCCGGGCCGATCGTCGCCAGCGTCGTCCTGGCCGACGAGATCAACCGGGCTCCCGCGAAGGTCCAGAGCGCTCTGCTCGAAGCGATGCAGGAGGGGCAGATCACCGTCGGCGACCGGACGATCTTGCTCCCGAACCCGTTCTGGGTCCTGGCGACCCAGAACCCGGTCGACCAGGAAGGGACCTACCCGCTCCCCGAGGCCCAGCTCGACCGGTTCCTGATGAAGCTGCAAGTCGGCTACCCCGACCGGGTTTCGGAACTGGCCCTGCTCGAACTGGGCGCCCTGGCCCGCGACTCCGACCCCAAGCCGCCGTCGATGCTCGGGCCTGCCGACGTCCTCAGGCTCCGGGCCGCCGCCGCCGCCGTCCGAGTCGCCCCCCCGGTCAAGGAGTACGCCGTCGACCTCGTCCGAGCGACGCGCGACCCGCTCGCCGCCGGCCTCGACAAGCTCGCCCCGATGATCGAGCGAGGGGCCAGCCCCCGGGCCAGCCTTGGCCTGATCGCCTCGGCGCGTGCCCACGCCCTCATGAGCGGTCGCCGGTTCGCCACCCCCCACGACGTCAAGTCCCTGGCCCGCGACATCCTGCGCCACCGAGTCATCCCCAGCTACGAAGCCGACGCCGAAGGGCTCAACCCCGACCAACTGATTACCCAGATCCTCGACCACGTCCCGGTACCTTGAATCGCCCTCCAGTCTTTCCCAATTGTTTCAGACACCCTGGTCCGGTTGCCTCGAAGCCGACTCCTAGATCGACCGACCGCGAATCCGAACGAACCCAAGCCCCCTCCGATCCGGCGGAAAAGCGCAGAAACCGAACGAACCCATCTGACCGAAACATAATCGAGACATCAAGTTGCATCCGGGTCTCCGCATGACGGAACGAACCCATCTTGGTCCGACCTCATCAGCTGTTGCACTTTTTTTCGACTCGGAAGTTGTTGACGGAACGAAGCCAACGGCTGCAAACATCTCGGGCGGAACGAACCCAATCGCTCGGAGAACTCGCCGGGCGGAACGAAGCCAACGCTCGGCGAGGACCCCTGGCGGAACGAAGCCAACGCTCGGCGAGACCCTTGGCGGAACGAAGCCAACGCTCGGCGAGACCCTTGGCGGAACGAAGCCAAAGGCGGGTCCTCGCCCGGGGTTTCCTCTCTGATAGTATCGCCGAATCGGGATGCCCTTAACCGTGATCTGGCAGCAAATCGGAACCGAGCCGGACGGAGTTTCCAGAAATCATACTTCGAGCCTGGATAGTTTTAAGTCCGTCGCGACACTTCCTTGGGAACGGTCGAAGGCTGGCTAGGGGTCGCCGGACTGACCAAACCGTTGACGAGAACTTACCTGGGATCGATGCGGCGGGTGCGGATACGAGAACTTGAGCATGACGCGACCGGATCGGGGGTCTTGATGGAGGGGGAATCCGTCTCAAGCTGTTCGGGCGCCATGATCACGCTGTTCGATGCGGGGCCGGTGGCGGGCCTGAGCGATGGCGAGTTGCTCGACCGATTCGTCGAGCGCGATGGCTTGGCCTCGGAGTCGGCGGTGTCGGCCTTGGTGGCTCGCCACTCGGCGATGGTCTGGAGGGCTTGCCGGACGTCGGTTGGTAACGACTCGGACGCTTCAGACGCTTTTCAGGCGACGTTCTTGATCCTCTTACGCCAGGCTCGAAGTATCCGCAACCGCTCGACGGTGGGGGCCTGGCTTGGAGGGGTCGCCCGACGGGTCGCGGCCAATGCCCGAGCCAGCTCGATCCGTCGCCGGATTCACGAGGGTGCGGTCGCCGGTCGGACCTCGGACGAAGCGAATGGAGAGTTGGACGTCCTGGCCGGTGAAGTCGCGGCGATCGTCCGAGAAGAGTTGGCCCGGTTGTCGGAGCGCGACCGAGACGTCGTCCTGGCCTGCGACCTCGATGGTTTGACCGAGACCGAGGCGGCCCATCGCCTCGGATGCCCGGTCGGGACCGTCCGGAGTCGGCTCCACCGGGCCAGGGCCAAGCTCCGCCAATGCTTCCAGGGCCGGGGACTCGACCCGACCGCCGCCTTGGGGGTGTTGCCGACGTTCGGGATCGGCAAGATCCCCCCAAATCTGGTCGCGACCACCGTCGCCCTCGCCGCTCGAAGTGGTTCGGGGGTGGGAAGTTGGGCCAAGTTCGCGCCCGCCGCCGTGGCTCTCTTGATTCACCAAACCGGGAGGAGTTTGATCATGATTTCGATGATCTGGACGAGTGCGGTCGTGGTCGGCGTGGCCGGGATCGGTGCGGGGGTCGCCCCGTGGTTGGGGATGGCCACGGTGGTGGCGCCGGTGCAAGACCCGCCCAAGGCCGCCCCTTCACCGATGCTGGTGGCCGACCGGGCGGACAAGCCCGAAGCGTCGGCGAAGGCGACGGAAACCAAGGCGGAGGCGATGGCCGACCGGTACCGGCAAATCGTCGACGAATATGAAGCCGCCAAGGCCCGGTCCGACGAGGCGGCCAAGTCGGGGAAGTCGGAGTTCGAGAAGTACAAGCTCCGCGACCCTCTCCGACCCGACGAGGAGAAGTTCGCCCGGAGGATGGTCGACTTGGCTGTGATCGACCCGACAAGCAAGGCAGCGCGAGACGCGGCGATCTGGGTCATGGACAAAACTTGGATGAGCGACGTCGGAGTTTACACAGGTGAGTATGATTCCGCCGTCAATATCCTCATCGGCAACTACGCCGACGATCCCGAAGCGGTCCGAGTGGGCTTGCAACTCGACAACATCCTTTCGAGGCGACGCGACGCCTTCCTCGAAGGGTGCTATGCCAACGCGACCGGCCACGAGTCGAAGGGCCTGGCCCGGCTCGCGTATGCCCAGTACCTCGACCGAAAAGTGGCCTCGGTGCGTGCTGCACACAAGTTCTCCGATCGAAACAAGATCTTCTACGAAAAGTATGACGACCAAGGAAAACTTGTCCCGACCTCGATCGAAGAATCGAACGAAGACTTCGCTTACAAGGTCGGCCTCCGCTGGATCGAAGCCGACGCGATGCGGGCCGAAGCCGAGCGTCTCTACAACGAGGTGATCGCCGAGTACGGCGACGTCCTCTATATCAATCGGGGCCGCCGTCGCCTCGAAGCGATGCTCGCCAAGCCTTTGAAGCCCGACTCGACCCTCAAGGAAAAACTCGAACGAGTCGCCATCGAGCAGATGATCAAGCAAAAGACGACATTGGCCCAGGTCGCCAAAAGCCGACTTTACAAGATGACCTCGCTGGCCGCCGGGAAACCTGCCCCCGAGGTCGAAGGGGTCGACTTGATCACCAACCAGCCATTCAAATTATCCGACCAGCGCGGCAAAGTCGTCCTGCTCTACTTCTGGGCCGAAGGGGGAGGAGCCAACCTTATCGATCAGATCAAAAAGCGGGAAGCTTCGGAGCGAACCAAAGCAACCCCCTTGGTCGTGATCGGAGTCGGATTCGGCGACACCAGTGATGCGGTTCGCCAGTCTGTTGCCAACCAGCAAATTCCCTGGCTCAACACCTACGGAGGCAAAGACATGTCGGCCCCGATTGCCGGAAATTACCAACTTGGCAACTTGTCAACCGTCTACCTAATCGACCCGGAAGGAAAGATCGCCCAGATCACCGCCCGAGGTCATGGCCTCGAAGTCGGGTTGGATCAACTGCTAGGTGCGGCCAATGAGTCTAGAACCGCCAAGTGAGCGACGAATACTCCACAGGAGCTACGCAGTTGGCCGGGACGGAGGCTAAGGCCGAGCCAAAAAAGAGGGACCCCTTCTTGGCTGTCAGTTGACTCAACCACGAAACTCCTACTCCATTGGAAACCAACCAAGTCGATGGACTTACCACCGACTTGGTTGGTTTCCAATGGTGAGGAACTCACTCAAGTCGTCGCGACGGGGTTGGTTCCGTGGCTGACGACGGGTTCGGCGGTGTCGGCGTAGCGGGTCGCGGGCATCCGGGACAGGAAGGCCCAGTAGATCAGGCCCCCGGCGAAGAGGCCGACGCTGATGGTCTGCGAGACGGTCATCCCGGCGAGGAAGACCCCCTCGTCGTCGCGGAGTTGTTCGATGAAGAAGCGGGTGACCGGGTAGGTCAGCATCAGGAGGGCCATGACCTCGCCGTCGCGGCGGCGGAGGGGATAATAGGCGGTCAGCAGGAACACCAGGATCAGGCCGTCGATCGTCGAGTAGAGCTGGGTCGGGTGGAGGCGGAGCGATCCGAGGGCGTTGGGAGGGATCAGCCCTCGGGCCAGCTCGGCGTTCCAGGCGGGGGATTCGCGGGGGAAGGACACGGCCCAGGGGAGGTCGCAGGCGTCGCCCCAGCAACAACCGTTCAGGAAGCAGCCGACCCGGCCTATGGCGATCCCCAGGGCGATGGCCGGGGCGATCACGTCGAGCATCGGTCGGAGCGGGAACGGGCGGAACGCCCGGTAGGCGAAGAAGGCGACCGCCCCTCCGAGGACGCTCCCGTACAGGACGATCCCGCCCTTCCAGATCTCGAAGATCTCGGCGAACGAGTTGATCCGAGTCCCCCAATACTGCGCGACGTAGAACCCCCGAGCACCGAGGAGTCCGCCGATGAAGACCCACAAGGCGAGGTCGTAGATCAGCTCGGGGTCAAGCCCTTCGCGGCGAGCCCTCCGGGCGGCCAGGTTCATCGAGCCGAGGAAGGCGAAGAAGAGCATCAAGCCATAGCCGAAGATCTTCACGCCGACGTAAGGGACCTCGAACAAGACTTGCCGCATCGTCGCCTCATCTTGTTACGGGAGAGTCTGCATCAATCCGAGCCGATGCCTTCAGTCCACGAGCGAAACATTGTCGATCAAGCGGGCGGGACCAACCCGGACGGCCAGGAGCGCGACGACCTTCCGGCGGTCTTCGAGCCGGTCGACTGGGGTCAGGGTGTCGGCGTCGACCACGTCGATCGACTCGACCGAGGCCATTGGTTCGGATTCTAGCGTTTGCCGGAGGATCTGTCGAACCCGAGTCGCGTCGCACTCGCCGCCGTCGACCGCCGCCCTCGCCGCCCGGAGCGACCGATAGAGGACGATCGCGGCCGATCGTTCGGCCTCGCTCAGGTAGCGGTTCCGGCTGCTCATCGCCAGTCCGTCGGGTTCTCGGACGGTCGGGACGGTCTCGATCCGGACCGGGACGTTGAGGTCATGGACCATCCTTCGAATGACGAGTTGTTGCTGATGATCCTTGGCCCCGAAGAAGGCCACGTCGGGCTGGACCATGTGAAATAGCTTCAGGACCACGGTCGCCACCCCCCGGAAGTGGCCGGGCCGGCTCGCCCCTTCGAGGACTTCGCCGAGGTCGGCGGGAACCTCGACGAAGGTCCCGAGCGAGCCGGAAGGGTAGACCTCGTCGACCTCGGGGGCGAACACGACGTTCGCTCCGCCCTGGGCGCAGAGGTCGAGGTCGTGCTCGAAGGTCCGGGGGTAACTGGCGAGGTCTTCGCCGGGTCCGAACTGGGTCGGGTTGACGAAGATCGAGACGACGACGTATCCGGTCTTCCGGGCGGCGGCCTTGACCAGGGCCTGATGCCCGAGGTGGAGCGCTCCCATCGTCGGGACGAGGCCGACGGTCCGCCCCGAGTGGCGGGCGTCGGCCACGGCGGCCCGGAGGTCGGCGATCGTCCGGGCGACGACGATCGAGCGAGGGACGTAAGGTTCGGCGGGGATCTGGCTCATTGTCCGCCTCGATGCGGGCAGTCGGGGTTATTCAGGCAGGTGTCGGCGATCAGGAGGTCGGGCAAGACCTCGCCTCGGGCGATCGTCCGGTCGACGATCCGAGGGATGTCGTCGGGCTTGACCCCACCATACCAGATCGCTTGCGGGTAGATCACAACCACCGGACCATGCTCGCACTGGTCGAGGCACGCGGTCTGGTTGGTCCGGGTCGACCGGGTCAACCCCGCTTGCTTCAGCTCTTTCTTGAACGCCGAGCGGAGGGCTTCTTTTTCCGAAGGGTCGCAACTGCCACGACTCGCCCCGGCTTTCCGCCCCTTGCCGCAGATGAAAATATGGTGCGAGAAGGCGGCCATGAGTCGTCGAAGGTCCGATTTCCCGAAAAACAATGCCAATGATCGTGATTTAGGGCGACTCGACGGTTGAACCTCGCGGGTCGACTCGCCATAACCTATCGTTGGTAATGAGCCGGCTCGGGTCAAGTCCGCCGGCCGGTCGGGATCGAATCCCGGGTGCTGGCTCGATCGTCGCACTTCGTGGTGGCTCGGTTATACTCGTTGGGGCGGAACGCCTTCGGGCGATCGGCCCGGCAAATCTCCGGTCTCCCAGGCCAATTTTCCGACCGAACAAGGGGTCAAGTCTCGTGGACTCGTCGCCTCCGAACTCGCCGACGTCTTTCTTCCTCCGGCTCCTGGAGTCGACGGCGCAACCGTTCGTCGCGGTCGACTCGGAATATCGGTTCCTCCTCACGAACCAGGCGTTCGAGCGGTTGACGGGATTCCGTTCCGCCGAGCTTCGAGAGATGATCGTGACCGACCTGATCCCTGGTCGACGGCGGTCGGTCAACGAGCGGCATGTCGACCGGCTCCGAAGTCTCGGGGCGTCGGCTCGGTTCGAGAAGGAGCTTCTCCGGAAAGACGGGGCCTCGATCCCGGTCGAGGTGGTGCTCGACGTCGACCGCGACGAGTCGGGCGAGATTCGCGGGTTCTTCGCCTTCGTCAGCGACATCACCGAGCGGAAGGCGGTCGAGAACGCCCGGAGGCAATCCGAGCGGAGGTTCCGGAAACTCTACGACGAGGCCCCGTTCGGCTACCACGAGATCGACGCCGAGGGGCGGATCGTCAGCATCAACCGGACCGAGGCCGAGATCCTCGGATATAACCGCGAAGAGATGCTCGGCCGGCCGATCTTCGAGTTCGTCGCCGAGGAGTTCCGAGAAGCCGCGAAGGTCGCCGTCCGCGAGAAGGTGGCCGGGGTCCGGCCGTTGTCGACGATCGAGCGGCCTTACGTCACCAAGGACGGGCGAAGGCTGATCGTCTCGATCCAGGAAGGATATCGACTTGACGGCGAGAACCGGATCATCGGCCTCCGAAGCACCGTGCAAGACGTCTCGGCGAGGGTCCAGACCGAGCAAGCCCTGGTCGCCTCGGAGCGTCGAGCCCGAGTTTTGTTCGAGGGGATCGACGACGTCGTGATCGTCCACGACCACGACGGCAAGATCCTCGACGCCAACCCCGCCGCTCTGAAGCGGTTTGGCTATTCACGCGATGAGCTTTTGAAGCTCACCACCCGCGAGGTCGACGCCCCTGGCTTCGCCGAAGGGTTCGAGGACCGGCTCCAGCAGCAGTTGGAGCAAGGCAACGTCCGGTTCGAAGGGCGGCACTTGACCAAGGATGGGCGGGTGATCCCGGTCGAGATGAGCACCTCGAAGATTCGCCTGGAGAACACCGACGCCATCCTCGCGCTGTCGCGCGACATCTCCGACCGCAAGGCCCTGGAAGCGACCCGCCGTCAACTGGCCGACGCCGAGCTGGAAAACGCCCGGACCCTGGCCCTCAAGAACCGCGACCTTTCCCGGTCCGAGGCCCGATACCGGATGCTGACCGAAGGGGCGCACGACGCCGTGGTGGTCGCCGACGTCGAGGGGCGGATCACGTTGTTCAACCCCGCCGCCGAGCGGACGTTCGGCTACAAGAGCGACGAGATGGTCGGCCGCCATATCCGCGAACTGATGCCCGAAGCCCTCCGAGGCGCCCACCAGGACGGGATCGAGCGTTACGTCGCCACCCGGATACCGCGAGTGGTCGGTCGGACGGTCGAGGTGACCGGGTTGCGGAAGGACGGCGAGACCTTCCCGCTCGAACTCTCGCTCAGCGCGGTGGAGTCGGGCGGCGAGTTGCAGTTCATCGGATCGATCCGCGACCAGACCGAGCGGCAGCGGATGCGGGCGATGCTCGTCCAGTCGGAAAAGCTGGCGTCGATCGGCCTGTTGAGCGCGGGGGTGGCGCACGAGATCAACAACCCCCTCGCCTACGTGGCCAACAACCTGGCGGTCCTCGAACGCGACCTCAAAGGGGTCCTGTCGCTGGTGGCCTGCTACGAGGCGGTCGACTCGAAGCTGAGGGAGCTTGACCCCGGGGCGATGGCCCAGGTCGACGAGATTTCCGAAGACCTCGACTGGCCCTACGTCCGGTCCAACCTCCCCCGGATGCTCACCCGGACCCGAGAAGGGGTCCAGAGGGTGGCGAACATCGTCCAGAACCTTCGAGGCTTGGCCCGGACCTCGCCCCCCAAGATGGAACCGGCGCTCCTGGTCGACCTGATCGCCCCGGCCCTGGAGATGATCCAGGGGAGGATTCGCCGACGAGGCGTCGAGGTCGTCCAGAACCACGAGAACCCGAGGCGGGTGGCCTGCGTGGCGTCGCAGATCAGCCAGGTCGTCTTGAACCTCCTGGTCAACGCCTTGCAGGCCATCGAGTCGGGCCGCAACGAGCACGGCGGCAAGATCACCGTATCGAGTCGCCCCGGCTCCGACTATTATCGTCTGGAGATCAGCGACGACGGCCCGGGGATCGACCCCGACAGTCTGCCTCGACTGTTCGACCCGTTCTTCACCACCAAGCCCGTCGGCGAAGGGACCGGGCTGGGACTCTCGATCAGCCACGGGATCGTCACCGGGCACGGCGGCCGGATCGAGGTCGAAAGCAACATCGGCGTCGGGACGACTTTCCGAATCCTCTTGCCCCTCGGTGCCGTCGCCACCTGACATGACCTGGCCGGCAAGTTCGCCGCCCTCATCGCGCAAAATCGGGAGGAACCACGATGCGACCCAAATTCAAATACACCTTGCTGATCGTCGACGACGAGCCCGACGTTTGCGACTCGGTCCACGACCTCCTCCGCCGCGAGTTCCGCGTTCTCAAGGCGCACAGCGGCGTCGAAGGGTACCGGATCATGCAAGAAGAAGAGGTCCACATCATCATGACCGACCAGAGGATGCCCCAGGTTTCCGGGGTCGAGCTTTTGACCAGGATCAAGGCGAAGAACCCTCAGGCGGTCCGGATGCTGTTCACCGGCTACGCGGACCTGGAATCGATCATCGCGGCGATCAACCAGGGGCATGTTTACCAGTTCCTCAAGAAACCGTGGGAGCCCGATGACCTCCTCGAAGCCGTCCGTCAGGCCGCGATCGAATACGAACGCCTGATCGCCGACGCCGAGTTGAGTCACTCGCTTCGAGGCGAGATCCAGGGCTTGCAATCGCGAGTCGACGCGCTGGAATCCGAGGTCCACCGCCTCGGCGGGGCCGCGACCGGCAGGCCGGTTTCGTTGGACACCGGCGCGGCGACTTGACGGGTTCTCACCCCCCTGGCCAAACTCTTGGGATTCTTCGTTCCCGATTCGGTCGAGGCGGGCCCAGGTTGTCCGCCGCCGATGAGGCGTGGAGCAGGCGATGACGGGTCGGCGCCCTGTGGTCTTGATCGTGGACGACGAGCCCGATGTTTCCGAAAGTCTCCGGCATCTGTTCCGGAGAGACTACCGGGTCTTGACCGCATCCTCGGGGCTCGATGGGCTGGCGATCCTCCACGACGAAGACGTCCACATCATCCTCTCCGACCAGAGGATGCCGGGGATGACCGGCGACACCTTCCTCGCCCACGCCCGACACGTCAGGCCCGACGCGATCCGGATGCTGTTCACCGGCTACGCCGACATCCAGGCCGTCATCAGCGCGGTCAACGAAGGGCGGATTTTCCGCTATATCCTCAAACCCTGGGACCCTTTGGAGCTGGAAGCCCTGGTCCGCCAGGCCGCCGAGCAGCATGAGCTGATCGCCGAGCGGAACCGGCTAGTTGATGAACTCCAAAAGACCAATTCCCAACTGACCGAAGCGAACCGCGAACTCGCCGAGGCCAACCAGCTCAAGGGGGCGTTCATCGAGGTCGCCAGCCACGAGTTCAACACGCCCATCACCTTGGTCCTCGGGCTGAGTGAGTTGCTCCGGTTGCTCAATACCAATCGAGATCCTCAAGAGCGCGAGGTGATCGACCGGATCGTCATCTCCGCCCGCCAGCTTGCCAAGCTGGTGTCGAGCACCTTGACCTTGATGCGGGCCGACGACTTCCGGCAAACGCTCAAGGCCCAGCCGGTGCCGCTTCGCTCGCTGATCGAGGACGTGATCGACCGGGTCAAACCGTTCATCGAGGCCCGCCGGCAGCGGTTTCAAGCCCGGATCGCCGACAATCTCGGCGACTTTGAATTGGATTCGCCCAAGATCACCGATGTTGTCCTGAACCTGGTGATCAACGCGATCAAGTTCACCCCCGATGGCGGCGAGTTCCACCTCTCGGCCAACTTGATCAACGAGGACGAGGTCGAGGTCGTCGTCGAAGACCGAGGGATCGGCCTTGAACCCCGGGCACTCAAGCGGTTGTTCGAGCCGTTCTTCACCGAGTTCGACCCGAGCAGGCACTCGTCGGGGGCGTTTGGGTTCGAGAAACGCGGCTTGGGCCTCGGCCTCTGCATCGTTCGCCAGTTCGTCGAGCTTCATGGAGGTTCGGTGTCGGCCCAAAGTCGATTCGGCGAAGGAACCCGGATTGCCCTCCGGCTTCCCCGTCGACCGCTTCCCAAGGCGAGCGAGTCGCTAGAATGATACGGTTCCCGGTAATTTTCCGTATGGCAAATTGCAAAATTGCAGATTGCAAAGCATTGCCCTAGTTGATTTTACTTTGCAATCTGCAATTTGCGATACCCAATGAATTTCTGGGGATCGTATGAATCGTGGTTTTCAGACTTGAGTGGCTCGTCCGACAGAGCCGGTAATTTTTGACCGATCCGCCCAGGAAAGCCAACCGATGCCAACCGCCCTGATCGTCGAGGATGAACCCGAGGCGAACCGGCTCCTCGCCATGCTGGTGCAACTTCGAGGCTACTCGACCATCTCGGCGTTGAGCGGAGCGGAAGCCTTCGCCCAGGTGGATCGGGCCCGGCCCGACCTCGTTTTCCTCGACCTGATGTTGCCCGATATCAACGGCCTCGACGTCTGCCGGACCTGGAAACGGGACGGGAAAACCACGGGAATCCCGGTGATCATGGTCACCGCCCGGCTCGCCCTGGACAATCGGATCGAAGGGTTTCGAGCCGGGGCGACCGAGTACGTCCCCAAACCGTATACCCCGGACCAAATCTTCAGCGCGATCGCCCAGGCGGACGTTTGGCGGAAGCAGGTCGAGAGCGACCAAGAATCGATCTCGATCCCTCTTGTCGGGTCGGGCGATGACGGCTCGCTCCGCGACTTGAGCCGACTCCGGAGCACGCTCATCGCCCGAGGGCTGAACCTCGACCGGTTCCTCCAAGGGCTCGTCGATCAGGTCAAAACCTGCGGTCGAGGCGACGGGGACGGCCCGCTCGGAGTCCTCGACTACCATCGAGGCTCGGACAAGGTCACCTTGACGATTCGAGACCTCGACCCGAGGTTGATGGGCGACGAGCTTTCGGATCTCGACCCAAAGGGGAGGCCCTCGGGGGTCTCGCCCGCCTTCGCCGCCTTGATCGAGTCGGGATCGTTCGACGAGTCGAAATTTGACCGGGTCGAAGGGCAAGGGCAAGTCGTCCTGACCCGCCGGATCGACCATCGACCCACCGCGACCACCGACGTCATTTGATCCTCAGCTCTGGAGAGGTTTCGACGTGCCTTCGACCGACGGCTTTCCCCTCGCCACCACCTCGCCCGCCGACCTTGCGCTCGCCCGGGCGATCCGGGCCTGGGGCACGCCCGGCGATCAGACCGATGGTCGGGGCGAACCACCGCTGGCGTCGAGGTTCTCGCCGAATTATCGGGCACGACTGGCCGAAGCGTGGTCGGCCATGACTCGAATCACTCCCGAAGCGGCCTGGCAAATCCTCCTTCGCGATCATCAGGCATCGTGCCGATTCGACCCGAGCCGGGTCCACCCGTCCTGGTTCGTCCGAATCCTCGAAGCCGAGTCGCCCTCGGTCCGAAAGCTGGTCGCCGCTCAGGCTCCCGAACCGATTCGAACCGCGATTCGTGCCCGGTTCGCCGACGCCGCTTCGAGCGATCAAACCAACAGGATGACCGTCCTGGCCAACCCCGAGGTGGCGGCCTGGGCCTTGACGTTGTGGTCCGAGCGGTTGGTGGGCGACGTCGTAGAGTCGGCTGACGACCCCCGGGTGATCCTGGCGTTGTCGCGGTTCTCGATCCGGGATCTGGTCCGGCTGGTCCGGGCGGTGGGGCAGGCGAAGCACGCTTTCGCGATCGAAGGGCCAGGCCCGACCGATGGGGACGGAGCGTTGGCTCGAACGGTCGCAGGCGACCGCGCCCGGATCGCCTACTTTCGGAGGATGATCGGCGAAGCCGACCCGAGGCTGATCTTGCTGGCCCGGGCCGATCTCGCCGCCAGCCCCTCCGACCGGAAGCGCAAGCATGCCGCTCTGGGGTTGGTCACGGTTGCCCGCTTGCTCAAAGCGACCGACGCTCGACGGGCTCGTTGGGCCGTGCAACAGATCCCTTACCCGATCGCCAAAATGCTGGGGTCGATGGGCGGGGGCGATCCGGTTGCCTCGACCGGGTTGCCGCTCCGAGCGGTCCGGGCCTGGGAATCCTGGATCTTCGAGGCGGCCTGGGTCCGGATGCTGTCCGAAGGGCGGCTCGGGGCCGGCGGGAAAGGGGGCCAACCTTGAGCGCCGACGAAAGGAGGCTCGGCGACCCGGATGATTCGCTCGAAGCCACCATCGACGTCGGCCCGCTCGGCGTCTTGCCGTATCTGAGCGGTCGACAGGTTCGCCTCGATCACCGGCTTGGCCGAACCGGCCCGAACTTGTCCTGGCTCGTGGAAGGTTGCAACCAGATCCTCGGCGGGGGGATGACGGCCGACCGCTTCGGGGTCCACTGGCGAGGGGCGGGCTTGAAGCGACCCGGGGTCGTCGCGCACCTCGACTGGCCCAGGCTCCGGACCAGGGTCGCGCTCGGGGTCGACACCCCCCTGGCCCACGCCTTGGTCGACCGCCTCCTCGGCTTCGAGCGGACCGCCGCCGAGTCGAGGTTGCAGGTCTCGCCGGTCGAGTGGGGCGTCCTGGCGTTCCTGATCGCCAGTGGGCTGGATTCGCTCGAACAAGCCTCCGGGCCGCTCGGCCCCTGGGACCTGACCATCGACCGAATCGGCCCCGACCCGTTCGACGTTCGCAAACTCGGCTCGATCGTCACCTGGCGATGGCGGGTCCGGGTCGGCGACCGCACCGGCTCGGCCCGGTTGTGGTTCCCCGAGTCGCTCTTGATCCCCTGGGTCGACGACGAAACCTTCGACCATCAGCCTCGGTCTTCGGGACAGGAGCCGGGAAGGTCGGCTCGACCAAGGTGCTTCGACGATCTCGCCAGCGAGTGGCGAGCCGAGGCGGGGACCATCACGCTCTCGACCGGTAGTCTGGCCGGTGAACTACGGGTCGGTCGTGTGCTCCTGATCGACGGCAGCCCGATCGGCGGGACGACGGCGAGCCCCGATGGGGAGATCGCCCTGGTGCAGCGGACTCGGTCGAGCCGAAGTCGGATTCAGGCTCGGGTTGCCCCCGAGTCTTCGGGTGATCGGCTCATCGTCATGTCACGACTCGAACAGCGACCCACTTTCCGGAAACCCCTCATGGCAGACCCCAACCCGGTCGACCTCGACCCGTCCGAACGAGCCGAAAACCCCGACGCTTCGCCGATCGAGTCGAGCGACGTGTCCGTCACCCTGACCGTGGAGCTTGGCCGGGTCAGCATCCCGCTCCGACGGTTGGCCAACCTGGAGCCGGGCGACGTCGTCGAACTGGCGCGTCACGGTCGAGAACCGGTCGACCTCGCGTCCAACGGTCGGCTCGTCGCTCGGGGTGAGCTGGTCCAGATCGATACGGAACTCGGGGTCCGGATCACCCATGTCTTCTTTTGAACGGAGGAGGCCCACTCAAAGATGGCTCGCCGTCTTCAGCATTCGGCCACCGTTTGGGTTGGATTTCAACTTCGAGAGAGACCAAGGCCGGCTCCAAGACGAGAACCCCGAGGCCGATCTTTCCAGCTTGATCCGCCGGTAAACGAAGCAAGCCCCCATCAACAATCCCAGAGGGCTGGCCATGTCGGCGAACCGGACCGAGATCGTCGCCGGTTCGGCGTCGGCCCGGGTGTTCAATGTCGGTTCATCGATGGCGACCAGCCGAACCACGTCGTTGACAGTGGCATCGACCAGGGTTTCTCCGGGGAGGCCCGTCGGGACCGTGGCGGCTTCGACCTCCGTGGACGACCCGGGAAGCTGGGTTTGATCGGCCTGCGAGGCTCGTCCTTCCGCGCCGGACTCCTGCCCCGGGGTGGGGTTCGGGTTGACCTCTGGAGAGATGGGGGCCGTTTTGAGGTTCGGAGAAAAGCTGGACCTGGGTTGGCCCAGCTTCAAGGTTGTCGAGGACGGGGTTAGGAAAATCGTGCTGTTGATGGTCGCCACCATCGCTTCGGTGCTGATCGGAGAGTCACGAGCCGTCGATGGGGAAGAGGACTGGATCGCCGAGAATGAGCCGACCGGTGTCTGGTTCAACGCCACGATGGTGAACGACCCCGTCGAGTCGATCGGAGCGCTCGTCGTCGAGGTCCGCCCGGGAGCCGGACTGGCCGAGACGCTGTTGGAAGAAGAGACGGGGGTGAAGGCGACGACATTCTGGTTGCCAATGACCGGTGTCGAGCCGCCGACCAGGGTCCATTGACCTCCGCTCGAAGCCATCTGGACGACGCCACCCGTCGCGAGGGATTCCGCCGTGGTCTGGCTGGGCATCACGGAGAAGGACACCTGTTGCTGGGTCGGCGACGCATTGCCGGCGACGAACTCATAAACCCCCGGCTCCAGGTAATATTTCCCGCCGGGAACGATCTCGATCATCCGGCTCGTGGCCAGCTTCCGGCCATCGGTGGTCATCTGGAACAGTTCGCACGTCAGATTCGGGTTCGAAAGCTTGACCTCGTAATGCTCCCCCTGGATGATCGAAAACTGCTGGCCGACCGAGCCGCCCGGGGCGATCCAGGTTGGGTTTTTCCACTCCGCCACAGAAGAACTCGGGAAGATCGTTCCGAGGTCGTTCGCCGGCAGGGCGCGAGACACCGTGTCGAAAGACCCCACCGTTTCCAGGCTCGATCCCGGAGTCATCGCGGACTGACTCAGCCCGACTTCCAGGGTGTAGTGACCGGTCGGCAGGCTGCCCGATAACGCCAGGGTCATCTGGTTCGTCGCCGAGTCGTAGGCAATGGGCATGATCCGCGAATGGTCACCCCTGGCGTCGACCAGGAAGAAATTTGGAGGCTGAGTGATCGGCAGGCTCGACGGCAAGGAAGAACCCGCGAACTGGACGACGATCGAGTCCGGGTCCTCCGACAGGTCGTTCCGGTTGATCGCCGCGACCGAGGCGACGTTAAGAGGCCCCAAGCTCGGGGTCGTCCCGACGACTTTCAGATCCACTAAATCCGACGTCGCGAGGTTGGCTGGATCTTTCGAGTAAAACTCGACGTAGTAGGTCCCGGGAAAAAGGTGCTGGTTGATAGTCGTCAGGTCATCCGCCGACGTACTGGCGATCAACTCCTGGTTCGCATCGAACAAGTTGACCCGATAATGATCGGGCGACTGCCCTTGGAACGTCGGGCTAAACGTCCAACCTTTGCCGGCCCCCACCGTGATTTTGCTCAACATGGCATCGGCGGCCTGAGGGTCCACCGGGAGGCCGGAGAAACTGGTCGTTGCGTCGACCGTGCCGAGGTCTCGACCCGAACTCGCCATCGAGCCCTCGGTCGAGAATTTCAGGAGGACCTGGTCGGTCGGGCTGGTTCGGATCGTCCTGGAGAGGTCGGTCAGGTGGTTGGAGCGCAACATCACCACTTCGTAATTTCCCGGACCCAGTGGGAGCTTCGAAGTCAGGAGGAGGCTGCTCGAAGCGGAATTCGCACTATCCACAAATTCCGCGAGGAGAGGATTTTGGAACGACGTGTGGGAGATCGATCCGTCCTCAGCGATCTGATCAATCTCGAAATCCGAGGCGCGGGTCGATGCGCTCTGGATCGGAGCATTGAAGTGGATCAACAACCTTGGTCCGTCGCCGATGCCGGCAATCGGGACGGAAGTCGCTTGATCGTCGGCCCAGGGGATGGCCGAGTCGACCATCAAAGTTGAGGGTCCAGGCGGCATTGCCACCGACAAGGTGGACGAGATGGCACAAACCAAACGTTGATCGAGCCGTTCCAAGGTAGGCACTTGACGGATTCGAACGGGACGATGCGACGTCGAAGCCCGGACAACTCTCCTTCGTGATCGATTCCGCATGGAAGTTGTCCAGCCGTTGAAGTTTGGAAGTGCCCAGCAGGGAGCCGCTCCTCAAATCTAGGTCGCTTTCTCCGGAGGGATCGTGGATTTAAAGAATCAATCCATTTCAATGATGCAAAAAAACGCCGTGCTCCCGCTCAAACGGATCGAGCGAGAGACAGGCGATTCGAGCGGTGACCTTAACCTCTGTCTGGTTGGCCTTTGCGTAAATCCGATCGATCAGCGAATGAATGGTTGAATCGACTGGACGGTCCCGCTCGACCGTGGAGTTTCGATCGATTCGAGCCAGGATGCGACCTGAATCGGGTCGTCGACGAGGCGGAGCGAGTCGGGATCTCGCGGATATTTCGACGGGTCGAGGGCGAACAACCCCCACCCTTGTCCAAGTTGGAGCGTCGGCAAATCTCGACCCAGCCGAAAGACCTGGCCTTGGGTTGTGGCCTTGCGCTCCGGGACCAGTCCTGGCTGGCCCACGAGCAAGAGCGTCGGCAGCTTGTCTGGGTCGGGTTGCAACCCCGGGTGCCGGACGAAAACTCGACCGGGCGCGGATCGTTCGGGATTGGGGGCGATCCCGAACGGTGCGGAGGTCGACGCCGTCACCAGGACCATCCCGATCCTGGAGTTGCGGACCGCGTCTCGGACGCGGAAGATCGGGGCGTCGGGCGGGAGTCGGGTCGGAATTTGTGAAGGGAAGGTCTCGATTCGCTTGCCGGTCTGCTTGGCGTAGAAGAATTGACCGTACAAGCTGTCATGCCAGTACGGATAAGCGTTGGCGAGTTCGACCCGAGAACCCGACGGGACGTCGTCCATCACGCCCGAATCCAGGGCGGCGACGAGGTTCGTCCGGTGGAGGTGCCAGGATGCCCCATGATCGCCCGCGAACTGGCGGTAACGATCCGAGCCGGGCGGGGCGTTGAACGCGGTCGCAACCTCGATGTTGGCTCGAAAGGTCAGGCCAAGCAGACCTCCGACGAGGGCCGAAGCGGCGAGGCACTTCCAACGAGCGAACGACCCGCCGGCGAGGCTACTCGCCACTCCTTGCCAGAGCGCCAGCGACACGAGTAGCCCCACGCCATGGTACTGGACCATCACGCCGATCCAGCCGACCCCGAAACTGAGATAAGCTCGATGATGGGGGCTGATGGCGGTCAAGATCGCGGGCAACGTCGCCAGGGCGATGCCCAGGCCCACCAGCGTCGGCCCTCCGACCGGTCGAAACGCTTCACCCGAAGCTCGACCCGGCTTGCGAAGGGTCCGGAAGTTCAAGGCGGTCGAACCCAGAAAGACCAGGACCACCCCGGGTTGCAACAACCAGTCGAGCCAGCCTCTCAGGTCTCTGCCTTTGCTGAACAGGCCGAGGGGGTCGCCGAAGTAGTAACTGAGCGGGAGCCCGGCGGAAACCTGATTGGCGATTGATCCAAGCATCAAGCCCGGGTCGAACTCGGTCTTGTGGACGTAGTTTCCGCTCGGGTGCAGCCAGCGCATCAGCGCCGTCATCCCCCCGCAGAACACGACCGAGGCGACGAAAGGCCGACCCGTCACCCAGACCCCTCGCCAACCCGGCCGACTCCGGGCGATCAAGAAGAGGGGGATCAGCACCAGCGTGTATGTCATCTCGTAGGACAGGTTGCAAAACAGATAAGCCAGGGCGCTCAGCTTGAGATCGATCGGCCTTCGATCTTCGAGGTATCGGCTCAGGCAGATCAAGGACAAGAAGAAGGCCGCGATGACCCACTGAATCTGGGCATAATAAGCCAAAATCGGGTCGACCGAGAGCCGGAACTGGAAGAGGGCCACCGTGGTCGCCGCCGCGAAGATCGCGAACCCCCTCCGACCGGTCAAGCGTCGGATCAAGGCGGCGAAGATCGCGACATCCAGGAGCGTGACCCCGATGATGTACGCCTTGTAGGCCGCGACGTCCTGGAAGACGATGAAGGCCAGCGCGGCGATCATCGGCGTGATCGGGTAGAACCGACCGACCAGCATCGAGTGCTTGACCGCCCGGATCGTCTCGGCAAACCAGCTCGAATCGTTCAAGATCGGCCCGGCGGGGATCATCGCCGAGTAATAAATATCTTCAGCCCAGTAACCCGTCCCCAGCGCAGGTGAAAGGCAAAACGCGGTCAGGCCGAGCAAGGCAACCAGGGGCCACCCTCGGATCAGGGCGCGACGGGTTCGGCGGGCCCAAGACCCGATCGCTCGATGGGACATCGTCGCGGTTCCTTCGTCCTTGAGTCGCGCCCTCTTGAGACATCCCGTCTCCATCCGGGCGCGCGAGATCATGGTCGCGATCCGCTTTGCTGTCAACGCGAGCCGAGTCCGACTCGATTAAATCGGGTAGACGACCTGGATCATCGCTTGGAGGAACAAGGTCTGGAATCCTACCAGGCCCACCGTCCAGGCGAGGCTGGCCGGGCCGGCGCCGAATCGTTCCCAGGTCTTGCCCGAGACGAGGAGGATTGCCGGATACATCGGCAACCAGAGCCGAGAGACCTCGCTCAGGCTTCGCCCCGAGACCGTCAAGACGATCAGGATCGCCAGGGTTGCCCATGCGGCGGCGGGAATGGTTCGAGGACGGGTCGACAACCCGAGGACGGCCCAGGCCGAGGAAGCGAGGCCGACCGCGACGGTCGACTCGATCAGGTTGACCCAGGCCCAGGCGAGTCGGCTCCTCGGGTAGCCTCGATAAAACTCGGCGTGATGGGCCTGGTTCGTCCACCAGATCGAGAACGGATTGGCCGAGGTCGAGGCCCACCAGGCGATCGTCGCGAGCAGGAATCCCAGGCCCGTCGAGGCAACCAACGCGATCATCGACCGCCAGCCCCCTTGCCCCGAAGCCGCCCCGAGGATGATCGCCACCACCAGGCCGACCGCGAGGAAGGCCAGGGTCAACTCCATCCCCAAGGCCAGGGTCAGCCCCGAGAGGAACGACAACGAGAATCGGGTCGTCCGACGGCTCGACCGGACCGCCCAGACGGCGCATGCCATCGCCGAGACCGCCAGGAGCGGAAACGCGGTGTCGGCCGTCGGCTGGAACATCAGGGCGGAGGGCATCAGCGGCCAGAGGGTCGCCGACGACCAGGCTAGGCCCCTCGAACCGGTCGCTCGGGCCAGGAGATAGAGCGGGACGACGGTCAAGGCCGAGCCGACGAGCGTCAACGCCCCGGTCAAGACCAGCGCCGCGGCGTGCCCACGCGAGAGCATCTCCGACGCTCGGGAGGCCCGGACGGCAAGCCCCGACGAGCCGGGGGCGTGATCGACCACCCACCGGGCAAGATCCGGGTTCGCTCGGGACAAGTCGGCGATCGACCGGGCCAGCACGAAGAGGCCGGGCGGGTGCGTCCCGATATGGAGCGAGTCCTGGGCTTTGATCCAAGTTGGGTAGTCCCGGAGGAACGGCCCGAGGCCGCCGGGCATGGCGGTCTTGGCGACGGTCTGATAGCCGCTCGACCCCGAGTTCTCCAGCGCGATGATCCACTTGGCCAGCCCATACCCCTCGGGGGCGCCCTCTTGGACCGCCCCTTGGACCAGGATCGAGGCCAGAGCCAGGGCCGAGACCCAGGCCACCTCGGTCGAGCCTCGATCGGTCCGAGCGAGTGACCGGACCCCCAGCGCCGCGAACCCGGCGAAAGCCAGGACGGCCAGCGCGGCGATCCCGAGCGAAACGAAGCCAACCTGGATCGTATCGCCCAGCCTGAGCCATTCCCACTCGCCGGGGACGCCTAGCGGGAACCATCTTCGGGCGATCCCGACGGCGAACCCGACCACGATCAGCCCTTGAACCATCCCGACGATCGCGGCTGGTCGTTTCATGGCGACGATCTTAGCGGAAGTGGCCGCCAAGCGGTTGGCGGATCATCTCCTTTTTCTCGAATTTTTCCGGTCTTTAGCGGCGTCGACCCGGGTCGGGTGTTATCTTCGAGGCCATCCCTCGACTTCCGCCACCGGTACCGATCGAAGGCCGACCTGGAGACCACCATGCACTTCGAAGATCCTGTTCGATCTCCGGTCGTCGAGTCCAGGTCGTCCGGCGAGTCGTGGACCAAGTCGCTCAACTCCTACCACTGGTTCGTCCTGATCGTCGCGGCGCTCGGCTGGATGTTCGACACGATGGATCAGCAGCTCTTCAACCTGGCCAGGAAGCCCGCGATCACCGAGTTGCTCCGGGCCGGGTCGGGGCAAACCCCGTCTCCCAAGGCGGTGGCCGAATACGGCGGCTATTCGACGATGATCTTCATGATTGGCTGGGCCACGGGCGGGTTGTTCTTCGGCGTCCTCGGCGACCGGATCGGCCGGGCCAAGACGATGCTCATGACGATCCTAGCGTATTCGGCGTTCACCGGCCTGAGCGCCTTGTCGGTCGGGGTCTGGGACTTCTCGTTTTACCGATTCTTGACCGGCCTGGGAGTCGGTGGCGAGTTCGCCGTCGGGGTGTCCCTGGTCGCCGAGGTCATCCCCGACCGCGCCCGACCTTACGCCTTGGGGTTGGTCCAGGCGATGTCGACGGTGGGGAATATGATCGCCGCCGTGATCAGCATGGTTTTGGGCCACTATGAGGAAACCGGGGCGGTCCAAGGCGCCTGGCGCTGGATGTTCGTGATCGGGATGGCCCCCGCGCTCCTGGCCGTCTTCATCCGCCGCCGCTTGAAGGAACCCGAGAAGTGGAAGGCCGCCACCCAGACCAATGAGACTTCCACCGGGGTCGCCGTCCCCGAGGTCAAGGCGGGCTCGATCACGGAGCTTTTCAGCACCCCCCGGTGGCGGAAGAACGCGATCGTCGGGATGATCCTCGGCTTTTCGGGGGTTGTCGGGTTGTGGGGGATCGGCTTCTTCTCGTTCGACCTGATCCGCCCCGTGTTCGAGGCCGACATGAAGGCCCGAGGGATCGCCCCCGAGATCATCAAGGGGCGATTGACCTTCCTGGTCGGCCTGACGTCGCTCTTCCAGAACCTCGGCGGCTTCTTCGGAGTCTACGCCTTCACCCGCTTCACCGCCCGGATCGGCCGACGACCTGCCTTCGCGATCTCGTTCCTCCTGGCGATGATAGCCACGGCGGGGACCTTCTGGTTCATCGACAGCTACGACGACCTGTTCTGGATGATCCCGATCATGGGTTTCTGTCAGATGACCCTGTTCGGCGGCTACGCGATCTACTTCCCCGAACTCTTCCCCACCCGACTCCGGAGCACCGGGACCTCGTTCTGCTACAACGTCGGCCGCCTGGTCGCCGCGATCGGGCCGTTGTTCTTGGGGCTGCTCACCAGCCAGGTCTACATGGGATCGGGCGAGATCATGGCCCGACGCTACGCCGGGGTGACGATGTGCGGAGTCTTCTTGATCGGCCTGATGGCGTTGCCCTTCGCCCCCGAGACCAAGGGGAAACCGCTGCCGGAGTGACCCGGGGGCCCGCCCCTCGGTTGAAGCGAATCGGATCGAGGGCCGGGCTGGATCTAGTTCACTTCTTCTTGGACTTGCCGAGCCACCTCGGGAGGCTCGCCTCGAACATCTGCGGGTTCGTCAGGACCCCGGGGTCGTTGTAGAAGTCCTTCCACATGCGATCGAGCCAGGGGGGAAGGTCGCCCGGTAAGGTTTGATTGTTCGGTCCCTTCGCGGCTCGCATCGCCACCACCATTTGGTAGACGTTGGTAACCATGCCGTTCATGGCGGATGAAGTCCGGTCGAGCTCGATTGACTTCGTGATGATTGGATTGCGGCCGACGACGAGTCGATCGCCCGGGAACATCTGCAGGTTCGCCTTCGCATCGCCCTTGAGGATCGCGTTGTAGTTGATCTTATAGTTCTTGGAGGGGATGTCGCCACGACCCGGGCGATACAGGATGATGTCTGTCGGTTCGGCGGTCGGGATCAGACCCCCTGCGTAAGTGATCGCATCGAGCACCGTCTCCTTGCCGGTGAACGGCAGACGTCCAGGCGTCCCGACATCGCCTTGAACATAATAGACCTTGGTCTTGTGGGCGACGATGTCCACGAAAACCCGCTCCGACTTCGCCGGCTCGACGTAGACGAATTGGCCGGCGACCTCCTCGTCTTTGGGGACGACGAGTTCTTCGGCCTTGGCACCGGGGTCGACTCGGGGTTCGCGAGACTGGACGAGGGCGGCACTTCGCCTCGATCGTCGGCGGGATCGCCGGGTCGCCCTTGTGGCCTTCGCGGTATCCGGCTTGGACGGCGTGGCCTCGCCCGGCTTCGCGGGGTCGATCGCCGGAGGGTTGTTCGACGGGACGACGTCGGGCTTTTCGAAGGGGCGGTTGTCGGGGGCGACGGCGGAGGTCCCAGGACGTTTCGTCCCCGGGCTGGGGAGCGGACCGGCCTTCGTCCCTTCGATCTCGAACCGGATCAAGCCGAGGACCTCGTCGGCCAGGAAATTTCGGAGGTGGAGGAGGATCTTGACCTTGGCCTGTTCGGGATTCAGCCCCCGGACGTGGACGTCTCCATAGAACCCGAGCGAGATGGTTCCGTCGGGGCGGACCAACCGCTCGCCGGTGATCGGCCGACCGGGAAGCGCTTCGAGGACTTCGACCACGATGATGTCGGGCGGTTCGAGCACCAGAGGCAAGTCGATCAACGCCCCTTCGTGCGGAGGTGGGTTGTCGGGGATGCTTGCGGGGGGCAATGGTTCGATGGCCTTCATCGCTTCGGCAGGGGCGACGGCTTGTTGGGGGAGCGGCGGGGTGATCGGTTCGTCGGCGAGGCCAAGCTGATGGCCGCAGAGGGTCACCAATCCGACGAGGGCGACGGCCCAGAGCGACGGCTGATGGGTTGATCGAGCAAGGTGGAACATCCGTGATCTCCAATCGAGGAAGGTCCAGGCCGGGCACCGACGAGTTGGTCTCGTCTCGCCGGGGCCGAAGAGTCGCGATCCGGCTTCCTTTATAAAACGGTAAGGGAGATTCCGCTACGGATCGGCCATTGATCCGGGCGACATCCTGCACGAACGTATCCCTCGATCCGAGATTTTTGCTGTGTTGGCGACCGGGTTGGTTTAGAATGAGATCTGAATCGGGCGACCGACGACGACTTCCCTCGAAAGGGGCATGTCGATCCGACTTGACGCCCGTTTCCTCGCAAGATTTTTTGACCGGACGCACCGCCTCATGGACGTTCCCCAGGTCTTGGTGATCGTCGGCCTGATCTTCATCAACGGCTTTTTCGTCGCCGCCGAGTTCGCGTTGGTCAAGGTCCGGACCAGCCAGATCGACCAGATGGTCGAAGATGGCCACTGGGCGGCGAAGCTGACGAGCAAGGCGCTCGACCACCTCGACGCCTATCTCTCGGCCTCGCAACTGGGGATCACGGTGGCGAGCCTGGCGTTGGGCTATGCGATCGAGCGAGTCGTGGGGCCGATCGAGCATGGGTTGTCGGCGCTCGGCCTGGGCGGCGAGGATTGGCGGTTCGGGTCGATCAAGCTCCCCCTAGCTTCGATTTTGGCATTTTCTTTCGTCACGTTCCTCCACATGGCGCTGGGCGAGCAGGCCCCCAAGAGCCTGGCGATCCGGTCGGCCAAGACGATCGCGCTCTGGACGGCCCCGGTCTTGATCGCGTTCTACTACGTCTTCTTCCCGTTCATCTGGCTCCTGAACGCGGCGAGCAACCTGACGCTCCAGGTGATCGGCCTGGGCCGGGCCAACCATGCCGAGGTCGCCACGACCGAAGAAGAATTGCGCCACATCGTCGCCGGGAGCGTGGCGAGCGGGCACCTCTCGCGCAACGAGCGGGTGATGATCGAGAACGTCCTGAACCTCGAAGACAAGACCGCCCGGCGGATCATGGTCCCTCGTCCCGACATCGTCTATTTGTCGTTGTCGAGGCCGGTCGAGGACAACTTGCGGATCGCCCGCCAGTCGGGCCACACCCGATACCCGCTCTGCGAGGACGACCTCACGTCGGTGATCGGGATGATCCACGTCAAGGACCTGTTCCGCGCCGGGGGGACGGCCAACTACCGACCCGACCTCCGGAAAGCCGCCCGTCCGACCCCGTTCTTGCCCGACTCGCTCCGCCTGGACCAACTGCTCATCGAGTTCCAGCGCAACCGGGTCCACCTGGCGATGCTCCTGGATGAATACGGCAGCCTGGTCGGGATGGTCAGCCTGGAAAATGTCCTCGAAGAGGTCGTCGGGCCGATCCAGGATGAGTTCGACCGCGAAACGCCCCAGGTGGTCGCCCTCGGCGCGAACGTCTTCGAGGTCGACGCGACCTGCCCGCTCGACGTCCTGGCCGACACGATCGGCGTGGAGCTTCCGGAAACCGACGCCGAGACCGCCGGGGGCCTGATCCTCGACCTGCTCGGCCGCCTGGCCCAGCCGGGCGACAGCGTCGTCGTCGAAGGCCACCGCCTCGTCGTCGTCCGCGCCGACCCGAACCGAATCAGGACGATCCGGGTGGAGCGGATCACCGCCGAGACCCCCAAGCTCGACCAAGGACCGCCTTCGGGTGAGTTCAACAAGCCCGACCGCAAGGCCGATCGTTGATTTCGCGAGTTGAACCCGAGCCAGCCCGAGCAATCTGGAATCAGGTTTGCATCAGGGGACGGCCATCCGCGAGTCAACCTGACCCTGTCCCTGGTCCGCCGCTTTGATGGAGTTTTCGATGCCGTCGTATTACGAAGCCGCCGACCTGGCCAAGCTGTCCGAAGTCGCCAGCGGAGCCCCCGCGCTCTGGGAGATGTTCCAAACCTGGTACAGCGAGGTCCTCAAGGAAGGCGCGTTGACCGCTCGCGAAAAAGCGTTGATCGCCCTGGCGGTGTCGAACGCCCTCCAGTGCCCTTACTGCATCGACCTGCACACCCGAGGGGCGATGGAAAACGGCTCGACGATCGAGCAGATGACCGAGGCGGTCCAGGTCGCCGCGGCGATCCGGGCGGGCGCGACCTTGTCGCACGGCGTCCAGATGCGCGACGTGGCCGACAAGCGGATCTAGAAACGATCCGACGCGATCAAAGGCCAAGCTCTTGCAAGAGGTGTTCGAGGTGCCGCTCGATCTCGCGGGCGGTTTCCCGATAAGTGGCCTGGTCAAGCCCGACGGGGTCGGCGATGTCGCAACCGTTGGGGTCGAGGAGTCGGACCCGGTCGGCGACTTCGGGGACTTGGTCGAGCAGGAGGTCGAGGTGATCCCAGGTCATCGCCAGGATGTGGTCGGCGTGCCGGACCAGTTGCGGCGTGATCTGGCGACTTGAATGCTCGACCAGGCTCCCGCCTCGGCTCTGAACGACCTCGATGGCGTTGGTGGCGGCAGGCATCCCGTCGCTCGCGGCGACTCCCGCCGACAGGACGACGTAACCTCGTTCAACGAGGTCGTCCGGCCCGCAATTCATCCTCCGGGCGATCACCGCTTTGCAAAGTGCCTCGGCCATCGGGCTCCGGCAAGTGTTCCCGGTGCAAACGAACAGGATGATCGTTCCCGCCCACTGGACGATCGTCCGCTCGGAGACCACGCCCGGTCGGACGACCGACCAGCCCGACTCGGCGACCTCCACCACCGTTGGGTGGCGACCGATCGTGGACTCGCCCGAGTCGAGGACCATCTCCAGGTCATCGAGCCGAGCCAGGTCGCCGACCTGGAAGGTGGTCGAAGGCTGCCGGGCCGACCCGTCCACCTGGATCAAAGGCCCCGAGGTGAGCCGAATGACCTCGCTCGTGATCTGATCCTTGGGGCTTTGGATCGAGAGCCACCCATCGGAGTCGAGGAACGAACGGACCGCGACCGGCAAACGACTCGCCAGCCCTCGATCCGAAGGCCGGAACCGGAACGTCACCGGACCCGGCCAGACCCGACCCGGGATCTTCCGCGCCGATGGGTCGCCGAGTCCGAGGTTCACCCAGTCGGCCAGGTCGTCCGAGCCTTTGATCAGGAGGGTCGGCGACCATTGGCCGGACCGAGCTTCATCCACCAAGCCGAGCCAGCTTCGCATCCGGCTCGCCGAGGATGGGTGGATCGCCGAGGCGATGAGTCCATACCCGGATTCGGTCGCCAAGCCCACAACGCCGCCTTTCGCCAGGCAAGCCACCACGCGATGGACGACGTCGCGAAGGTCATCGGCTTGGAATAGGTCGATTCGTTCCGGCATGGCGACTGACTCAAGGGGCATCAGCGAAAGGGCGAAGGTCAAAACAGCAAGGTCACGCCCTTGACGTCGCGGAGCTTGGCATAGATCGCCCGAACCTGGTCCGCGCTCTGGACATTCATCTCCAGGGTGAGCGAGACGTGGCGACCATTCGGGGTGATCCGGATCGAGTGATCAAGCTCGCCGGGGGTGGCGAGTTCCGACACGGCGGCCTCGACGACCCGACCGACAAAATCGTCGTCCACCGCGCCGATGGCCTTGATCTGGTACGTCCCGGGAAAAGGATGGTTGGATTCGAGCAGGTCTTCCGAAGGGCGATGGTCCATGACCGGTTCCTCGATTGCGAAGGCCGTCCGTCGACCGAGGCGGAGCTTGGCTTCCCCTTCACTCGGGCGCTCTGTTCATTATAGCGCAAACTGGTTGCGGTGCCAGCATTCGAGGCGACACGCCGGGGCGTCGCTTTTCAACCTGGAGATTTCTTCGAATCAAGAATTGCAAATTGCAGGATCGCAAATCGCAAAAGATTCGAGGATTTTGAACTCGGATTCTTTTGCGATTTGCGATCCTGCAATTTGCCACTTCGATCCCCAGATTCGAAACCGACACCCCGAGACGCCGAAAGACCGGCCATCCCCTCAAGCAAAGGGTCGGCCGGCCTCCCGGTGGGTTCTTGCAAGGGATAGGTGGCGCGAGGGTGTCAAGGGGGCGGGTCGGTCAAGGCCGACCCGAGGAAAACGATGGGCAAACGGCTTCCTGGACGAATCACTTCGGCTTGAGGGCCACGCCTTCGGACTTGGCGAAGGCTTTGTCGAGCAAAATCTCGACCTCGGAGGCGGTCCGGAGGTTGCGATTGCTCACCTTGCCGTCGGGCTCGACCAGCAACATGGTCGGCAGCGAGATGATCCCGAAATCGGCGGCCAGCCGGCTCTCCATCCCGCCCGGTTCGAAGATCGAGGGCCAGGGGAGCGGCGTCGACTTGAGGAAAGCGTCGAGGTCGGCTTTCTCGTTGTCGAGGTTGATCGAGACGATCTCGAACCCCTTGGATCGGTACTTGGCCGAGAGCTTAACAAGGTCGGGCAGATCCCGCTTCGCCGGGGCGGCCCCGGTCGCCCAGAAGGTGACGAGCAAGGTCTTGCCTCGATAAGCCGAGGCGTCGATATTTTGACCTTTGACGTCGACCCCCTTGAGGATCAGGGGTTTGCCCACGAGGTCGAGCCGCTTCAAGGCCCCGGTCGCCTTCTTGCCCCACTCCGTCGAGGGGGACTGCTCGGCGAGCTGGGCATAGTATTTCTTGGCCTCTGCCTCTCGACCGTTCATCTCGTTGGTGCTGGCCAGGAACAACAAAGCTTGCGGGGCCTCGTCGCTCTCGGGGTACTTCTCGATGAAGGCTTTGAGCTTGCCTAGCCAGGCGTCTTGCACTGCCAGGAAGTTTCCCTGGTCGGCGTTTTGGAGGACGAACTCGGCCTCGATCGCCTTGAACGCGGCGTAGCTCCCGATCTTCCCCCCCTTGTTGGCGAGTCCATCGAGCAACTTGGCGGCATCCGGGTAGACCCCGCTGGTGTAGGCGGCGGCCAGGCTGTCGACAATGAGCTTTTGGTTGTCGAGCTCGGCCTTGGGATCACCCGCCGCCTCGGCGGCCTTGACGATCTTGTTGAGCGGGGCGACCCGGTTGACGTGGAACCGGGCTTTCGCCTTGTCGTCGCCGCCCAGCAGGTTTTCGTAAGCCTTGTCGTAGGCGGCGAGGGCGGCGATTGCCTCGGCGACTTGCGGGTTCTCGGACCCGGCGGCGGACCCGCCGTCGTTCCGGAACACCGCCGAGCGAATCCCGCCGTCGAACGCGGCGACCACCCCGCCTTTGGGGTCGACGACGCGAGGGAGGTCGACGAACTTCCAGGCGTCGCCGATCTTGACCATCTCGCCGACCTGGAGGAATGCGGTCTTGTTCGCCCCCGAGTTCCCGGTCGAAGGCCCGACGAAGATCATGGCGTTTTCGTTGAGGATCAGGTCCTCCTTGAGCCCGGCGTCGGCGGGGATCAGGTGCGGCATCGCGGCGTTGAGCCCGAGCCAGACCGTATCCGTATCCCACCCCGTCAGCCCCGGTCGAAGCGCCTTGATCGCGGCGACTCGATTCTTCTCGGCCTGCGCGACCTGGTCGACCTCCACCTTGGGAACCCCCAGGGCGTCGAGGTCGGCGGCGGTCGCCATCACCGTCTCGATGATGTCGGCGTCGCCCTGCACGAGCGCCTGGACGAAGACCTTGCTGGCCTCCTCGGCGGAAATCCGCGACCAGCCGGTGATCTTCCCCTTGGACACCTTCGCGACTCGGGTCCCGGCGGAATTCATCCAACGGGCTTCGTCGAGGCTTTTGTCGTCGTTGAGGTCGACCTCGCGGTAGACCTCAAAGCCGTCCTGGTAATAGCTCCATTGGTCGAGCAGGCTGCTGGCCCTGAGGTTGACGAAGCGGCGGAGGAGCTTCCCCTGGCCGTCTCGGAGCGCCCAACCCATGATCCCGCCCTTGCCGTTGGGCAGGGTCTCGACCTTGCAGGCCGCGATCGCCGCGGCGTCGACGGGGACGTCGTATTCGACCCCTTTGAGCACCGGCTGCAATCTGAGCATCTCAGAGGCCGTTTTCTCGGCCGCCAGGGTCATCGCGGGGGCCAGGCCCGCGAACCAGGCCGCGGCCAATGTCGTCCGGAAGGCACGCATCGGCGTCTCCTTAGTCTGAGGCTAGGCTAAGCCAGGCGAAGCCGACCTCCGCCTCGATACGATCGGTTGGCAACACGCCCGACAGGTCCGCCCAAACCCGACGATCGTCGCCACCTATATCATCAGAGGAACCGGCCGTCCACTCCACTTTACTCGACTCGGATCGAGTCGACGAGCCGATAGGTCAGAGTTCGCCCCCTTGCGAAATCGTCTTGGGCTGGTTTTCGGTCCTTGACAGGGAGGGAAAACGGCGTAACCTAGCCACTCAAGCTCATTGCGTATCCCGCCGGCGACGAGGTCGGCGGTGAAACCAAGGAAACCAAGGGCTCCCGGACTGATCCGGCATCACGATCGGCAACCAAGGATGAACGCCCAATGGATCGACGCATCCTCGTTGTGGACGACAGCGAGCTGATCTGCCAGCAGTTATCTCACCTTCTCGCCCGCGATGATCGGCGGATCAAGGTGGCCCCCGACGGCACCACGGCGCTGGAATGGATGACCGAGCGTAACTTCTCGATCGTCCTCACCGACCTCTGCTTGCCCGGGATCAGCGGACTCGACCTGATCCGAGAAATCCGCCAGCGCGACCTCCCGGCGACCGTCATCGTCATGACCGGCCATGCGTCGATCGACTCCGCCGTCGAGGCCATGAAGCTCGGCGCCTACGACTACCTGACCAAGCCGATCGACCACGTCCGGCTCGAATTCCTCGTCGAGAAAGCCCTGGCCGACCGCAAGCTCCAGGACGAGGTCCGAGCACTTCGCCAGGGCCTCCACGAGCGGTTCTCGTATCACAACCTGATCGGCCAGAGCGCGGCGATGCGCGACGTCTTCGCCCGGGTCGCTCGGGTTTCGGCGTCGAACTGCACCGTCCTCGTCGCGGGCGAGACCGGGACCGGCAAGGAACTGGTCGCCCAGGCGATCCACTACAACGACGCCGCCCGACAGGGGCCGCTCGTCGCCGTTAACTGCGCGGCGATCCCCGAGTCGTTGCTCGAAAGCGAGTTCTTCGGCCACGAGCGAGGGGCTTTCACCGGGGCCGACCGCCAGAAGAAGGGTAGGTTCGAGCAGGCCGGCGGTGGAACATTGCTTTTAGACGAGATCGCCGCCTTGCCCCTGGCGATGCAGGCCAAGTTGCTCAGGGTCTTGCAGGATGGGACGTTCGAGCGGGTCGGCGGCGGCGAGATGATCCAGGCCGACGCTCGAATCCTGGTGGCGACCAACGTCGATCTGGCCGAGGCGGTGGCCGCCGGTCGGTTCCGCGAAGACCTCTATTACCGCCTCAACGTCGTCTCGGTCGATTTACCGCCACTCCGCGAGCGGATCGACGACCTTCCCCTCCTGGTCAACCACTTCCTCGCCAGGCTCGGCGAGCGACGGTTCCCGACCAAGACGATCGCCCGAGAGACCTTGTCGAGGCTGGCCCGGTACGACTGGCCGGGCAACGTCAGGGAGCTTGAGCACGTCGTCGAGCAGATGGTCGTGACGACGTCCGGGCCGGAGATCGAGCCGGAAAACTTGCCGCCCCAGATCGTGTCGACCCGAGAAGAACCTTTCGGGCTCGACTTCGACCACCGTCGCCCGCTCCAAGCGATCACCGACGAGCTGACCGAACGGATCGAGCGGGTCTACCTCCAACGAGTCCTCGAAAAGCATCGAGGCCGGATCGACCGATGTGCCGAGCATTGTGGGCTATCGAGGCGGAGCATCAGCGAAAAGCTGAGGCGGTATGGGATCGACAAGAGCGAATTCAAGCCGCACGTCGCCTCTCGGAGGGCTTTGGCCCTGACCGAGACCGGGACCGAGCAGTTCGTTTGAGGCACCCGACATGGTGAACGTCGGGTGCCCCGCGAAGCGCTGCGATCAGTACTGGTCGGCCGAGATGATCTCGCCGAGGGCTCGGGTGGCCAAGGCTCGCCAGGGGGTCGTGCTGATGGTCGACTTGAGGAAGTGGACCGAGCCGTCGGCGAAGAGCATGTTGGCTCCGCCGGGGTGGCGGCTCCAGTAGTCCTCGACGTGGGCTTCGGGGTTGTTGATCGTCCGAGGGCCGTCTTCAAGGCCGGCGGGGCCGAGGATCTGGGTCCAGCATTCCTCGGGCGACGGGTTGAAGACGTCGGTCCCGCCGTCGGTCAGCGAGCTCTTGCCGAGCCAGCCGTCGATCGACCGCGCGGTCCAGGTGACGAAGCTGAGGTTGTGGCTCCGCTCGCCGACGGCGATCGTCTGGCTGGTCCCGTCGGTGACGTCGGCAAAGCCGACCTTGCTGTTCCGGTAGAACATCCCATAGTGCGATCCCAATGGGCCGGCGCCGTTGTTGTTCGGCGAATCGATCGCGGCGGATTGGGCGCAGACCTCGCCGAGGCCGTACATCCCGACATAGTTACCCCTCGACACCGTGTCGACGATCGATGAAGCGGCGAAGGTTCCCGGCTGGGCGGGGTCGGGCGGGTCGGCGTAGACCGGGACGGTCGAGGGGCCGGGGTCCGACGGGCAGAGGAACACCGAGAGTGCCGCCAGACTGCTGGTGTCGTTGGCCCGGTGGGCGACCGACAGGTTGAAGTTGATCGCATTGTAGACAGACGGCTGCTCCAACTGCGGCAAGATCATGCTTCCCCAGGCCCACCCCGAGCCTCGGTCGACGCTCTGGCCGGGCGTGTTCTCGGCGTCCTGGTTGCAAGCGTCGGTCACCGTGGTCAAAAGGGAGCTAACGTACCCCGGGGGAAAGACGTTGTTGGCCGAGGCGTAGTTGTGCAGCGCCAGCCCGATCTGCTTCATATTGTTGACGCATTGCGAGCGGCGAGCGGCCTCCCGGGCGGCCTGGACCGCAGGCAGGAGCAAGGCGATCAGGACGGCGATGATGGCGATCACGACCAGAAGTTCAATCAGCGTGAAGCCGGCCGTCTTATCCCGTCGAAGGGAAGCGGTGCGCATGGAAACTCCGAAGATACTGGCTCGACGACTCGACGGATTCTGATCCGTCGGTTCATCTCGTCAATCAGGATTGGGAAAAAAGAACACGAGTGTGGTCGAGCGGGATCACCGGCGCCAGGCCGAGATCCCGTCCTCGATCCGATCGGGAACGATTAGCTTAATGTCGACCGAACGAGCGACCCAGGAGGCAATCATCGCCGTCCTGTCTTGGGGTCCTTCGAATCGACGGTTCCAGGCGATCAAACACTCGGCGGAGCGCGGCAGCGGCTCCGAAGGCGGGGACCGGCTTCGACGGTGATCAGGCCGATTTGTGGTGGGGCGGGGGAACTCGACTCGACCGGCACGACCTGAGTCGGGGCGACGATCAGGTGCTGGAGGCGATGCTGGCAGATCGGGCAAAAGTCTGGGCCGGAGTCCTGCTCGGTAACCTCGTGCCCGGCCCAGTGGCTGTGCTGGTCTTCACATGTCCCGCTGGCCTCGAGCGTGTTATTCGACGGTTGGCAATGGTCGTGCGGACCCTGAACCACAATGGTGGCGATCAGGAAGGCCCAGGCGAACCAGCGTCGAAACAGACTCAAAGGTGCGTCACTCGGGAACGGAGCCAATCCCAACGACCCAAACCACTGCTTATCATGATGAAGAAATCTGGGCCAAGTCAAGCGCACTTCGACGATTTCGAGCAAACTCGGGGAGCGACGAAAAAACGGCCCGACGCGCCCTCTCACGCGCCGAGCCGCTGCTCTGACCGGCACGCGAGCGTGTCAGTTCGAGCGTTCTTATCTAGCGACGTTTCGCCCGAGGCTGTCCCGCCGATCTGTCGATTTGATCTCAAGTGATGGTCGGCTCGGCCGGCCCGACCACGGTGGAGGCGTCGATCGCGCGCCCTTTCCAGAGGACTCGGCCTCGGTGGTAATGCCAGGCGCTTGCCGCCGCGATCGCGACATAGGCGGTGATCCCGACCGGGAGGGCCAAAGCATGAGGTATGGCCTTCCCGACAAAAACGAGGTTGGGGATCGTCGCCACCACTTGCGCCAGCACACCCAAGGCCCCGACGCCGATGATCGCGGCGGAACCTTGAATCACCCCGACCAAGATCACCGCCAATGGAGCCCATGCCAAGATCAAGGCCACCATTCCCCCGACCACGAATTTGTGGGGCTGGTAATCCATCCCGGCGTAAGCGTTTTTCCGGAGGCCGACCCAAATTTCCCCCAGAGAACCATACATATGCGTCCAGGCGAGTCGAGGGGCCAGCCGAACCGTGAGCCGCCCCCCCATCGTCTTGACCCTCCTCGCCAACTCGATATCTTCGATGATCGCATGGCGAACCGCTTCGTGCCCGCCAACCCGCTCGTAAGTCGATCGGCGGATCAGCAAAAAGCCGCCTGCCGCAAGCGCCTCGGCTCGGTCGGGGTCGTTGACGCGGTTAAGCTGGAACAGGTGCGCCAGGATGTGGAGGAGTGACATCCCGATCGTCGTCTGCCAGAAGGTCTCGCAACGGACTCCGGGCATGAACGAGACCAGATCCGCGTTCGTCCGGTCCGCTTCGATCAGGGCGGTCGTCAAAGCTCGGGGATCAAGCCCCATGTCGGCGTCGACGAACCAGAGCCATTCGCTTTGGGCCTCGCGGGCGGCCTGATGGACCGCCCAGGTCTTACCGACCCACCCCAGGGGGCGAGTCGTCCCCTCGACGACTGTGAGCGGCGCGACTCCTCCGGGCGACTCCTCCGCGAGTCTTCGGACGATCGCCAGGGTCGAGTCGGTCGACTCGTCGTCGACCAAGGTGATCCTCAGGTTCGGGTAATCTTGCCGCCGGAGCGACTCAATGGTCGACGCGACGTGATCCTCCTCGTTCCTGGCGGGGACGATCGCCTCGACCGTCGGCAAACCAGGGGCGACCGCCTCGGGCGAGGCGGCGTCGAGGAATCGAAACCAAGGCCCTCTCGACAGGATGATCAGGCGAACCGCGAGCGATGACCACGCCAGGGCCACCAACGTTCCGAGGATGATCGACGTGTTGGCGATCATGAACGGGCCACCGCCGCCGTCTTCGGTCGGGAGGACGCCTTGATCGGGAAGTCCCGGGCGATCCGCTCGGCGGCGATCTTGCCGCTCTGGACCACCATCGGCATCCCCGCGCCCGGCTGGACCCCGCCGCCGACGAAATACAACCCCGGCAGGTCCTTCTGGAAGTTGAGCGGGCGAAAACTCCCGCCCAGGACGTTGTGCTTGTTGCCAAGCCCGTAGATCGAGCCGAGGAACGCGATGAACCGGTGCTTCCAGTCGGTGGGCGCCGTGATCAGGCGAGAGACGGTCGAACTGGCCAGGCCGGGGTATCCCGCTTGTTCGAGCCGGGCGATCAACTTGTCGGCGTACTGAGCCTCGAAGTCGCGGTCGCGGTCTTCGTCCCTCGCGCCCGGCTTGAGGGCGGGCGCTCCGACCACGATGAATGGGTTCGACTGCCCAGCCGGGGCGTCATTCGGGTCGGTGATGCAGGTGGCGTTGACGTAGATGGGCGGGTCGGTCGTGTACTGGCCGTTGATGAACAGCTCGTCGTAGACCCGGTTCGACCCTTCGGTCAGGACCAGGACATGGTGCGCCAGGTTGTCCCAGGTCCGGTCGCAGGCCATCTGGATCGAGAAGAACGAGGTGGACGGCTCGGCGTCGCCGGCCCGGAGTGCTTCGGCCTCTTGGGAGTATCCTTTGCCGCCCCGGAGCATCCGGAACGTGTGGACGTAGTCGGCGTTCGACACGACGATCTTGGCCGGGATCGGCCCGGAAGTCGTCGCCACGCCCGAGACCTTGCCCGCGCCGTCGAGTTCGATCGCCTCGACCTCGACGCCGGTCCAAATCTCGACCCCGGCATCGCGGCAAGCCTGGGCGATGGCGCGGGGGATGGCGGCGATCCCGCCGTTTTCGGGATACCAGACCCCTTCGCGGATGATCGTCCAAGGGATGATCGCCAGGCTGGCGGGGGCGTGCTGGGGGTCGAACCCCGAGTAAGTCGGGAAGCCGTAGAGCAGCTCGCGGATCGCGGGCGACTCGAACTGCTCGTCGATCTCCTGCGCGTAGCCTTTGGCGGGCGAGATCATCGCGGCCGAGAGCATCAACGGTGAGAACATCACCTGTCCCCAGTTCTCCAAGATCCGGTCGCAATAAGCGTGCTGGATCAGCTTGGCGAACCGGTCCATCTTGTCCAAGAACTTGTCGAGGGCGGGTCCATCGGGCGGGTTGATCTCGGCGAAGGCGTCGCGAAGCCCAGCGGGGTCGGCGGGGATGTCGAGCGGTCGGCCATCACGGAGCACGATCCGGAACGCCGGGTCGAGCCGCTTGAGCGGCAGGTAATGGTCGGGGTCGAGATCGCTGGCCTCGAACAACGTCCGGTAGACCCAAGGCATGACGAGGATGCTCGGCCCCTCATCCCACCGAAAACCATTTTCAGACCGCTCGCTGGCCTTGCCGCCAAGCTCGGCCTGCCGTTCAAGGACGACGACCTCATAGCCTCGCCGCCGAAGTTCGAGCGCCGAGGCGAGTCCGCCCAGGCCGCCACCGATCACCACCGCCCGAGTCGTCGTCATGCGTTCCCAACCCTCGTCAAGGAGTCTCGACCGCGCTTTGTCCGAATCAAGGGCCGACTTCGGCTCGATCCGTGAAGATGGATTCAATGTAGGCAAGATGGTCGCCCGGTTCCATCCCGAGCGGATCAATCTCGGGGATCGTGAACTTGCTCGCTTTTCGACTTCGATCTGGTTACGTTCGAGGCCGGGGAACTTGGAGTCCGGCCGAAGATTGAAATCGACTCGTCGAGGAGACATGGACCGATGCGAAACCAACGAGCTTCACGACGCGGCCTGATGTGGGCGTGCTTGCTGATTGCGGCCTCGTTGGCCCCCTCGGCCCCTCCCGGCCCGGTGCTCGACGCGAACTCCGACGCGATCAAGGCGGCGGCCCAGGCCAAGATCAAGGCGGCGAACGAGATCCTCGCCATGTGCCGCGAGTTCCTGATCGCCCCGCCCGGCGAACGCGGCACGCCCGCGCCCTTGGAAGTGGCCGAGCAGATCCAGTTCTGGTCGAGGCAACTCACCGAGGCCAGGCTTGAAGCCGCCGAGGACAAGGACGAGCGGCTCAAGATCCTGACCGAGGCGTTCGACCGGGCCAAGGGGTTCGACTCCGAGGTCAAAGAACTGACCGGCAACGAGGCTTCGGGCTTGACCAAGCTTTCCGCCGCCAAGGCCACCTACTATCGGGTCGATGCGGAAGTCCAGTTGCTCAAAGAAAAATCCGCCGCGAACCGTTAAGATTGCCGAGTCGCTCGGGCAGTTCCCCGTTTCTTGGTTCAAGGTGGCCAGTGATGCAATATCGGACGTTCGGGCGGACAGGTTGGAGCGTGAGCGAGGTCGGCTACGGGATGTGGGGCCTGGCGGGCTGGTCGGGGTCGGAAGACTCCGAGTCGCTTGAGGCCTTGCATCGGTCGATCGAGCTGGGTTGCAACTTCTTCGACACCGCCTGGGGCTACGGGGCGGGTCGGAGCGAGTCGATCCTCGGCCGGGTCGTCCTGGAACATCCCGACCGCCAGCTTTACGTTGCCACCAAGATTCCCCCTAAGAACTTCACCTGGCCATCGCAGCGCGGGTTCTCGCTCGACGACTGCTTTCCGCCCGAGCATATCCGCGAATACGCCGAGAAAAGCCTCGCGAATCTCGGTCTGCCTCGGATTGATCTGCTCCAGTTCCACGTCTGGGAAGATGCCTGGGCGAATGACGATCGTTGGCTGCGGGCGGTCGAGGACTTGAAGGCCGAAGGGTTGGTCCAGGCGATCGGGATCAGCGTCAATCGCTGGGAGCCGACCAACGGGATCGAGGCGGCGAAGACCGGGTTGATCGACGCGATCCAGGTGATCTACAACGTGTTCGACCAGTCGCCGCAGGACGAGTTGTTGCCCTACTGCGAGGCGAATCAGGTCGCGGTGATCGCCCGGGTCCCGTTCGATGAGGGGACGCTCACCGGGACTTTGACCAAGGGGTCGACCTGGCCGGAAGGGGACTGGCGAGGGACCTACTTCGTTCCGGAGAACTTGAACAACAGCGTGGACCGCGCCGAGGCACTTCGCCCTTTGATCCCGTCGGGGATGACGATGCCCGAACTCGCCCTGCGATGGATCTTGAACGACTCGCGGATCGCCACCGTAATTCCCGGGATGAGGAAGAAGCGAAACGTCGAGGCGAACCTCGCCGCCAGCGATGGCCGAGGACTCGACGCCGACCTTTACCAATCGCTCCGAGCCCACCGGTGGGACCGGACGCCGACGGCCTGGTCGCAGTGACCGACTCGGGTTGGACGATCGAGCCGATTGGAGTATGAACCAGGGTTGGAAAATCCCGCGATGGGTTGGCGAACGGAATTGCACCGAGGAAACGGAGTTTCCCCCTGATGCTCGGATCGACTCGAAGCTGGTTCGGCTCGGTGATCGCGGTCGGTTTGTTGCTGGGGTCGGGCTGCGGGGGCCCTCGAAGCGTCGAGGTTTCCGGGCTGCCCCCGGCTCGGGTCACGCTCGAGGCGGTCAAGAAGCGTCTGGGACAGTCGAAGAAGCCGGGCGACCTGACCACGATCGCCTTGAAGTCGAGTCGGGTGCTCCGGGAACTGACCGGCGCCGAGCGATCGGCCCTCGGTCGTAGCTCGATCCGGTTTCGGGTCGACCGCCCGGTCGTCGTCGAGGTCGCCACCCCCGAGTCATCCGAGCCTCCATTCTGGATCTCGGACCAAGGCTTCGAGCCGACGGGTGAAATTCACGATTCCGATGGTGCCCGGTTTTTGCTCCATGCTCGCGAATTCCCGGCGGGTGAGGTTGGCCTTGGAGTCAACTCCCTCGACCGGTCTTCGGACGCCCACTACGCGGTGTTCGTCCAGGGCGCTGGGGTGACGAGCGGACCGGTCCAGATCACGGCGATCGGACCCGATCCCATCATCATCAAGCCCACCGGGATCGGTGTCAGTCCATTCGAAGACGTCGACCGACCGATCCGCGACTTACCCGTCAAGCTCCGGTCGGCTTCGATGGTCCTGACCCGGCAAGCCGACCGCACCGATGGGGCCCTCCTGCCGTTCGGGCGGGCCTGGAAAACGAGGCAACCGTCGAGCCCTCGTCCCGATCAGGTCGTCGCTTCGCTGGGGATCGACCCGACCCGGAGCTTGTCGATCACTTGGCGAACCAACCCGTCGGTGGTCCGATCGTCCGCCCGATTTGTCCCGGAGTCCAGCTTGAAGTCCGGATTCAAGCCCATTATTTTCCAGGGCGACTCGCAGCCGATCGATTCCGACGGGCTGCTCAACGACCCAAATATCCTCCGCCATCGGGTCAACGCGACGGGTTTGCAGCCCGACACCCGGTACGCCTACTCGGTGGGGGATGGGAGCGAACAGGGTTGGAGCGAATGGTACTCGATCCGGACCGCCCCGAACTTCTCTCGCGACTACAGCTTCCTGTACCTTGGCGACGCCCAGAATGAACTCGAACGCTGGGGTGACTTGGCGCACTCGGCGGTCAAGGCCCGGCCAGAGGCGGGGTTCATGATCCTGGCGGGCGACCTCGTCGACCGGGGGAACGAGCGCTCGAACTGGGATCACTTCTTCCTCCGGGCCGTCGGCGTCTTCGACGCGATCCCGCTGATGCCGGCGGTCGGCAACCACGAGTACCTCGACAAAGGCCCCGAAATCTACCGGAAGACCTTCGACCTCCCCAAGAACGGGCCGGAAGGCGTTGACCCCAACCTGGTTTATTGCTTCGAGTATGCCGACGCCTTCGTCGCGGTCCTCGACTCAAACCTGGCGATCTACAACCCAGAAGCCGCCAAGGGCCAGGCAGACTGGCTCGACCGGGCGCTCGGAGAGACCCGCGCGACCTGGAAATTCGTCGCCTTTCACCATCCGGTCTACGCATCGCACCCCTCGCGCGCGAACCCCCAACTCGGCCAAGCCTGGGGTCCGGTCTTCGACAAGCACCACGTCGACCTGGTCCTCACCGGCCACGACCATGCTTACCTCAGGAGCAAGCCGATGAAGGGGGGACACCCCGTCGAGGCAAGCTCGGAAGGGACCACCTACATCGTTGCGGTCTCGGGCGAAAAGTTCTACGGCCAGGACCCGCACGACTACACCGCCAAGGGGCTGACCCACGTCGCCACCTACCAGACGATCGACGTCGAGGTGGCCAGTCGACGCCTCCATTATCGTTCATTCGACCGCTCAGGTCGCGAAATCGACGCCTTGACGATCGACAAACCTGCGGACGGTCGCCTGACTCCCCCTGAACTTGCCGGGCTGGCCTCTCCGATCCGTTAAGTCACTGCCACCCTTCGGATCGAGAGACCATAAGAGGGATCGCCCCGAGAAATCGGGGCGATCCCTCTTTTATTGTCTGGACTCGGTGCGCAATCAGAGGCGATGGAGGCTCTGTCGGCTCGGGAGTCTTGAACTCAGCGGGGTGGTATCGTGATCGATTGGAACTCCGACTTCATCGGCCCTTTGCTTTTGTTCTTCACCATCACGTTTTCTTTCACATGGTGGATCAGGAGGTGACGCTTTCGCGAGTTCCAACTGCGGAAGTGATCCAGACGCAATTGATCCAAAGGTGATCCCGACCCATTTCTCTTGGAGGCGCAGTCAAAAAACCCTTGGCTTCGAGCCGATTTCTGGTCGGTCGAAGCTGAAGGGCTTGTCAGATCATCAGGGTCGAGCCGATCGCGGCTCAGACGCATTCTTGCCGAGATGTGATCGAGCGGCCATCACTTCTTGGAGCGAACGGCGACGGAGCGGAACCGAGCGGCGACGATCACCAGGCCCATCCCTGCCAGGGCGATCGACGAGGGCTCGGGAACGACCGACGGTGAGACGTTAGGGCTGGTCAGCGTCAGGATTCCCGCCGAAACCTGGTTGCTTCCGAGCGAGGAGTTGAAGCTCGCGATCGTCAACGCCAAGTTCCCCGTCCACCCGAAGCCGCCAGTGATCCCGAATTGCGACGCCAGATCGTTGGAGACATAGCCGTTGCTGATCGCCATCGAGAACAGATAACCGCCGGTCGGCAGGGCGAGCAGCGTGGTCGTCCCGGCGGGCGAGGTGAACGCCGTCGGGGTGCTACCGGCCTGGCCCGGCACGGCTCCGTCGAGGATGAAGAAGTTCGAGCCGATCGTCCCGCCGCTCTGGAAGTCGAGCAGCTTCGAAACCGAGACAACCTTGGACGTTTCCACCGAGCTGACCGACGTCACGGCCAGGTTCGTCCCAACAATGATTCCGCTCGCGTCTTGCGAAAGCGAACCGCTCAGGGGAGCGACCATCGGCGTGATGGCGAACTCCAGGGTCATCGACGCTTTGGCTTCCGTGCCGGCTTCAAGCGCCAGGACGCCGAATAACAACGCAACCAGCAAGCTACCAGGGCGACGCATCATGAATCTCACTCCCGTTATTGGCCGAAAGTCTAGGGCCTGTCCATCGAGCACGTATCATCCTTGACGGCTTTCGATCAATCGCGAGCGGTTATATACGTTCGGATCGAATCGGAAAAGGCCATCTTCGAGGATCGAACCATCCGGATCTCGTGCCTTCGTAAGGTGTCACTTTGTGTGGTTCGGACAACTCGTGTCAAACATATTTTTGATGAATGGTTCACTTCGTCAGAAGAATGACCCCGTGAGCCGAGGTCACGTTCCGTCAGGGCCGCTTGTACGTCGCGGAACGGCGGGCGTAAACTTGGTTGGGGAGATCGGGAAAATATTTGAAGAGGGGGGTCGCTCCGGGTGGACGTCGCGGCCTTCACATCAGCTTCGCGGCGACCTGCCGCCGGAAGGGTGGCACCATGAAGCGGCTCAAAACGGCCTGCTTGATCCTTGGATGTTGGTCGGCGGCAGAATTTTCGTCGGCATGTGGTCAAAACGCATCACCGACCGCTTCGACGCAGGCCCCGGCCCTTCGGTCGCCGAGGCCGATCGAGATCACGTTGCTCCAGGCTTTGCGGTCGAACCCGGCCACCGCGCCTTTTTCGTTCTCGACGGAGCCCAGGGGTTCGAAGATCCTGCTCAGGGGTCGGGTCAGGGCGAAGATCGTCCATGACGTCGCGATCCGGATGGCAATCGACCTCGGCGTCCCGGTCGAGGACGCGATCGTGATCGACACAGGGTTTAACGCCGGGGGCCAAGGCGGGTTCGGCCCCGTCCCCGGTCCCGGTCCGACGCTGACCGGCTTTGGTGGATTCGGCGGCCCTCCCAGCTTCGGCAACGCCGGGATCGGGGCGGGCGGTTACGGCGGCGGCGGGATGGGAGGTTATGGCGGTGGGATGGGAGCTTATAGCGGTGGTGGGATGGGGGGCTACGGTGGCGGCTACGGCGGCTATGGGTCCAATATCCCGCCGGTCCAGGGCTTCCCGGGCGCGGGGAGTTACGGTGGGGCACCCTCCTTGATTGCTCCGCCGATCTTCGGTCGCTATGACGATCCGTTTTATGGCTTCGATCCGCCCGCCGTGGTGTATCCACCCTGGTGGGGGGCGCTGAACGCCCAGCGGGCCCAGTCGAACGCCGCGTTCAACGCGGCAGGGCCCGGCAACAATGGAGCGGCGGGCGGTGCTACGGGAATGGTCAACAACCCCGGTTCGGGAATGATGCAAGGGCAAGGGGGCGTGGCGACGCCGACCGCGACTGGCGACGCCCGGAATGTGGTCGGCCAGAATAACGCCTCGAATTCCTCGGACAGCGACATCGGCCCGATCCCCGACGGGACGATCGACATGGAGGTCGACGGCGCGGGGGTGGCGACCCTTCGGGGTGGGGTTCCCTCCCTGGCCGAGAAGATTGCGCTTGGCCAGCGAGTCGCACAGACCTCCGGGGTCAGTCAGGTGGTCAACCTGCTTACCATCAAACCTTCTTTGAGCAAACAGGTCGCCTCCGCCGAGACCACTCCCCCTCCACCGATCCCGGTCGAGTCGGGAAGCGCGACGGCAATGCCCAACGCCCCGGCAGCGACGCAACCTCCGATCAATCGAGGCGTCGTTTCGGCTCCAACATCCCCTGCGGTCGCCCCCTCGACCGACGCTGCCCTGACCGATCGGGCTTCGAGGGCCTTGGCCGACCGGGCCGCTTTGGTCGGGTCGCCGGTCCGGGTCAAAGTTCGTGATGGCGTCGCGCAGCTTTCCGGCAAGCTCCCCTCGGTCTTCGAGGCGATGATGGCTTATCGGTCGGTCCAGCAAACGCCGGGAATTCGCTCGATCGAGGATCGCCTCGAATTCACCGTCCCCGACGGGTCGAACAGCAACCCTCTGATCGACAAGGGCCGGCCCGATGACGTCGAGCCTTACTTGGTCGCCCAGATCCGCCGCCAGGTCGGCGACATCGCCCACGTCGACCGCGTCCGAATCCAGGCCGACTCGCTCGACCTTCGAGGGACCCTCGCCCGGGCCGAGGACCGAGACCGGTTCGACGCCATCCTCCGATCCATGGCGATCCTCCGAGGCTTCCAGCTCCACACCGACATGCCGGTGGCCACCCCCTGATCCGATCGCCCGAGTTTCGACGAAGTCGGTGCCATGCACCGACTTGCTTTCTCCGCGATCGCCCTTGAACTCGCATCGCCGAATTTATTTTCCGAGAAAATGCTCGAATAGCTTGTTTTTCCGCAATCGATCGGTTTTATTGCCAGAACACTTCCGCCAGGGATTCGCAGTTCGAGAAATGATTCCCATCAAATCGGCCACGATCGGCCAGGGAACATCGCGCCTCGATCGAGTCTGCTCATGCCGACAACGTTGTTGGCTCGCAACCATGATCGGTTGAACACACCAAGGGATCAGCACATGGCTCGCAAAACCCCCCGTTTGCGCCGTCGTCGATTTCTCCCCGAGGTTGCCGTCTTGGAAGCGCGGCAATTGCTCGCGTTCGATCCCAAGACGATTGCGGCGGCAAGCCTGATCGAGTCGCCGCATCTAGCCGGTCCGAAGCGGCCGATCGGGGTCCCGGCGAGCCTGGCGGTCCAAGGATCGCCGAGCGGATCGACCTGGCATGGCCTGGGCGAATCATCGCCCGCAACACTCACCCGGTCGAGGGCCGGGTCGTCCTTGGCGACCGAGGCCGCGAGTCGGACCGTCGCGGCCTCGGCTCGCGTCCCGGGTACTTCGACCAAACTTCCTTCGATCCCGGTTCCGAGCACTGCTCTCGTCCTCGCCGGTTCGAGGTCCTCGCTCGCGACACGATCTGGCACCAACTATTGCAGCTTGGCCCAAGTCTGTTGGTAGAATGACGAGATGCAATCCGACCGATCCAAAGCTCCGGCACCGGGAGTCGCCATGCGTGGCCCCAAAGCGACCACC
>JAABUX010000080.1_pt1 | contig 158563 bp, 150 predicted proteins | sample 5561851 | NCBI WGS metagenome assembly JAABUX01 (sample SAMN10711883, study PRJNA513361) | rock metagenome | isolation source: Antarctica rocks | place: Antarctica: Victoria Land, Richard Nunatak red sandstone | collected 2016-01-03
TCACGCCGCGGTGGCGCAGGCCGAGCGACTTCAGGATGTCCCAGCCGACGTGGACCTCCTCCTCCGGCTCGGCGGACAGGCTGACGCGCAGGGTGTCGCCGACGCCGGCCCACAGCAGGCTGCCCAGCCCGATGGAGGACTTCACGGTTCCGGCCCGCTTCGTGCCGGCCTCGGTGATGCCGATGTGCAGCGGGTGGTCGCATACCTCGGCAAGCTGCTGGTAGGCGGCGACGGCCATGAACACGTCGGACGCCTTCACGCTGATCTTGAACTCGTGGAAGTCATGGTCCTGCAGGATTTTGGCGTGCTCCAGCGCGCTCTCGACCAGCGCCTCCGGGTTCGGCTCGCCGTATTTCTCAAGCAGGTGCCGGTCCAGCGACCCGGCGTTGACGCCGATCCGCATCGAGCAGTTGTGGTCCTTCGCCGCCCGCACGACCTCTCGCACCCGGTCGGCGCTGCCGATGTTGCCGGGGTTGATCCGCAGGCAGGCGGCGCCGCTCTGCGCGGCCTCGATGGCGCGCTTGTAGTGAAAATGGATGTCGGCCACGATCGGCACGTTCACCTGCGGCACGATGTCCTTCAACGCCAGGGCACTCTCCCGGTCCGGGCAGGAAACGCGGACGATATCGACGCCGGCCTCCTCCGCCCGGCGGATTTGCGCAACCGTGCCGGGCACGTCCGTCGTCAGGGTGTTGGTCATCGTCTGCACGGTGATCGGCGCGTCGCCACCCACCGGGACGGAGCCGACGTGGATCTGCCGCGACCGGCGGCGCTGGATCTGCTGATAGGGTCGGTAACTCATGGTCGCTCCCCGGCGCCGGTCGATGGCGCGCGATGTCTAGGCTCGCGATACATAGACGCCCGCAGCGGTTATTGCGACTGCTGCGGCGCAGCGCGGATCACGGCCTCGGGTTCGGTGGCATCGCCGTCCACCGGCAGGTTGCGCCGCACCGCGCCGGCTGGACCCAGGGACGGGCCCGGCACGCCATCCACCAGCAGCTCGGTGCCGCCGGCGTTGCCGGTCGTCAGCGTGACCTGCACTCCACGCGGCACCGGCCAAGTTTCCCCGCTGCGCATCACGCGGTTCAGCAACACCTGGCCCTGCCCGCGCACCTGTACCCAGGCGTCGGAATTCACCCGCAGGGTGACGCGGGTTGCATCCTGCACGCCAGGCGCGGCGGCTGGGGACGCGGCGGCTGGAGGGGCTGCGGGCACAAGGGCTGGCACGGGAACAAAGGCTGGCACAGGAAGTGGCGCCGGCACCACCGCAACCGGGGCGGCGGCGGCCGGCGCGAGTCCGCTGGACGGCGGCGGCGGCAGGATGGAGGCGACCTGCGGCGACGGGTTGGACGGCGGCGCCGCACGGTCGGCCAGCGGCGCCAGGCGTTCCGGCACGGCGGGCACCGCCTCCGTGGCCGTGCGCGCATCACCGGACGTGCGGTACCAGCCGACATAGGCGCCAGCGGCGACCACCGTGCCGAGCAGCACAACCGCCATGGCCGGCACGCCGCGTTGGGGCGCCGGGACGGGAAAGGCCAGCTCGGTCTTGCGGTTGCCCTCGTGCGTCTCCGCCCGGAAACGCCGTACCAGGTCGCCGGCGTCCAGGCCCAGCGTCGCCGCATAGCTGCGGAGGAAGCCGACGGCGTAGGTGTTGCCGGGCAGGTCGGCCACCCGCCCATCCTCGATGGCTTCCAAGAACGGCAGGCGGATGCGCAGGGTCGCGGCCACGTCCGGCAGTGCCCAGCCGAGCCGCTGCCGGGTGGCACGCAGCTCCGCGCCGATGCGGGAGGCTCCCAGCGCCGGGCCGTCGCCACCTGGGGCGGACATCATGAGGTTCGGCTCCTGGAACCCCGCATTCCGGTCGTGCTGCAAAAGGCCATCCACCATCCGCTTCGCACCACCCGGGTGCCGGGCCTGCACAACCCTTCAATAGCCCGGAACGAGGTCGCGTGCCAGCATGGCCATATCCTGGGTCACAGCGTCCGCACGGCCCGGCCAGCCGCTACACCACCAGGCCATGCTCCCGCGCCCAGGAGGTCAGCGGTGCGCGCAGGCTGGCCTGGCCGGCCGCGTGCCGCCGTGCCGCGCCCAGCACGGCGCGCAGGCCGGCCAGGTCCACCCCAGCCATGAACGCCTTCAGCCGCAGCAGGCTCGCGGCCGGCATCGACAGCGTCGTGATGCCCAGCGCCGCCAGCACCATCGCCTCCAGCGGACGGGCCGCGTGCTCCCCGCACACCGACACCTCCACTCCCGCCGCCAAGGCCGCCGCCTGCACGGCGTCCAGCAGGTCCAGCACCGGCGGGGACAGCAGGTCGTAGCGGGCAGCCAGGCCGGGGGTGCCGCGGTCGGCGGCGAACAGGAACTGCATCAGGTCGTTGCTGCCGATGGACACGAAATCGGCCTCCTCCATCAACGCCGGCAACTGCCACAGCAGGGACGGCACCTCGATCATGCTGCCGACCTGCAGGCGCTCCGGCGCCGGGCGGACCCGCTCCACCTCCTGCAGCAGAAGCGCGCGGGCGGCGCGGAACTCGGCGACGGTGGCGACCATGGGGAACATCAACGACAGGCTGCGCCCCTGCGCGGCCAGCAGCAGGGCGCGCAGTTGCCGCCGCATCAGCGCCGGGCGGTCCAGGCCGACGCGCAGGCTGCGCCAGCCCATGGCGGGGTTCTCCTCCTCCTGCGGCGGCGCGTCGGGCAGCATCTTGTCGCCGCCCAGGTCCAGGGTGCGGAACCGGACCGGACGGTCCCCGGCGGCGTCCAGCACGCGGGCGTAGATCGCCGCCTGCTCCGGCACGTCGGCCATGGCGCCGCGGGCTAGCATGGCGATCTCGGTCCGGAACAGGCCGATCCCTGCGGCGCCGGTGCCGTCGAGCTGCTCCACCTTCCGCGCCAGGCCGACGTTCAGCATCAGGGTCAGCGCCACGCCGTCCCGCGTCATGGCCGGGCGGCCCTTCTGCGCGGCGAACCCGGCCTCCAACTGGATGCGGGTGTCCAGCGCGCGGGCATAACCCTGGCGGACCTCGGCCTCCGGACGCAGGATCACCTGGCCCTCCTCGGCGTCCAGCACCGCGGAGTCCCCGGCTTCCGCCGCGTCCAGCACGCCGCGCACGCCGCCCACCGCCGGCAGGCCCAAGGCGCGGGCCAGTACGGCGGCGTGCCCGGCGGAGCTGCCCTCCTCGATCACCACGCCGCCGATGCCGCGGGCGTGCCACTCCAGCAACTGCGCGGGGCCGAGCCGCCGGGCCAGCAGGATGGCCCCCTGCGGAATGGCCGGCACCTCGCCGCCGCCGTCCAGCGCGGCCAGCAGGCGGCCGGCGAGGTCCTCCATGTCGGCCAGGCGTTCCCGCAGATAGGGATCAGCGATGCGGCGCATCCGCTCGCGCAACTCGTTCATCACGCGGTGCACCGCGGCCTCGGCGGCCAGACCGCTCGACACCGCCTCCCGAACGCGGCGCATCCATCCGCCCTCGGCCGAGACCAGGCGGGTCGCCTCCAGCACCTCCCGCGGTGCGTCGCCGGCCGGGAGGCTGGTCTCGATCAGGTCGTCCAGATTTTGGCGCATGGCGGCAACGGCGTCGTTGAGGCGGGCCACCTCTGCGCCGGGGTCCTGTGCCAGCACGCGGCGCAGCGGGGCGCCGATGCCGTGCATCACGACAGGGCCGATGGCGATGCCCGGCGCGAAGGGCGCGGCCTGGAAGCGCCGGGGCAAGGTGGCGCTGAGGCCCTGCTCCGCCCCGTCCGTCGCCCCGGCGGCGGCCAGCACCTCGGCCAGCAGCATGGCGACGGTCTCCAGCATCTCCACCTCGTCGGCGTCATAGCGGCGGGGCGCACGGTTCTGCACCGCCAGCACGCCCAGCACCCGGCCGGCCCGGCGCACCGGCACCGCCAGCAGGGAGGCATACGGGTCCTCCCCGGTTTCCGGCCGGTAGGCGTAGGCCGGATGGTTCTGCGCGTCGGGCAGGTTCTGCGGCGTGCCGGTGGCGGCGGCGATGCCGACGATGCCCTCCCCGACCCGCAGCCGGGTGCGGCCGACGGCCTCCGGGTTCAGGCCCTCGGTTGCCGCGAGTTCCAGCAGGTCGCCGGGGCGCATCGCGTAAACCGAGCAGACTTCAGACACCATCTCCGCCGCGACAAGCCGCACCAGGTCGGCCAGCGCGGCGCCGGTCCCCTGCCCCCCGCTCCCCTGGCCCGCGACGGTGATGCCGGCGGCCATCATCTCCCGCAGGCGGGACAGCAGCCGGCGGGGGTGGGACATGCTAGTGCGGGACCAGGCCGCGCCGCAGCAGCAGGGCGGCCTGGGCCTGGGCAATGAGGTCGCCGATGATGTCCGCCGTCGGCTGCTCGGACGTGACCATGCCGACCGACTGCCCGGCCATGACGGACCCATGCTCCACATCGCCGTCGATCACCGCGCGGCGCAGCGCCCCGGACCAGAAGTGCTCGATCAGTAGTTGCGCCTGCTCGCGCGTCAGCTCGCCGGACTCCATGCGGGCGCGGGCCTCCGCCTGGTGCTGCACGAAGCGTTCGGTGCCGGCGTTGGCTAGGCTGCGGACCGGGATGACGGGGAAGCGCGGGTCCAGTTGCACGCTGGGCAGCGCGTCCCGGGCGCGGGCGTGGATGATGGCCTGCTTGAAGCGGGGGTGGGCGATGCTCTCGACCGCCGCGGCGAAGCGGGTGCCCAGTTGCGCGCCGGCTGCGCCCATCTCCAGGAAGGCCAGGATCGCCTCGCCCCGGCCGATGCCGCCGGCCACGAACACCGGCACGTCCCGGATGTGCGGCAGGATCTCCTGTGCCAGCACCGCCAGGGACACCGGGCCGATGTGCCCGCCGGCCTCCGACCCCTCGATCACCAGGGCGTCCGCACCGGACCGCACCAGGCGTTGGGTCAGGACCAGGGCGGAGGCGAAGCAGACGAGCTTTGCGCCGCCGTCCTTCACCTGCCGGACTGTGGCGCCGGCCGGGATGCCGCCGGCCAGCACGACATGGCTGACGCCCGCGGCCAGGCAGACGCCGATCAGGTCCTGCAGGCGGGGGTGCATCGTGATCAGGTTGACGCCGAACGGCCGCCGGGTCAGCGCCTGGGTGCCGACGATCTCGGCCGCTAACGCCTCCGGCCCCATCGAGCCGCCAGCGATCACCCCGAAGCCGCCGGCGTTGCTGATGGCCGACACCAGGTGGCGCTCGCTGACCCAGCTCATGGCGCCGCCCATGATTGCAACCTGGCTGCCCAGGAACCGCGCGCCCCGATCCTGCAGCCGGTCCAGCTCGGCCTGAGCGGGATCGGCGGCCAGCAGGTCGGGAATCGCAATGTCAGGCATCTAGGCCATAAGCCGTATGCAGGGCACGGACGGCAAGCTCGGTGTACTCGGCGGCGATCAGCACGCTGACCTTGATCTCGCTGGTGGAAATCACCTGAATGTTGATGCCCTTGGCCGCGAGCGTGCTGAACATGGTGTTGGCGACGCCGGCGTGGCTGCGCATCCCGACCCCGACGACGCTGATCTTGGCGACGTCAGGGTCGGTCAGCACGGTGGCAGCGCCGGTTGCCTGGCTCGCTTCGGCCAGGATGGCCTGGGCGCGCGGCAGGTCGGCGCGGCCGACGGTGAAGGTCATGTCCGTCGTGCCGTCGGCGGAGATGTTCTGCACGATCATGTCGACGTTGACGTTGGCGGCGCTTAGTGGCCCGAAGATGGCGGCAGCCATGCCGGGGCGGTCGGGCACCCGGCGCAGCGTGATCTTCGCCTCGTCGCGCGAGTAGGCGATGCCGGACACCATTGCTTTTTCCATGATCTCGTCCTCGTCCACCACCAGGGTTCCAGGCTTGTCCTCGAAGCTCGAGAGCACCTGGACGCGCACCCGCTCCTTCATCGCCAGTTCTACGCTGCGGGTCTGCAGAACCTTCGCGCCGACCGAGGCGAGTTCCAGCATCTCCTCATAGGCTATCTTGTCCAGCTTGCGGGCACGGGCGGTGATGCGGGGGTCGGTGGTGTAGATGCCGTCCACGTCGGTGTAGATGTCGCAACGGTCGGCCTTCAGGGCGGCGGCCAACGCGACGGCAGAGGTGTCGGAGCCGCCGCGGCCCAGGGTGGTGATACGGTTGCCGGGACCGATGCCCTGGAAGCCCGCTACGACCGGAACCTGTCCAGCGGCCATCGCCGCGAGCAGGTGTGCGCCGTCCACCGACTCGATCCGTGCGCGGCCATGCGCGTCGTCGGTGCGGAGGGCAATCTGCCAGCCGGCCCAGGACCGCGACTCGACGCCCAGGTTGTGCAGGGCGATGGCCATGAGGCCGGTCGTCACCTGCTCCCCAGTGGCGACCACGGTGTCGTACTCGCGGGCGTCGTGCAGCGGGGACAGCGCCTGGCACCAGCCGACGAGCTGGTTGGTGACGCCGGACATGGCGGACACGACGACCGCAACCTGGTGGCCGGCGTCCACCTCGCGCTTGACCCGGGTGGCCGCCGCGCGGATGCGGTCGAGGTCGGCCACCGAGGTGCCGCCGAACTTCATCACGATCCGCGCCATCTTCGCCAGCTATCCCCTTGGAATCGGCCAGCCGTTGCGGGGCGTGCCATGCGGGTCACATATCCTCCGAACCGGCGGGGGCGGCAACATGGTGGATGTGCAATCCAGGGGGGCGGGATCAGCGGTCCCGGCAGGTGCGGGATCAGTGATCCCTGCGGAGGTCGCGCAGTTCGACGCGCTCGCGGCGCAGTGGTGGGACCCCAAGGGGCCGATGCGCGCCCTGCATGACATGAACCCGTTGCGGGTGGGCTGGATCGACCAGCGCATTCAGGCGCGGTTCGGCGGGCCGATCCTTGGAGGCATGGGGCGGGTGCTGGACATCGGCTGCGGCGCCGGGCTGGCGGCGGAGGCGCTGGCTAGGTTGGGGCATGACGTGCTTGGGCTGGATGCGGCCGGGGCGGCGGTTGAGGCGGCGCGTGCCCATGCTGCGGGGCAGGGATTGCCGTTGGCCTACCGTGTGGGCACGGCGGAGGACTTGGCCGCAGAGGGCGTGCGGTTTCCGGTCGTGACGGCGTTGGAGGTGATCGAGCACGTCGCCGATCCCGGGGCGTTCCTACGGCTGCTGGCCCGGCTGACCGAGCCGGGCGGGCTGCTGTTCGTGTCCACGCTGAACCGCACCCTCCGCTCGCTGGCTGTGGCGAAGCTGGGGGCGGAGTACCTGCTGCGGCTGCTGCCGGTGGGCACGCATGACTGGCGGCAGTTCGTGACCCCGACGGAATTGGGCAAGCTAGCGGAGCCTGCCGGGTTCCGGATGGAGGCGGTCAGCGGGATGGTGTTCGACATGCAGCGGCGCGAGTGGCGGACGGGGGCGGACCTGGCGGTGAACTACATCGCGGCGCTGACCCGCTCTGCTCCCTCTCCCTCCGGGAAAGGGTCAAGGTGAGGGAAGCTGCAAGCGCAGCCCTCACCAGTGAAGGGGCAGGGTTCCGGCGCGAACAGGCCAGGGTTGGTGCTTGCCGCTTCCCTCACCCCGGCCTTGGTCCGCTTCGCGGCCCAAGGCCGGAGGGAGAGGGAGAAGCCTCAGGCGTTATCCCCCAGCGCCCGCCGCCGCAAATCCTGCAAGCGATCCCGCCCATCCGGCGTTTTCGGGTCCAATTCCAGCACCTTCTGCCAGGCCGACAGCGCGCCTTTCCAGTCCCGCTGCGCCTCAGCGACGTGCGACAGGTCCTGCAATGCAGCGAAGTCCCGGGGTTCCCGCCGCAGCACCTCCTGGATGTCGCGGACGGCACCGGCCGGGTCGCCTCCACGCAGCCGGGCTTGGGCGCGGCCACGCCAGGCCTCCAGCAAGGACGGGTCCAGGTCCAGCGCGGCGTCGAAGCTGTCCGCCGCGTCGCCGGCCGCACCCTCCGCAAGCTCCCGGGCGCCGCGGGCCAGCAACAGGCGCAGGGCGGGGGAGGCAGCCTTCGCCCAAGCCTCGCGGATTTGGTCTTCCAGCGCCTTGGCGGCCTGCTCGTTCGGTGCAGCGCGCAGGGCGGACAGCATGGCGTTCAGCGCACCCTTTGGGTCAGCCGGCGCAGCGGGCGGAGGAGCCGGCGCCTGGGCCAATGCCGGGCCGGCCAGCACCAGCAGCGCGAGCGCCCAGCGCACGATCAGGCCACAGCGGGCACGGGCAGGCCAGCCGGGGCCGGGCCGCCCGCCATCCAGTCCAGCAACTGCACGGTGTGGATCACAGGCGTCTCACCCTGCAACTGCGTGATGCAGCCGATGTTGCCCGCCGCGATCAGGTCCGGCTTGGTTTTGGCGATGTTGGCCAGCTTGCGCGCCCGCAACTGCCCGGCAATCGCCGGCTGCACCAAGTTGTAGGTCCCGGCAGACCCGCAGCAGATATGCCCCTCCGGCGGATCGACCACCGTGAACCCGGCCCGCTTCAGCAGCGCCTTCGGCTCCGTCGTCACACGCTGGCCGTGCTGCAGGCTGCACGCCGAATGGTAGGCCACCCGCAGTCCCGGTGCCGGGCGGGTCGGCTGGTAGTCCAGCTTGGCCAGGTATTCGCTGATGTCCATCGCTAGCGCCGAAACCCGCTCCGCCCGCTCGCGGTCCGGCTCGGTGCGGAACATGAAGCCGTAATCCTTCAACGTCGTGCCGCAGCCGCTGGTGTTGACCAGAATGGCGTCCAGGCCTCCACCTTCACCATCTGCGTCGATCTCGCGGGTCCAGGCGTCGATATTGGCGCGGGCGCTGGCCATCGCCGGGTCATGGCGGCCCATGTGATGGGTCAGCGCGCCGCAGCACCCGGCGCCGCGGGCTATGACGACCTCGATCCCCATGCGGGTCAGCAGGCGGATGGTGGACTCGTTGATGGTGGGGTCCAACACTTTCTGCGCGCAGCCGGCCAGCAGCGCCACCCGGCCGCGGCGGGCGCCCTGGGCGGCATGGACCTGCGGCGACTGCATGGTGCCGGTGGAGGGCAGCCGGGCCGGCGCCAGGTCCAGCATCGCGTGAACCCGGGTGAACAGCGTGCCCTTGCGCGGCACCAGCGCACGGAACGGCTTGGCCAGGCGTGCGCCGATCAGGGCGGCGCGGAACAGGCCGGGCCGCGGCAGCACGACGGTCAGCACGTTGCGCAGCAGGCGCTCGTGCCAGGGGCGGGTGTAGGTGTTCTCGATGTACTCGCGGGCGTGGTCCACCAGGTGCATGTAGTTCACGCCGCTGGGGCAGGTGGTCATGCAGCTCAGGCAGGACAGGCAGCGGTCCACATGGCGCACGACCTCCTCGGTCGCGGGCCGGCCGCTTTCGAGCATGTCCTTGATCAGGTAGATGCGCCCCCGCGGGCTGTCCAGCTCGTCGCCCAGCAGCAGGAAGGTCGGGCAGGTCGCGGTACACATGCCGCAGTGCACGCAAGTCCGCAGCACCCCGTTGCTGGACTGGATGGCAGGATCGAGCATCTGCTCGGCGGTGAAGTTCGTCTGCATGATGTCCTACAGGCCCATGTTCAAAGACCGGCGTACAAGCGGCCGGGGTTGAGGATGCCGCCAGGGTCCATCGACGCCTTGACCCGACGGGTAATGCGGGCCAGCGGCTCGGCCTCGGGCGGGACGACGTGGACGGCGGCGCGCATCCCCTCGGGCGCGCACAGCACAGTCCAGGTGCCGCGGCCGGCGCGGGCGGCGGCCACCACGGCGTCGTGTAGGGCTGGGGCGCCAGCGATCCAGGCCAAGCCGCCGCCCCAATCCAGGAACAGCCGCCCTCCCGCCGCCTGCACGGCTTCCACCACCGCAGGCCCGGCAGATGGCCGGACGCTGATGCGCCAGATGGCATTGCCCGGCTCGGCCCGCAGCGGCACGGCGTCGCGCACAGCCAGCCAGGCGGCCCGGCTGGTGGCGTCGTCCAGGGTCCGGGCTGCGCCATAGGCCGCCAGGTCATCGACCAAACGGCCCAGCCGGTAATGCACGCTGGCCGTGAAATCCTCGATCCGCACCAGCGCGACCGGCCCCTGCCCTGCCAGGCCCGGCACCCGCTCTGCCGCGTCCGCTGGCAGCCAAGCCGCGCCCGATACGCCGTAAGGAGACCCGAGCGCCGCCGACAACGCCGCCACGCCGCGCACGGCATCCAGGCCGGGCAGCAGCAGCGACCCCGTCAGTTCCGCCATCGGCAGCACCTTCAGCGTCACTTCGGTCATCACTGCCAGGGTGCCATGGCTGCCGCACAGCAGCTTGCACAGATCCAGCCCCGTCACATTCTTCAGCACGCGCCCACCGGACCGGATCAGCTCCCCGGTGCCGTTCACCGCGCGCACGCCCATCACGTGATCCCGCATCGCCCCCCAAGCGACCCGGCGCGGACCCGACAGGTTGGTGGCTACCACGCCGCCCAGGGTCTGCACGCCCTCCGCCCCCAGCAGGCCCGACAGGTCCGGCGGCTCGGCGATGATGCCCTGGCCGCCCTCCGCCAGCTTGGCCTCCAGCTCCGGCAACGGCGTCCCGGCGCGGGCGGAGACGATCAGCTCGTGCGGCGCGTGCAGCGTCACGCCTGTAAGGTTGCGGGTGCTTAGGCTGCGGGCGGCCTGCACCGGGCGCAGCATCCCCAGCTTGGTGCCGCGCCCCTCGACTAGCAGCGGCTCCCGCGCCGCGCCTGCCGCCAGGATCGCGGCGATGATCCCGGCTTCGTCCGCAGGCGCTAGGGCCTCATGCAGCAACGGGCTGCTCGACGAGGGGGAACACCTTGCTGGGGTTCAGCAGCCAATCCGGGTCGAAGGCCGACTTGATGCGGCGCTGCTGGTCCAGCTCGACAGCGGTGAACTGCACCGGCATCAGGTCACGCTTCTCGACGCCGACGCCGTGCTCTCCAGTCAGGCAGCCACCGACTTCGACGCACAGCCGCAGGATATCGGCGCCGAAGCGTTCAGCGAGTTCGAAGTTGCCGGGCAGGTTGGCGTCGAACATGATCAGGGGGTGCAGGTTGCCGTCACCGGCGTGGAAAATGTTGGCGACCTTCAACCCGCAGGCGTCACTCATCTCGTTGATGCGGCGCAGCACGTAGGGCAACTGGCCCGTGGGGATGGTGCCGTCCATGCACAGGTAATCCGGGCTGATGCGGCCCACGGCGCCGAACGCGCCCTTGCGGCCCTTCCAGATGGCGATGCTCTCCTCCGCCGACTGGCTGACACGCAGGCTGATGGGGTGGAACGGCTCGCACAAGGCGGATATGCGGCCCAGCAGGTCGTCCTGCTCGGCAACGCTGCCCTCGACCTCTATGATAAGAAGCGCCTCGGCATCGAGGGGATAGCCGGCGTGGGCGAAGGCCTCGCAGGCGTGGATGGCCGGGCGGTCCATATACTCCAGCGCCACCGGGATGATGCCGCTGCCGATGATGGCGTCCACGGCGCGGCCGGCGGTCTCGTTGGCGTCGAAGGCGACCAGCATGGCGCGGGCGCCTTCCGGGGCGCGCAGGATGCGGACCGTCACCTCCGTCACCATCGCAAGCATCCCCTCGCTGCCGGTCATCAAGCCCAGCCAGTCATAGCCGGCAGCATCCAGGTGCGCGCCGCCCAGGTCGATGATGTCGCCCTCGATGGTGACGATCCGCAGGCCCAGCAGGTTGTTCACGGTCACGCCGTACTTCAGGCAGTGTGCGCCGCCGCTGTTCATGCCGATGTTGCCGCCGATCATGCAAGCCAACTGGCTGCTGGGATCGGGCGCATAGAAGAAGCCGTCCGCCGTCACCGCCTGGGTGATGCCGATGTTGGTGACGCCGGCCTGCACGGTAGCGCAGCGGTCGGCGTAGTCGATGTCGAGGATTTGGTTCATCCGCATCAGGCCGACCACGACGCTGTCGGCCATCGGCAGAGCGCCGCCGGACAGGCTGGTGCCGGCGCCGCGCGGGATGACGCGCACGCCGTTCTGGTGGCAGAACCGCATCACGGCGGCAACCTGCTCCGTCGTTTCCGGCAGCACCACGGCGAGCGGGGTCTGGCGGTAGGCGGGCAGACCGTCGGTCTCGTAGGGCTTGAGGCGCAACGCCTCGGTGATCAGGCCGGTATCGGCGACCAGGCCGCGCAACCCGGCGAGAATCTCATCTCGGCGCCCCATGACATCGGCCTTCGGCAGCGGCTGCGCGATCATATGGGGTTCCCTCGGTTGCTTGACCGGGAGATTAGGCTGGTGGTGGCATTGCACAAGGCTGTCACCAACCAGGGGCGGGATCAACATGGCACGACGCAAAGCACCCCGAGGCATGGCCCCGGGGTGCGGTTCGGCACAGCGCAGCCCGGCCCGTGCGGACCGGAGGCATCTTAGCCCTGGCGGGCCTTCATGCGCGGGTTCTTCTTGTTGATCACGTAAACGCGGCCGTGCCGGCGCACGACGCGGCAGTTCTTATCGCGCGTCTTGGCCGACTTCAGGCTGTTGCGGATCTTCATGACACGACTTTCGGGGGCGCGTGGCCCCGGGTTCTTAATTAGTATGGAATGCGCGGTGGTTAGCCACGGCGGGCGCGGGTGTCAACCCGGGCGCCAAGGCCGGAGCCAGCCAAGCAGGTCCTGATCGTCGCCTGCAGATAAGGCAGCAGGTCAGCGCATGGCGGCGTTTGCTCGTCGCGTCGCCACGCCCCTGATGGCTGCCGCGATCCGCTTGCGGGTCAGCGCCACCCTCGCACCGGCATCGTTGTCGCGGCGTTAGGGTCCAGGTGCGCAATCTGCCAACATGTCGGCATTTGCAGGCCACGCACCACACAGTATCGGAACGGGTAGGCACAATCTGCCGCCCCCCGCGCCTCAGCCTGGCAGGTCCGCACCACCGGCAGGAAGGCGTTCTCGGCCAAGGTCGGGAGCCAAGGTCAGGAAAACTCCGTCAGGACGTATCGCACCACTTCGTCCCCGACCACGCCGGGAATGTGCCGGTGCGCCGGGCCGGCCGGGATGTGCAGCATGTCGCCGGGACCGGCCTCGACTGTATGGGCGTCGAAGCGGTAGCGGATGCGGCCGGACAGGATGAAGATGCTGTGCCCCGTCTCGCACCAGTGGCCTTCCGGCGTGCCCGGGGCGTCGGGCGCGCGCTCCTGATAGCGCAGCGCGATGCCAAAGGGAGAAAGCGCCTCCCGCACCCGCAAGCCCGGCGCCAGGTCGGCCAGGGGGTGGTCGGCGGCACGGAACAGGTAGGGGCTGGTCATGGCGCCAGATTAGACCGCCGCGGGTTGACCGCACCAGGGATAGCGCCGAAGTCCCGCGCCACTCCTTCCCGCTTCTCCCTTTCCTCCCCGCCTTCATTCCTCCCCAAGGACCTCGCCATGCGCCCCGACGCGACCTGGACCGCCTTCCTGATGATGTGCTTTGCCATCGTGGGCCTGACGGGGCTGTTCGCCACTTTCGCCTCCGGTATCCCATTGGAACACGGCATGGCGCGCCTGGCCGTGCTGGACCAGGTGCTCGCCGCCGCCCGTCAGCCGGATGCGGCGACCCGCCTGCCCGCCCTGCGCCTGGACCTGGCGCGCAGCCTGGGCACCCTGGAGGCCGATGTCGTGCTGTCCGGCCCCGGCGAGCTGTTCGACCGCGTGGCCGCCGCGCGGGGGACTGTGCTGTCCGAGACAGGGCGCGAGAGCCGCAGCGTCACCTACCGCACCCGCTTGATGGTGGGCATCGTCACCTTGATGGCTGCGCTGGTCGGCGCCGGGATCATGGCGCTGTCCCGCCGCGGCGCCGCGCAGGCCAGGTCAGGTGTGGTTGGGACGTAGGGCCAGTCCGCAGAGGCGCCAGTTTGCCGGGGCACTGGTGCGGTGTTGGGCTGGTTGGCCATTCGAGGCGCAGGTCAGGCGCCAGCGTAGGTAGTTTCCGAAGGTTTCCTGCATCGAATTTGGCATCCATGATGCGACGTTGCCACACCCGGGTCCGTCTTGGCTGCAGACGCCGGCCGGACCAATGCTGCTTCAACATGGGTCAAACCTGCGATGAACGCCCTGGGAAAGCCCGCGCTGCACCCTGCCTCTCTCTCGCAGCGGGTCATCGCGCGCGTCGGCACAGGCGACCGCACCATCGTCGGGGACTTGCTGTTCCTCTACGCATGGGACGCCGGCTTGGTTCCATGGCTGAGCAGCGCGATGCGGGTGAGGCAGATCTGCCGGGCGAACCCGGTGGTTGCCGCACGGGATGGGACAGACATCCCCCAGTTGCTGGCCTAGCCGACCCCGCAGGCACGCGCCTGCAAGTTGAAGGAGCATCGGACTTGGCACTGATCGATTTCGCCCAATTCCAGGATCGTACCCTACGCACGTTCCAGGGGGCCATATCCCAACGGTCGGGAACAGGGGTTCTGCTATCCTTTCCGGAGGTGGCCGAGGGTGACTTCATCGCCGACATGCGACGCACCCTGGCACGCTTCGCCCTTACCGCACCCGACATCTTCCCGATCCAGTTTGGCAAATTGAGGGATGGCTCCGAGTTTTGCCAGCTCACGAACGGCTTTACCATCGGACGCGACGGCGGTGGCCAGTACTCCATTACGGACCGCCACAGCGGGTATATTGACCACGGGCCGTTCGGCAGCCTCTACGAGGTATGCCGCCTGATTACCTGGTTGGGAGTGTAGGCCTGAATCTGGGTGTGCCGGCCTGGCTGCTCCCCGCTTGGCGGTGCGACAGCGAATAGAGAACGGGTTCAGCCCCTGTGTCGCGGCGAGCCTGAGAGGACAGCACGGGCCGGGCTGCCGCAGGAAGTCGATGCCCGCGCCAGCCCATCGATGCCAAGGTCAGTCCGGCGACCTTGTTTGGCCCTGTGTGGCTCAGGCCAGCCCAAGCTCTCGGCGGTAGCGGGCGAAACACGCCGCACCAGCCTCCAACCGCATCAGCGCGCCTTCGGCCAGCGCCGGCGCGATGTCCGGGCTCAAGGACACCAGCGGCCAGGCGGCTTCGGCATTCCAGGCCTCGCTGTGCTTTACGTCCAGGATGGCATGCAGGTCGAAGTAATGACGGTCCTTGCCGCTGATGCCAAGGCGGCGCAGCCCCTCGCCCACCAGCTTGGCACGGCTCGGCGCCGTCTGCTCGATCACGCCCAGCGCGCCCACGGACTGGTAGGCATAGCGCCGGTTACACGCCATGCCGGCCATCGTGTTCGCCAGCGCCAGCGACTCCCACACCGTTGTCTCGACCTGCGGGTTCAGGCCCAGCGTGCGGGACAGATGCTCCAGCATCGGGCCGTGCATCCCCTTGGCGTTGCCGCGGCCCATCTCGTCCCAGTAGTTGCGCGCCAGTTCCAGCTTGGCCCGCACTGGCAGGCGCAGTTGGGTGATGGCGGTCAGGTCCTCGAACCCGGCCTCCCCGGCGACCTCCTGTTGCAGGAACCAACGCATCTCCTCCATGGTCGCCTGCTCGGCCAGCCAGGGGAATAGCGGATCGTTTTGCCCGGGGCCAGTATGCTCCAAGGTCTCGAACCAGGCGACGAAGCCGTCGGGGTCGCCCGGGGCCTCGGCGGCGCGGTCGGCCACGCGCGCGCGCAAGCCGTCCAGCCAGCGGCCCTCGTCGATCAGCAGGGCGGCCTGGGCATGCACCTCGTCCTCCCAGCCGTCATGCAGCAGGCCGGGGGTGAAGCGTCTGGCATTGAAGGCCGCGAGGGTGCGGTGCCAGCGGTCGTCAGGACTTACGGTCGGGTGCAGCAGGCCATCAGGCATTAGGCTATTCCTTGGTTACGGTCAGCAGGACGGCGGCGATCCGGTCGGCGGCGGCATACGCCCCACCCTCCAATTCCTCGCCAAATACGTCAGGATCAAGTTCGTGATAGGCCCAGGCAGCCTTCAAGCCGGCAAGTCGGGTGGCAGCAGCCTCCCGAAAGGGGTCGATCCCGTTCACGACGGCGGCACCGGTGTACAGCAGTAAGGTGCCCCCAGGAGCCAGGCGCCCCAGCGCGGCATCCAGGATTGCCAAGGACAGCCCAGCACCCAATAGACCCCCGCCATGGCGGTACGCGCGCTCTCCAGGATCGACTAGATAAGGCGGGTTGGCCACAATCAGGTCGAAACTGCCCTGCACGCCCAACAGCAGGTTGCTGTTGATGGCGTGAACCTGAACCCCGGCCAGGGCGGCATTGGCGCGCGTCAGGCGCAGGGCTGCGTCGTTGATATCGACGGCCAGCACCTCGGCGGAGGGGTAGGCCCGCGCCACCAGGATCGCGCCCGGCCCGGCGCCGCACCCAATGTCAACAGCCCGCGCCACCGGCGCTGTGCGGCGATGGGCCAAGATAGCGCCGGCATAGCGGTAGGTATCCGGTCCGAAGAACACGGCGTCCGCAGCCGTGGTCGGATAGGACGAGTGCAGGAACATCTCCCCGTCCAGGCTGGACGCGCGCAACAGGCTGCGTGCGCCGCCGGGGTGCTGGCCCCAAGCGCCGGCATCCTGCATGGCAGCCGCGAGCGCGGGGGGCACAACTTCGTCGCGAAACGGGCGGCTCCAGCCGAAAACGCCGCGCAGGTCAGACGCCCACTCGTTCCCCGAGCGGGCATTCACCCGTGCGATGGTGGCTGGGGTAGGAGTGACGAAGCTGTGTCCGGCATCACGCAGCCACTCCGCCAACCGCAGCAGGGCAGTGTCGGACGCCAGATCGGGAGCGAGGGCGTTCAGCATGGACGATCCCGAACGCGGGTCCAGCGCCTGGGTTGCCCCATCCAGCGCGATCAGCCGCAGCATGGAAGCCGCAGCGGCTTTGCTCCCTCTCCCAACAAGCTAAGGCGGTCGCCTATGGCGTAAGAACGTTTCCTGCCTGCTCCCTCTCCCTCCGGGCTACGGCGGTCAACGAGTCCGGAACGGGCGAGGGTCCATCCTTGTGCAATGGCGTCGAGCTTGGCCAGGCCGCGGGTGATGGTTTCGGGTCCGGGTGGTCTGTATCCGCGGGAACGCTATCCCGACCAGCCGCCCAGGCGGGCTGCGACCCAAGCGAGCCAGACCAGGGTATCGGGGCGGTGAGGGTTCCGCAGCGCCTCGATGCGGCCTTCCACCTGGGCGCACACCGCGCCCAGCAGGGGCGCGCCATGGGACGCGGCGGCGCCGCTGAGCGGCTGGCCGGTGTGGCCGTCGCGCGCCATGACGCGCTGCATCGTGCGCACAGTCCCTGCATCATATTCGATTGCCCTGCGTGATCGGGGCGGGCCGCCCTGCACCCGCCGCCGTGCACCCAGGCTGACAGCAGCAGTCCATTGCCCGCCCCGAACGGCTACCGTAATGCGGCCTGCAACGCCGCCAGGCACCGCGCCACGTCGGCCTCGTTGGCCCACACATGCGGACTGAGGCGCAGGCCCCCCAGGCGGTCGCTGGCGAACACGCCATCGGTGCGCAACCGCCCAATGAGACCGTCCGGCAAGCCGCCCGGCAGGCGAAGGCCGAGGATATGCGGGGAGCGCAGCCTCTGGGGCGCGATCAGAAGATCCATCGCCGCAACACCTTCCGCCAGCAGGTCGGTTAGCATCCGCAGGCGTGCCGATACGGCCGGCACGCCCCAGCCGGCGACCAGCTCCATTCCGGTCGCGGCCATGGGCAACGCCACTGGGTCGTTACGTTCGCCCTTATCGTAGCGCCGCGCGCCTACAGCAGGCGGCAGGTTGCCAGTGTTCTCCTCCAGCGGCAGTCCGCCCCGCCGGTGCGGGGCGGCATACAGGAACGCCAGGCTGTACGGGCCCAGCGTCCATTTGTAAGTCGGGAACGTCAGGAAGTCGGGCTGCAGCCGGGCCACGTCCACCGGCACGGCGCCAACGGCCTGGGTGGCGTCCACGACCAGCGCAGCCCCGGCCGCGTGGACGACAGGGGCCAGACGGTCCAGGTCGATCACCGCGCCGTCGGACCAGTGCAACGGCGTCAGCGTGGCGACGCTGAGCGGACGCGCGCCCGGACGGGCTATCGCCTCCTGCAGCGCCGCCGTCCAATCGCCGTCGGCGGGACGCGGCACCTCTTCGACAACCAGGCCGCGCTCGGCGGCCAGCCGGTCCCAGGCGTGGCACAGCGACGGGAACTCGTCCGCGACGCGTAGGACGCGGCCGCCGGGCGTGGCCGGCAGGTTGCGCGCCGCGGTGGCGATGCCGTGGCTGACGGACCCGACGATGGCCACGTCGTCCGCCGTGGCGCCGATCAGGCGGGCCGCCGCGGCGCGGGCACGCTCCGCCCAGGCAGCGGCGTCGCCGCGGGAATGCGCCCAGGGCTGGGCCTTCGCCAGGATGCCGGCCTCGCCCGCTGCGCGTACCGGGTGAGGCAGGGGCGCCCACGCGGCGGCATCGAGGTAGCTGACGTGATCCGGCAGGTCGAACAGGTGACGCTGGCAGGCGAGTGCGGCGGTATGCATGGCGCCCACGGTAGATTGGATCATGTGTCCCGGGAACCAGGCGGCGACGGGCCTGATGAAACCCAGTTGGCCGCTGCCATGTATAACTGCTGGTCATTGAGGCTCCCCTGCATGCCAGACACGAATATCCGATCCCTTGCGCCAGCGCCGCCGCCCGTTGCTGCACATGCAGCGCAGCCGGACGGTGTTCCTGCATCCGGCTTCTACCGCCGGGTCCGGAGCGAGACGGAGGCCCTTGCCGCGCCGCTATCCGCCGAGGACCAAACCGTGCAGTCCATGCCCGACGCCAGTCCGGCGAAGTGGCACCGCGCGCACACGACTTGGTTCTTCGAGACCTTCCTGCTGAAGCCGCATCTGCCGGGCTACCGGGAGTTCGACCCGGCCTTCAACTACGTCTTCAACTCGTACTATGAGGCGGTCGGCCCCCGGCACCCTCGTCCGTCCCGGGGCATCCTCAGCCGCCCCGGCATCGCTGCCGTCGCCGCCTACCGCAGCCACATTGATGCCGCGATGCTCCGTCTGCTCGATGGATGCAGCGACGAGATCGCCGACCTCGCCGTCATGGGCCTGCACCACGAGCAGCAGCACCAGGAATTGCTGCTGACCGACATCAAGCACGCCTTTAGCTGCTCGCCGATCCATCCCGTCTATACCCCGGCACCAGCCCAGCCGCCGCGCGCCGTGGCCCCCCTATCTCCTGCAGCAATGTGGCGCGTTCCGAGCGGCATCCATGAGATCGGCCATCCCCAGGGCGCCGGCTTTGCGTTCGACAACGAGGGCCCGGCCCATCCCGCGCTGCTGCGCGACTGCCTCATCGCCGAACGCCCCGTCAGCAACGTCGAGTTCAAGGAATTCATGCGGGACGGCGGATACCAGCGCCCCAGCTTGTGGCTGTCGGAGGGTTGGTCGCTGGCCCAATCCGCGGGGTGGGACGCGCCCGCCTACTGGCAGCCCGGCGCTGACGGATGGGACACCTACACGCTGCACGGCTTGCTGCCCGTCCGCGATGACGAGCCGGTCTGCCATGTCAGCTTCTACGAGGCCGCTGCCTACGCCGAGTGGGCCGGCCGCCGCCTGCCAACCGAGTTCGAGTGGGAGGTGGCCGCCCGCCTGCACGCGGACGGGGACGCGGTGCGGCCGGGCCTGCAGCCCCACCCGCGACCGCTTCGGCCCGGTATCGCGCAGGATGTCTGGGAGTGGACCGCCAGCCCCTATACGCCCTATCCCGGCTACCGGCCCGAACCCGGCGCCCTCGGCGAGTATAACGGCAAGTTCATGGTCAACCAGATGATCTTGCGCGGCCGCTCCTGCGCCACTGCGGCCGGGCACGACCGGCTGACCTACCGCAACTTCTTCCCGCCGCACACGCGCTGGCAGTTCTCCGGGTTCCGGCTGGCGGAGGACCTATGAGCCACGCCTATTCGCCGGAGCGGTTGCACGACCTGGAACCTACCGTTACGGAGTTCCGTGCCGCCGTGCTGCAGGGACTCGCCGGCACGCCCAAGACGCTGCCATGCAGGTTCTTCTACGACGCCGAGGGCTCGCGCCTGTTCGACCGCATCTGCGAGCTGCCGGAATATTACCCGACGCGGACCGAATGCACCCTGCTCGCCGCCCGTGCTAGCGAGATCGCCGCGCTGGTCGGCCCCCATGTCGGCCTGATCGAGTTCGGCTCCGGCGCCGGCGTCAAGATACGCCTGCTCCTCGCGGCCCTTCGCTACCCCGCCGCCTATGTTCCCGTCGACATCTCCCGCGGGCACCTCCTGGCCGCAGCAGCCAGCCTGGCTGCCGACTACCCGGACCTGCGGATCGCCCCGGTTTGCGCCGACTACACCCACCGTTTCGCCCTGCCGCACCTGCCCGGCAGCCGTCCCCGCCGCCTCGCCGGTTTCTTCCCAGGCTCCACGATCGGCAACTTCAGCCCACCAGAGGCCGCCGACTTCCTCCGACGCACGGGCCGACTGCTGGGCCGTGGGTCGATGATGATCGTCGGCGTTGACCTCCTCAAGGACCGTGCGATCCTGGAGGCCGCTTATGACGACGCCGCTGGCGTCACCGCCGCCTTCAACCTTAACCTGCTGGCGCGCATCAACCGCGAGCTTGATGGCAATTTCGACCTTGGGACCTTTGCTCACCAGGCCCGCTGGAATGCAGTGGAGAGCCGGGTCGAGATGCACCTTGTCAGCAGGGTCGCCCAGTCGGTCCGGATCGGCGGAGACCGGGTTGACTTCGCGGCAGACGAGTCGATCCACACCGAAAATTCGTGCAAGTACACCCTGGACGGGTTTGCAGACCTCGCCCGCTCCGCTGGCTATGATCCCATCGCTGCCTGGATGGACCCTGCCGGTCTTTTCAGCATCCACGTTCTCAAGATGCCCGCCTGAGCCGCCAAGCACCGTAGCGGCACAGGCCGTTCAGCGGCGCTGCCGATCTCGGCCTGCGTGCATCGCCTCTGGGCCTGTGCCAGCGGCGGACTGCCGCCAGCAGCCTCTGCCCTCAAGTGCTGGTAACCGCGCTGCTTGCATCCTGGTGAGCCATGGCCACCCAGCAGCGATGCGCCTCTAGCCGGCACCCGGGCCGAGGCGCTCAAGGAACAGGGCAAATGCCTGAAGTGTCGTTTCCGAGGCATGATGCTCCATGCCCTCCGCATCGGCCTCGGCGGACTCGGCCGGGACCCCGACGGCAAGCAGCAGCTCAACCATGAGGCGGTGCCGGGCACGCACCCGTGCGGCCAACTCAAGCCCGGCTTCGGTCAAGAAGATGCCGCGGTAGGGCCGCGCCGTCACCAGCCCCTCCCGCTTCAGCCGGCCGATGCTTTTGACCGCGGTGGGATGGGTCACGCCCAGGCGCTTGGCCACCTCGGTCGCCCGCGCCTCGCCATGGGTCGCCAACAGGTCGGCGATCAGTTCGACATAGTCCTCCAGCAACGTCGTCGCCCGTGCGGTACGCGCCTTGCCGAAGCGGAGAGCCTGGGTCGGCTCCGCCGGCATTTCGGCCGGGTCCTGCGTCATCCCTTCCTCCTCCTTAGACGTGGGGGACACATTAGCACTCACGCCAAGATGACGCACCCCGCCCACGGTCGCGCCGTTGCGACCAAACCACGCCGGTTGACCGAAGTGTAGCTTGTGCTACATGCTCGTGTGATTGCAACCCATCAAAACCTCAATCAACTCGGAGGCGCCGTGAGCCAAGACATGCTGACCCCCGCCGTCCCGGCCGCACCCACTGCCATGCGCGAGGACATCCTGCGCGCGCGCGACCGCCTGCGGGTCCAGCACACCCGTCTCGCCCGGCGCCCGATGCGGCTGCTCTGGCTGCTGGCCGGCCCCGGCGTGCTGGTCATGCTGGGGGAGAACGACGGACCCAGCATGGTATCCTACGCCACCACCGGCGCCACCTACGGCATCGGCTTCTTCGTGCCGTTCATCCTGCTGACCTTCGTCATGGCCTACGTCGTCCAGGAGATGACGGTGCGGCTCGGCGTCGCCACCCACCGCGGCCATGCCGAGCTGATCTTCCAGCGCTTCGGCCCGTTCTGGGGCTACTTCGCAATGGGCGACCTGGTGTTCGGCAACCTGCTGACCCTGGTGACGGAGTTCATCGCCATCCAGGCCGGCGGGTTGTACTTCGGGCTGCCGGCGTGGCTGTCGGTGGCGGCCGGGGCCGGGTTGGTGGTCGCCTCGCTGGCGCTGCGCCGCTATGCGACGTGGGAGCGGGTGCTGATGGCGCTGGCGGTGGGCAACCTGCTGTTCATCCCGGCAGCGCTGTACGCGCACCCCAGCGGCGCTGCGCTGGGCCATGCCGTCGCCACCTGGGGTCCGCTGCCCGGCGGCGTCGGCGTCGGCTTCATCACGCTGCTGCTGGCCGACATCGGCGCGACCGTAACGCCGTGGATGATCTTCTTCCAGCAGAGCGCCGTGGTGGACAAGGGCCTGACCCGGGCCGACCTGCCGCAGGGCCGCATCGACACCGCGATCGGCGCTGTCGTGGCCGCCGTCGCCGCCGTCGCCGCCGTCGCCGCCACCGCGCCGCTGTTCGCCAACCACGTCGATGTCTCCGAGTTCGCCAGCGGGGCCGACTTCGCCACGGCCTTGCAGCCCTACCTCGGCAGCACCGGCGCCACGCTGTTCGCACTGGGCATCATTGAGGCCGGGCTGGTGGCCGCCATGACGATCTCCACCAGCAGCTCGTATGCCCTGGCGGAGACCTTTTCGGCCCGGCACAGCCTTAACCTGAGCCTGCAGGAGGGCTGGCTGTTCTACGGTGCGGCCATTGGATCGACCCTGCTGGCGGCGGCGGTCGTGCTGGCGCCAGGTGCGCCGCTGCTGGCCATAACGCTGATGGTGAACGTGATCGCCACCCTGCTGATGGCGCCGGCGCTGCTGCTGCTGCTGCTGCTGGTCAACGACCGGGAGATCATGGGCAGCCTGGCGAACGGCTGGCGGGCCAACTTGGCCGGCGGCACCATCGCGGTCGGGATCTCGCTGGTCGGGGCGCTGTATGGCGTGATCACCGTGTTCCCGGACTTGCTGGGCCGATGAGGGGACCGGACATGCAGCACGATCCCATTGCCGACCGCGCCCTGGAGCCGGGCCAGCACACCGTGGAGACCATGCAGCCGCTGCCGCGCCGCGTGCTCGGGCGGGGCACGCTGGCCCTGCTGGTCCTGCTGCGGGTCTATGTCGTCATCGCCATCCCGGTCGTCGGCTACGCCTTCGTGCACGCGCTGCTCGCGTCCCACTGACCCGGGTTCAGTCTTCGCACAATCCCAGGAACATCCTGGTCTTCACCGTCCAGTCCGAATCCTCCGCCCGCGCCAGCGCCCGCTGGTGCAGCGCCGCGTAAAGCTCCGGGTCCTCGCGCAGCGACAGCATCGCCTGTGCGATGGCAGGCACCGACCGCCCATCCACGACCAGGCCGTTGACGCCGTCCTGCACCGCCTCCGTGCTGCCGCCGTCGCAGCCGGCGATGGCCGGCAGGCCGCAGGCGTTGGCCTCCAGGAACACCAGCCCGAACCCCTCGGTGTCGCCGTCCGGCATCCGGCGGTTCGGCATCACGAACACGTCGCCGAGCTGGTAGTGCTCGACCAGCTCCTCCTCCATCACGGTGCCGGTGAACACGACCGACCCGGCCACCCCGGCCTCGTGCGCGATGGCCTGCAGCGTCGGCAGGTAGGGGCCGCTGCCGACCACCAGCAGCCGGCTGTCCGGGTGCCGCGCCGCCACCTGGGTGAAGGCGCGGATGGCGTTGTCGGTGCCCTTCTTCTCGACGAGGCGCGACACCGACACGAAGATGAAGCAGCCCTCCAGCCCATACAGCCGCAGCAGCCCCGGCGACTTCGGGCAGGGGCGGAACAGCTTGGTGTCCACGCCGTTCTGGATCAGCGCCACCCGCCCCTCTGCGCCGGGTCCCATCAGCGCCTGCACGGCTTCCAGGGTGAAGGTGCTGACCACCACCACCTTGTCGCTGCTGTCCAGCGCACGCCGGGCGCGGTGGTGCGAACGGTCGTACAGATCATCGGTCGTGATCTCCTCGCCGTGCACATAGGCGATGGTCCGCACCCGCGGCAGCAGCCGCAGCAGGTGCAGCACCCAACTGCTGGCCAGCAATTCCCCGACGCAGACCGTGCGCACGCCGTCGCGCACGATCAGCACCAGCAGCGCCAGCGACAGGCGGAGGCGGATGGTCGCGTCCCAGGCAACCCAGGCCAGCTTGCCGAGCCCGGTACGCGCCGTGCCCTCGACCGTCGTGCGCAGCAGCGGGATGCGCTGGACGCGGTAGGGTGCGCGCCGGTCATGCTCGCGCCAGCCGATCAGCGGCAGGCCGTCGCCGTAGTCGATGCTGGGCGCTAGTACGATCACCCGGCCGCCGGCGCAGCGGGCCAGGTTGGCATACACGGACGCCGACCCGCCCCGCACCGGCGGAAAGTTGTTGGCGACCAGCACGACCTTGGACCCCTGCCCGGCCCGCTGGTCGGAGGGACCGTCCGGCATCAGTCCGGCCCGGCGGGCAAGCCCGGCGCCGTGGGCACATGTGGCGCCGCAGGCATGTCCGACGCCACACGAGCCTCCGACGCCGGAGCAGGGTCTGGCGCCGCGAGCAGGTCCGGCAGGCGCGACAGGCTGGTAAACTGCATCGCAAGCTGGCTGGCCATGAAGTCCAGGATGCCAGAAAGCCGGTCGTAGAAGTAGTGCATCTGCGCCTTGGTCTGCACGTAGGGGTTGCGCCCAACGGCCAGGGACGAGCTGTGAAAGCTCAGCACGAACAGCCGCTGTCCCGCCGCGTGCAGCCGACGCACCAGGCGGACCATCGCGGCCAAGTCGTTGCCCTCCGGCGACAAGGTGATGCGCTCGGCGCAGCGCACCCGCGTCGCGATGGCCGAGGCTCGCAGGCGGTCCAGCAACGGGGCGGACAGCGCCTGCAGGATGCCCGGCGCCCACCGGCCGCCCCAGCCCACCACCTCCCGGCACAGCGGCACCTCCAGCAACCGGGCGCGGCCGCCGAACCAGAACGGGCGGTAGCCGTAGCTGCTGTAATCCGGCCCGCCCTCGAACGCGAAGCTGGTGCGCGGCGCCAGGCTGGTGTCGATCGTGAACCCCAGCTCAGCCAGCAGGTCGGCCGAGTGCTCGCCCAGGCCATACCGCCCGGCGCGGTACATGCGCGGCGCCGTGCCGAAGCACTCCTGGAACTTGCGGGTCAGCTCCATCAGCTTGCGCCGCTCCAGCTCGGGCGCGAGGTTGCCGGCGAACGAGGTCGCCGACGCGCTGCCGTTGTCGAACGGCGGGGTGACCCAGGGGTGGAGCTGCACACCCAGCTCGCACTCCCCGCGATCGACCCGGCGGCGCAGCACCTGCACGACCTCCGGCGCATCCAGGATGGGGTAGGTCAGCAGGTAGGCCGGCGCCAGGCCATAGGCGCCGGCGATCTCCTGCAGAATGCGGGTGCTGTGCATGTTGGTGGTGGTGTGCTGGGTGCCGAAGACCGGGTTGAGCCAGTCGAAGTCCTCCTCGGCGTCAACGACGATGGTGCAGACCGCGGCATCGCCCTTCAGCACGACCGGGCGCATGCCGGGAAACACATGGTCGTCCACCGCCAGGGGCGCGAGGCTGCCCCGGCCCCTATCCCATCCGTCCTGCATGTGTTGCGCCATGGTCACGTCCCAGGGGCCATGCCGCTGCCGTTGGCCTGGCGCCTGGGTAGCAGGTCGAGGCGGCAGCGGCCAGGGAGCGGTTGCCGGGTCAGTCCCGGCCGCCGCGTGCCGCCAGGCGGCTGGCGAGGTCGGCCGCGCGCACCGCGACCGGGCGCGGCAGGCGGCTGATCCACCCCTTCGCGCGACGAGCCGCCGGCAGGTGGCCTGGCGGCAGCATGGCCTGGATGCGGCGCACATCCGCAAAATCCCGCCGGTCGAACGCCAGGTCCGCCGCGGTCGCCCGGCGGTCGGCGATGCTGGCCAGCACCGCCAGCCGCAATGGCGCCAGGGCGGAGCGGGTGGCCAGCAAGTGCTCCAGGATCCGGGCCTCGCCGAGCTTGGTGGCCTGCACGTCGCCGGAGAAGTTGGAGCCGTGCTTGCGGATGCCGACCAGCGCGTCCAGCACGATGCCCAAGGGCTGCTCGGCGACGCGCAACGCGGTGGCGAAGTCGGTGCCGACGATGCGGCTGGCGACCTCGTCCCAGCCGCCCCCGGCGAGGAAGCCGACGCGGTCCACCACCATCGCCGACGGGAAGAACGGCTGGAACCCGAGCAGGCGCCCGACGATCGGCCCGTCGAACTGCGCCGTGCCCGGCCCCGTCGCGCGCAGCCCGTCCCAGAAGCCCGGCGGAGCGTCGTCGAACTTCGTGCGGCCGTCCCACACGCCGTCGCGGACGATCTGAAAGTCACCGTAGGCCGCCACCAAGTCCGGCGTCTGCCGCCACAGGCCGGACATGGCGGTGAGGAAGCCCGGCCGCCACAAATCGTCGCTGTCGCAGAACGCAACCAGCCGGCCCGACGCCGCCCGCAGGCCGGTGTTGCGCGCGGCTAGGTCGCCGCCGTTCGGCACGCGGAGGGTGCGGACGTGGGGGCGGTAGCGGTCCAGCACCGCCGGGGTGGCGTCGGTTGAGCCGTCGTCCACGGCGATGACCTCCAGCGCCGGGGTATCCTGCGCGAGGATGGCGTCCAGGGTTTGGCCGATGAGGTCGGCGCGGTTGTAGGCGGGCACGACGACGGAGATGGTCAGCGCGTCCATGTCTGGCCCTCACGGCTGTATGGAAACGTGCCGGGGAATACCTGCCTCGGGGGAGGACCGGGGTGAGGGGGTCTTGCTTGCCTGCTGCGCCACCAAGAACCACCAGCGCCGCCGAAACTGGGCTGCCAGGGCCGGGGACCGCGCCGCAAGACCCTCTCACCCCAGCCCTCTCCCGAGGAGGAGGGAGCCAGCGCGGTCCCTATGCCATATGCGATCGTTCCCGGGATCGTGCGGTGCATTGGTGCGATGTATCAAATCCTCTGCCCAACCCCTAGCGCGTCCCGCGGACAGGAGGCGATAGGCGCCCGGGCTTGACCGTAGGCGCCGCAGCCGGGCCGCCTGCCCGCGGAGAGGACGGCCAGTGACCGCCCACCTGGAACCGACACGTCCTCCGTGGTAACCTACTTCTGACGCAAGGTGCCGAGGGCCGCCATGATCGATGAACTTTGCACGCGCTGATCATCTCCGCCGGCATACCGCCTGATCCAGCGCTGGGTGATTTCGGAAGCGACCGTCGGATGCGGCTGTTCGTTGACGCAATCAGCCGGGTTTGCAGCCAGATGTCGTTTCTCCATTTCGTGCCGGAGACGTTCATCGCGTCCGGGGAAGCCGACGGCTTCACGGCGCAGACGGTATGGCGGATGCCGGGAACGATGCGCTTCGTCCCCTACGCGCGGCGGCAGGAGACGTTTGCGAGCTACTACCTGAAGGGGATAGTTGCGGCGCGGCACGGCAAGGCGTTCTTCTCGACGACCGGCGCTGCCCAGTTGGACGCGGTGCGGGAGGCTCTGGCGCCGGCGCCGGACCTGGTCTTTGCCTTCCAGCTTCCGGCCATGCTGCCGCTGCTTGCGGTGCGGCCTGCCGCGCCGGTCTTGTTCGACCTGGATGACTTGGTCCACCGGGTCCACCGGCGTGCGGCAACGACGCCGCCATTGCGCCCGGGGAAGGTGGCCCGCCTGCTGCAAGTGCCTGCAATCCTTGCTGCTGAACGCAGCGCGATCCGGCTTGCCGCCCGCACGTCGGTTTGCGCGGACGCGGATGCGCGCTTCCTGGCCCGGCTTGGCGTCGGCAGGCGGGTCGTGGTGGTTCCGAACGCGGTCGGGTGCCCCGTCCAGGCGCCCGCCATCCCTGCCGAGCCGACCTTGCTGTTCCTTGGCAAGTACAATTACGAGCCGAACGTGCTGGCGGCTGAACGGTTGGTCCGCCGCATCTGGCCCATCGTGCGGCGGGCACGCCCGGATGCCCGGCTCCTGCTGGCCGGTGGGGGCATCGAGCGGTTGCCGAGTGCGTCCAAGCCACCTGCCGGGGTGGAGTGCCTTGGGTTCGTCCCCGACCTGGATGCCCTGTATGCCCGGACGCGGGTTGTATGCTGCCCCCTGGATGTCGCTGGCGGGACGCGGCTCAAGTTGATCGAGGCCGCTGCCTATGCGCGCCCGATGGTCTCGACGCGGGTTGGTGCGGAGGGTCTGGCGTTCCGTGAGGGAACGGAGACATTGATCCGGGATGACGACGCTGGTTTTGCGGACGCCTGCATCGAGCTTCTTGGCGATGACGTTCGTTGTGAGCAGCTTGGTGGTGCCGCGCGGAGACGGATGCTCCAATCCTATGAGGCCGGTAATGTGCGTGGTCAAATATCCGCTTTGGTCAGGGAGGTTGTCATAGCATAGATGGCACAAAGCGCTGTAAGATAAAGCGAACGGCTCTTGGGAGTAAGATTGTGTCTTGGTTCAACGTGGACGCAGCATGAGTAGCCAAGACATATCGGACGCAAGCCAGGCCTCAAGCAAGGCACCAGAAGACGATGGCCCTACTGAGATCGAGGCCGTTCATCTGATCACGATTCTATACAAAAGCGAAGTGAGCCTTCCGACATTTCTTGACAGCCTGCAAGCGCAGGATTTGAAGGGCTGGCGGCTGCATGTGATTGACAACGCAAGTCCGGACAACTCGCTTCGGATCGTCAGGGAGCGTGGTGACCCACGTATCACAGTAATCAACAATGAAAAGAACCTAGGATTTGCGAAAGCGGCCAACCAAGGGATGCGTGCTGGCATAGCTGCCGGTGGGGAGTTCCTTGTTCTAATCAACAATGACACCGTATTCAGTCCAGATTTCCTATGGCGCCTTGTCAAGGTGCGCTCGGGGCTGCCGGCTGGCGTGATTGCACCTCGTGTGATGCATCGTGAGCAGCCGGACGAGTCGTGGTATGCAGGCGGCAGCCTGGACAATAGCTGGTTGTTTACGAACGTCCACCACAATTACAACGCGACAAACAGCTCTGCCGCTGTCGAGGTGGACTTTGCTCCTGGATGCTGTTTGGGCATCAGCCAAGAGGTATTGCGTAAGATAGGCCTTCTCGATGAAAGTTTCTTCGTCTACTGGGAAGACACTGATTTCTGCCTCCGGCTGAAAAAGGCCGGCATCAAGATATTCTACGTGCCGGAGCCTTTTCTTCTACATTCCGGAGGAGAGTCGTCCGGCGGCGAGCACAGTCCGGCTTACATGACGCTTTACTACCGGAGCTACATGCAGGTGCTGCGCAAACACTTTGGCTTGCGGCGTGCGATCGGTACGATGGTCCGGCTTCTATTATTGGAGCGTAGCCGCAAGAAGCGCGACCTTCGCGCGATGTCGATTATGGCAAAGGCGATGGTGCTTGGCCTCAGTGCGCCCATGGTGCCGCAGGTTGGTCTCAATGAGAACGGATGACACGCTTGCTGCCGCAGCTATGATCAGCGCCGGCACGACCGGAGCAATCGCCAAGGTTGGCCTGAACGGAAGCATCCGCCCGCGATGGCCACTCGGTCACAGCACAAGGCCTTCAGTGGAACACCCTTCTTGCGACCCTCCAGAAGAGTGGGCGAATATGACCGGAAACTAGGTTGAGCAACTGAGTCTCCGGCCCCGCTGGCCGTCCAGACAACTGCCAGAGACCCGCCATCACAGCGGCATACAAGATGGCCACGACCGCCCCCAGCGCAGCACCATGGAGGAGCGCGTCCAGGCTCGGCATGGATACAGGCTGCCACGCTAGATCCGCTTCGTACAAAAGCAATACCACCGATGAGCCAGCTATCATTGTTCGCATGATGGGTCCGACCATGGATTTGGGCTGAACATCGCCAAGGCCTCTCAACAGCAGGGAGTATGCACAAGACTCTGCCGCTACACATACCGTCATGGCAACTGCAATCAGCTTCAGGTCGTTGGTCAATGCGATGGTGATTAGCATCACTGTCAGCTTTACTGACGACGCTATGACCTTCCCGGCAAAGTTCCGCCGGACAAAACCGTTTGCGACCAGCACCACGCTGGAGACGAAGCTGAATGGCGAAAACAGGCAAAGCCACGCGAGGATCGCCACTAGCACCCTTGCGGAAGCCCACTTGGGTCCAAGCAGCGCCTCGACGACATACCCCGATCCGCATGAGATCGTTATCGTGATCGGCATAAGGAACATCATGAGCGTTGCAGCCACCAATGGCGCATGGTGGATTGAGCTGCCGCCCTTCTTCTGCGCCGAAGCGAATCCGGCGAAGAGTGCGTCTGCCACCGGGGACACGATTTCCGTGACAGGCAATATGGCCAAGTCTGCTGCAATCAGATAAAGACCTAGCTGGGCCGACCCGATCACGGGACCAAGCACGAACGGGTCGGCACGGTCCCAGACAACGCTGGCCGAGGCCGCCGCCCAGGTCCAGAATGAGAAGCCGGCAAGCTCACGCCATCCGCTGATCCGCAAGCGCGGCCGGAACGGGTGAAGCACGTAGCCCATGATGACCCGTGTCACTTGCGATGCGACAATGCCGAACAGAAGCGCCCAGTAGCTCCGCAGCAGCAGCGCAAGCGGAATTGTCGTGGCAATCTGCACCAGGCGGGCCGTGAGCAGCAGCTTAAACTGGACGTCGAACCGCATGGCGCGGCGGAACTCGACCAAACCGATGTTCTCGACCCCTCCCAGCAGCGAGGACCCGGCCAAAACAAACAGGATTGGCGCCAGCCGGGGTTCGCTGAACCACCACACCGCGACCGGGGCCATCCCCGCCACGAACGTGCTTATGACGATGGCCCGGCCGACTTGCAGCGTGAATGCGGTGTTGAACAGCCTCCGGTCGTTGCCGACGTGCCGCACGAGCGCGTCCTGCAACCCAAGCTGGGACAGGGCATCCACCGCTGCGGCGAAGGTGCCGGCCATCGCCAGCACGCCGAAGTCGCCCGGCACGAGAACACGGGCCAGCACCAGGGTGCTGACAAATCCCAGCGAACGCGCCACCATCTTCCACGTCAGCAGCCAAGCCGCGCCGGCCATGGTCTTGGCGACGAGCGCACCGTCCCCGCCAGGCGGGGGCGACCTTTCCTCAAGCTGTTCGCCCATGCTGCCCTTTGTCCGTCATGCCCGTTCCGTGTGCTCCTAAAGCTTGTCAGCCCCGCAGCCAATCCATGCCCGCGCTTCGATTGGGCACGCCCATGACCGAAGATGCTGCCAATGTTATCGCTTGCAGCCAAGCGCGCCCTGCCGCGACTGGCCCGGCGCTGTCATCAGCACCCGGCCCGCTATCAAAAGGTCACGAAACCTACCCAGCCCGCCGCACTCCGCCCATCGCCGCCAGCAGCACCCCAACCGCCACCGCTCCCACCGCCGCATCCTCCAGCACCCCCGGCACCTCCCCCAGCACCGCCATCCCCGCCGCGGTCGCCAGCACCGGCACCAACGCCGTGAACCCCGGCGCCCGCGCGCCCAGCAGCGACACCGCCCGGTTGAACGCCAGCAGCGCCACGGCACTCGCCAGCACCCCCTGGTAAACCGCCTGCACCGCCAGCTCCCCCACCGGCGCCGCGGCAATCCTGGACACGTCCGCCGCCAGGTAGAACGGCACATACGCCAGCGAGCAAACGCAGGTCAGCGCCGTCGCATCCAGCGCCGCCAGCCCGGCCCGCCGCATCCGCACCGTCGCCAGCCCCCACGCCGCCGCGCAGGCCAGGAACACCAGGTGTCCCACCAGCGCCGTCCCGCCTCCCTGCACCCCGACGATGGCCGCCGCCCCGACCGCAATCAGCCCCAGCCCCAGCAGCCGCACCCGCCCCGGCCGCTCTCCCAGCAGCCAAGCCCCGAACCCCGCGGCAAACAGCGGCATCGTCCCCGGCGTCAGCGCGGCCGCATGCCCCGCCGGCGCGAACCGCAGCCCAATCGACAGCGCCAGCGCAAACGGCGCCCCGGACCCCAGCACTAGCCACAGCGCCTCCGTCCAAGCCCGCCGCGGCAGCGCCCGCCGCCGCATCAGCAGCACCGGCGCCAGAAAAAGCCCGCTGACGCCGAACCGCAGCGCCACCAGGTCCGCCGGGCCGAGCACGCCATGCCCGCCCACGGCATACCGCGTGACGACGAACCAGCCGGACCAGATGCCCACGGCCAGCAGCGCCCAGCCCACTCCCTCCAGCGTCCGCCGCCCGCCCGCGTCCGCCGCAGCCGGGGAGCGGGCCGGGCGCAGGCTGTTCAAGGTGGCCCGGTTTGAAGTCGCCATGGCCTGCCCTACACCACGGCCCCGCCTCGCGCCACGCCGGCCCGGCTGCAAGGCGCCTCTCCTGCCGACGCCCCTCTTGTTGACGCGTCCGGCCAAATCCCATCCACTGCGCCTCAGCAACCCCCATGGAACTCTCATGTCCCTGACCGTCAACGGCCGCACCGCCGAACATCCCATCGACCCGGCCTTCCTGGAACGCTGGTCCCCCCGCGCCTATGACGGCCACCCCGTCCCGCGTGAGGACCTGATGACCATGCTGGAGGCCGCCCGCTGGGCGCCGTCGTCGTACAACTCGCAGCCCTGGCGCTTCCTGTATGCCTTGAAGGACGGCCCGCACTGGGAGCACTTCCTGGGCCTGCTGGCCGAGGGCAACCGTGGCTGGTGCAAGGACGCCGGGGCACTGCTGGTGCTGCTGTCCAAATCGACCATGGCCGTGCCGGGCAAGGAGGGCGAGGTGCCGTCGCACAGCCACAGCCACGACGCCGGCGCCGGCTGGGCGTACTTCGCGTTGCAGGCGACGCGCATGGGCTACCAGGCGCATGGCATGGTGGGCTTCGACATGGCCCGGGCCTTCGCCGAGCTGAAGGTGCCGCTGGGCTACCGGGTGGAGCAGATGATAGCCGTCGGCCACCGCGGCGACCCGGCGATCCTGCCCGACGGCCTGCGCGCCCGCGAGGCGCCGAACGCCCGCCGCCCCTTGGCCGAAAGCGCGTTCGAGGGCGTGTTCCCCAGCAGCTAGGCCCCAGCACTTAGGCTCCAGCAGCTAGGCCACGGCAACCAGGGAGGCCCGCCCTGCCCGCTCTTGCCCCGCCCGCCCTCACCCTGCACGGCGCCAAGCTGTCCGGGCACGCCCACCGGGTGGAGCTGCTGCTGCGGATGCTCGGCCTGCCGTTCGCCTACCGCGAGACGCCGCCGGTCCTGCGGACCACGCCGGCCTTCCTGGCGATGAACCCGCTCGGTCAGGTGCCGGTGCTGCAGGACGGCGACGCGGTGATCCCGGACAGCGCCGCCATCCTGGTCTATCTCGCCAAACGCTACGACGCCGGCGGCCCCTGGCTGCCCAACGCCGCAGAGCCGGCCGCCGCCGTGCAGCGCTGGCTGTCCATCGCCGCCGGGGACCTGTTCCACGGCCCCGGCACGGCGCGAGCCCTGGCGATCTGGGGTTGGCCGCCCGGCGCCGACCCGGTGCGGGCCAGGGCCATCTCCGGCCGGCTGCTGAGGTTCATGGACGGCGATCTCGGCGCCCTGCCGTTCCTGGCAGCCGGGCGTCCGACCATCGCCGACCTCGCTTGCTACGCCTACGTGGCCCATGCGCCAGAGGGGGGCGTGGCGCTGGACCCCTACCCCGCCGTGCGCGCCTGGCTGGCCCGGGTGGAGGCGTTGCCAGGGTTCGTGCCGATGGCGCGGTCCCCTACGCCGGCGGTGGCGTAGGATGGACGTGTTCCACCCCGGCGAGCGGGCGGCGCAGGCACGGGCCGGCGTCGTGCTGCCCACCGCCCCGATCCGGCCGTCGATGCCCGATCAGCACCGGCTGTTCTTCGCCCAGCTTCCGCTGCTGTTCATCGCAGTGGCGGACCGCGACGGCTGGCCAGTGGCGACGGCGGTCGCTGGTGCGCCGGGCTTCCTGTCCAGCCCCGACCCCGGCACGCTGCGGGTGGCTGGCGCGGTGGACCCGGCCGACCCCGCCGCTGCCGGGCTGCACGACGGCGGCGCGGCCGGCCTGCTGGGCATCGACCTGGCGACCCGGCGGCGCAACCGCGGGAATGGCGTGCTGCACGATGTCGGACCTGCCGGCTTCAGCGTCGCCGTGCGCCAGAGCTTCGGCAACTGCCCGAAGTATATCCAGCGGTGGCACGTCGCGCCTGCCGCGGCCACGGCGCCCGGGTCCGTACGGCTGCTGACCGGGCTGGATGCCGCGGCGCAGGCCCTGATCGCGGCGTCGGACACCTTCTTCATCGCATCGGGCAGCGGTCCCGGCGGCGGCGAGGCCGGCGGCCTGGACATCTCGCACCGTGGCGGCCCGCCCGGCTTCGTCCAGGTGGACGGCGACGTGCTGCTAGTGCCGGACTACCGCGGCAACCGCTACTTCAACACTCTCGGCAACCTGCTGCTCGACTCCCGAGCCGCCCTGCTGTTTCCGGATTTCGAAACCGGCGGGCTGCTGCAATTACAGGGGCGTGCTGCGATCGAGTGGGAGCCCGGCGCGCTGCCCAGTGCGGAACGGCAGTGGCGCCTGACCGTCACCGCGGGCTGGCACCGTCCCGGGGCGCTGCCGCTGCGCTGGACGCCGATGGACGACCCCCGCGCTGCATGATGCGGTCAGGCCGGCAGGGTGTAGCGGCGCTCGATGGCATCCCGGATGCCCTGGCGGGCCACGTCGGGCGCCAAGTCGCTCTCCTCCAACGTTTGCAGCTCTGCCGCCAGGTCGTTGTCCTTGATGCAGGTCCGGACCCAAGCTGAGAAGTCGCCGCGCTCGCGGTGCCACCCCCAGGTCGCATCGTCCACGCCGTCCGCCATCTCCAGGAACATGATCAGGTTGGTGGCGCGCAGGCGCAGCTTGCCCTCGGCGCCGCGGAAGAAGAACGCCTTGTCGTCGCCCAGCTTGCCCTCGGCATACTTGCGGGCGTGCCGGCGGCATTCGGTCACGCCGGGGATGACCTTGAAGCGGCGCGGCGCCGGGTCGGACACCGAAAGGGTCAGGACCTCGCCGCGCTCCACGCCATCCGCGCCCTGCGGCTCCGGCAGGCCGTGGGCGCGGGCGAACACGGCCAGCGCCGCACGGGCGTCGGGGCCGACCGCCATCGCCCGGTCCACGCAGTCCAGCGTGCGCGGCGACAGCGCCTCCGGATGCACGGTGATGAACGTGAAGCCGCGCAGGCCGCTCGGTAGCGCCGTCGCGCCGGGGTCCCAGGAGGCGGGCAGCATGTGGTGCGCCTCGTCCACGACGACGAAGTGCGGGCGCCCGGTGCGCTCCCGCAGGGCCAACAACTCCGGCAGCAGGCCCGCGAGGTAACCGGGCCGGTCCTCCAGCTTCACGCCCAGCAGGTTCACCGCGACGGAGGTGGCGGTCTTGCGCAGCACCTCCAGCACCTCCTCCGGCCGCGGCGCCGCGTGCTGGCTGCCGATGGCCACGGCGTCGCCCAGGCCCTCGTAGTCGCCCTCCGGGTCCATCACCACGAACTGGAAATCGTGCTCGGCCAGGCGTTCCAGCAGGCCCGTCGTCAGGGTGCTCTTGCTGCCGCCAGAGCCGCCCGTCAGCAACAGGCTCTGCCGTACCGGCACCAGCGCCAGCCCCTCCGCCTCGTCCGGAGCGGCGTCCAGCGCGGCGGCCAGCGGGAGTTGCTGCCGCGGGTTGGTGGCGTCCACGTCGGCCAGGTCGTTGCCGAGCCAGCGGTCCACCAGCTCCGCCACCCCTGCCCCGCGCTCGCCCTGCGTCACCAGGGCGGCGGCCTCCTTGAGCCGCGGCAGCGCGTTCGCCACCGCGACGGGCATCCCGCACAGGCCCAGGAAGGCGAAGTCGTTCTCCGCATCGCCCACCGCGACCACGTTGCGGGGGGAGATCTCCAGCGCCTCCAACGCCGCCCGCAGCCCGCTTTCCTTGTTGATCCCCGCGGGCAGCACCATCACGGCGCCCTTGTTGAAGATGATCTGCAGCTCCAGCCCCATCTCACGGATGGTCGAGAGCACCGTGCCCTCGTTCGGCTCCCAGCTTGCGACGATCACCCGGCCCACCGACAGCGGCGCCACCCCGGCCTCCCGCAGCCGCTGCGCGAACTCCGGCGGCGGCGGGTCGGCCAGGGTGCGTTCCTGCTTGGTGGCGGGCCAGTACAGCACGGCGCCGTTCTCGGCCACGACGATGTCGAACAGGTCCAGCCGGGGCATGGCGCGGATCAGGTCGTCCAGCTCGCGCCCGGTCACCAGCACCAGCCGCCGGCTGGCGCCGCGCAGGCGGGTCAGGGCGGCCAGGGTGGGTTCATCCACCCCTCCGTCATGCGCGATGGTGCCGTCGTAGTCGGTGGCGAGCGCAACGTAATGCATAAGGCCAGTTAACAGGGCCACCTGCCAGGCGCCCGCGACAGTTCTGTGTCGTTTGCGGCCGGCTAGATCACCCTGTCATGCCGCAGCTCCGCGATCTCCGCCGGCCCAAGTCCCAGCTCGGCCAGCACCTCGTCCGTATGCGCCCCGACCGGCGGCCCGGGCCAGCGGATCGCGCCGGGGCTTTCCGGGATGTGCGGCACGACGCCGGGGTGCAGCAGCGGGCCGGTCAGCGGGTCCTCGACCGCCTGCACCATGCCGCGGTGGCGGAACTGCGGGTCGGCGGCGACTTCGGCGGCGGTATAGACCAGGGTGCAGGGGATGTCGGCCCCGGTCAGGCGCGCGTCCACGTCGGCAGCATCGAACCCGCAGGTCCACACCTCGATGATCCCGTCCAGCTCCTCCACGTTGCGGACGCGCGCCGGGTTGCCGGCGAAGCGCGGGTCCGCAGCCAGGCCGGGCTGCCCGATCAGCGCCGCCAGGCGGGCGAACAGCGGGTCCGAGTTGGCAGCGATCAGCACCCACTTGCCGTCCCGGGTGCGATAGGCGCTGGTGGGCGCGGCAGTGGCGATACGGGACCCCGTGGGCTGGCGCACCGACCCGCTAACGCCATACTCCGGCAGCAGCCCCTCCATCAGGCTCAGCACGGACTCCGTCAGCGCCACGTCCAGGGTGCGTCCACGGCCGTCCCCGGCCTTGCGGTCCCGCTGCCACAGCGCCGCCATGACGCCGAACGCGGCATACAGCCCGGCCAGCGAGTCGCCGATGCTGACCCCACCCGCACCGGCGGCAGGTCGGACCCGCCCGGCGGATGGTTGGTCAGATAGCGTAAGCCCCCCATCGCCTCTCCGATCACCCCGAACGCCGCACGGTCGCGATAGGGTCCGTCCTGGCCAAATCCGGAGATGTGCGCCACCACCAGGTCCGGCCGCGCCGCACGCAGCGCCTCCGCTCCCAGCCCCATCTTCGCCAGCCCGCCGGGCCGGAAATTCTCCACCAGCGCATCGCACCCGGCAGCCAGCCGCAGCACCAGGCCCGCCGCCTTCGGGTGCTTCAGGTTGAGCGTGACCGACCGCTTGTTGCGCCCGTGCAGCGACCACCAGGGCGAGTGGCCGTCCACCTGCATCCCCCACTGCCGCACCGGGTCGCCGCTGCCCGGCGGCTCGATCTTGATGACATCCGCGCCCAGGTCCGCCAGCAGCCGCGTGCAGAAGGGCGCTGCGACGAAGTGGCCCAGCTCCAACACCCGCAGGCCCGACAACAGGCCGGTGCTTGCGGCCGCGTTCCCCGTGCTTGCGCTCATGGTGCTGTCCTCGCTGTGGCCGGCCAGATTGGCAACCGGCTTGCCGCTTGCCAATGGCGTTGCACGGCTTGAACCGGCGGCGGTTCTCCGACACCTTGGACCCCGGGACAGACCGGCGGCACGGCCGGCAAGCGCGCGGGGAACGCATGAGCGAGATCACCACGAGCCAGGCGGCCCTGCTCCGCCAGCCTTGGTATGCCGGCCTGCAGCCGATGCACTGGCGCATCCTGGCGGCCAGCTTCATGGGCTGGATCTTCGACGGGTTCGAGTCCTTCGCGCTGTTCCTGGTGCTGCCCGTGATGCTGCGGTCGCTGCTGGCGCCGGACCAGGTGGCGGCAACGCCGTTCTGGGCCGGGATCGCCATCGGCGGCACGCTTCTAGGTTGGGGCCTGGGCGGGCTGGTCGGCGGCGTCATGGCGGACTACGTCGGGCGCAAGCGGATGATGCTGTGGTCGGTGTTCCTGTATGCCGTGTTCACCGGCTTCACGGCGCTGGCAACCGGGTTCTGGATGATGCTCGGGCTGCGTTTCCTGACCGGCATCGCCATGGGCAGCGAATGGAGTACCGGCATCGCCCTGCTGGCCGAGACCTGGCCGGAGCGGGCGCGGCCGGTCGGCTGCCGCCTGCCGCAATCCGGGTTTGGCTGGGGCACCTTCCTGGCCGCCGCGGTCTGGCTGGTGCTGAGCGCCTGGAGCCCGCTGGGCGGCGAGACCTGGCGGCTGATGTTCGTCGTCGGCGCGCTGCCGGCGGTGTTCGTGCTGTATATCCGCCGCAACGTGGGCGAGAGCGAGAAGTGGCTGACCGCCATCCGCGAGCAGCGCTGGAACGCAACCGAGGGCGTCTCGGCGCACGATGTGGCGGCAAGGGGCGGCAAGCGGCCGTTCACGCTGACCGAAATCTTCCGCGAGCCGGAGAGCCGCCGCCGGGTGCTGCTGATGTTCCTGATGTCGCTGGCGACCACCGTCGGCTGGTGGGCGGTGGCGAACCTGCTGGACCGCTACACCACGGGGATGGCGCGGGCGCAGGGCTATGCGTCACCGGAGGCTTGGGGCAACTGGGCGTCGCTGATCTACACGACCGGGGCGGTGGTGGCCTACCTGCTGTCCGGGTTCCTGATGCAGTCGTGGGGGCGGCGGGCCTACCTGCTGTTCGCCTATGCCGGGTCGCTGGTGATGGTGCCCGTCACCTACTTGTGGATGCACACGCCGGAGGCGCTGCTGGCGTCCGCCTTCGTCAACGGGTTCTTCACCCTGGGCTGCGCGTATTCCTGGATGGCGATCTATCCGTCGGAGCTGTTCACCTCCAGCGTGCGCTCGACGGCGGCGAGCTTCATCTTCAACGCGACGCGGCTGATCGCCTGCCTGTTCCCGGTGCTGGCCGGGGTGATGATCCCGTTCTTCGGCGGCATCCCGCGCATGGCGGTCATCCTGGGGTCGATCTACGTGTTGGGCCTGGTCGTGCCGTGGTTCCTGCCGGAGACGAAGGGCAGGCCGCTGCCGGAGTAGCAGCCTGCTTACCGGCCGGTTCAGGCCGCCTGGCTGCGGGCTGCGCCGGGACCATACCGGCCGGACAGCAGGGTGCCCGCATTCGGCGCAATGGCCTTGATGTCCAGCCGCTCCATCATCTGGAATGCCGTGCACACCGACGCCGACACCACCGGCAGCCCGGTGCGCCGCTCCGCCTCGGCGATCGCCCCCAGCGACGGCATCTGCACGCAGGCCGACAGCACCAGCGCGTCCACGCCCTGGTACTTCAGGTTCGGCAGGCTATCGAGCACCAGCATCGGGTCCCGCGCGCCGACCTCCAGGTTGTCCTCGATCTCCAAGGCGACGCGGTCGTGCACCTCGACGCCCTCGGCCTCGATGTAGTCGCACACGAGCTGGGTCAGCGGCTTCATGTAGGGCGCGATCACCGCGATGCGCTTGGCGCCGATGGTCCGCAGGCCGTGGATCAACGCCCCGGCGCTGGTCACCACGGGCGCCGGGCCGCCATTCTCGACGGTGCGGCCGTGCAGCCGGGCCTCGCTCTCGCGGTGGTAGCCCTTGCCCATGCTCATAATGGCGACCAGGCAGGCATAGCCCAGCACGTCCACCCGCGCATCCGACAGCTCCAGCGCGCAGCGGTCGGAGTCGCGGTCCATCGCCTCCAGCTCCGCCTTCGTCACCTTCTTCATCCGCATCCGGCTGGAGTGGAAGGTGAAGCGCTCCGGCGCGATGGTCTCCCGGGCGCGGAACAGGGCGGGAATCTCCGTCTCCATGGTGGTGTTGGAACTGGGGACGATCTGGCCGATGCGGATGTAGGGCTTGCCGGGCATAATTAACCTCCGGGATGCAGGCAGGACGTGGACAACGCGCGCCGACATCCCTTCGTTGCCAATCAGGCTGTTCTAAGCACGCCCCAACTCAACAGTGATGCTGGTGGCGAGTTCAGCAGGAGATCAGGCTGCCGCCTGAACGGCGTTGATACGGCGTGCAACGATATCCGCCTTGTTGCAATCCCATCATACGCTGCTGCCTTGAAGGAAGTCGATCAGGGCACGCAGGGCAGTCGGCATCTGGCGGCGCCCGGGATAGTAGAGGAAGAAGCCTGGGAAGGGCGGACACCATTCATCCAGCACGCGCACGAGTTGTCCGGCCGCAAGGTGGCCGGCAACCCGGCGCTCCAGCAGATAGCCCAGGCCAACCCCGTCCAACACCGCTGCAAGGATCAGGTCCGTGTCATTCAGCGTCAGCGGCCCCTCGACCGCGATGTCGAGCGCCTCGTCCTCCCGTTCGAACTCCCAGCGGTAGAGCGCCCCACTCCCGGTCCAGCGATAGTTAATACAGGCGTGGTGCCGAAGGTCGCGTGGCGTATGCGGCGGCCCCCGGGATGCGAAGTAGCCAGGCGAGCCGATGACGGCGACGCGAAGGTCGGGGGTGACGCGCACGGCCACCATATCCTTCTGCACCCGCTCGCCCAGGCGGATGCCGGCGTCGAAGCCGCCTGCCACGATGTCCGTCAGGCTGTCGTCCACCGTCAGCTCAAGGCGCACATCCGGGTAGGCGCGCGTGAAGTCGCCGAATGCCGGCGCGAGCAGCATGACCGCCGCCAAGCGGGGCAGGTTAAGCCGCACGATGCCAGATGGCCGGTCCCGGAAGGCGCTGAGCGCCTCCACTGCGCCCGCGATGTCGGAGAAGGCGGGCGCCAGCCGGTTGAACAGGCTGAGCCCGGCGTCAGTTGGCGCAACGCTGCGGGTGGTGCGGTTGAGCAGCTTGGCCCCGAGCCGTTCCTCCAACTCGCGGATGGCATGGCTCAGCGCCGACGGGGACAGGCCCAGGCGGGTGGCGGCGCGCCGAAAGCTGCGCTCCTGCGCAACCGCCACGAAGGCGGCCAATTCGGCATACTCCGCACCGCGCACGACTGTTGCCTTCTGCTCACTAAGCCATGCCGATCATAGCGTATTATGGAGCACAATGTTTGGGTCCATTCTCCTGTTAGACAACGGACGGAGGCCATCATGGATATGCATCAGCCAGCAGTTCAGCAGGGAAGCCAGGGACGGCTGATGGGCAAGGTTGCCCTGGTCACCGGGGCCGGTACCGGCATCGGCCGCGCGGCGGCGCTGGCCTTTGCGCGGGAGGGAGCAGCCGTGGTCCTGGCCGGGCGGCGCGAAGCCGAACTAGAAGCGGTGACGGCCGAGATCACCGCAGCGAACGGTCGAGCCGCCGCAATCCCAACCGACGTAACCGACGAGGCGGCAGTCTCGGCCCTGGTGCGCGCCGCCGTTGACCGCTTCGGGCGGCTCGATGCCGCATTCAACAATGCAGGCATGATGGGCGCCTTCGGGCCGATCACGCAGGTCACGGCAGCCGACTTCGATGCCGTGATATCCGTCAACCTGCGGGGTGTCTGGCTCATGTTGAAGTATGAGGTGGAGGCGATGCTGGCCCTCGGCCATGGCGGCGCAATCGTCAATACCTCGTCCATCGCGGCAACTGGGGGCGTGTCCGGCGTATCCGTCTATGGGGCCAGCAAGGGGGGGCTTGACTCGATGGTCCGGCACTTGGCGCTGGAGCTTGGATCGCAAGGCATCCGGGTCAACAACGTCAGCCCTGGCGTGATCAAGACGCCGATGTCTATGGCCTATGGCGAGGACTATCTTGCGCCATTCGGGCAACATGCTGCCCTCAAGCGTCTGGGCGAGCCGGGGGATGTCGGGGACGTGGCGGTCTGGTTGTGCACGGATGAGGCCCGGTTCATCACCGGCCAGAGCATCCTTGTTGACGGCGGGTTCAACATCGCGGGGCCTCGATAGTCGCTTATAGGTCAGGCTTGAGCCACATGCGGTCAAGCTGCTCCGCTTCCACCGCGCCATACTCTACGGGGCGGCTGGACGGAGTAGCCGCCCCGGGTTGGAAGCGTTCCATCTCTTCAAACAGACGGACACTGGCGGCAAATCCCGAGTTGTTCGTTTGTTCGCGGGAGTCGAAGGCTGGCGGGCTTGCTTTCGCGACCGTTCTTGGCCCTTTGCCGGCCGTCTGGATGACTGGTGGCGGCAGAGCCGTGAATTCGCCACCAGCATCGGTATTGAGTCGAGCCAAGCAGGCTTGCGCGGCCTGTTGCACAGATGACCTGCGACCGCGCCAGGCCGCGCAAGCTTGCTTAGCTCTCATCCCTGCGCGAACCTTCAGAGGTTTGCTGAGGCTTCCAGGTCCGCCCGCCGGCCCGGCAGCATCCGCCCCAGCACGCCGTCATGCTTCACCAGGGCGTGATACAGCGCCCCTGCAATGTGCAGCGCGATGACCGCAAGCAGCGTGATGGCGATGGCGGGATGAACGGTCTGCATCGCCTTGCCGAACGGGTCGTCCTTGGGAACCAGTAGCGGCAGCGGGATCAGCCCGGCAAGCTTCACACGGGCGGCGTCCGCGGACGCCGCCGCCCAACCGAGGAACGGCAGCACGATGAACACGCCGTAGAACACCCAGTGCGTCGCGCGCGACAGCAGCCGCAGGCTGCCCGGCAGGTCCCGCGGCGCCGGCGGCGGCGGGTGCGTCAGCCGCCAGGCCAGCCGCAGCACCATGACCACGGCGATGCTGGAGCCGAGCGAGAAGTGCCAGGCAACCAGGTCGCCCTCGGCAGACTTCGGCAGCACATAGGACAGCCATAGCGCGACCGAGTACTGCCCCGCCAGCATGGCGACCACCAGCCAGTGGAACGCCTGGGCGACGCTGCCATAGCGCCCGCCGCCTGCCGCCCGCGTCCCGTTCATCGTAGTGGCTGACATTACCGCATCCTCGACCCGTGCCAGCGTGATCCCATGCCGCATGCGTTGCAGGCAAGGATGAACAGCCTGTCCGAGCAGGATGCAGGCCGCGAACGGGACGTTCGACGGCAAATGCATGGCGGGGTTCGGCACCTTTGGCCGGGCCGCTGCGTTGAGGAGCTTGCCGGCAGGCGATGCAGAACGGCGTTTGCCCATAGCTCTCCGCCAAGCCGGTGCGCCCGGCACGGCGCGGGGACCCCGTTAACCAGGAGACCAACATGACCTCATCCAAGCACCCGAAGCATCCGCCGACCGGTCCCGACGACCTCGGCGCCGACGTACCGCCGTTGCAGAGCGACCTCGAGCGCAACCCGGGGATCGGCGCGTCGAAGGGCGCCTTCGCCCGCACCGGCGTGGACCCGGAGGACATCGAAGCCGACAACACCGTCGAGGGCGATGTCGTGAGCGACGGCGCCAGGGGCGGCGGCGTGAACCCCGGCAAGCTGGGCCGGACGAACAAGTAGCCGAGCGGGCTACCGGCCGGCCTCGGGGGCACTCGTTCTCATGAGGCCGGCTGCGAGGCCGGCGGCATCCCGGTCAGGCCAGCAGCGCACCGCCCGCGATGCGGCCCACCCCACCCCGGCCCATCGCCTGCCAGGCCTGGCCGAGCGACCCGCCGGTGTCGATGCCGCGGCAGGCATCCTCGACGACCCAAGCCTCGAACCCGGCGGACACGGCGTCCATGGCGCTCCAGGCCACGCAGAAATCGGTGGCAAGCCCGGCGAGGAACAGCCGGCGCAGGCCACGTTCCCGAAGGTAGCCGGCCAGGCCCGTCGGGGTGTGCCGGTCCGCCTCGGTAAAGGCGGAGTAGCTGTCCACCCCGGTGCGAAACCCCTTGCGGATGATCAATTCCGCCCGCGGCAGGTCCAGGCCGGAGGCCAGCGCGGCGCCGGGGGTGCCTTGGACGCAGTGGGTGGGCCACAGCACCTGCCGGCCGTAATGCAGTTCGACCGTATCGAACGGCGCCAGGCCGGGATGGCTGGCGGCAAACGAGACGTGCCCGGCCGGGTGCCAATCCTGGGTCAGCAGGACATGGCCGAACCGGGCGCCCAGGCGGTTGACCGGCCCGATCACGGCGTCGCCGTCCGGAACAGCTAGAGTACCGCCGGGCAGGAAGTCGCCCTGCACGTCAACAACCAGCAGCGCGTCGTCAGGGAGCAATCGCATCGGCACGCCTCCTCACAGGGCCGCTGACCGGCCATCTTCAGCCTGCAAATCCCATCCTACGCCAGCACCCCGCCGCACCTGCAACCCGGCGTCGCGGCCAGCGTTCGGCGACCAACACGTTTGGCGAGCAACACGGGGGTAATTTGCCATGAAATTGTCCGGTTTGGCCATTGTAGCGTTCCTAGCAACCGGCGCAGCAGCCGCGCAAACCTCGGGGTCCCCGCATCCCGGCACCTACTACATCGCACCCGGCAGCCCGGCGACCATCGGACGGGACGGGTCGGTGACCGGCGTTGTGCCGGGCCAGGCCGTCCCGGCCCCGCACGGCTCCATGGCCACGTTCGGCGGCCTACTCGGCACCGGGGCACCGCGTAGCGATGCCAACACAAGCACGCCCGCGGCCCCGGCCGTCACCACCTCCAACGCGAACCTGAAGACCTCGGCCGCCCCGGTGGCAGGCGCCAACAGCTTCACCCAGGGCGAGGCCCGGCGCCGTATCACCGCCGGCGGCTTCACGGCAGTCACGGGACTGCAGAAGGACCGCGACGGCGTCTGGCGCGGCAAGGCGATGCGTGACGGCGCCCCGGTCCGGGTGTTCTGCGACTACCAGGGCAACGTCGGCGCGTCATAGGCAAACCTCCAGAGGTTTGCGCACGGATGAAGAGCTAAGCAGGCCTGCGCGGCCCAGCGCAGCCGCTGGCTATTCAGGCGCCAGGCCGCGCAGGCCTGCCTGGCCGTCCCGCAGAGGGTCCTGGACCCAGCGCCGATCCTCCCCATGTCGGTGGCATGGATGGAATGCGCGCCCTGGCCACGATGCCCACCCCGCCCCGCCCGCCGGTGACCAGCCGGCAGCGGACCCAGTTCGAGGCGTTCCTCGTCCTGCGCCGCAACGTGCTGGAGCTATGGGGCGAGGCTGCCTACGAGAAGCTCGTCTTGCCCGGCAGCTTCTTGGGCCGTCAGCAGGTGATGGTGAACGACCCCGAGGCGATCCGCCACGTCCTGGTGGAAAACCACGAGAACTACGGTCGCAACGTCGGCGCCCGCCGCGTGCTGCAGCCCGTGCTCGGCGAGGGCCTGTTCCTGGCCGAGGGTAAGGCATGGCGGCACCAGCGCCGGGCCATTGCTCCGTCCATGGCGCCGCGGGTGATGCCGCTGCTGGCCCGCCACGTTGTCCGCGCCTCGGAGGCAGAGGAGGCCAATCTCGCCCAGGGCGCCGGCCGCCCGGTGGAGCTGCTGCACCGCTTGCAGCACCTGGCGCTGAGCATTGCCGGCCAGTCGATGTTCTCCCTTGAGATGGCGAGCTTCGGGACCGAGATGCGGGCGTTGCTGCTGAGCTATGCCGTGCAGTTCGCGCGGCCGGGCTTCCTGGACCTGCTACTGCCCGGCACCATGCAGTCCCCGCTGGACCGTGGCCGTGCGCGGTTCAGGCAGGAGTGGCTGCGTTTCATGGACCGCCTGATCGACGCGCGCGAGGCGCAGACCCGGGCGGAGGAGGAGCCGCGCGACCTGTTCGACCTGCTTGCCGCCGCCCGCGACCCCGAGACCGGCGAGGGCTTCGACCGTGCGCAGTTGCGGGACGAGGTCGCGACCATGATCCTGGCCGGGCACGAGACGACCGCCGTCACGCTGTTCTGGGCCTGCTACCTGGCCGCGCTGATGCCGGTCCATGCCGAGCGCATGGCGGAGGAGGCTGCCCTGGCCGACCTGTCCCCGGAGGGTGCGGCGGCGGCGGTGCGGTCCCTGCCCTACACCCGCGCCTTCATCGACGAGACGTTGCGGCTGTATCCCCCGGCGTTCCTGATCGTGCGTGAGGCGTTGGGAGCCGATGTGGTCGCCGGCCGGCCGATCGCCGCGGGCACGGTGGTCAGCATGTCTCCTTGGGTGCTGGGGCGGCACCGCGGCATGTGGGAGGACCCGGACAGCTTCGACCCCGGCCGCTTCCTGCCGGGAGCGCCGTCGCCGCCGCGCTATGCCTACATGCCGTTCGGCGCCGGCCCGCGCATCTGCGTCGGCGCGCAGTTTGCCCTGACCGAGGCCGTCATCGTGCTGGCCCGGCTGATGCGGTCGTTCCGGCTGGAGTTCTTCGGACGTGGGACGGTGCTGCCGCGGGGGTTCGTCACCACCCAGCCGGACCGGCCGGTGCGGTTCATCCTGCGGCGGCGATAGCGTCCCTTCCGGCATCCCGCAGCACGACCGGTGCCCTCGCTACTCAGCGATACCTGGCCCTTGGCGCCTGATAACGGCTCGCTGAACTATTGACTCGGATGTGATTAGGCGCGGCCTGGGGCGTTCCGGTTCCGTCATGGTCTGACCTGGTTGTGGTGGACGGCAAGCGGCTGGCGATGCGTGACGACCTATCTGCGGCGGAGCTTCGCCGGTTGGCCCGGCGGGAGCCGGACCGTGCGAAGGCGGCCCGCCGGCCTACAGGACCGCCCGCGGTCAGGCAGGCCGCCACGGCTGGACGAGGGGCACCGGGCGGCGTTGCGCAAGCTTGTGCTGGACGGGCCAGGCGTGGAAGCGATGGGCCTGTCGGCGTGGGGCCTGGCGCTGACCAATGCCGGTCAAGCAACTGCGGCGTGGCTACTACACATCTCCTCATGATCCCCGCTATGACCGCGGGTTCAGCTTCCGGCGCAAAGGGCATCTCGGTGCCTGGGGGCGGCGCGCCGAACTCAACTCGGCTTGTTGCCTATCTGAATGCTGGCGTGGCAGGCTGTGGCGTGAACCGGAATAACCGGTCAGGGAAGCGCCATGAACCCCGCCATTGATCGCCGTCTTCTATTGCAAGCTGTAGCCTTGTCGCCGGGTTTGGTAATCGCTGCGACCTCTTGCGCCAGCGCCGCCGATGCCCCGGGCACGTTCGTCGTCATCGCCGAACTCGTCTCCAAGCCGGATCGCGCCGACGCGCTACGTGACGTCCTGGTGCCGTTCGTTGAAGGCGCGCGCAAGGAACCGGGCTGCCAGCATTACACGCTGCTGGAGGACCGGCAGACACCCGGGCGTTTCCTAACTTACGAGATTTGGACCAACGAAGCCGCACTAGCGGCTCACAATCAGACGCCCGAGATCAAGGCGGCAGGAGCCCAGTTGGCCGACATCTTAGCCAAGCCGTTCACGCAAGCCATGCTGAGCATGATCAGCACGTCATAAACCGATTTATACCGGCCCGCTTACTTCACCAGCGGGCAGCCGCCCTCTGCCATCGGCCGGAATGCATGGTCGGCGTCGATGGTCGCCAGGTGCTTGTAGTAGTCCCACCGTCCCCGGCTCTCCTCCGGCGTCTTCACCTGGAACAGGTGCATGGCATGGACCGCGCGGCCGTCCCTGCGGATGATCGTCGGGCCGAACAGCGCATCGTCGATCGGCGCCGACGCCATGCGCGCCACGACGGCCGTGCCGGATGGGGCGCCCTCGGCTGGCACGCCCACCGCCTGCGCCGCCCGCAGGTAGGCCAGGATGCTGGAGTACACCCCGGCATGGTTCATGGTCGGCATCCGTCCGCCAGCCCGCTCGCCGAACCGCCGGCTCCACGCCCGGGTCCCTTCGTTCAGGTCCCAGTAGAACGCCTCGGTCAGCACCAGGCCCTGCGCCGCCTCCAACCCCAGCGCGTCCACGTCGCTGAGGAAGACAAGCAACCCGGCCAGCCGCTGCTTGCCGTCCCGCCCGATGCCGAACTCCGCCGCCTGCTTTATGGCGTTCGTCGTATCGGTCCCGGCATTGGCCAGCCCGATCACCTGCGCCCCGGACGCCTGCGCCTGCAGCAGGTAGGAGGACAGGTCGGTGGTGTCCAACGGGTGCCGGGCCTGCCCGACGACAGCGCCGCCGGCCTGCGTCACGAACGTCGCCGCGTCGCGTTGCAGCGCCTGGCCGAACGCATAATCCGCCGTGAGGAAGAACCAGCTTCGCCCGCCCTGCTGCACCAGCGTGCGCGCGGTGCCGTTGGCCAGCGCCCAGGTGTCGAACGTCCACTGCACCGTCGTCGGCGCGCACTGCTTCCCCGCGAGGTCCGAGGTCGCGGTGCTGGATGCCAGGAACGCCCGGTCCTTCTCGCGCAGCACCTGGTTCACCGCGAGCGCCACGGCGGAGTTCGGCACGTCCGCCACCGCCGCCACGCCCTCCTGGTCCACCCAGCGCCGCACGATGGCCGCCCCAGCGTCCGCCTTGTTCTGGTGGTCGGCGCTGATGATCTCCACCTGCGGCCCGGCAGGCCCGGCCTCCGCCATGAAGTCATCGGCCGCCATCTGCGCGGCAATGACAGACCCCTTGCCCGACAGGTCGGAGAACGGCCCCGTCATATCGTTCAGGACGCCGATCCGCAGCACCCCCTGCGCCGCGGCCGGTCCAGCCAGCGTCAAGCCCAACGCCAGGCATAGAACCAGCCAGCCTGTCCGCACGGTGGGCGCCCGCAACCGTCTCATGCCGCCGCAACCAGGCCGGCGCCGAAGGCAGCGCCCGACAGCCCGGTGCCGCCGTATAGCCAGGCCAGGGTGTCGTGTACCAATCCTCGCTGGATTTAGCGGATAATACCTGGTTCCGCAGCGCCGCGTGCGCCCCGGCGGGGTGATAGACATGGTCCCCGACTGCACGGGACATGAGCTGCACCCGTGCCGTCCGCAGCACGCGCTGCTGCCGGTAGGCCTCCAACGCGGCTTCTGGGTTGCCGGGACGGGCGGCCATCTCGTGCGACAGGCACACCGCGTCCTCCATCGCCATGCAGGCACCCTGCGCCAGGTATTGCAGGGTCGGGTGCGCGGCATCCCCCAACACGGCGACACGGCCATCGACCCAGTTCTCCACCGGGTCGCGGTCGCACAGCACCCACATCTTCCAGTCGGCGCCGTGGCGGATGATGTCGCGTGCGCGCGGGTGGATGTGCTCGAACCCCGCTGTCACCTCTGATACCGGGACGGGCTTGCCCGCCACCGGCTCCGGCGCATCGTTGTGGTAGGTGACGACCAGGTTGAACACCTTCCAACCTGACAGGGGGTAGTGGACGATGTGACACCTCGGACCCGCCCACAGCGTCGCGGCATTCCAGCGCAGGTCCTCGGGCATCTGCCCCGTGGGGATCACCGAGCGGTAGGTGGTGTGCCCGGTCACGCGCGGCGGGCCGTCCCCCACCACCTGGGCGCGGATGCGGGACCACAGCCCATCGGCGCCGATCAGCACGGACCCGGCGACGGTTTCCCCCGACGCCAGGCTCGCCTGCACGGTGCTGCCGTCCTGGTCATAGGATGTGACGCCGCAGCCGGTCCGCAGCGTGATCAGCGGGTTGGCCCGGCATGCCCGCAGGAACACGCCGTGCAGGTCGCCTCGGTGCACCACGGCGTAAGGGTTGCCGAAGCGCCGGCGGAATGGCTCCGTCAAGTCGATGCTGCAGATGTCCTCCGCCGTCATGGCGTCCATCAGCCGGAGCTGGTCCACGTAAACCGCCATACCGCGCGCCGTGTCGCCGATGCCCAGGTAGTCGAAGGCATGAAAGGCATTGGGGCCAAGCTGGATGCCCGCCCCGATCTCCCCCAGGGTGGCCGAGCGTTCCAGCACCGTCACCGCGAAGCCGCGTTGCGCCAGGCCGAGCGCCGCCGCCAGCCCGCCGATGCCGCCGCCGGCAATTAAGATGGGTTTGTCGTGATGCATGGCGGTGCTCCTGCGGGGACGCTAAGCCGGGGGGACGCTAAGCCGGATGAGCAGCCCGCAGCGGGGCCGGGGTCACATCGTTGTACACAGCGGCGACCTGCCCCAGCAGCCGCAGCATGGCAGCGCGGTCTGCTGGGGTCAGCGGCTCCAGCAGGCGTTGCTGCACGCGGCGCACCGCCGGCTCGACCTGGCGCAGCAGTCGTTCCCCGTCCAATGTCAGCCGCAGCAGCTTCACGCGGCGGTCGTGCTCGCCAGAGGTCCGCAGCAGCCAGCCCTTCGCTTCCAGCCTCTCCAGCACGCCGCCCAGGGTGGAACGGTCGAAGGCGATCAGGTGGGACAGCCGGGTCGCGTCCACGCCGGGATTGGCCCGCACCGCCACCAGCGCGGCATACTGCACCGAGGTCAGGTCGAACCCGGCGCACTCCTCCGCGAACAGCGCCGTGCTGACCTGCTGCACCCGGCGGATCAGGTGGCCGGGCATGTTGTATAAGGCATCCATAGATTGACAGTGTACGGTCAATTAGGTAGCTGTCAAGAAAGCTCGCAGGGGACAAGACGATGCCACCCGAAGCCACGGCCGCCCATGCCGCCAGCACGCCCGAGCGCCAGGCGTTCTACGACCGCATCAGCCTGCAGAACCTGGCGCCGCTGTGGACTTCGCTGGCCGACCTGGTCACGCCCGAGCCGCGCAGCCCTTGCCGCCCGGCAAGCTGGCGCTTCGACGACATCCGCGCGGCGATGATGGAGGCCGGCAGCCTGATCACCGCGAAGGAGGCCGAACGCCGGGTGCTGGTGCTGGAGAACCCCGGCCTGCGCGGGCAGTCGAAGATAACCACCAGCCTGTATGCCGGCGTGCAGCTCGTGCTGCCCGGCGAGGTCGCGCCCGCCCACTGCCACACGCAGAGCGCGCTGCGCTTCGTGCTGGAGGGCAGCGGCGCATACACCGCCGTCAATGGCGAGCGCACCGTCATGCGGGAGGGTGACTTCATCATCACGCCGCCCATGGCCTGGCACGACCACGGCAACCCGAGCGACGCGCCGATCTTCTGGCTGGACGGGTTGGACATCCCCGTCGTGCAGTTCCTCGACACCTCGTTCGCCGAGCAGCTCGGCCAGGACGAGCAGCCGATCAACCGCCCGGTGGGCGACAGCGATGCCCGTTACGGCGCCAACCTGCTGCCGGTGGACCACAAGCCCGGCGGCGGCAGCTCCCCGGTGTTCAACTACCCGTTCAGCCGCACCCGCGACGCGCTGGAGCGGATGCGGCGGCTGGAGGAGTGGGACGCCTGCCACGGCCTCAAGATGCGCTACACCAACCCGATCACCGGCAACCACGCCATGGCGACCATGGGCACCTTCGTGCAGTTGCTGCCGAAGAGGTTCAGCACCGCCGCGTACTGCGCCACCGACGCCACCGTATTCGCGCCCATCGAAGGCCGCGGCCGCAGTATCATCAGCACCCGCGGCGGCGAGGATTTCGTGGTGGAGTGGGGCAAGCGCGACCTGTTCGTGGTGCCGTCCTGGTACCGCGTCCGGCACGAGGCGGCGGAGGACAGCGTGCTGTTCAGCTTCTCCGACCGGCCGATCCAGGAGGCGCTGCACCTGTTCCGCGAGGACCGGGGCAACGCCTGACGCCGGCTACGCCTTCTTGGCATTCCAGAAGATCGGGAACGGGCTGTCGAGCACGCCCGTGACCGTGTCCCGCATCGCCGCCGGCTGGAAGAACTGGCCGAGCGGAACGTAAGGCGCCTCGTCCCACACCGCCGCCTGGATCGCATCCGTCGCGCGCTTGCGGGAGGCATCGTCCGGTGCGCCGAACCAGTCGGTGCGCAGCCCCTCGATGCGCGGGCTGGTGGGCCAGCCGAACCAGGCGTTCTGCCCGTTGCCTAGGATCGGGTAGTGCCCACCGGGGTCGGCGGTGTTCAGCCCCTCCCATCCCGTGCAGAAGATGCTCCAGCCGCCGCGCTCCACCGGCTCCTTGCTGGCCCGGCGCTGCACCACCGTGCCCCAGTCGCTGCTCTGGTAATCGACGTTCAGCCCGAGCTTGACCAGCATGTCGCGCGCCACCAGGCAGAATGCCTCCAGCCACGGGTAGTCGGTGGGGGAGATGATGACGACGCGCTCGCCCTTGTAGCCGGCCTCCGCCACAAGCTTCTTGGCCGCCTCCAGGCTGCGCGGGCCGGTGATGGCGTCCATGCCGATGTTGGTCGCAGCCGGGGCGCCGGGCGTGAAGACGCCGACGCCGGTTTTGTAGGTGCTGGTCTCGTCGCCATAGGCGGCCTGCATGAACTCGTTCTGGCTCGCCAGGTGCAGCACGGCCTGGCGCATCTTCACGTTGTCGAACGGCGGGTGCAGCTCGTTGAAGCGGATGATCTCGATGGAGCCGATGCTGGTCATCGGCACGACCTTCACGCCGCGCATCGCGCGCAGCCGGGGCAGCAGGTCGGCGATGGGGGTCTGCCACCAGTCCTCCTCCCCGGTCTGGATCGCGGCGGCGGCGGTGGCGGCGTCGGGGACGATGTTCCACTCCACGCGGTCGAAGTAGGCGGGCTTGCCACCAGCAGTGAAGTCCGGCGGCTCCTGCCGGGGCTGGTAGCCGTCGAAGCGCGCATAGGCCGCCAGCGACCCCGGCGTCCACTCATCGCGCAGGAAGCGGAACGGGCCGGACCCGGTGAAGTCGGTGATCTGGGTGAAGGCGTCGGTCTGCGCCACCCGTTCCGGCATGACGAAGCACACGTTGGCGGCGGGCTTGGCAAGGGCGCTGACCAGCAGCGGGAACGGCGTCTTCAGCTTCACCACGAAGCTGCGGTCGTCCGGGGCGGACATCTCCTCCATCGCCGCCGCCAGGCGCTGGCCGAAGCCGTCACGCTTGGACCACCTGTTGATCGACGCCGTGCAGTCCCGCCCGCGCACCGGCGTGCCGTCGTGGAACCGCAAGCCCTCGCGCAGGCGGAAGGTCCAGGTGAGCTTGTCGTCCGACAGCTTGTAGCCCTCGCACATCTGCGGCTGTGGCGTCAGCTTCGCGTCCACGCCGAACAGGGTGTCGTAAATCATGAAGCCGTGGTTGCGGGCGACGGTGGTAGTGGTCCAAATCGGGTCGGCGTTCGCCAAGTTGCCCTCGGGGATGAACCGCAGCGTACGGGCGCTGGCACCCTGTGCAAGGGAGGGGCGGGGCAGTGCGCCGGCCAGAGCCGCACTGGCGCCGCCGGCCAGAAGGGTGCGTCGTTTCATCGGGTGTTCCTCACTCGGTCGAGTCGGCACAAGCAAGCTGAGTGCCAGGCCGTCGCTGCTGTAGAGAGAGGTCGTCGTTGAGCGCAGAGCCAACGCTTATGGCATAAGAACGCCGCCTGCTCCTGGTCCCTTCGGGAGAGGGAGCAGGCAGCGGGTCACGCCGTACACGACTGCCATGCCAGAGGATGACAGCAAAACCGTTGAGCTTCGGCCGAAGACGCTGGGATTACCGAGAAGGCGACCAGTTCGCCGGAGCCAGCTCGAACCCGGCGAACTCGAACGCCGGCGCCACGATGCAACTCACCAGCGTCCAAGCGCCAAGGCTTCGCGCGTCTTGCCAAGCATGCGCCGGTACGATGCCCTGCAGAACGTCGCCAGCGGCAAGGTCGGGGCCAAGTCGTAGCTGCTGTTGTTCAGTTCTCTCATCAGCAATCCCAAGCATCAAGGCCGAGCCGCCCTGCCAAAGCCAAATCTCCGCAGCATCGACACGGTGCCAGTGCGAACGCTCCCCCGCCGCGAGCAGAAAGAGGATACTGCTCCCGGCGCCCCGTTGCCCGAAGGACGGCTGGTGGCGCCACAGTTCGCGGTAGTGGCCGCCCTCGGGGTGGGGCAGAAGGCCCAGCGCGGCCCGGACGGAGCCTTCGGGCAGGGTAGGGTCACGAAGATTGATGGTCACGCTATAAGACCCCTCTTACCCCGGCCCTCTCCCGAAGGTAGAGAGAAAAGGCCGTCCTCATGCTACTTGGGTCCGTCCTACCCTGTGAGGGCGCCTCTACTTCTCCAAAACGTAAGTCCCCGGCGCGTCCGTCAGCGGCGGGTGGGCCGCGTTGCCCATCGGCGGCAGAGCGCCCATCTCCCCGGCCCGCGCCGCCAGCCAGGCCGACCAGTCCGTCCACCAGCTTCCGTCCCGCTTCGTGCTGGCCGCAAGCCAGGCATCCGCGTCCAGGAACGCCTGGCCCGGCTCCGTGGACCAATAGGTGCCCTTGCCGCCCGGCGGGTTGATGATCCCCGCGATGTGCCCGCTGGACGCCCGCACATACCGCACGTCGCCGCCCAGCAACTGCGTCACGCGCCACGCTGCATCCCACGGCACGATGTGGTCCTTCTCCGCCCCCACCGCGTAAGCATCGAGCGTGATGCGCCCCAGGTCCAGCGCCTCCCCCTTGAGGTGCACCTTGCCCGGCTCAATCAGGTTGTTCTCGACGTAGGTGTTCCGAAGGTACCAGCTATGCGCGGCCCGGGTCATGCGGGTGCCGTCGCTGTTCCAGTACAGCAGGTCGAACGCAGGCGGCTTCTGCCCCAGCAGGTAGTTGTTGACCACGTTCGACCAGATCAGGTCGTTCGACCGCAGCAAGTTGAACATGTTGGACATGCTGCGGCTGTCGAGGTAGCCGCGCTCCATCATCTGCTGCTCGATGAGATCCACCGCCGGGTCGTCCATGAACACGGCGCTGTCGCCGACCCGGGTGAAGTCCTGCAGCGACACCATGAACGTCGCGCAGTCGAACCGCCGGTCCTGCTTGTTGGCGAGGTAGGCCAGGGTCATCGCCAGCAGCGTCCCGCCGATGCAGTAGCCCATGACATTGACCGTCTCGCTGCCGGTGATGTCCCGCACGACATCGCTGGCCTCCAGGGGGCCGAGGTCCATATAGTCCTCGATGGTGGTGCCATCCATCGAGGCGTCGGGGTTCTTCCACGACACCATGAACACCGTGAACCCCTGCCCCACCAGGTAGGACACCAGGCTGTTCTTCGGCTGCATGTCCATAATGTAGTACTTGTTGATCCACGGCGGCAGGATCAGCAGCGGGATGGCATGGGCCTGCGGCGTGGTGGGCGCGTACTGGATCAGCTCCATCAGCTTGTTGCGGTGCACCACCTTGCCCGGCGTGAGCGCCAGGTTGCGGCCCGGCGCGAACGCCTTCTCGTCCACCATGCTCAGCCGGCCCTCCTTGAGGTCGGCCAGCAGGTTCTGCATCCCCGCGGCCACGCTGGCGCCGCCGGTCTCGACGGCGCGGCGCAGGGCGACGGGGTTGGACATCAGCATCAGCGCCGGGCTGGTGGCATCGACGAACTGCTGCAGGTGGAAATGCAGGTGCTGCCGCTCGGCCGGGTCCAGGTCATCGGCGTCGGTCTGGTGCATCAGCCAGTCGGAGGCCAGCAGGTAGGCGTCCTTCAAGGTGCGGTAGGCCGGATTGGAGTGCCAGTCCGGCGCGGCAAACCGCTTGTCAACGCCCTTGGGCGCCTCGGCCGGAGCGCCGCCAGCCATCCAGGCGCGGGTGGCATCGGCCCAGGCGTCGGTCGCGGCGCGCAGCATGCTGGCGTTCATCTCGACCGCCGCCTTGGCCAGGGTGCCCGGGTTCTGCAAGGCGCGCATCCACACCGTGCGCAGCGCCCCGGCGGCGGCGGCCCAATCGACCGGCACCACGTCGTGCAACGGGTTGGCGTTCCACATCTGGTCGATCTGCCGCAGCGTCGGGTCATCGGCCATCACGGTGCGGAGGCGTGTCATGTTGTCCGCCATCACGCTGCCGGCCATCGCGTCCCAATTCCCCGCGGCCGGCTGCGCCATGGCCTTGGCGGAGCTGGCCGCCTTCTCCATCCAGGACGACCACAGGCCCAGCACGGCATCGGGCGAGATGGCGCTGGGCAGGTCCACCGGCTTCGGGTTGTCGGTCATGCGCCTCTCCTACGCCGCCTTGCTTTGCAGGCTCGGGTGCACGGCGAACCCGGCCTCGGTCTTCTGCCGCACCTCGTCCACGCTCACGCCCGGCGCCAGATCGACCAGGGTCAACCCCGGCGCACCCGCCGCGTTCACGTCGAACACGCAAAGGTCGGTGACGATCAGGTTCACCACACCCTTGCCGGTCAGCGGCAACCCGCACTGCTTCAGGATTTTCGGCTCGCCCCTAGCGGTGTGCTCCATCAGCACCACCACGCGCGGCACTCCGGCGACCAGGTCCATGGCGCCGCCCATGCCCTTGACCATCTTGCCGGGGATCATCCAGTTGGCGAGGTCGCCGTTCTCCGCCACCTGCAGCGCGCCCAGGATGCTCAGCGCGATGTGCCCGCCGCGCACCATGGCGAACGAGGCGGCGCTGTCGAAGAACGACGTGGTGGGCAGCTTGGTGACAGTCTGCTTGCCGGCGTTGATCAGGTCGGCGTCCTCCTCCCCTTCAAAGGGAAAGGCGCCGATGCCCATCATGCCGTTCTCGCTGTGCAACTGCACGTCGATGCCCTCGGGGATGTAGTTGGCGACCAGGGTCGGAATGCCGATGCCCAGGTTCACGTACATGCCGTCCTGCAGCTCCTGCGCGGCGCGGGCTGCCATCTGCTCACGGGTCCAGGCCATGGTTACGCCTCCTGCAGGTGCTTGCGCGTGGTGCGCTGCTCGATGCGCTTTTCGACGCCGGGGACAGCGACGATGCGCTTCACGAAGATGCCGGGGGTGACGATGGCGTCGCCGTCCAGCTCGCCGGGGGATACCAGCTCCTCGACTTGGGCCACCGTCATGCGGGCGGCGGTGGCCATCATCGGGTTGAAGTTGCGGGCGGTCATCCGGTACACCAGGTTGCCCTCGGTGTCGCCGCGCCAGGCATGGACGATGGCGAGGTCCGCGAACAGGCCGCGCTCCATGATGTAGTGGCGGCCGTCGAACTCGCGCTCCTCCTTGCCCTCGGCGATAGCGGTGCCGACGCCGGTGCGGGTGAAGAAGGCGGGGATGCCCGCGCCGCCGGCCCGGATGCGCTCGGCCAGGGTGCCCTGCGGGTTGAACTCGATCTCCAGCTCCTTGGCGAGGTACTGGCGCATGAACTCCTTGTTCTCCCCGACATAGGAGGAGATCATCTTGCGGACCTGCTTGCTCTCCAACAGCAGGCCCAGCCCGGCGCCGTCCACGCCGGCGTTGTTGCTGATGATCGTCAGGTCCTTCACGCCGCTGTCGCGTATGGCGGCGATCAGCACGCCGGGGATGCCGCACAGGCCGAAGCCGCCGGACATGATGGTCATGCCGTCCCGCAGCACGTCCGCCAGCGCGGCGCCCGCGTCGGGGTAAACCTTGTTCACAGCCACTTTGGTCTCCTGTGCAGGGTGTCTGGGACTGCTGCGGCAGCGTCCATGGATCGTTTCCCGTTTTGGGGCCTTGCCTTCATGGGCGGCCCCGGTTCTTGTTGCAAGATACCAGAGACCGTAGCCCTCCAGGGCGGCAAGGGGAAGCGCACGCCTGGAGCGACCACAACCTGTCCGCCCTCCGCCTGCCCACCCGCCGAACCCGCGAGGACCCCATGAAGCCCGTCACCATCGCCGTCGCCATCACCGGGTCCGTGCCACGCAAGAAGGACAACCCGGCCGTCCCCACCACCCCCGCCGAGCAGGTCGAGTCCACGCACGAGGCCTTCGAGGCCGGGGCCAGCCTGGTCCATATCCATGTGCGCGACGCCGAGGAGAACCCGTCGTCGGACCCCGATCTGTTCCACCAAGTCCAGGAGGGCGTGATGAAGCACTGCCCCGGCATGATCGTGCAGTTCTCCACTGGCGGGCGCGGGCGGGACCAGGCGGCGCGCGGCAATGCCTTGCAGCACCGGCCGGACATGGCGTCGCTGTCCACGGGGTCAGTCAACTTCCCGTCCATCGTCTATGAGAACGCGCCGACGCTGGTCGTGGACCTTGCCACCCGCATGAAGCAGCACGAGGTTGCGCCGGAGATCGAGATCTTCGACCTGAGCCACATCCACGGCGCGGCGCGGCTGGTGCAGGCCGGGCTGATGTCCGAGACGCCGCATGTGCAGTTCGTGATGGGCGTGAAAAATGCCATGCCGGCGGAGGAGCGGCTGCTGGACATCCTGCTGGACGAGACGCGCCGCGTGCTGCCGCGCGCCACCTGGACCGGCGCCGGGATCGGGCGGTTCCAGTCGGTGGTGATGGACTGGGTGCTGGCCCGCGGCGCGGACGCGGTGCGGACGGGGCTGGAGGACAACGTGCGCGCTAGCAAGGACCGCCTGGCGGCCAGCAATGCCGAGCTGGTGCGGATGGCGGCCGAGGCCGTCGCGCGGCATGGCTGCAAGGTCGCCACTCCGGCCGAGGCCCGCGCCGCGCTGCGGCTGCGCCCCGCGGCGTGACCTTCGCCGCGCTGGACTCCGCGCTGCTGGGGCCGCTGTTCGCCACGGCTGCCATGGCGGACTGCTTTTCCGACGCCGCGCGCCTGGGTGCGATGATCGAGGCGGAGGCGGCGCTGGCACGGGCGCAGGCCCGGCTTGGCTTCGTGCCGGACGGCTTGGCCGCAGCGATCGCGGCAGTCGATCCCGGCACGCTGGACCTCACGGCGCTGGGCGCGCAGACGGCGGTGTCCGGAGTGCCGACGATCCCGTTCATCGCCGCCCTGCAGGCCCGGCTGCCGGCGGACCTGGCGCGGTCCTTCCATAAGGGCGCGACGACGCAGGATATCCTGGACACCGGCCTGGTGCTGCAACTGCGCCGGGCGCTGGACCTGGTTGCGGCCGAGCTGGACGGTATCCTGGCCGGGCTGATGGCGATGGCGGAGACGCACCGCATCACGCCCTGCGTCGGCCGCACCTACGGGCAACATGCGGCGCCGCTGACGTTCGGATACAAGGTTTCGGTCTGGATGACCGGCATCGCCGATGCCGCCAGCGGGTTGTTCCCGGTCCGGCGCAGGCTGCTGGTGGCGTCCTTGGGTGGCCCGGTCGGCACCCTGGCGTTGCTGGGCGAAAGCGGGCCGGCAGTGCTGGACGCCTTCGCCGAGGAACTAGGGCTGGGCACGACGCCGCTGGCCTGGCACACGCTGCGGGGGCGGGTGGCAGAGACCGGGTGTTGGGTTACGATGCTGCTGGGCAGCCTGGCCAAGATGGCGACCGACGTGGCGAGCCTGGCCTCGACCGAGGTCGGCGAGGTCGCCGAACCCCATGTGCCCGGCCGCGGCGGGTCGTCCGCCATGCCGCACAAGCGCAATCCGGTGTCCTCGACCGTGATCCTGGCGGCCCATGCGGCGGCGGGCGGGCACGTGCAAACCCTATTCAACGCCATGGCCGCCGCGCATGAGCGTCCGGCCGGGCTGTGGCACGCCGAATGGCACGCGCTGCCGATGCTGTTCGGCCTGGCAAGCGGGGCGTTGCGGGAGGCTCGGGCGCTGGCGGAGGGGCTGACGGCCGACACGGCGCGCATGAAGGCCAATCTCGGCCTGACCCGCGGCCTGCTGTTCGCCGACGCAGCCGCGGCCCGGCTGGCGGGCAAGCTGGGGCGGGCGGAAGCGCATGCCCTCGTGGAGCACGCGGCCGGCAGGGTCCGTGAGACCGGCAGCACCTTGCGCACCGTCCTGGAGGCGGACCCGGCCCTGCAAGGCCTGCGAGGACTAACAGCCGAAATGGACAGCGTTTTCGACCGCACGCCTGCCATCGCCACTGCCGCCGCGTCTGCCTGGGTGGACCGTGCCGTGGACAGCGCCACCGCCGTCCGCGCGGAACTAATGGGAAGCCTGACATGAGGATGCGCGCCGCTGTCCTGGACCGCATGGGCGCCGCGCCGCCCTATGCCGTCAGCAAGCCGCTCCGCATCGCAACCGTCGAGCTGGACCCGCCCGGCCGGGGTGAGGTGCTGGTGCGGATCGCCGCCGCCGGGCTGTGCCACTCCGACCTGTCCGTCATCAACGGCGACCGGCCACGGCCGATGCCGATGGCGTTGGGGCACGAGTCCGCGGGGATCGTGGAGCAGGTGGGCGAGGACGTGCCCGACCTGGCGCCGGGCGACCACGTCGTGATGGTGTTCATGCCGAGTTGCGGCCACTGCCTGCCCTGCGCCGAGGGCCGCCCCGCCCTGTGCGAACCCGGCGCTGCCGCAAACGGCGCCGGCACCCTGCTGTCCGGCGCCCGCCGGCTGCACTGCGACGGGGCGCCGGTGAATCACCACCTCGGCGTGTCCGGCTTTGCCGAGTATGCCGTGGTGTCCCGCCGGTCCCTGATGCGGATCGACCCCGACCTGCCGCTGGACGAGGCCGCGCTGTTCGGCTGCGCCGTGCTGACCGGGGTGGGCGCGGTGGTGAACACGGCGGGGCTGCGGCCGGGCCAGACGGCGGCGGTGATCGGGCTGGGCGGCGTCGGCCTAGCGTCGGTGCTCGGCGCCGTCGCGTGCGGCGCGCGCCAGGTGGTCGCCATCGACCTGGCGGACGACAAGCTCGGCTTGGCCCGGCAGATCGGCGCCACCCACGCCGTGAACGCCCGCGACCCCGCCGCCGCCGAGCAGGTGCGCGCCCTGACCGGCGGCGGCGTCGATTTCGCGTTCGAGATGGCCGGCGCCGTGCGCGCGATGGAGCTGGCCTACGCCATCACCCGGCGCGGCGGCACCACCGTCACCGCCGGGCTGCCCCCGCCCGGCGCGGCGCTCGCCCTGCCCTTGGTGCAGCTCGTGGCGGAGGAGCGGACGGTGAAGGGCAGCTACATCGGCACCTGCGTGCCCACCCGCGACATCCCGCGCTACATCGCGCTCTATCGCGCCGGCCGCCTGCCGGTGGACCGGCTGATGAGCGGCAAGCTGACCCTGGACGGGATCAACGAGGGCTTCGACCGGCTGCACGAGGGCCGGGCGGTCCGCCAGGTCGTCGAGTTCCCGGGATGACTGCATCGCCCGCCTGGCCTCCGGCGTGACTGGAACACTTTGGGTTGCCCTCGGCGGCGCCCTGGGCAGCGTGGCACGCTACTGGGTGGCGGCGTGGGCGGCGCCGGTCAGCCAGGCGGTACCCTGGGGCACCATCGGCATCAACATCGCCGGGTCGTTCGTGATCGGGTTCGTCGGCACGCTGACCTTGCAGGGCGGACGCCTCCCGGCGCCGGAGTCGCTGCGGCTGTTCGCGATGGTGGGCGTCTGCGGCGGGTTCACCACCTTTTCCTCGTTCAGCCTGCAGACGCTCGACCTGCTGCGGGCCGGGGCGTGGGGTCGGGCGCTGCTGAACGTTGCGGCGTCCGTGCTGCTCTGCCTGGCCGCCGTGGCTGCCGGGCACGCGCTGGCGGCGGCGCTCGGCGGGCCGGGGACGGCGCAGGCAGCGGCCGTGCAGGACGTGCCCGACGCCTAGCGCATCATGCCCATGACGGCGTGCAGGGCGGCCATCACCATCTCCGGCCGCGTTGCAGCAGCCGCTATGGCCATGGCGATGGCAAGCGTGGTGATGGCGGCGGTGATCCGGATGGCGACGGTGGACGGGCTGTTCGCGGCGAGGGTGAACGACATGGCGACCTCCTGGTGCAAGCGGCCCGGCATGCGGGCCGGGCTTCAGTGGTTGCGGCGTGGCGCGGTGGCGCTGAAGCCGCGCGGCAGCGAGTTGGGCGTCTGCGCGGGAGCCATGCTTGCATTCGTCGGCAATAGGCGCGCGTAGGCCGGGACGGCCGCTGCCTGGGCGTGGCCCGGCAGGTTGGGATATGCCATCGACCCCGTATCATCGTGAGTGGCGAACGTGGTGGTGACGCCGGGCAGGTTCAGGGCGAACGGGTCCTGGCCGCCCTCGACGGCAAAGGCGGCGCCTGTCGAGAGGATGAGGGCGGCTGCGGCAAGTAGGGTGTTCTTCATGGTGCATCTCCTGGTCCGTCAGGCATTGCCTGCCGGTGCCCTGAACATCAGTCCGGCCGGACCCGTCCACCAATGCCGGTGCGTCATGAAATGCATGGTTGAGCGGCTATCCCTTCCGGCCCGGCGCGGCGGCCTGTATCCAGCAGGCCCCCGACCGGATCGCCGCATGCCCAACCTGCTGTTCCTGACCCAGCGCATCCCCTACCCACCGATCAAGGGGGAGAAGATACGGCCGCTGCAAATCCTGCGGCACCTGCGGCAGTCCTACGACATCCACCTGGGCTGCCTGGTCGATGACCCGCGCGACCAGGAGCATGTGCCGACCGTGCGGGCGCTGTGTGTGGACTCCTGCTTCGCCACCCTGGACCGGCGCCGGGCCAAGGTGACCTGCCTGCGCGGCCTGCTGACCGGGGAGCCGTTGAGCGTCACGTTCTACCGGGACCGCGGCCTGGCTAACTGGACCGCCCGCGTGCTGCGGGAGGTGCGGCCGGAGGCGATCTTCGTCTGCTCGTCGAACATGGCGCCCTACGTGCTGGACCTGCGGGACCGGCGGCGTGTCTGCCTGGTGGACCTGGCCGACGTGGACTCCGAAAAGTGGCGCGCCTACGCCGAGACCGGCCGGCCGCCGATGAGGTGGGTCCACGCCCGCGAGTGGCGCCGCACCGCCGAACTGGAGGCCCGCATCGCCCGCGAGTGCGATTGGAGCACCTTCGTCTCCGCCGAGGAGGCGGCGCTGTTCACCCGCCTGCACCCGGCCGCGGCGCACCGCATCCGCGCGGTCAGCAGCGGCGTCGATGCCGCCTACTTCGACCCGGCGCTGGCGGGCGAGGCCCCCTACCCCACCGACCGCCTGAACTTCGTGTTCACCGGAACGATGGACTACCCGCCCAACATGGACGCCGTAACCTGGTTCGCCGGGACCATCCTGCCGCTGATCCGGCGGAAAGCGCCCAGCGCCGCGTTCCACATCGTCGGCTCCAGCCCGGCGCCGCAGGTGCAGGCGCTGGCGGCCGAGGGCGTCCACGTCACCGGCCGGGTGCCGGACGTGCGGCCCTACGTCGCCCACGCCACCGCCTGCGTCGCCCCGATGCGGATCGCCCGCGGCATCCAGAACAAGGTGCTGGAAGCCATGGCGATGGCCCGGCCCGTCGTCGTCACCCCGGACGCGCTGGAAGGCATCGGCGCCCGCCCCGGCGAGGAGGTGCTGCTGGCCGAGACCGCCGAAGCCTTCGCCGCCGCGTGCCTGGAGGCCGCCGGCACTGCCGCGATTGGAGCCGCAGCGCGGCGGCGGGTGCTGCAAGACTACATCTGGGCCGAACGCCTGCGCGGCTTTGATGCCCTGCTCGCTGCGCCCCAGCAGGCCGCCGCATGATCATCCGCTCCCGCGCCCCGCTGCGCCTCGGCCTGGCTGGCGGCGGCACCGACGTGTCGCCGTACTGCGACCAGCATGGCGGCGCCGTGCTGAACGTCACCATCGACCTGTATGCCTACACCATCATCGAGCCGACCGACGGCACCCAGGTCGTGTTCACCGCCGCCGACCTCGGCACCCGGTTCGAGGCCGCAGCCGACGACACGACGAGCCCCGAAGGCCCGCTGGTCCTGCACCGCGCCGTGTACCGCCGCATCGTGCGCGACTTCAACGGCGGCCGTCCCCTACCCTGCGAGATCACCACGTTCTGCGACGCGCCGCCCGGCTCCGGCCTGGGCACGTCCTCGACGGTGGTGGTCTCATTGGTAAAGGCCTTCGTCGAGTGGCTGAACCTGCCGCTGGGCGAGTACGAGATCGCCCACCTGGCGTTCGAGATCGAGCGCATCGACGCCGGGCTGGGCGGCGGGCGGCAGGACCAGTATGCCGCGACGTTCGGCGGCGTGAACTTCATGGAGTTCCAGCCCGGCGACCGGGTGATCGTGAACCCGCTGCGGGTCAAGAACTGGATCATCTCCGAGATGGAAACCTCGCTCGTGCTGTTCGACAGCGGCGTGTCGCGCAGCAGCGCCCGCATCATCAAGGAGCAGACCGACAACCTGACCCGGCACAGCGGCACCACGCTCGACGCCATGCACGCCATCAAGGCCGACGCCTACCACATGAAGGAGTGCCTGTTGCGCGGCGACTTCGACCGGTTCGCCGCCTGCATGCGGAAGTCGTGGGACAGCAAGAAGCGGCTGGCGGACAACGTGACCACTGGGCACATCGACGAGGTCGTGCAGGCGGCGCTGGACGCCGGGGCGCGGGCGGGCAAGGTGTCGGGCGCGGGCGGCGGCGGGTTCGTGACGCTGCTGGTGGCCCCGAAGCGGCGCATGGACGTGATCCGCGCCCTGTCCAAGCAGGAGGGGCGGGTGATGACCTGCCACTTCACCCGTCACGGGACCGAGGGCTGGAAAATCCAATAGGAGGTTTTCGTGCCAGCATTTCTGATTTCCGATGTCTCCGTGCGAGATGCCGGCGCATTTCAGACCTATCGAACCCGGGCAGCCGCGTCGATAGAGCGTCACGGCGGACGATACCTAGTCCGTGGCGGCAAGATCGAGCAGCTCGAAGGCACATGGAGTCCAGGAAACATCGTCATCGTTGAGTTCCCAACGATTGAGCAGGCACATGCCTGGTACCGCTCGCCGGAGTATGCGTCGGCACTGGAAGTGCGTGATGAAGCTCTGAGCCGGAATCTCGTCTTGGTCGACGGCATCAGCGGTCCATAGGCGCCGTTTTCTAAGCCACCTGCCTCGGCACGCGCAGTCCCAACGCCAGCGGCATGGCCGTCGCGCACAGCGCCGCCATGGCCCAGAACGCCCCAGGGCCATAGGCGCCATATAACTGCCCGGACACCAAAGTTAGCAGCGCCGACATAGCCCCAACGGCCACCGTCCCGTAAACCGCTTGCGCCGTCGCAGCCAGGTGGGCCGGCACGGTCTCGGCGATCAGCTTCATGCAGGTCAGGTGCAGCAGGGCGAAGGTCAGGCCGTGCAGCGGCTCCGTCAGCACCATCGCCGGGACTGCCGCGGTCAGCGCCGTCACGCCCCAGCGCAGCACCCCCGCCCCCGCCGCCAGCAGTGCCGCGCCGCGCGAACCCAGGGTTTGCAGCAGCCAGCCGCCGCACAGCACGAACACCACCACCTCGGCCAGCACCGCCTCCGACCACAGCAGCCCCGCGGTGCCCGGCCCGATGCCGGCGCTGCGCCACCGCAGCACCTCGAACCCGTCGTGCAGGGCGTGGCTGCCCAGCACCAGCGCCGCCACCCCCATCAGCCGCACAAAGCCCGGCACCCGCAGCAGCTCCACCGCGCCGCCCCGGCGTCCTGGCCCCGGCGCATCGTCCGGAGCCAGGTCCGGCACCCTGTTCGGCACCACGACGGCAGCCAGCGCCGCCAGGCCCAGCAGCCCCGCGTTCAGGACGATGATGCTGGGCAGCCCTAATGCCCCGACGACCTGCCCGGCCCCGGTGGCGCCGGCCACGAACGCCGCCGACCCGGCTCCCCGCACCCAGCCATAGCGGAACTGCCCCGGCGCGGCCCCGAGCGACAGCGCGTCGGACAACGGCACCAGCGGCGCCAGCGTAGCCGCGTGCACCAATCCGACAAGCATGAACGTCAGGAAGCCGCCAGGCAGCAAGTAGCCCAGCGCCACGCCAGCCGAAACGGCAGTCAGCAGGGCCAGCACCGGCCGCCGCAGGCCCAACCGGTCGGCCAGGCGGCACGCAGCCGGGCCAGAGGCTAGGCGGATGGCGGTGCCCGCGGCCAGGACCGCGCCGATGTCACCAGGGTCCAGACCGCGCTGGGCCAGCAGGCTCGGCAAGAACGGCGACGCCACGCCGAAGGCTGCGAACAGCGCTCCATACAGCAGCAGGAACCGAGGCAGCGGGGCGGATGGCACCTACGGGCCGGTCCAGCGCACCCGGTCGCCCATCCGGATCGTGCCCGGCACCTGCACCGCGCAGTACATGCCCACCCGGTTGCCGAACCGCTGCACAACGGTCCGCAGCACACCCGGGTCCTTCACAGCGGTGTCAGGATCGATGGCGACCATGGCGCAGCGCGGGATGGCCCAGTCAAGCCGCACGCCCGGCGGTGCCGCGCCGTCGCCGAACAGCAGCGTGCGGCCAGCCCAGTCCGCGTCCGTGGCGGCCGGGTCGTCCGGCTGGATCACGATGTTGGCGCGGAACCGGGCCAGCCCGACCGACGCGCCGTGCGCCTGGGTGATGACATCCGCCGTGGTGGTCGTCATGACCGAGACCGGCATCGCGTCGTAGGCGCCGCGCCCGACCTGCATCAGCCGCACCGCGCCGCCGGCAGCCTCCGCCAAGCGCGCGGCCAGCGCCGGGTCGGCCAAGTCGAACACCATCCCATCCGGGGCCGCCACCTGCACCCGTGCGCGCCGCGGCTCGGCCGGGTCGGCATAGCGGGCGCGGTGCAGCACCAGGCCGGGCACGTCCCGCGCCGTCAGCCAGGGAAAGGCGGAGGTATTGGCCGTCTTGACGAAGGCATACTGCCGGTCCCCGTGCAGCCCGGTCCAGAACAACTCCGCCGCCTCAAGCGGCTCCGCCTGCATCGACTTCACGGGGTAGCGGCACAGGGCAACAACTGTTCCAAGCAAGGCTGATGTTCCAAGTAAGGCTGGGCAATGGTCCGGGATCATGCTCCCGGCAACATCGCAGACCCCTCCCGTACTGGCCAGCCATCCTGTCTGTTTATTGCAACCTGCCTTCCAACATGCAACTGTATTGTAACAGACATAGGGGGTTCCGATGCGAACCAACGACGTCGGGCACTCTCGGTTCTTCGCTCAGACTGGCCCGCACGACATCGCCGAGGTGGCACGGGTCGCCGGAGCCGAGCTGCCGAACCGGACTGGTTTGCTGCATGGCGTGGCTGGGCTGGAGCACGCTGGAGCGGCGGACCTGGCCTACATCGGCCATGCCCGGCACCTCCCCGCCCTGCAAGCGACCCGCGCCGGCGCCGTGATCGTGCATCCCGACCTGCGCGGCCAGGTACCGGAGGCCAGCGTCGCCCTGGTGACGGGCAATCCCTATCTGGGCTGGGCGCTGGCGTCGGCTCTGTTCCATCCGCCGTTCCCGATACGGCCCGGCGCCCACCCCACCGCCTATGTGGATCGGGATGCCGTGGTGGACCCGTCTGCGGAGGTCGGGCCGATGGCCGTCATCGAGGCCGGCGCGGAGGTGGGCGCCAGGTGCCGGATCGGACCCGGTGCGGTGGTCGGCACCGGGGTGATATTGGGCGAGGACTGCAAGATTGGGGCGAACGCGACACTCAGCCATGCGATCCTGGGCGCACGGGTGTACGTGTACCCTGGCGTCCGCATCGGCCAGGAGGGGTTCGGCTTCGCCATCGGGCCTGCCGGGTTCCAAACGGTGCCGCAGCTTGGCCGGGTGCTGATCGGCGACGACGTGGAGATCGGCGCCAACGCCACCGTGGACCGCGGATCGACCCGGGACACCTGCATCGGCGCCGGCACCCGGCTGGATAACGGCGTGCAGATCGCCCACAACGTGCATGTCGGGCGCAACTGCGCGTTCGCGGCGCATGTGGCGATTTCCGGCTCGGTCGATGTCGGCGACTTCGTGCAGATGGGCGGCCAGGTCGGCATGTCCGAGCACCTGCGGATCGGCAACGGCGTGCGGATCGGCGCGCAGGCCGGGGTGATCGGGGACCTGGAGGACAAGGCGGTGGTGCTGGGCAGCCCGGCCATGCCGATTAAGGCATTCTTCCGTCAGGTCGCGACACTGAAGCGCCTGGCGCAACGGGGCGGCGCTGCTTCTCCATCTCCCTCCGGGAAAGGACCGGGGTGAGGGAAGTGGCAGGGGCCTAACCTGGCCGAGGAGGGAGCAGAAGGCTCCCAATGCGGCGTAGGCTGGCCCTTCCGGCCTCCCTCACCCCGGCCCTCTCCCAAAGGAAGAGGGAGCAGGCAACCCTACCCGCCCCAGCCGGCGAACACCTGCCGGTCGCGGTTCTCCTGCATCAGCATCCGGAAGCCCGGGATCTTCTCGAACCCCAGGCCGCCGGGCACCCCCGTCTCCTCGTCGGCGACCACCTTCGCATAGGCGTCGCCGCTCAGCTTCTCCCACTTGCCCGCCGGCTTCTTCGCCTCGACATGCACCACCGTCGCTTTCAGGACCATCCGCACGATGGCCTCCTTCGGGTTGGACGGCTTGGTCAGGCTCGGGTGCCCGGCGATCATCTGCCAGCCGTTGCCCAGCGCCCACGCACGCAGCTCATCTGCGGTCATGCCGCCTTCCTCCGCTTTTGCTTGGCGGCGCGGTTCTGGCTGGGCGCGGCCACCTTGGCGCGGTCCAGCACCAGCCGCGCATAATCGTCCATGTCTCCCTCGAACGGCGCCACCGTCCCGTCCGCCGCCAGCCACAGCCGATCCGCCACCAACTCCATCAGCGACCGGTCATGCGTGATCAGGATCACCGCTCCCTGGTAGTCATTGAGGGCATCCAGCAAGGCGCGGCGGCTGTCGATGTCCAGGTGGTTCGTCGGCTCGTCCAGGATCAGCAGGTGCGGCGCGGCCATGGCGACCAGGTTCAGCAGCAGCCGCGCCCGTTCCCCGCCCGACAGGTTCTCCACCGTCGTGCCCTGCTTGTCGAAGCCGATGCCCCAGCCCGCCAGCCGCGAGCGGTAGCTGGTCTCGCTGTCCTCCGGCCGCGCCCGGCGGATGATGTCCAGCGGCGTGTCGGCCGGGTCCAGCGCCTCGATCTGGTGCTGGTGGAACCAGCCGACCTGGATGCGGCGCTCCCGCTGCATGTGCCCGGCCTGCAACGTCAGCGCGCCCGCGGCCATCTTGGCGAAGGTGCTCTTGCCCGCGCCGTTGACGCCCAGCAGGCCGATGCGGTCGTCCACGTCCAGCCGCAGGTTCAGGTTGCGCAGCACCGGGTCGGCATCGCCATAGCCGACGGACGCAGATTCTAAACGCATCAGCGGCGGCGCCAGCGGCCGGGCGGGGGACGGCAGCAGGAACGGGGCCACCCGCTCCTCGATGACTGCGGCGATGGGTTCCAGCTTGGCCAAGCGCTTCATGCGGGACTGCGCCTGGGCGGCCTTGCTGGCCTTGGCCTTGAAGCGGTCCACGAAGGACTGCAGGTGGGCGCGTTCGGCCTCCTGCTTGGCGCGCGACGCCGTCTGCAGCCGCGCCTTCTCGCCCCGGCGCCGCTCGAAGTCGTCGTAGCCGCCGGTGTACAGATCCAGCTTGCCGTCGCGCAGGTGCAGGATGCTATCGACCGAGTTGTTCAGCAGCTCCCGGTCGTGGCTGATGATGATGGCGGCGTTGGGATACTTGCGCAGCCGCGCCTCCAGCCACATCGCGCCTTCCAGGTCCAGGTAGTTGGTGGGCTCGTCCAGCAGCAGCAGGTCGGGCTGCGCGAACAGCGCGGCGGCCAGGGCCACGCGCATCCGCCAGCCGCCGGAGAACTCCGACATCGGGCGCGCGAGGTCTGCGGTGGAAAAGCCCAGCCCGGCCAGGATCTCCCCCGCACGGGCCGGGGCACGGTCGGCGCCGATCTCCTCCAAGCGGGCGTAGATATCGGCGATGTGCTCGGGTTCGGCAGTCTCAAGCTGCGCCATCAGCCTGTCGCGCGCCTCGTCGGCGGCTAGGATGGTGTCCAGAAGGCTGACGGGCGTGGCCGGGTGCTCCTGGCTGACGGCGGCGACGCGGGCGGCGCGGGGCACGCCGATCTCCCCGCCATCCGGCTGCAACTCGTCCAGGATCAGCTTGAACAGGGTGGACTTGCCGACGCCGTTGCGCCCGACCAGGCCGACCTTGGCGGTGGGCGGCAGCAGGACGCTGGCATGGTCGAAGAACCGCCGTCCCCAGGCGTTGAAGACAAGACCGTCGATTTGGAGCATAGTGTTGAGGTGCCGTTCGGTGTGGCTGCGCCCGGCATGTAGCCCGGATAGAGATGGATTGCGAGAACGGCGTGCTGGGTTCACGATGCTTGCAATCAGGGGCGCCTGCAATCAGGGGCGCATAACCAGGGGACGGCTATGAAAGCAGCTCGCACCATCACCGAAGCCCTGCTTGCAGCCATTGCGTGCAGCACCGAGCCGATGGCCCTGTCCGACCCGAATGTGCCGGACCATCCCATCATCGCGGTCAACGCGGCGTTCGAGGCGATGACCGGCTACCCAGCCGTGGAGATCGTCGGGCACAACTGCCGGATCCTGCAAGGCCCGGGCACGGATCACCAGGTCGCGCAACGGCTGGGTCGGGTGATCGCCGCGGGCGATGGCTGCGTCGAGTGGCTCGTCAACCACCGCAAGGACGGCAAGGCTTTTTGGAACCTGCTGTTCCTGTCTCCGGTCCGTGACGGGGAGGGCCGGATCATCCACTACTTCGCCAACCAGCACGACATCACCAAGGGCCTGCCGGAGCGGCTGTCGGAGGTCAACTTCGGCCGGGCGCACATGCCGACGGAAATCACTGCGGAGTTCCAGCGCCTGGTGGCCGAGATCGCCATCGCACAGGATTCCAGCGGAGAAGCGGATGCCCGCTCGCTGGAGGCAGTGCTGGCCGCCACGCGCCGGCTGGCAGAATTGAGCAGCACGCAACTGGTGTCTGGCGCCGCAGCGGATGTCGGCTAGGGGTCGCGCCGCACGCCCCTGTTAGCCGCGCTCCGTCCAGGAAGGCATCGGGGTCATGCCGTGCCCTGACCCTGGCTAGCGCGCCTCGCCGATAAGGCCGGGGATCGCCGCCTTGACCTGGAAGTAGCCCTTGGTCGCCCGTGGCCACACCGCGTCGTCCCAGGCCCGGCGAATGCGCAACGCCTGCGGCAACACCTCTGCAGAAGGGCCGACCGGAGCCCAGACCGTCACGACTGGCAGGCCATCGGCCCAGCCCTCCTCCACCAGCGCCGCCGGACAGCCAAAATGCTCGCCCGCCCGGGCCAGCGCGTCGGCCATGGCGTCCCGGTCCATCGCCTTCGGCCGATCCGCTGCGCGGTCGGCATGGGCCACCAGCCCGCCGACGCGCACCACCTTGGCGCGGCCGAGCGGCAAGCTTTCAGGGTTCAGGTCGTCCAGGTGCAGCAGCAGCGCCACCTCACCCTCTGGCGGAGCCTCGGCCCGGGGCAGCTTGGCGGCGGGCGGCGGGTCGGCCTCCTCCAGCGCGACCGGGTCCTCGTCCAGGCCCTCCGGGTCGTAGCGGCCATCGGTGTAGCGGCGGATGTTCTCCGCCCGGGCCGCATACACCTTGCCGCGCGTATGCAGTCCGGCGACCCAGCGCCAGGACAGGGTGTTGCTGGCCGGGTCGCCATCCAGCAGATGCTGCATGAAGAAGTCGGCGCCCAACGCCCAGGGCAGGTGCAGCGTGAAGATCCAGATCGAGGCGAACCACATGCGGACGTGGTTGTGCAGCCAGTTGGTCCCGGTCAACTCGTGCGCCCAATCGTCGAAGCACTCTATGCCAGTGTGCCCGGTGACGGCCTTCTCGTAAGCCTTCCGCAGCCCCGACTCCGCGGCCAGCCGGGCATGGCCCTCTTCCGCCAAACGCTTGTAGCCGGTCCACAGCGCCGGCCGGGTCTCCAGGTGGCCCTTGAAGTAGCTGCGCCAGAACACCTCCTGCACATACTTCTCCACCCGCGCGCCGTGCATGGTACGGGCCGCGTCCACGACCTCCTGCTCGACCACCATGCGGCGGCGCAGGTAGGGCGAGAGGGCAGATGTTGTAGCCTCCCCGTGCGGTCCGGGGTCGGTGTTGCGCCCCTCGGCGTAGTCGCGGCCCATCGCGGGCGAGAACTCGGCCAGCCGGGCAAGCGCGGCGGCACGGGTTGGGGGAAAGCGTCTGTCCATGGCTCCTATATGGGACAGCATCGCTGCAGCGCACCGCGCCGCGGCGATCACGCCCCAGAGACGTTAGGCACAGACATCAGGACCGGGGCGTCCAGCGCCGCAGCAGCAGGGCGTTGCCGACGACCGCCACGCTGGAGAACGCCATCGCCGCCCTGGCCACCACGGGGCTGAGCCTGCAGTGCCTGCACGGGGGTTGATAGCCTGCTATGCCGCCTTGACTGGGTTGCGGGCGCCTGCGGGCAAGTGCCGGTCCACCCTGGCGTGCAGCAGGGCGATCAGCGCCGGGTCCATGAAGGCGTAGTCGTCCGCAATATCCAGGCAGATCACCCGGGCACGACCCAGGTGCCGCCGGAACCGCCGGGTCAGCCTGGAGCGGTGCGCGCGCTCCATGACGAAGATGATGTCGGCCCAGTCCACCAACTCCGCCGTGCAGGGCACGTCGGAGTCGGCATTCAGCCCGGCCGAGGCCACCTCCAGGTCCGTCCGGTCGCCGAACACCTGTTCCGCCGTCGGGCTGCGGAGGCGGTTGCGGCTGCACAGGAACAGGATGCACTTCATGTCGTCGGTACCCTCTGCCGGGGCGGCCGACGCGGGGTGCTGTCCGCCGGGAACTGGAAGCGGGACAGCGCCGCAAAGAACCGGTGCACGAACAGCCGCGCCGAGAGCTGCAGCAGCGTATCCCCGGCCAGGGCAACGGCGCCTGTCACCTCGCCTTCGTAGCTCCAGTCGATGCTGGTGCGCCCGGGCCGCGACTGGCGCAGCGCGACGCGGCCCGTGGCGCTGCCGCCGCCCAGGCCGCCACGGGAGCTGCCCTGCAGCAGGATGGCCTGGGCGTGGTCGCGGCCTGACAGGTCCAACTCGATCCGGTAGCGGCTGCGGAGCGTGCCGACGCCGAACGACAGCAGCGCGCAGAACCGCCCGTCGCCGGACTGCTCGACGCTGTCCGCCCCGGGGATCAGCGCAGCGAGCACGGCGGGATCCAGCAGCGCGGCCAGCACCGCAGCGGGTGCGGCCCGCACGTCCGTCCGCCCGGCGCCGGCCAGCCGCCGCACGGCCACCCGGCTAAGCCTTGTCCATCGGCGGGCCGGATTGCCTCGCCGCCAAGGCCGCGCTCTCGCGCTTGAGGGGCCGGCTGACCGGGCAGGCCTCCTGTACGAAGCCGTTCAAGGTGTTCACCAGGTTGTCGCGGACCTGACGGTAAAACACGTACTGGCCCCGCTTCTCGCTCGCCACCAGCCCGGCGGCCTCCAGGATCGAGAGGTGCTGGGAGATGGAGGGCTTGGACATGGTGAACCTGGATGCGATCTCGCCCGCGCTCAGCTCGGTGTGCGCCAGGTAGGCAAGGATCTTGCGCCGGGTGGCCGAGGCCAGGGCTTCGAAGACGGGCTGCATGAGGGTCCGAACGGCTGTTCACCTATACTTAGGCATTAAACTAACCGTTGACAAACCCGTCTCGCAATGATTAGGTATATTCCTAATTACCGAACAAAGGCATATGCCATGGTCTGCCTCTCCACTGCATGGGTCATTGCCGGCCCTGGCGTCTCCGCCGAGGATGGCCGGGTGGAATGGGCGCCCGCGCGGTCGCTCTGGACAGGCGGGATGACGCTGGCGGCCGTGCTGCTTGCCCCGGTGTTCGTGACGCCGGGCGCGGTGGCGCTGTTCCTGGGCGCCAGCGCCGTCACGCTGTGCGCCGGGCACTCCATCGGGCTGCACCGGTTGCTGATCCACCGCAGCCTGTCGGCGCCGCGGTGGGTGGAGCGCGTGCTGGTCCTGCTAGGTACCTTGGTGGGCATGGCGGGGCCGCTGGGCATGGTCCGGCTGCACGACATGCGGGACTGGGCGCAGCGCCAGGCCGCGTGCCACGACCTGCATGCCCACCGCGCCCACCCGTTGCGGGACGCGTGGTGGCAGATGCACTGCCGGCTGATGCTGGCCCGCCCGCCCCGCTTCGTGCCGGAGCCTGCGTTGGATGACGGCTTCCTGCGTTGGCTGGAGGCGACATGGATGCTCCAGCAGGCGCTCTGGGCCGTGCTGTTTCTCTGGATGGGCGGGCTGCCGTGGCTGGTGTGGGGGGTGCCGGTCCGCATCGCCGTTTGCCTGACCGGGCACTGGCTGGTCGGGCACCTGACGCACCGGCGCGGCCCGCAGGGGTGGGTGGTGGACGGGGTTGCGGTGCAGGGCCACAACCTGCCCGCCGCGGCGCTGCTGACGTTCGGCGAGGGCTGGCATGGCAACCATCATGCCTGGCCGGAGTCGGCGCGCATGGGCATCGAGCCGGGGCAGCACGATCCCGGGTGGTGGACTCTGCTGGTTCTGCGGCGGCTCGGGCTGGTGTGGGGCCTGCGGCAGCCCGGCGACCTGGCGCCACGGGCCGGGCTGCGCCGGGTGGCAGCCCTGCCGGCCGGCCTCCGGAACTAACGGGGCTGCCCGGCATTGAGGACCCATTGCGCCGGCCCCTGAACCACCGGGCCGGACCACGGTCACGGAGTTGCCAGGATGCGGTCCAAGTCCATCGTCGCTGCGGCCTTCCTAGCCCTCGGGCTGCAGGCCGCAGCCGCCCAGACGGGACCGGCTGCAACCCGACCGGATCAAAGCGAGGCCAGCCATCAGAACAGCCCCATGGGTCCGGCCACGGCCAACCAGGACTCCGGCAACAACGGCGTCGGCACATTGGGGTCGCTCGATAGCAGCCCCGGCAAGGCCACCAGCACCGTCGCGGGCGTGAACGGCGGCAAGACCGCCATCGGCTCCGGCAGCAGCAAGGGTACTGGTGGCCCCATCGAGAGCGACCCGGCCCAGGGCGGCACGCAAAAGCCGCAGTAGCTTCGGCAGCGGCCCTTACCGGTAGTCGTCAGTCGTGCGGATCGCCGGCCGGGGCGGGCCGGCGTAGGGGTCCAGCCCGACGCGCGCCTGCGCCGTCACCCGGCAATCCGCGCACATCCTCATCCGGTCGGCGATGGCTGGGTCCCTGAACATCCAGTGCTTGCCGGCGAGTTGCTCCACGACCCTGTCGATGGACGACTTGACGCCGAACGGCTTGGCGCAGCGGATGCAGATGGCGGGCGGCTCCTCCTTGACCACAACCTCGTTGCGCCGGCCTGCGCCGAAGGTGGCGCGCGGCTGTAGGCTGACGACGTTCTCCGGGCAGGTGGTCGCGCACAGGCCGCACTGCACGCACAGGTCCTCGACGAACTTCAGCATCGGGCGGTCGGGATGCGCCCGCAGCGCCGAGGTCGGGCAGGCCGACACGCACGACATGCAGAGCGTGCAGCCGGCGGTGTCCACCAGCACCCGGCCGATCGGGGCGCCACGCGGCAGCAGCAGCGGCTGCATAGGTGTGGGTGCTGCATCGTGCAGGGCGTTCAGCGCCTGCATCGTCAGCGCGTTCTTGTCGCCGGTCGGCAGATAGGCGGCCGGTGCCGGGCCGGGCCGGGCCGCCATGCCGCGCAGCGTGGTGGACAGCTCGAACGGGTCGTCCGCCACCAGCAGGTCCAACCGGTCCTCACCGTAACCGAGCGGCTCCAGGATGGCCGAGAGCAGCTCCACCTCGCGCAGGACCGCATCGCGGCGGGCCTGGTCGCGGCGGCTGGCCAGCACGCGCACATCGGCGGCGCCGAACGCAAAGGCGGTGGCGAAGGCGTCCAGCCCGAACTGCCCCTGCATGGGGAACGGGATCACCCGTGCCGGCAAGCCGTCGCCATGGCGAGCCAGCATGTCGATCAGCGGGGCGCCGTGGCTGGCATCGTGGATCAGCAGCACCGGCGAAGGGGTGCCGCCGGCTGAATGATAGGTGGCCAGCAAGGTCCGCAGCCGCCGGGCCGTGGCCTCTGCGCCCGGGACGGCATACTCGACCGCCGTGGTCGGGCACACCGCGGCGCAGGTGCCGCAGCCGGCGCAGATATGCGGGCTGATGGCCACGTTGTCGCCGGCAGGGGTGATCGCCCCCGTGGGGCACACGTCCAGGCAGCGGGTGCAGCCGATCTGGCCCGACCGGGAATGCGCGCACCGGCTGGCATGGAACGCGACGTAGCGTGGCTTGCTGAACGTGCCAACCAGGTCGGTGGCGGCCAGCAACGCGCGCTGCACGCCCACAGGATCGTCCGGGGACGCACGCAGGTAGCCGTCCCGGTGCTCCGGCGCCTGCACCAAGGGCAGCCCGCCGCTGAGGTCGATCACCACGTCGCAGCGCGAGCGCGCGCCGTTGCGGGCGGGTCCGAACTCCAGCACGGCGCGGGAGGACGGCAGGGCGGTGGCGAAACCGTCCACCACCAGCTCGAACGCGCCGAGGTAGCCGGTGGCGCGGCTGATGGTGCCGCGCACGACGGGATAGTCGGCCACGCGCGGCGGCGTCAGCGGGGCGGCGCCGTTGATGATAACCGTTAAATCGAGCCGGCCCTTCAACTGCTCGGCGGCTTCGATGGCGCGGTCGTCGCAGCCGTAGATGACGGTCACGCCCTCTGACTGCATCGCGACCTCGGCCCGGGGTGCAGGCTCGGCCTCCTGCCTGGCGGCGGCGATCAGCGCGGCCATTTTCGGCAGCGCCTGCCCGGCCTCGTCCGACCAGCCCGCCGCCTCGCGGATGTTGACGAACCTTAGGGACGCCTCCGCCGCGGCCTCGCGGAACGTCGGGGCTTCCTGGGTGCAGGCGACCAGCACGGGTCCACCGCTCGCCGCAGCCGTCTGGAACCGGTCCAGCTCCGCCCGGCACAGCTCATGCGCCGCGGGCGCCTCCGCCCCACCGGCCCGCGCCAGTGCGCCGGCGTCAACCGGCATCGTCCCCCGGCACGTGCAGGTCAGGACCGTGCAGCCATCCATGCTCATCCGCGATGCATCCCTTGCCGGCGCTGCTTGCGGGACAGATGTCTTCGCTTAGCCGGCGCCGTCACATATGTTGCGGGCGAGCCGGCGGGTCCACCCTACCTGCCATGCATGCCCCACCTACCATGCATGATATTGAACGGAGCTTAGCCATAGACGACCTGCTCGCACTTCCGCCGGGCTTCCGCCTCATGCCAGCCGGGGCCATGCCGGCCGGGGGTGATCCGTGGACGGCGGCATTGCGTGCTGCGGCCAGGGGCGCCGAACCGGGCTGCGTGTTCTGGGACCGCGCGCAGGATCGGTGCCGCGCGGCTTTCGTGCTGGCGCCTGACCGGCCGTTGCAGGGGGTGGGCGAAGTTCTGGACCTTGGAGCGCTTGCCGTGTTCGATGCCCTCGCCTCGCTCGCGCCGCCGCAGGTGCCGATGCACCTGATCGTGCCGGACGGCTTGGCTGTGGACGGCGGGCGTGTGGCAACCCTACAGGTCGAGAAAGCCGCCGCAGCGCCCGGCGCCGTCCCGGAGTGGGCGGTGCTTGGCATCGACATCGCGGTCAACCGCATCATCGCAGCCAACTGCATCACCGCAGCCCCTGGCGATCAACCGGACCAGACCTGCCTGCATGAGGAAGGCTTCGGCGACGTGACCGCAGCCGACGTGCTGACCCACACTTGCCGGCACCTGCTGAACTGGCTGGACGCCTGGCAGCAGGACGGGCCTGCCAGCCTGGCGCGCATCGCCGCACGGCGCACCCGGCCCGACGTGGTGGCGGCATGACCCTCCGCCTGCCGCGCACCATCCAGTTGGACGCCTCCGACCGGTCGGTGTTCGACCACGCCGCCGAACCCGGCGAGTGGGCCGTCACCGGCTCTTTCGCCTTCCTGGATGGGGAGGAGCTGACCGGCAAGCGGCGCACGGCGTTCCAGCATGGCTTCCTTGGCACCGGCAGCTTCGGCTGGTCCACCCTGGTGATGGTGGCGGACGCCCCGCCCGCGGTGGCGCAGTCCGTGACCGACGCGCTGGCCCGGCACTTCGTGGACCAGCACGGCGCTCCCTCCCTGGCCGCGGCGCAGGAGGTGGCGGCGCGGGAGGTCGCCTTCGCCGCCGGCCTGTGCGAGCACCCGGTCGGCACCCTGCTGACCATCTTCCGCCAGCACGGACCCGACGGCGTGGTGGAGCAGTTTGCGACCGTGACGCGGGATGCCGCTCCGGAACAGGACGCCGGGCCGGACTTCGGCAAGCCGTTCGACCTACTGGCCCTGGCGGTCAACCGGGACGGCCCCGCATGACCCGGCACGAGCAGCGCGAGGTTGGCGTCATCGCCGAGTGGCAGGCGGTCGAGAGCGAGTGGTCCGACCACCGCTGGCGCGTCGTGGACCTGCTGCCCGGCGCCGCCCAGGTGCCGCCCTGGACGCTGCTGGCCAGCTCGCCCGGCGTGCGGCGCTACTTCGCCGGCAATGCCGAGCTGCTCTTGTATCCGCTGGAGACGGACACGCTGAAGCACAACCTCGAGGGGCCGCAACCGGCGGTGTACGTGTTCCTACGTGCGACCGAGGCGGCGCCAGGCATGTCGCTGCTGGGTGCCACGGTGTGCGCCGGGGAGGCGCAGGCGCACGTGGACACCGGGTCCGACCTGGTGGAGGCGGTGCCGATGCCGCCGGACCTGGCCGCCTGGGTGGCCGACTTCGTGGCACGCAACCACGTCGAGCGGCCCGGCTGGAAGCGCAAGCGCGACCGGGACGACCGGGGCGCAGGCCGGCGCGAGGAGGTGGATGCCGATGACGAATGAGGCGACGGAGGGCCTGTTCCGCCGCTGGGCACGGCGCAAGCAGGAGGCCAAGGCCGCGCCGGACCGTACGGCCGAAGCCGTGCCTCCGCCAGCATCGGCGCCCGACCAGCCTATCCCGGACCAGCCCTCCCCGGACCTGCCTGCCCCGGTCCTGCCGGACGTTGAGAGCCTCGGCGCCGACAGCGACTACACGGCGTTCCTGCAGAAGGGCGTCGCGGCTGAGGTGCAGCGCATCGCCCTGCACCGTGCCTGGGCCAGCGACGAGCAGATTGCCGGGTTCCGCGGCATGGCCGACTACGACTGGGATTTCAACGCTCCCACCTATGGCAGGCTATGGGCGTCGGACGACGTGGCGAAGCTGTTGCAGGCCGTCGTGTCGCCACCAGCCCAGGTGGAGCCGGACCCCGTGCGGCCCGGCCCCGTGGAGCCTGCCGTGGCCGCCCTGGTGCTGCCGGAGGCGCCCCAACCCATGCAGGAGGCCGGGCCGGGGTCGATCGCCGTTGGCGAGCATGAGGCGGAGCCGCCACGCGCCGCGGGTCCGCGGCACGGCAGCGCGATGCCGTCCTGATCGCGGCTTTTTTCCCCGGGTCGGGCCGTTGTCTAGATTACAAAATGGCTACTTGCTGCTAAATCAGCGCCGACGGCTGGCGCTGGGACGGTGATGAGGACGGCTACGCAAGGAATGGATGAGGTCGAGACTGCACGGGCGCTCGTATATGGCCTGCTAGGTCACGCCTTGGCGCAGTCGCCGGAAGCCGGGTTCCTCGCGCGCCTGGGGCAGTTGAACGGTGGTGGCGAGATTGGCACGGTGCTGCGCGACCTGGCGGCCCGGGCGCAGGCCGCAACAGTGGAGACGGCCCGCACCGAATATGACGCCCTGTTCATTGGCGTCGCCCGGGGCGAGTTGGTGCCATACGGCTCGTTCTACATGACCGGCTTCCTGCACGAGCGCCCGCTGGCCCGGCTTCGCGCCGACCTAGCGCGGCTGGGCCTGGCCCGCCGGCCCGGCCGGTCCGACCCTGAGGACCACATCGCCACCGAATGCGAGATCATGGCCAGCCTGGCCGACCGCCCGGCGGACTTGCAGGCGGAGTTCTTCGACCGCCACCTCAACCCCTGGGCTTCCCGCTTCTTCACCGATCTCAAACGGGCCGCCTCGGCGCGGTTGTATCAGCCGGTGGGCACGCTGGGCCGCTTGATGATTGAACTCGACCGGCAGGGCTTTGCCCTCGCTGCCGACCCCTCCGTGACCGAACACTCGATGCAACGAGGTGCAGCATGACCGACAAGACCGACAAGCCCATCCGGGCCGACCGGCGTGCCTTCCTGCGCGGCGCCGGCCTGGCCGCCGTGGCCGTGCCGTTAGCCGCCGAGGCCGAGACGCTGGTGCAGCCCACCAACCATCAGGCCCCCGCCCGCTACGTCGATAGCGAACACAACCAGCGGTTCTACGCGCTGAACCGCCGGTAGGGGATACACATGCTCACCAAACAACGCCCTGCGTCCGCTGCGCGCGGCCTGCCCACTCTCCCCGCCCCCGCCGTGTCGAACGGCGCGCTTGACCGGCGCGGCTTCCTCCGCAACTCGGGCCTAGCCGCCGGTGGCCTCGCCGCGCTGGGTGGGCTGGGCCTGTCCACGGTGCAGCGCGCCGCCGCCGGGGAAGTCGTGCCCGGCGAGCCGAGCGAACTGCGGAAAACCGTCTGCACCCACTGCTCTGTCGGCTGCTCCGTCCTCGCCCGCGTGCAGAACGGCGTCTGGGTAGCGCAGGAGGCCAACTACGACAGCCCGAACAATATGGGCACCCACTGCGCCAAGGGCGCCGCGGTCCGCGAGCTGACGCATGGCGACCGCCGGCTGAAATACCCGATGAAGCTGGTCAACGGCGAGTGGCGCCGGCTGGACTGGAAGACCGCCATCGACGAGATCGGCGACAAGATGCTGGAGATCCGGCAGAAGTCTGGCCCGGACAGCGTGTACTGGCTCGGCTCCGCCAAGTTCAGCAACGAGAGCGCCTACCTGTTCCGCAAGTTCGCGGCGCTGTGGGGCACCAACACCTGCGACCACCAGGCCCGCATCTGCCACAGCACCACCGTCGCCGGGGTCGCCAACACCTTCGGCTACGGCGCGATGACCAACAGCTTCAACGACCTCGGCAATGCCAAGGCCATCATGGTCATGGGCGGCAACCCCGCCGAGGCGCACCCGGTCAGCCTGCAGCACCTGCTGCGGTCGAAGGAAATAAACCAGGCCGAGCTGATCGTCATCGACCCGCGCTTCACCCGCACCGCCGCCCACGCCACCGAGTACGTCCGCATCCGCCCCGGCACCGACATCCCGGTGATCTGGAGCATCCTCTGGCATGTGTTCGAGAATGGCTGGGAGGACAAGGAGTTCATCAACAACCGCGTCTACGGCATGGACCAGGTCCGCGCCGAGGTGGCGAAGTGGGACCCGGTCGAGAGCGAGCGCGTCACCGGCGTGCCCTCCATGCAGTTGAAGCGTGTGGCGGAGATCATGTCGCACAACCGCCCCAGCAGCCTGATCTGGTGCATGGGCGCGACGCAAAAGACCGTGGGGACCGCCAACGTCCGCGCCTACAGCATCCTGCAGTTGGCGCTGGGCAACATGGGCGTCAGCGGCGGCGGCACCAACATCTTCCGCGGCCACTGCAACGTGCAGGGCGCGACCGACCTCGGCTTGGACGTGACAACCCTGCCGGCCTACCTCGGCTTGGACGAGGCGGCCTGGCGGCACTGGGCGCGCGTATGGGACGTGGAGTACGACTACCTGGTGTCGCGCTTCGCGTCGAAGAAGCTGATGGAGAACAAGGGCATCCCCAGCACCCGCTGGTTCGACGCCGTGCTGGCCGACAAGGCGACGCTGGACCAGCCGGACAACGTGCGCGCCATGGTGGCATGGGGCCACGCCGCCAACTCGATCACCCGCGAGCCGGTGATGCGGGAGGGCATGAACAAGCTGGACCTGCTGCTGGTGGTCGATCCGCATCCCACGACGTTCGCCATCAGCGGCGAGCGCCAGAACGGCACCTACCTGCTGCCGGCCTGCACGCAGTTCGAGCAGGCGGGCAGCGTGACCGGGTCGAACCGCTCGATCCAGTGGCGCGAGCAGGTCGTGAAGCCGATCTTCGAGAGCAAGAACGACGCCGAAATCCTGCTGCTGCTGGCCAACAAGTTCGGCTATGGCGAGCAGCTGGTGAAGAACATCCTGGTGCAGGACGGCATCCCGGTGCCGGAGGACGTGTTGCGGGAGATCAACCGCGGCTGCTTCGCCATCGGCTACAGCGGCCAGTCCCCCGAGCGGTTGAAGCTGCACGCCAAGCACCAGGCGGACTTCGACCCGCTGACCCTGAAGGCCAGCACGGGTCCCTGCGCGGGGGAGTACTACGGGCTGCCCTGGCCGTGCTGGGGCACCCCGGAGATGAAGCACCCGGGGACGGCGTACCTCTACAACACCAAGGTGCCCGTGAAGGAAGGCGGCAGCGGCTTCCGGGCGCGTTGGGGCGTGGAGCGCGAGGGCGTGTCGCTGCTGGCCGCCGACTACCCGATCGGGTCGGACATCAAGGGTGGCTACCCCGAGTTCACCATCGCCGTGCTGAAGAAGCTCGGTTGGGACAGCGAGCTGACGGCAGATGAGATGGCCGTCATCAAAAAGATCGGCGGCGACAAGATCGACGCCGTGAGCTGGCAGACCGACCTGAGCGGCGGCATCCAGCGCGTCGCCGTCTCCCATGGCTGCGCGCCGTTCGGCAACGGCAAGGCACGGGCGGTGGCCTGGAACCTGATCGACCCGGTGCCGATCCACCGCGAACCCATCCGCACGCCGCGGCGCGACCTGGTCGCCAAGTACCCCGCCCTGGAGGACCGGCGCGACTACCGCCTGCCCTACCTGGGCCGCAGCCTGCAGGCGCAGGACGTGTCGGCGTTCCCGATGATCCTCACCACCGGCCGGCTGGTCGAATACGAGGGCGGCGGCGACGAGACGCGGTCCAACCGCTGGCTGGCGGAGATCGTCGAGGAGGCTTACGCCGAGCTCAACGGCGAGGACGCCAAGCGCCTGGGCATCACCGACCGCGGCGAGGTCTGGATCTACGGCGTCGAGAGCAACTCGCGGGCCAAGTTCCGGGCGCATGTCAGCAACCGCACGGGTCCGGGGGTGGTGTTCGTGCCGTTCCACTTCGGCGGCATGACGGCCGGCGTGGACAACCGCGGCAAGTATCCGCCGGGCCTGGACCCGATCGTGCTGGGCCATGCGGTGAACCAGTTGACGACCTACGGCTACGACTCTGTCACGCACATGCAGGAGACCAAGGTCACGCTTTGCCGGGTCGAGGCGGCGTGATGCCTGCGATCATTTTCGAGGAGGGGCGCTGATGGCCCGGATGAAGTTCCTGTGCGACGCCGAGCGTTGCATCGACTGCAATGCCTGCGTCACCGCGTGCAAGAACGAGCATGAGGTGCCGTGGGGCCTGAACCGCCGCCGGGTGGTGACGCTGAACGACGGCCAGCCCGGCGAGCTGTCGGTCTCCATGGCGTGCATGCACTGCACCGACGCGCCGTGCGCCTCCGTCTGCCCGGTCAACTGCTTCGTGCAGACGGCGGACGGCATCGTGCTGCACAACAAGGACCAGTGCATCGGCTGCGGCTACTGCTTCTACGCCTGCCCGTTCGGTGCCCCGCAGTTCCCGTCAGCGTCCAACTTCGGCGGGCGCGGCAAGATGGACAAGTGCACCTACTGCGCCGGCGGACCCGAGGGCACCAACACGCCCGAGCAGTTCGCCAGGTACGGCCGCAACCGCCTGGCCGAGGGCAAGCTGCCAATCTGCGCCGAGATGTGCTCGACGCGTTCGCTGCTGGCAGGCGATGGGGCGACCATCGGCGCCATCTACAAGGAGCGAGTGCTGCGGCGCGGCTATGGCTCCGGCGCGTGGGCGTGGTCCACGGCCTATCGCGACACCCCGACGGTTTGAGGAATACGATGCGTCTCACCCGGATTGCCCTGGCCCTCGCCTTCTCCGCCATCGCCTCCATCATCGTGTCCACCGCGGCGATGGCGGAGCTGCTGCCGCAGAACTTCCCGAACCCTGACCGTGCCGCGCTGGAGCAGAAGCTGGAGCAGCAGCGCGACCTGCCGCCCGGGCAGATCAGCGGCTTCGTCCACATCCCGGATGCAAAGGCCGGCGTGCTGGTGCAGCCGCTGGGCCGGGAGTTCCGCAGCTTCCGCACCCGGGCGCAGCCGCTGATCGACGGGGCGCTGCTGGGCATCGCCATCGCCGCCATGGCCGCGCTGTACTTCATTGCGGGTCCGATGCGCTACAAGAAGGATCCGCAGGGCCGCACCATCCAGCGGTTCACCAAGTTCGAGCGGTTCATCCATTGGCTGACATCGGCGTCGTTCGTCTGGCTGTCGCTGACCGGGCTGAACCTGGTGTTCGGTCGCTGGCTGCTGGAGCCGGTCCTGGGCGATAACCTCTATGCCAGCTTCACTGCGCTGGCGAAGCTGTCGCACAACTCGGTCGGCTTTGCCTTCATGGCGGGGCTGGTGGTGATGGCGATCCAGTGGCTGACGGTGAACCTGCCGACCAAGCTGGACCTCGAGTGGATCAAGGCGGCCGGCGGCATCTTTGGCGGCCCGCACCCGCCGGCGCAGAAGTTCAACGCCGGGCAGAAGATGATCTACTGGATCGCGGTATTCGGCGGCGCCGGCATCTCGGTGACCGGCGTCCTGCTGCTGGTGCCGTTCTACTTCTTCGGCATCGAGGGCATGCAGCTTATGCAGGTGGTGCATTCGGTGATCGCCGCGTTGATGATGGCCGTCATCATTGGGCACATCTACCTGGGGTCCATCGGCGTCCAGGGGTCGTTGCAGGCGATGACCACGGGCCGGGTGGACCGCAACTGGGCCGCCGAGCACCATGCCCTGTGGCTGGCCGAGGAAGAGGCGAAGCAGCAGGGCGCCGCCGGGCCGACGGCATTGCCGCACCCGGCGGAGTAGGCATCAGGGCCGGGTCGAGGGGGTGGAGTAGGCCTGTTCCGAACTCTCCCCCACGAACCGGGTCAGGACGAACTGCGACGCGGCGGCGATGATGACCAGCGCCACGACGGAGCCAAGAAAGACCTTCAACGCGTTCTCCTTTGATAAGCAATGGGCTGAGATTGTGGGTGCTACGGCGCTACAATCCAGGTGTTTCTAATGCAATCGTCCGGCCTGACAGCCCTATGCGGCAAGCCCGGCCCAGCGCAAACCCCCTATGAGCTAAAAAGCTGCTGACTGGCTGACCGGGCCTGCGGTCCTAGACAACTTGTGCGGCATGGCCTCAGATCGCAGGTTCCCTGGCAGGGCCGCCCTAACAAGGACAGAACGGATGTTGCGAACGCTCGTCGTCGATCTGGATGGCACCCTTGTCGACACCGTGCCGGACCTTGCTGCCGCCCTCAACCGCATGGTGGTGCAGCGCGGCTTCGCCCCGTTTACCTTGCCGGAGACTGCGCTGATGGTCGGCGATGGCGCGCGTGTCCTCGTCGAACGCGCCTGCGCCGCCCGCCACATACCGTTCGATGAGGCGGCGTTCACGGCGTTCCTGTCCGACTACACCGCCCATGCCGCCGTCGAGTCACGGCCGTTTCCTGGTGCCGTCGAGGCGCTTGGCACGTTGCGGGACCAGGGCTGGCACTTCGCCGTCTGCACCAACAAGCCTGCTGCGGCGACCTATGCCCTGCTGGATGCACTTGGCCTGCAGCACTGGTTCGCCGCGGTCGGCGGCGGCGACAGCTTTCCCACCCGCAAGCCGGACCCGTCGCACCTGTTGATGACGTTGGCCGCCGCCGGTGGCACGCCCGAGGCAGCCATCATGGTCGGCGACCACCGGAACGACATCCAGGCAGCAACCGGCGCCGGGCTGCCATGCATCTTCGCGGGCTGGGGCTACGGTCCCGCAGCGATGTCGGCCGGCGCAACAGCCGTTGCGGCGAGCTTTGCCGAACTACCGGTGCTGGCGGACCAGATCGTCGTCGCCAGGTAAGGGCTGAGACGCTCGGGAGCGACCCGGGCAAGTTGGGGCTGCGGGCGACGGCGCCAGACAGGGCCAATTCAGGACGAAAAAAGGGACAGGCCGACCGATCAAGGCCGGCAACGGTTGGTGTTAATGCACAACCTGGTTCAGCGCCCCCTTGGCGTACATCTCCGTCATCCGGTCCAGCGTCATCGGCTTGATCCGCGACGCATGGCCGGCACAGCCGAACTGCTCGAACCGCGCGCGGCACAGGTCCGTCGCCGCCTTGGTCGCGGCAGCGAAGAACTTGCGCGGGTCGAACTCCTCCGGCTTCTGCGCCATCAGCCGGCGCATCGCCCCAGTCATCGCCAGGCGGATGTCGGTGTCGATGTTGATCTTGCGGACGCCGTGCTTGATGCCTTCCTGGATCTCCTCGACTGGTACGCCGTAGGTTTCCTTGATGTCGCCGCCGAACTCGCGGATCACCGCCAGCCACTCCTGCGGCACCGAGCTTGACCCGTGCATCACCAAGTGCGTCGTGGGAATGCGCGCGTGGATTTCCTTGATGCGCCCGATGGCTAGGATGTCGCCCGTAGGCTTGCGGCTGAACTTGTAGGCGCCGTGGCTGGTGCCGATGGCGATGGCCAGCGCATCCACCCCGGTGTCCCGCACGAAGTCCGCCGCCTGCTCGGGATCAGTCAGCAACTGGTCGTGCGACAGCTTGCCCTCGGCGCCGGACCCGTCCTCCTCGCCGGCCTCCCCGGTCTCCAGCGACCCCAGCACACCCAGCTCGCCCTCGACGGAGACGCCGACCGCGTGCGCCATCTCCACCACGCGCCGGGTAGTACCGACGTTGTAGTCGTAGTCGGCGGGGGTCTTCATGTCCTCCTGCAGCGAGCCGTCCATCATCACGCTGGTGAAGCCGCTGCGGATGCTGCGCTGGCACACGCCGGGGCTGCCGCCGTGGTCCTGGTGCATGACGACGGGGATGTGCGGCCAGCTTTCGACGGCGGCATCGATCAGGTGGCGCAGGAACGCCTCCCCGGCATACTTCCGCGCGCCGGCCGAGCCTTGCAGGATGACCGGGCTGTCAACGGCGTCGGCGGCCTCCATGACGGCGCGGACCTGCTCCATGTTGTTCACATTGAAGGCGGGAATACCGTAGCTGTGCTCCGCGGCGTGGTCGAGCAGTTGCCGCATCGAGACGAGTGCCATGGGGGATCTTTCTATGTCGGGCAGGTGGGGGAGACCGTCATCGCGAGCAGCGCTTGCGGCGCGGTGATCCAGGGCCGCTATCGTAACGTTGGTCCTGGCGGCCCCTGGATTGCCACGTCGCTGCGCTCCTCGCAATGAGGGGCTGTCACGATGTCATGCCGACCGCTTCTTGCGGTTCATCAGTTGCAGGATCATCGGGGTGAAGATTAACTGCATCGCCAGGGGCATCTTGCCGCCGGGGCAGACGATGGTGTTGGCGCGCGACATGAAGCTGCCGTGCAGCATCGACAGCAGGTAGGGCATATCGATGCCCTTGGGGTTGCGGAACCGGATGATCAGCATGCTCTCGTCGGCGTTCGGCACGTCGCGGGCGGTGAATGGGTTGCTGGTATCGACCGTCGGCACCCGCTGGAAGTTGACGTGGGTCTCCGAGAACTGCGGGCAGATATAGGTCACGTAGTCCGGCATCCGGCGCAGGATGGTATCCACGACGGCATCCTGCGAGTAGCCGCGCACCTTTTTGTCGCGGTGCAGCTTCTGTATCCACTCCAGGTTGATGATCGGCACGACGCCGACCAGCAGGTCCACATGCTGCGCGATGTTGACCTCCGGCGTCACCACCGCGCCATGCAGGCCCTCATAGAACAGCACGTCGGTGCCGCTGGGCAGCTCTGACCAGGGGGTGAAGGTTCCGGGGTCCTGGCAGTAGGGTGCGGCCTCCTCGGCATCGTGCAGGTACTTCCGCGTTGTGCCGACGCCTTGCTCGCCATAGGCGCGGAACAGCGCCTCCAACTCGCCGAACAGGTTGGAGTCGGGTCCGAAGTGGCTCAGCACCTGGCCGCCGCCGTTGGCGTGCTTCAGCTTCTCCCGCATCGCCAGCCGGTCGTAGCGGTGGAAGGAGTCGCCCTCGACGATGGCGGCGTTGACCCCCTCGCGGCGGAAAATCTGCTCGAACGTCGTAGTGACGGTGGTGGTGCCGGCCCCCGAGGACCCGGTGATGGCGATGACCGGATGCTTCTGCGACATGGCTCAGGCCGTCCGGAACAGCGAGCGCGCGTTGAACAGCGGAGCCGCGAACGTCTCGTCCTCGCCGCGGTCGTGCTCGCCGTGGTAGCGGGCCAGGCGCTCGACCTCGTTGCGGGACCCCAGGATCACCGGCACGCGCTGGTGGATGCCGCTAGGCTGCAGGTCCAGGATGCGCTCACGTCCGGTGGAGGCGGCGCCGCCGGCCTGCTCGACGATCATGGCCATCGGGTTGGCCTCGTACATCAGACGCAGGCGGCCGGGCTTGCCTGGGTCCTTGGTGTCCTGGGGATACATGAACAGTCCGCCGCGGATCAGGATGCGGTGGACCTCGGCGACCATTGACGCGATCCAGCGCATGTTAAAGTCGGCGCCGCGCGGGCCTTCGGCGCCCTCCAGGCATTCGTCCACGTAGCGGCGGACCGGGGGTTCCCAGAAGCGCTCGTTGCTGACGTTGACAGCGAACTCGCGGCTATCGGGCGGGATGGCCATGCCGGGGTGGGTCAGCATGAAGGCACCGATCTCGCGGTCGAGGGTGAAGCCGTGCACGCCGTCGCCAACCGTCAGCACCATCATGGCGGTGGGGCCGTAGATGGTGTAGCCGGCCGCGACCTGGGTGGTGCCGGGCTGCAGGAAGTCAGACACGGCGGGTTCGGCGACGCCCTCGGGGCAGCGCAGGACGGAGAAGATGGTGCCGACGGGCATGTTGATGTCGATGTTGGAGGAGCCGTCCAGGGGATCGAACACCAACAGCAGACGGCCGCGAGGGTAGTGGCCGGGGATGGGATGGGGTTGCTCCATCTCCTCCGACACCATGCCGGCGAGCTGGCCGCCCCACTCGCAGGTGCCGACCATGATGTTGTTGGCCGCGACATCCAACGGCTGCTGCTGCTCGCCCTGCACGTTGATGGCGACCTGGGCGGCGTCGGGCGGGGAGATGCGCCCGCGAGAGGCGGCGACGGCGATCAGCTTGCATGCAGTCTGGATGTCGTTCAGCAACGAGGTCAGGTCGGGGTCGGACGACCCGGCCCGGCGCTGGTCCTCGATGATGAACTTAGACAGCGTCGTGCGGCGGTACGGCATTGTTCGTCTCCCATCGGTGCAGCCTTATGGCTGGCATTCTTCTCTTCTGGCTGCTCCCCTTCCCTCCGGGCTTGGGCCGCGAAGCGGACCAAGGCCGGGGTGAGGGAGGCCGCAAGGACCGCCGTCTCGGTTTCCATAACCCGCCTGCTTCCCCAACCAGCCGAGCGCAACGCTTGCCGCTTCCCCCCACCCCGGCCTTGGTCCGCTTCGCGGCCCAAGCCCGGAGGGAAAGGGAGCAGAGCAGCAGCGTTACTGCTGGAACACTCGGCTACCTCGGATGTCCTCGGCTGTAATGGTCTCCAGCGCCATCCGGTCCAGCAACTGGTCGCGCCCAGCAAACAGCCGGTTGGCCATCCGCAGCCGCGCCCGGTCGATGCCGTTGCGGATGCTGCGCGCGTTGGAGAAGCGCGGCTGCGCCATCCGCAGCGTGACATATTCCTCCATCGCCGCCCGTCCCTCGGCATCAAAGCGATATTGCATCGACGTCGCCATGAGTTCCGCAATCCGCAGCAGCTCTCCGGCGGAATAGTCGGGGAAGTCGATGTGGTGGGCGATGCGCGACGACATGCCGGGGTTACTGCGGAAGAACGTGTCCATGCGGTCCTTGTAGCCCGCGAGGATCACCACGAGGTCGTCCCGGTTGTCCTCCATCACCTGCAACAGGATCTCGATGGCTTCCTGTCCATAGTCCCGCTCGTTCTCCGGGCGGTAGAGGTAATAAGCCTCGTCGATGAACAGCACGCCGCCCATCGCCTTCTTGAGGATTTCCTTGGTCTTCGGCGCGGTATGGCCGATGTACTGACCCACCAGGTCGTCGCGCGACACAGTGACGACGTGGTTGCGGCGGATATACTTCAGCCGGTGCAGCACGTCCGCCATGCGCCGGGCCACGGTGGTCTTTCCCGTGCCGGGGTTGCCGGTAAAGCTCATATGCAGCGGCGGCGGCTCCGCCTGGATGCCCAGGCCGCGGCGGGCGCTCTCGACCAGCAACAGCGCCGCCACCTCGCGGATGCGGGTCTTCACCGGCAGCAGACCCACTAGGTCCCGCTCCAACTGACCGATCACCTCGCCTATGTTGCTCTCGGCATACAGCGCGTTTAGATCGACCCGGCGGTCGTCCTGCGGGGTAGGCAACTCCAATGCCGCGCTCATGCCGCACACTCCTGTTCAAGAGGGGCCTGTTCAAGAGGAGCCTGCCGCACCGGCTCAAGCTCCCGCCGCATCGCCCCGATCACCCCGCGGTAGCCGCCATCGCCATCCCGCGCCCCGAAGATCGCGGACCCGGCAACGAACGTGTCTGCCCCCGCGTCCGCCACCGCACGAATGTTTGACACCTTCACGCCGCCATCCACCTCCAGCAGGATCGGCTGTCCCCCTGCTTCCACATGCGCGTCAATGCGGCGGCGCAGGGCGGCGATCTTCTGCAGAGCCTGCGGGATGAAGCCCTGCCCGCCGAAGCCGGGGTTGACCGCCATCACGCACACTAGGTCCACCCGGTCCATAACCCAGTCCAGGCACTCCAACGGCGTCGCCGGGTTCAACGCCAACCCGGCCCGGCAGCCCTGGTCGCGGATCAGCGACAGGGTGCGGTCCACGTGCTGCGACGCCTCCGGATGGAAGCTGATGATGTTCGCCCCGGCCTTGGCGAACATCACCGCCAACTCATCGACTGGCGTTACCATCAGGTGCACGTCGATGGGCAAGTCCACATGCGGCCGGATCGCCTGGCACACCAGCGGCCCGATGGTCAGGTTAGGCACGTATCGGTTGTCCATGACGTCGAAATGGATCAGGTCCGCCCCGCCCGCCTGCAACCGCCCGACCTCCTCGCCCAACCGGGCAAAGTCGGCCGAGAGGATGCTCGGGGCGATCTTGTAGTCCGTCACGGCAAGTAGCGTTCGCCGGAGGGTTTGGACGTGGCGTAGCTCCGCAGGGTGTAGTGCATCGTCCGCCCCGGCCCTTCCTGCCGCACCAGCTCGAATCCCGGCTCGTGCGACGGACGCTGCACCATGAACGACATGCGGATCGTCTCGAAGCCCTTGCGGCTGTCGAACGCCAGGACCTTGATGTAGTCCTGCGGGTTGGCCTCCCGGCACGCCTTCAACTCCAGCATGACGCCGGCCGCATCGTGCAGGTCGAACATCGGCGTGCCCCACATCGACCAGTAGTAGTTGCGCGGGTGCGGGTCGTCGGTGTGCTCGACGGCCAGGGACCAGCCCTGGCCGAGCGCATACTGAATCTGCGCCGAAATCTCCTCGTTCGTCAGGTCCGGCAGGAAGGAGAACTGGCCTTGGGTGACTTTCATCTGCGTGTCCTCCTTACGATGCCGTGGGGGTGGGCAGCACATCGACCGAGTCCGTCGATGCGTAGTTGAAGCTGACATCCTTCCAGGTATCCAGCGCCGCGCGCAGCGGCTGGCACCAGCGGGCGGCGGCGGTCAGGATCTCCGGCCCCTCGTTCCAGATATCGCGGCCCTCGTTGCGCGCCTTCACCATCGTTTCCAACGCGACACGGTTGGCGATGGCGCCGGCCTGGATGCCCATGGGATGCCCGATGGTGCCGCCGCCGAACTGCAGCACCACATCGTCCTGCAGGTAGTGCAGCAACTGATGCATCTGCCCGGCATGGATGCCGCCCGACGCCACCGGCATCAGCTTCTTCAGGCTCGCCCATGGCTGGTCGAAGAAGATGCCATGCTGCGGGTTCTTCGGCACGTAGATCTCGCGGCAGGTGTCGTAGATGCCGCGCACCACGTTTGGGTCGCCCTCAAGCTTGCCGACCACGGTGCCGGCGTGGATGTGGTCCACCCCCGCCATCCGCATCCACTTGGCGATCACGCGGAACGACACGCCATGGTTCTTCTGCCTTGTGTAGGTGCTGTGCCCGGCGCGGTGCAGGTGCAGGATCATGTCGTTCTTGCGCGCCCACTTCGCCATCGACTGGATGGCGGTGTAGCCGATCACCAGGTCGATCATGACGATGATGCTGCCGAGGTCGCGGGCGAACTCCGCACGCTCGTACATGTCCTCCATCGTGCCGGCGGTGACATTGAGGTAGGTGCCCTTGACCTCGCCCGTCTCGGCCTGCGCCTTGTTCACGCCCTCCATGCAGTACAGGAACCGGTCCCGCCAGTGCATGAACGGCTGCGAGTTGATGTTCTCGTCGTCCTTGGTGAAGTCCAGCCCACCCTTCAGCGCCTCATACACCACCCGGCCGTAGTTGCGCCCGGACAGGCCGAGCTTCGGCTTCATCGTGGCGCCGAGCATCGGGCGGCCATAGACATTCATCCGCTCCCGCTCGACCACGATGCCGGTCGCCGGCCCCTGGAACGTCTTCAGGTAGTGCGCGGGCATCCGCATGTCCTCCAGCCGCAGCGCCTTGAGCGGCTTGAAGCCGAAGACGTTGCCGATGATGGAGGCGGTCAGGTTGCTGATCGAGCCTTCCTCGAACAGGTCGAGGTCATAGGCGATATAGGCGAACCACTGGTCGGGCGATCCTGGCACGCGCTCCACCTTGTAGGCCTTGGCGCGGTAGTACTCGCTATCGGTCAGGCGGTCGGTCCACACGACGGTCCAGGTGGCGGTGCTGCTCTCGCCGGCGATGGCGGCGGCGGCCTCCTCGGGATCGACGCCGTCCTGCGGGGTCAGGCGGAACACGGCGAGCACGTCGGTGTCCTTAGGCTCGTACTCCGGCTCCCAGTAGCCCATCTGCTGGTACTTCAGCACGCCCGAGGTGTAGCGTTCCTTCAGGTCGGTGATCTTGACATCAAGCGCCTTGTTCATCGTCCGGCTCCATCCCTTGCGGCCCAGGTGTATCCCTGATGGTGGGACACTGACGGGTGGACACGGCAAGGAAAAGCGAAATAGATTTGCCGAACACATGAGGGATCACTTGTCGTCCGATGCGCAACGTCACCATTCGGCAGTTGCAGGTCTTTGTAGAGGCAGCCGAGCGGCTATCGCTGGCGCGGGTGGCGGAGCGGCTGAACCTGACGCCCTCCGCCGTGTCGTTCCAGATCAAGCAGATCGAGCTGCAGACGGGGTTCGCCTTGTTCGAGCGGGTGGGGCGGCGCGTGACGCTGACCGATGCCGGGCAGGTGCTGGTGGGCTACGCGCAAGTGGTGCTGCGGTCGCTCCAGGATGCGGACCAGGCAATGACGAACCTGAAAGGCCTCAGTGGCGGGCGGGTGCGGCTGGGGCTGGTGTCCACCTCCAAGTACATCGTCCCGCACATGATCGCGCGGTTCCGGGCGGCCTATCCCGGCGTGACCGTCCATTTGCAGGAGGGCAACCGCAGCCGCGTGCTGTCGCTGCTGCTGGGCGGAGGGGTGGACCTGGCGGTGATGGGCCAGCCGCCGGCCGACGCGGACGTGGTGGCCGAGCGGTTCGCCCCGCACCCTTCCGCCATCATCGCGCCGCCGGAGCACCGGCTGCGCGCCGCGCCGTCGTTGCCGCTCAACGCGCTGGCTGGGGAGGCGTTCGTGGTGCGGGAGGACGGGTCGGGCACCCAGGCGATGGCGGACGCGTTCTTTCAGCGCGCCGGGTTCAAGCCGCGGGTGGCGATGGTGTCGTCCAGCAACGAGATGATCAAGCAGGCCGTCATCGCCGGGATGGGCCTGGCGCTGATCTCGCAGCATACCGTCAGCCTGGAGCTGGCGTTGGGCCTGTTGTGCGTGCTGCCGGTCGAGGGCTTTCCGCTGATGCGGTCCTGGTACATCGTCCAGCGCCGCACCCTGCCGTTGCTGCCGGTGCAGGCGCGGCTGCGGGGCTACTTGATCGAGGAGGGCCAGGGCGTGATCGAGGGCATCATGGGGCAGCACGCCCGCATTGCCGCCGCGGCCTCGTGATGGACCGGCTGCAAGCCTTGATCTTCGATGTCGATGGCACCCTGGCCGAGACGGAGGAGCTGCACCGCCATGCGTTCAACGTGGCGTTCGCCGATGCCGGGCTGGATTGGCATTGGGACCAGGCGGCCTATGCCGGGCTGCTGGAGGTGACGGGCGGCAAGGAGCGCATCGCCCGCCACATGGCGACGCTGCCGGCGCCCTTGGACGGCGACGCGGTCCGCCGGCTGCACGCCGCCAAGACCGCGCACTATGTCGCTGCGGTCGAGGCCGGCACGATCATGCTGCGCCCCGGCGTGCGCCGGCTACTGATGGAGGCCCGTGCCGCCGGCCTGCGCCTTGCCATCGCCACCACGACCAGCCCGGCCAACGTGGACGCGCTGCTGCATGCGACCTTGGGGGCGGACGGGCCTGGCTTGTTCGATGTGGTCGGCGCCGGGGACGTAGTGCCGCGCAAGAAGCCAGCGCCCGATGTCTATCAATGGGTGCTGGACCGCCTGGGCCTCCCCGCCACCTGCTGCATCGCATTCGAGGACACGCCCAACGGGCTGCACTCCGCCCTTGGCGCCGGCATTCCGACGGTGGTGACGGCGAGCCTGTATGGCGGGACAGACGGGTTCGAGGAGGCGCTGCTGGTCCTGGACGGCCTGGGCGATCCCGGCGCGCCGTGCCGGGTGCTGCGTGGTCCCATGCTGCCTGGTCCGATGCTGGACCTGGCCGGGCTGCAAAGCGTGCTGCGCGCCGCCGGAGGGAGCGCCGCTGCTCCCTCTCCCTCCGGCCTTGGGCCGCAGCGCGGACCAAGGCCGGGGTGAGGGAGAAGCAAGCGTCTCCTCATAGCCAACGCTTCCGTGATCGGGGAATGTGGGCGCAGGGCCGATACAGGCCGCCAAAGGGAAGCGATGCGTTCAAAGTTGACGAACAACACCAGGCGCAACCTGAGCTATGCCGGTTTAAGCCTGGCCGTCCTGGCGCTGCTGCCGGGGCAAGGCACTGCACAAGGCGCAGCCGCACCCGATGCCGTGCCGGATATCGACGTCGTCGTGACCGCCCCCCTGTCCAACTCCGAGACCGACCGCAACAAGGTGCCCGTCCAAACCCAGGTCCTGCGCCGCGACGACCTGGAGCGCACCGGCCCGGCCAGCGCCCTGCGCGCCCTGGACGAGCGCGTCGGCGCCGTCGTGCTCGACCTGGCCAACGGCAACCAGTTCCAGCCCAACCTGCTCTACCGCGGCTTCGAGGCGTCGCCACTGGCCGGCAACCCGCAGGGCCTGGCGGTTTACCTGAATGGCACCCGCTTTAACCAGCCGTTCGGCGACACCACCAACTGGGACCTGATCCCCGACTTCGCCATCGACCGCATTGAGGTCGCCGGCCCCAACCCGGCCTTCGGCCTGAACGCCCTCGGCGGCGCCATCACCGTCAAGCTGCGGGACGGCTTCAGCTACCACGGCGGCCAGTTGGAACTGTCGGGCGGCTCCTTCGGCCGGGTGCAGGGATCGGCGCAGTATGGCGTGCAGTCCGGCAGCACCGCCGCCTACGTGGCGCTGACCGGGCTGAACGAGGACGGCTGGCGCGACCACTCGCCCTCCCAGCTCCGGCAGATCTACACCGACCTGGGTTTGCGCGGCGACAAGACGGAGGTCCACCTGAACCTGGTCGGCGCCGACAACAACCTGACCGGCAACGGCACCACGCCCGTGCAGCTCCTGGCCGCCAGCCGCAGCGCGGTGTTCACCTACCCCGACACCACCCGCAACAAATACCTGCGCGTCAGCCTGAACGGCACCTACGACCTCAACGACCAAGTAAGCCTGCAAGCCACGGCATACTACAGCAACCTCGCCCAGCGCACCCTGAACGGCAACGCCTCCGACGCGCAGACGTGCAGCGATGACGCGACGTTCCTCTGCAACAGGGATAACGCGCCTTACACCACGCGCGGCGGCGGGCGCATCAGCAACTTCCTGAACCCCGGCTACTACCCGGCCATCACCGGCGGCGGCCCCTACTCCCAACTGGACCAGACGGCGACGGACAGCAACGGCTTCGGCGCGTCGGTCCAGGCGACCTACAAGTCGGAGCTGTTCGGCCGGCCGAACCGCATCCTGGCCGGCGCGAGCTACGACGGCGGCATCACCCAGTTCTCCGCCCGGTCCTCGCTGGGGGCGCTGACGCTGGACCGGGACTTCACCGGGCCGGCGGTCACCATCAGCCAGGCGGACGGGAGCGTCACCCCGGTGCGGCTGTCGGCGACCAACGACTACTACGGCGTCTATGCCTCGGACACGCTGGACGTGACGGACCGGCTGACCGTCACCGTGTCGGGCCGGTTCAACGCCGCGCAGATCAACCTGCAGGACGAGACCGGCAACGCGCTAACCGGCAACCACAGCTACACCAAGTTCAACCCGGCCGCCGGGCTGACCTACAAGGTGCTGCCCAACCTGTCGGCCTATGCCGGCTATTCCGAGAGCAACCGCACACCGACCCCGGCCGAGCTGTCCTGTGCCTCCGCCAGCAGCCCGTGCAGCCTGACCAACTTCTTCGTCAGCGACCCCAACCTGAAGCAAGTCGTAGCTAGCACCTATGAAGCCGGGGTGCGCGGCAAATTCGGCCTGAATGTCGGAGGGGGCGACGACCTGAAGGTCAACTGGAACCTCGGCCTCTACCGCACCGAGAGCAGCGACGACATCCTGTTCACCAGCAGCGCCGCGCTGGGCCGCGGCTTCTTCCAGAACATCGGCAGCACCCGCCGCCAGGGCATCGAGGCCGGGGCCACCCTGCGCCGCGGCCCGCTGCTGGCCTACGCGAATTATGCCTTCACCGAGGCCACGTTCCAATCGCCCTTCACGCTGTCCACCCAGAACAACCCCTTCGCCGACGCCAACGGCCTGACCCAGGTGCGTCCCGGCAACCGGCTGCCCGGCATCCCCGAGCACCAGGTGAAGTTCGGCGTGCAGTACGACGTGACGCCGGAGTGGACGGTCGGCGCCACCGGTCTTTACAGCAGCGGGCGCTACCTGCAGGGCGACGCGGCCAACCTGAACCCGCAGACCTCGTCCTATGTCGTGCTGAACCTGAACACGGCCTACCAGGTGACGAAGACCATCCAGGTGTTCGGCCTCGTGCAGAACGCGACGGACACGAAGTATGCGACCTATGGCGGCTTCGCCCCGACCTCGCTGGTGCCGATCCAGCAGGCGCCCGGCGCGACCAACCCGCGCAGCCTGGTGCCCGGCGCGCCAGTGGCCGGGTATGCCGGGCTGCGGGTGACGTTCTGATGCCCCAGCCTTCGCGGCCTGCCCAGCCTTTGCGGTCGGATTGTCAGCCTTTGCGGTCGGATTGATCGACAGGCTCGCCTACCTCGTCGCTGTCGCGCGCGAGGGCAACTTCCGTCGCGCGGCCGAGGCATGCGGCGTCGCGCAGCCCACCCTGTCGGCGGGGATCAAGGCGCTGGAGGACGAGCTGGGCGTCATGCTGGTCCGCCGCAGCAGCCGCTTCCACGGCCTGACGCCGGAGGGCGAGAAGGTGCTCGACTGGGCCAGGCGCATGGTCGGCGACGCCCGGGCCATGCGACAGGAACTGCATGGCATGCGGCAGGGCCTGTCCGGGCACCTGCGGGTCGCGGTCATCCCGACGGCGCTGGCGATGGTGCCAGACCTGACCAACCCCCTCCTGCGCCGCCACCCGGCGCTGCGCTTCACCATCCTGTCCCGCAGCAGCGCCGAGGTGCTGCAGATGCTGGAGGGGCTGGAGGTGGATGCCGGCATCACTTACGTCGATGGCGAGGCGCTGGGCCGGGTGCGGTCGGTGCCGCTGTATGTCGAACGCTACCGGTTCATCACCACGCCGGATGGGGCTTTCGGCGACCGTGACGCGGTGACCTGGGCGGACCTGGCCCATGCGCCGCTGTGCCTGCTGACACCGGACATGCAGAACCGCCGCATCATGGACCGCCTGATGCAGGGCGCGGGTGTGACGCCCCGCGCGCAGGTCGAAACGGACACGCAGGTCGTGCTGCTGGCGCATGTGCTGTCGGGCGGCTGGGCGACGGTGCTGGCGGAGAATCTCGCGGCCACGCTCGCCCTGACGCCCCGGCTGCGCAGCCTGCCGATCACCGGGCCGGAGGCGACCCACCGGGTCGGCCTGGTGCTGCCGGACCGCGAGCCGATGCCGGTCCTAGCCGCAGCATTGCTGGCGGAGGCTCGGCTGCTGGGCGCTTGATAGGACTTCGCTATCGCAACACCGGAACGCAGTCTTGATTTGCGGGCCGCAAAGCGCGGTTAGGTGTTTGTGACTGCGCCATTGAAGCAAGGCCGCGACTGGGAGGTCGTCATAACAGAGCATGGTAGAACTCCAATGGTCGACGAACCAATTCACCTGATCGTCTTCTCCATATTGTCTGGAGAGACTTGGTGGCTCGCCAAGCATCCTAAATAGGCGTGGAGACAGGGACAGCGGCTGAACCGTCGGGAAGGAAACAGAATGGCCGGATCTGCATCGGGCGAAGTTGTGCGGTTCGAGCATCCCGGGGCTGGGCGCAGGCGCGCGAAACCTACGCCCAAGGGCCGGCAAGTCCTGCCGCAGGCCAAGCACGAGATCGAGGAGTTGCTGGGCGACCGTTCGCGCGACCGCCAGTATCTGATCGAGTACCTGCACCTGATCCAGGACAAGTGGCACCAGCTCTCAGCCGCTCATCTGGCTGCGTTGGCTGACGAGATGCGGCTGGCCTTCGCCGAGGTGTTCGAGACAGCGACGTTCTACGCGCACTTCGACATCGTGAAGGAGGGGGAGCCGGACCTGGCGCCGTTGGTCATCCGCGTGTGCGACACGGTGACGTGCGCCATGGCCGGGGCAGAGGCGCTGTATGCCGAGTTGCGGCATCTCGAAGCCTCCGACGGGCTTGGCGCATCGGCGCGGGTGGTCCGCGCACCCTGCGTCGGCCTGTGCGACCAAGCGCCGGTGGTCGAGGTCGGGCACCACTTCCTGCATAAGGCGGACCCGGCCGCCGTGGTGGCCGCCGTCACCGCGGGTGACACGCACCCGCACATCCCGGACGACTACATCGACTATGGCAAGTATGTCGCAGCCGGCGGCTACGCGCTGCTGGGGCGCATCCGCTCCGGCGCCCTGCCGGTGGACGACGTGCTGGCCACCCTGGACGGCACCGGGCTGCGCGGCCTGGGCGGCGCCGGCTTTCCGACCGGGCGCAAGTGGCGCTCCGTCCGCAACGAGCCCGGCCTCCGTCTGATGGCCGTCAACGGCGACGAGGGCGAGCCCGGCACGTTCAAGGACCGGCACTACCTCAACACCGACCCGCACCGCTTCCTGGAGGGCACCCTGATCGGCGCGACCGTGGTCGAAGCCGAGGACGTGTACCTCTACATCCGCGACGAGTACCCGGTGGCGATCGAGATCCTGCGCCGCGAGATCGCCAAGCTGCCCCCGGCCTGCCGCGGCTGCACATTCGCCGGGGCGCGGGCGCCTACATCTGCGGCGAGGAAAGCTCCATGCTGGAAAGCATCGAGGGCAAGCGCGGCCTGCCCCGGCACAAGCCGCCTTTCCCCTACCAAGTCGGCCTGTTCGGCCGCCCGACGCTCATCAACAACGTCGAAACGCTGTACTGGGTGCGTGACCTCATCGAGCGCGGCCCCGAGTGGTGGACGAGCGAAGGGCGGCATGGCCGCGTGGGGCTACGGAGCTATTCGGTGTCCGGCCGCGTGAGGCAACCCGGCATGAGGCTCGCGCCGTCCGGCATCACCGTGCAGGAGCTGATCGACGAGTGTTGCGGCGGCATGGCGGAGGGGCACACCTTGCGTGCCTACCTACCCGGCGGTGCATCGGGCGGGATGCTGCCCGCGGCCATGAACGACATCCCGCTGGACTTCGGCACGCTCGAGAAGCACGGCTGCTTCATCGGCTCCGCAGCGGTCGTGGTGTTTTCGCAGGCGGACGACCTGCAAGGGATCGCGCTCAACCTCATGCGCTTCTTCGAGGACGAGAGCTGCGGTCAGTGCACCCCATGCCGGTCGGGCACGCAGAAGGCGCGCATGTTGATGGAACGCGGCGACTGGGATGCCGACCTTTTGGGCGAGCTGGCGCAGGTGATGCGCGACGCCTCGATCTGCGGGCTGGGCCAGGCGGCGAGCAACCCGCTCGTGTGCATCCTGCGTTACTTCCCCGAGTTACTAGCCCCCAGGGAGGCAGCGGAATGAGCAGCTCGACGACGCGGGAAGGCCCGCAGAACCTCGACGGCATCACGACGGAGACGCAGGGCCTGGCGTTCGAGCTGGACGGCGTGCAGGTCTATGCGCGCGCTGGGGAGAGCCTGTGGGACGTGGCCCGCCGTGTCGGCACGGCCATCCCACACCTGTGCCACCGGCCCGACCCGGGCTACCGCCCCGATGGCAACTGCCGCGTGTGCATGGTGGAGATCGAGGGCGAGCGCGTGCTGGCGCCATCCTGCAAGCGCCTGCCAGCGGTGGGCATGAAGGTCCACACCGATACCGAGCGGGTGACCAAGGCCCGCAAGATGATCATGGAACTGCTGGTCGCCGACCAGCCGGCGCGGGCCACGTCGCATGACCCGACCAGCCCGTTCTGGACCTGGGCGGACCGCACGGAGGTGACGGAAAGCCGCTTCCCCGCCGCCGAGCGCTGGACGCACGATCCGAGCCACCCCGCGATGCGCGTCAACCTCGACGCCTGCATCCAGTGCAACCTATGCGTCCGCGCGTGCCGCGAGGTCCAGGTCAACGACGTCATCGGCATGGCCTACCGCAATGCCGGGTCCAAGGTGGTGTTCGACTTCGACGATCCCATGGGCAGTTCCACCTGCGTCGCCTGCGGCGAGTGCGTGCAGGCCTGCCCAACCGGCGCGCTGATGCCGGCCGCCTACCTGAACGAGGCCGAGACGCGCGTGTCCTGGCCCGACCGCAAGGTGGACAGCCTCTGCCCCTATTGCGGGGTGGGCTGCCAGGTCAGCTACGAGGTCAAGGACGAGCGCGTCGTATACGCGCAAGGCCGCAACGGCCCGGCCAACCACAACCGCCTGTGCGTCAAGGGCCGGTTCGGCTTCGACTACATCCACCACCCGCACCGCCTGACCGTGCCACTGGTGCGCCTGCCGAACGCGCCGAAGCATGCACAGGACCAGGTGGATCCGGTCAACCCCTGGACCCACTTCCGCGAGGCGACCTGGGACGAGGCGCTGGACCTGGCGGCCAAGGGCTTTCTGCGCGTCAGGGCGGAAAAGGGACCGAAGGGCCTGGCCGGCTTCGGCTCGGCCAAAGGCTCGAACGAGGAGGCCTACCTGTTCCAGAAGCTGGTCCGCACCGGCTTCGGTTCCAACAACGTGGACCACTGCACCCGCCTGTGCCACGCGAGTTCCGTCGCGGCGCTGATCGAGGGGCTGAACTCCGGTGCGGTCAGCGCCCCGTTCATGGCGGCGCTGGACGCCGAGGTCATCATCGTCATCGGCGCCAACCCGACGGTGAACCACCCCGTCGCGGCGACCTTCATCAAGAACGCCGTCCGTGACCACGGCGCGAAGCTCGTCATCATGGACCCGCGGCGGCAGGTGCTGTCCCGCCACGCCCACCGCCACCTGGCCTTCAAGCCCGGCAGCGACGTCGCCCTGCTGAATGCGATGCTGCACACCATCATCACGGAGGGCCTGACCGACCAGCAGTTCATCGCCGGCTACACCGAGGGTTACGAAGAGCTGCGCGAGAAGATCAAGGACTTCCCGCCCGAGAAGATGGAGGCGGCGTGCGGCATCCCCGCCGAAACCATCCGCGAGGTCGCGCGCCTGTACGCGACCGCCAAGTCCTCGCTGATTTTCTGGGGCATGGGCATCAGCCAGCACGTCCACGGCACCGACAACTCGCGCTGCCTGATCGCGCTCGCGCTGGTCACGGGGCAGATCGGACGGCCCGGCACCGGGCTGCACCCGCTGCGCGGCCAGAACAACGTGCAGGGCGCCAGCGATGCCGGGCTGATCCCGATGGTCCTGCCGGACTACCAATCCGTCGAGGACCCGGCCATCCGCGAGCGGTTCGAGGCATTCTGGGACCACGACATCGATCCCAAGGCCGGGCTGACCGTCGTCGAAATCATGACCGCGATCCACGAGGGCAGCATCCGCGGCATGTTCGTCGAGGGTGAGAACCCGGCCATGTCGGACCCCGACCTGAACCATGCGCGGCAGGCGCTCGCCCTGTTGGACCACCTGGTCGTGCAGGACCTGTTCCTGACCGAGACGGCGTTCCACGCGGACGTGGTGCTGCCCGCCTCCGCCTTCGCCGAGAAAAGCGGGACGTTCACCAACACCGACCGTCGGGTGCAGATCGCCAACCCCGTCATCGCCCCGCCCGGGGACGCGCGGCAGGACTGGTGGATCATCAACGAGCTGGGAAAGCGCATGGGCTTGCCTTGGGACTACACAGGCCCCGCGCAGATCTTCGCCGAGATGGCGCAGACCATGCCATCGTTCAACAACATCACGTGGGAGCGGCTGGAGCGGGAAGGCGCCGTGACCTACCCGGTGGACGCGCCGGACAAGCCGGGCAACGAGATCATCTTCTACGCTGGTTTCCCGACCGCCTCGGGCCGGGGCAAGATCGTGCCGGCAAGCGTGATGCCGCCGGACGAGATCCCGGACGAGGCGTTCCCCATGGTGCTCTCGACCGGGCGCGTGCTTGAGCATTGGCACACCGGGTCGATGACGCGGCGGGCCGAGGTGCTGGACGCCATCGAGCCGGAGGCGGTGGCGTTCATGTCGCCGGGCGACCTGTGGCGGATGCGGATCGAGCCGGGCGAGTTCATTCGGCTGGAAACGCGGCGCGGTGCAGTGCAGGTCAGAATCCGCAGCGACCGCGACGTGCCGGCGAACATGGTGTTCCTGCCGTTCTGCTACGCGGAGGCCGCGGCCAACCTGCTGACCAATCCGGCGCTCGACCCGTTCGGGAAAATTCCGGAGTTCAAGTTCTGCGCCGCGCGGGTTTCAGCGTTGCAGGCTGTCGCGGCGGAGTAAGCCTACCGGCATCGTCAGAAACTACAGCGCATCGAGCCGTTCGAGGATCAGCCGCACCTCCTCCCGGCCCGTCTCGCTCAGCGGCGCCTGCGGCGGCAGCGGCGGGCCGACCGGGAAGCCTTGCAGCTCCAGCGCGCCCTTGATGCAGGCGGCCAGGGAGTGCTTGGCGAACGCCTGGTTCACCGCCCAAAGCTCCCGCTGCAGCACCATCGCCTCTGCCCACTCGCCGCGCCGGCACAGCTCGTACAGCCGGACGCTGTGCCGCGGGATGACGCAGGCAGGGCCGGCCATCCAGCCGACGCCGCCGATCAGCATGACGCAGGCAGGGATGTGCGCGGACGCCGCGAAGACACCCATGCGCCCCCCGGTCTCGTTCAGGATCGACAGCAGCCGCCCGGTGTTGGTCGAGGCGTCCTTGATGTAGCGGATGTTCGGCACCTGCGAGAGCCGGGCGATCACCGGCAGCGACAGGTCGGACCGCTGGAACTGCGGGTTGGTGTAGAGCACCACCGGCCCGTCCGTCGCCTCCGCCACGGCGCGGAAGTAGTCCTCGACCCCCTGGTCCGGGACCGGGAAGTAGGCTTCCAGGATCGCCAGCACGCCGTCGGCGCCTCGGGCCATCACCTGCCGCGCCAGGGCGGCGCCGTCCCGCGTCGTGGTGGCGGCCACGCCCGCGATCACCGGCACCCGTCCACGCGCCGCCTGCACCACGGTCTCGACGATCTCCAGCCGCTGCTCGGCACCGAGGTAGGCGAACTCCCCGGTGCTGCCCAGCGGTGTCAGCCCGTGCACCCCAGCCTCGATGAGATGCTCCGCCAGCCGCGCCAGCACCACGCGGTTGACCCGGCCGGCGTCGTCCAACGGCGACACCAAATAGGGGAAAACCCCGTGCAGGTCGGCGTCTAGCGGCATGGCAGGGACGCTATCACGGGCGGCCCAAGCCCTCCATGGACTGTTCCACCCGGCGGTGGCAGGCTGATTCAAACCGGCGCCCGCACGAATGGGCCGCCACCTGGGGAGGTTCTGATGCTGAAGACGGTCCTGCTGGCGCTCGCCCTGACCGGGTCTGCCGCTCATGCCCAGTCGCCTGACCCCCTGCCCCGCGCGACGCCCGAGGAAGTTGGTCTGTCCTCTGCCCGCCTGGCGCATATCGGCCAGGTGCTGGACCAGGACATCGCCGACGGCAAGCTGCCCGGCGCCGTGCTGGCCATCGCCCGCGACGGCAAGCTGGTGCACCTGCAAGCCTATGGCTGGCGCGACAAGGCGGCCGGGGCGCGGATGACGGTGGACACCATTTTCAACATCGCCTCGATGACCAAGCCTATGACCACCGTCGCCGCCCTGACCCTGGCTGAGCAGGGCCGACTGGTGATCGACGAACCCGCCAGCAAAATCCTGCCGGAACACCTGACCGACATGAAGGTGGCGACGCTGGACGCCACGGGCGCCATCGCGGGCACTGCGCCCGCCGCCCGGCCGATCACGGTGCGAGACCTGCTGACCCACACCTCTGGCTTGGTCTATGGCGGGCGCGGAAACACCGCCGTGCACCGGATGTACCCAACCGGCAGCGCCATCGCCGCGGGGGAGCTGACGGGCGAGGCGTTCCTGGACAAGCTGTCCACCTTGCCGTTGCTGAACCAGCCCGGCGCCACCTGGGATTATGGCTTCGGCCTGGACGTGACCGGCCTGATCGTCGAGGCCCTGACCCGGCAGAGCCTGGGCGCCTACCTGTCCGACACCGTGTTCAAGCCGCTCGGCATGGCGGACACCGGCTTCCTGATCCCGGCGGACAAGGCCGCGCGCTACGCCAAGGCGCTGCCCAACGATCCCGAGACCGGCCGCCCGCAAACCGTTGATCCCGACGCCACTAAGCCCACCAAGTTCGAGTGCGGCGGCGGCTGCGCCGTTTCGACCGCCACCGACTACCTGCGCTTCGCCACCATGCTGCTGAACGGCGGCGAGTTTGCTGGGCACCGCGTGCTCAGCCCGGCGATGGCGCGCGCCATGGTGACCAACCAACTGGGGCCGCAGGTCCGCAACCTGATCGGCAACGCGGACCCGACCCGGGCGGATTACGGCTTCGGCCTCGGCCTGGCGGTGCGGACCACGCCGGGCGTCGTGCGGCTGCTGGGGTCGGTCGGCGACTTCTCCTGGCCCGGCGCCAGCGGCACCAACTGGTGGGTGGACCCGGCGCAACGGCTGGTCGTGGTGTTCATGGCGCACTCGCCGGGGCCAGCGCGGTGGCACTACCGCTACCTGATCAACACGCTGGTGTATGGAGCCATCGAGAAGTGACGAAGCAGATGTGGGACAGCAAGGCCGTGCTCGCCGTCGCAGTGGCGGCCCTGACCATGGGCGGCGCGCAGGCCCAGCCGGCGCCGCGCGAGGTGCCGGCGAAGTCGGTTCCGGTGCCAGCGGATGTCAGCCCGCAGATGCAGGCGATCATCGCCGCTCCGCTGCGCGCCAACTGGGACGTACTGCCAAAGGACGGCGCGGAGTGGCAGGCGACCGCCGCCGCCGGGGCCGCCGCGACGATGCGGATGCTGCCGGGGATGCGGGAACGCCTGCACGTCAAGGTGGAGCCCAGGACCATCGCCGGCGTGCGCGCCTTCACCGTGACACCCGACACCATCGCGCCGGAGAACCAGGGCCGCCTGCTGGTCCACGTCCACGGTGGCTGCTACCTGCTCAGCCCCGGCGAGGCCGCCACATCCGAGGCGGTGCTGATGGCAGGCTTCGGCCACATCAAGGTGATCTCGGTCGATTACCGGATGCCGCCCGAGGCTTACTTCCCCGCCGCGCTGGACGATGCCGTGACGGTGTGGAAGGCGGTTTCGGCGTCGGGCGACCCGCACAAGATGGGCATCTTCGGCCTGTCGGCCGGCGGCGCGCTGACCCTGGAAATGATCCTGCGCATCAAGCAGGAGGGCCTGCCGATGCCCGCGGCCATCGCGCCGGGCACGCCGATGTCGGACGTGACGAAGGTGGGCGACAGCTTCAACACCAATGCGATGGTGGACAACGTGCTGGTCTCCGCGGACGGGTTCTGCGACGCGGCGACGAAGTTCTACGCCCATGGGCACGACCTGGCCGATCCGTTGCTGTCCCCGGTCTATGGCGACATGCACGGCTTTCCGCCCGCCATCCTCACCACCGGCACGCGCGACCTGCTGCTGAGCAACACCGTGCGCGTCCACCGCAAGCTGCGGGAGGCCGGGGTCGAGGCGTCGCTGCAGGTCTGGGAGGGGCAGTCGCATGCGGAGTTCGCCCGCGATGACACCGCACCTGAAACGCGCGAGGCGTTCGAGGAGATCGCGGCCTTCTTCGACCACCACCTGGCGCGGTAGCATCCGGCACTTGCGGCTTTGCCCGGCCCGGCCCTAGCCAGCCGGGCTGACTGGGCCGGAAGAATAGTGCTTGAAGCTCTCCCTCACCCGGCCCTCTCCCGAAGGAAGAGGGAGCAGACATCGTTTTCTCGGCATGTGCGTCGGCCTTGCGCTGAGGCTAGGCCCCATAGGGTGCCCCTGCCCCGCCCGCCAGCCCACCATCATTGATGGCGCTGGCCGCCCCGCCTCGCGGCACCTCAGCCAGTGCAGCACCGAGGGCGGCGCGCAACGTCGGGTGCTGGAACACGAACCCGGCAGCCAGCGCGGCACGCGGCAGGACCGGGCGGCCCTTCAACAGTAGCCCCGCCGCTTCGCCAAGGACGGCACGCAGCGGCGTCGCAGGCACATGCAGGCGCACCCGGCGATGCAGCACATCCGCCAGCGTATGAGCCAGCGTCTGCTGGTCCACGCACTCGGGCGCGACCGTATTGACCGCCCCGTCCAGCTCCGGCTGGTCGATGGCAAATAGGATCAACTCGACCGCATCCTGCAACCCGATCCAGGGCACCGGCTGGCGCCCGCCGCCCAGCACGGCACCGAGGCCGCACCGCGTTGCGAACGCGAGCGCCGGCAACGGCCCGCCATGCCGCCCCAGCACGATCCCAAGGCGCAGCCGGACAGTGCGGATGCCCAGCGCCTCCGCCCGCCGTGCCGCGTCTTCCCAGAGGCGGCACAGGTCTGAGCCGAACTGGCCGGGACGGGGCGCCGCCGCCTCGTCGCACGGCGCGGCGTCATCGCTGGCGCCGTAGAACCCGGTGGCCGAGGCGCTGACCAGCACCGCCGGCGGGGTCCGCAGCCGGGCAGCCAGTGCAACGACGACCGCGGTCGTGCCCCGGCGGCTACCCAGCAGCACCGCCCGGCGCCGCCGCGTCCAGCGCCCGCCCAGCACGGGCGCGCCGGCCAGGTTTACGATCGTCTCGACCGGCATCTCCGCCGGGATAGCGTCCAGCGTCTCCACTATCTGCACGCCCGGCCCGAACGTCGCGGCGGCGCGGCGGGCGTCGCGGCTGAGCACCACCACGCGGCGGCCATCGGCACGCAGCCGGGCCACCAGGGCGCTGCCAATGAAGCCGGTGCCGCCCGTCACCAGCGTCACCGGCCCGGACTGCGGACCGGTCATGGGCGTCACCGCCCCGGCTGCAACGCGGCGGTGCAGCGCCACGACGGCGAGGACGTTCCGCACGCTCCAGGCGAACACCCCGGCGGCATACAGCGTGAACAGGGGCGACCACCAGCCATAGCTGACCGGCGCCAGCGCCGACGGCTGCGCCGCCCAGCCGGCCACGGTGGGCGCCAGCAGTGCCGTGAAGGCACCGTAGCTGACGGCCAGGGCGGTGTGCAGCACGCGCTCCAGCGGTGGCAGGCGCCGGGTCAGATCCTCCTCGATGAAGTCGGCCAGGGTGATGGCGACCTCCACGACCAGCAGCACCGTCAGCACCCAGGCCCACGCCCCCTCCCACCGCAGCCAGGCCAGCCCGGCGAACAGCACGGCATAGATCGCCTCCCGCGCGGCGTGTAGCGTCAGCTCGTAGCGGGCGCTGATGCGCGACGGCAGCTTGGCCTCCAGCTCATGGTGCCAGAAGTTGTCGAACGCGCCGGCGAACGCCTGCAGGGTTAGGATGATGAACATGGCGGTCATGGCTGGTCCTCGGCTGGGTCGGTGAAGATGCCGTCCTGGCTGCTGGTCTCGCCGAGCAGCGGATGGGTCATGGTGAGCGTGAAGCGGAACCGGCCCGGGCCGGCCGGCGCGTGCGTCACGCGACATCGGCCCGGCGTGAGCAGCACGGGGATGCGGAGGCGGCGTCCGCGCCGGGCCGTGGCCAGGAAGTAGAACCGGCTTTCGAACACCAGCGCCTCGCCCTCCACGCGCACGTCGAGCGCCATGCCGAGCAGGCGGTCGGTGCGCTCCGACACGCCGCCGTCGCGGTCGGTGTGCTTGGTGGAACGGACGCAGGCGGCGGCTCGGCCGGGTTCGCGTAGCCAGCGCTCCCAGACCACCCCGCCCTGCCCGTCCGGCCGCACCTGCACCTCCGCTGGCACATCGGTTCCAGCGTGCAGCGGCAGGGAGCGGCCTAGCAGGGCGCCAACCCGGGCGAATAAGGCTCCAGCCCAGGAGTGCCGGATGGTGAGGGCGCCGTGGTAGGTGGCTGGCTGGTGGCCCGGGGCGAAGCGGCGGCGAACCTCCGGGGTCAGGCGCGACCAGGCCGGGGCGCCGACGACACGGGCCAGGTCGAGCGGCGGGGCACGATGCTGCTGGGCGGGGGCGAACGGCAAGGCGAAGGCGGCTCGCATCGGCATCTCCTGATCGGCAGGAGGTGCAGTGCGAGGGACGTGCCAGGGCTAAAGCATTGTTTTCGTTGGGACCGATCTAGAAAACCGTCAACCTTGGATACAGCGCAGCAAACCCTGGCGACAGCCGGCTCGGGCCTCTAGCCTTGTGCGGCGCGGCCCCACATGATGGAGCAAGCCCGGCAGCAAAGGACACCCCTGGTGAGCGGCTTCAGAAGTACCCAGCGTTACATCGCCTCCCGCGACCTAGAGGTGGCGGTCAACGCCGCCGTCGCCCTACAGCGCCCCCTGCTGGTCAAGGGCGAACCCGGCACCGGAAAGACCGTCCTGGCGCACGAGGTCGCCGCCGCCCTGGGCCATCCGCTTGTGGAGTGGCACGTGAAGTCCACCACCAAGGCGCAGCAGGGCCTGTATGAGTACGACGCCGTCAGCCGCCTGCGCGACAGCCAGTTGGGCGACCCCAAGGTGGCCGACATCGCCAACTACATCGTCCGCGGCAAGCTGTGGGACGCCTTCGACGCCGACCGCCCGCAAGTCGTGCTGATCGACGAGATCGACAAGGCCGACATCGAGTTCCCGAACGACCTGCTGCTCGAGTTGGACCGCATGCAGTTCTTCGTTTACGAAACCCGGCAGACCGTCGCCGCCCGGCACCGCCCGGTGGTCATCATCACCAGTAACAACGAGAAGGAGCTGCCCGACGCCTTCCTGCGCCGCTGCTTCTTCCACTACATCCGCTTCCCCGACCGTCCGACGATGGAGCGCATCGTCGAAGCCCACTACCCGGGCCTACAATCGGACCTGGCGCGGGAGGCGCTGAACGTCTTCTTCCAGGTGCGCGAGGTGCCCGGCCTGAAGAAGAAGCCCGCCACGTCGGAGCTGCTGGACTGGCTGAAGCTGCTGATGATCGAGGACATGCCGGCCGCCGCATTGCGCAGCACGGACGCCAAGCTGGTGATCCCTCCCCTGCACGGCGCGCTGCTGAAGAACGAGCAGGACGTGCACCTGTTCGAGCGGCTGGCCTTCCTGAACCGGCGCGGCGGCTAACGGTGTTCGCGCAGTTCGTCTTCGCGCTGCGGGAGGCCGGGGTGCCGGCGTCCATCACCGAGTACCTGACCTTGCTGGGCGCGATGAAGGCCGGGGTGGCGGATTACAGCGTGGACGATTTCTACTATCTCAGCCGCGCCGCGCTGGTGAAGGACGAGCGGCACCTGGACCGCTTCGACCAGGTGTTCAGCAGCGTGTTCCGCGGCCTGGAGGCGGCATCCGGCGAAGCGCCCGGCGGCGTGGCCATGCGCGACCTGCCAACGGAGTGGCTGCGCCGGATGGCGGAGAAGCACCTGACCGCCGAGGAACGCGCGCAGGTCGAGGCGCTGGGCGGCTTCGACAAGCTGATGGAGACGCTGAAGCAGCGCCTGGCCGAGCAGCAAGGCCGGCACCAGGGCGGCAGCAAGTGGATCGGCACGGCGGGCACCTCGCCGTTCGGGGCGTACGGCTACAACCCCGAGGGCGTGCGGATCGGCCAGGACGGCAGCCGCCACCGCCGGGCGGTGAAGGTGTGGGACCAGCGCGAGTTCCGCGACTTGGATGACGGGGTGGAGCTGGGCACCCGCAACATCAAGCTGGCGCTGCGCCGCCTGCGCCGCTTCGCCCGGCAGGGCGCGGCGACCGAGCTGGACATGGCCGGCACCATCCGCGCGACGGCGCAGAACGCCGGGTCACTGGACCTGAAGATGGTGCCCGAGCGGCATAATGCGGTGAAGGTGCTGCTGTTCCTCGACGTGGGCGGCAGCATGGACGACCACATCCGTGCGTCGGAGGAGCTGTTCTCCGCCGCGCGCAGCGAGTTCAAGCACCTGCAATTCTATTACTTCCACAACTGCCCGTACGAGCGGGTATGGCAGCACAACCACCGCCGGCGCGACGACACCGTGCCGACCGAGGAGGTGATTCGCACCTACGGCCCCGACTACCGCGCCATCTTCGTCGGCGATGCCACCATGAGCCCGTATGAGGTCGCGGCCCCCGGCGGCAGCGTCGAGCACTGGAACGACGAGCCCGGCAGCGCCTGGATGGCCCGGCTGACCGGCCAGTGGCGGCGCAGCGCCTGGCTGAACCCGGTGCCGCGGGAGTACTGGGGCGGCGCACCCTCCATCGGCATGGTGCGGCAGTTGATGGAGGACCGCATGTACCCCCTGACGCCGGGCGGGCTGGAGGAGATGATCCGCGAGCTGAGCCGCTAACGGCCGCTGAAGAACCCCGCGATCTCCGCCGCGGCCCGGTCGGGGTCCTCCCGGTGCGGAAAATGCCCTACCCCCTCGAACATCGCCAGGTCCAGGTCGGTGAAGGTCTCGCCCAGCCGGTCCGTCCAGGCATAGGGGAACAGCGGGTCATGCTCGGCCCAGCGGACGCAGGTCGGCACGGCGATGGGCGGCAGCTTGGGCGCCTCGCCCTGCATGATCTTAAGGCGGTCCGCGGCGCCGGCTTTGTAGAAGGCGAAGCCGCCCTCCAGGTTGCCCGGCTGCAGAAAGTTATCGACCCAATCCTCCAGCATCGCATCGCACCATTCCGTCCGGTAGGACCAGTGGCGCAGGATATAGCCGATGTAGGCCCGGCACGTGGCGCGGCTGTCGCCGACCAGGGCGGGGGCAAAATCCATCAGGTGGAACGACTGGTACCAAATCTCGCGCAGCCGGTCCGGCGTGCCCATGCGCGGACCGATGCCGGGATAGGAGAAGTCGAAGAAGAACAGGCCGTTGAGCCGCTCCGGCGCTTGCCGGGCCAGGGGCTGCATGATGGACCCGCCAACGTCATGGCCGACCACGCCCACCCGGTCCACCCCCATGGCGTGCAGCAGCGCCAGCATGTCGGAGGCATGGTCCGCGGCGCTCCACGGCCCCGCTGGCTTGTCGCTCGCGCCGAAGCCGCGCAGGTCGGGGGCGATCAGGGTGAAGCGGTCCTGCAGGCGCTGCATCACCGGCTCCCAGGTGCGCCAATACTCCGGCCAGCCGTGCAGCAGCAGCAAAGGTGGGCCGGACCCGACCGTGGCGACATGGAACGACGCGCCGCTTGCGGAAACCGTGCTGTGTTCGATTTGCACCTCCATCACTGCAGCCGATACACCTTCAAGCTGGACCTGGGCCAGGGTCACCTGGCGTGTCCTGCCGCGGCAGCGAAGTCAAGCGAAGCAGTGGCCCGGAGTGCCAAGCATCGGCAGCCGCCCAGGAGCGCATACCTGTCCATCGGCACCGCCGTGGGCGCCGCTACAGACGCTGCCAGTGTGGGCGGCAGTCCCTGCTCCATGCTGGCGCAAGCCTGCGGGATGCCACTGTCCGACAGCCCGATCAGAGATGCATGATGTTGCGAGGCTTAGCCCTCATCACGTCATGAGGAGATGACCTACCGATGCCGACTGGGCTAAGGACCGCGATGGCGCGGGTTGAAGGTGTATGCGATGCAGCTTGAGGATTTGCTTGACTACATTGCCTTGTCATTTTGCCGCCAAACCCGGATCAAGGTGCGTGCCGGATTGGCGACATCCGGACGCCATCATCCGCGCACAGTACTTGATTTGGCAGTGCAGCCATTCCGGCAGGATCGTTCGGCCTGTTGCGCCAGCCTGGCTGGTCGCCCTCACCCCGCATCGCGCTGCTGGAGACCTCAAGGCAGGCTACTGCACTCTGCCGGACTGACCCGTCACCCGGGACCGAAGTTGGCCGCCGGCGCTGGTCGCCCCAATTATGCAAGCCGCCCGGCGGTTCTTGCCAGACCGCGGAGCCCCCTGCCCTGCAAGTCGCAGGCATCGGTCCGTTGCTGGGCTGTGATCAGGCGCAGACGGTCCAACGAGCGGTAATGACATCCCCAAAACATGCCGCTACAGCCGCGATGCTGGCGCGCATCCAGGCCCTGCGTGCGAAGACCACGGACCGTGGCTGCACCGAGCAGGAAGCCATGGCTGCTGCGGCCAAGGTTGCGGAGCTGCTCGACCGGCACAGCCTGTCGATTTCCGACCTGGAGCAGCAGGCGCGTCCCTGTGAACGGGGCGAGTTGCGGACGGAGCGCAGCCGGGCCGGACCGCTCGACGACTGCGGACCGGCGGTGGCGGCGTTCTTCGACTGCCACTGCTGGCTGGAGACCCGCGACGATGGCCGGCTCAACCATGTGTTCTTCGGCTTGTCTGCGGACGTGCAAGCCGCGCTGCACTTGATGGAGCTAGTCAGCCGGGCGTTTGAGACTGAAGGCAACAGGTTTCGGGCCGGCAAGGGTTACACTCAGGGCAGAGGCGGCCGGCGCCGGGCCTTGCATACGTCGTTCATGCGTGGACTCTCGCAGGGCGTTCAGGCCAGGCTGGCCACGATGCGGGCTGTGCGCGAAGCGGCGTTGCGGACGCCGTCTGGCCGCGACGTCGTTACGGCCAAGTCGTCCGTCGTGGCTGCCGAGTTGGCAAAGCTCGGCCTGCGGTTCCGGTCCAGCAAGCCTGCGGAACAGCCGGTCAACGAGGCGGCCTACGATGCCGGACGCGCCGCCGGCGAGCATTCAGACGTGAAGCTGGAAGTGGACCAGGGCAGGTGAGACCAGAAAAGCAGCGCGAGGAACGCAGGTACTTCCGCGGGCTTGGCAAGCCATCTTGTCCCGCTCTCCGTTTCATAGTGCCTTGAGGTATCGAGGTGGTTACATCACAGCCTCATGAGATAAGTGTTTGGCGGACGCATAGACCTGCTCTGGCTGGCTGCGTGCTTTCGCGACTGGGGCAATCACTACTCTGCCAAGGTCCGAGTAGCAGGTGTGTGACACCGAGCAAATCGGTTCAGCGCTGCAAGCCTTGATGTGCCGAGATGTCTAACCGGAGGCACGCCGCAACACCCTGCCCTCATGAGGTATTGAGGTTATCTCCACATGGGGATCATGAGCGATGAGGATTATGAAGCCGAGCGGAACATTGCTGCCTGGCAGACCCCTGCTGAGAACTCGCGAAGTCGTAACTGTTAGGTCATGAGTTCTGGATTTGGTGACCTCATGAGAGAGTGACCTCGTTGACCTGCCGCATCCTCATGCTACGCTGACGCCATGAAGTCACATGCTCATGAGGAGGTGAGGAGATGAAAGTCGTCGCGTTTACGTCGGATAAAGGCGGAATGGGCAAATCCACCGCCGCCATCAACCTAGCCTGCGCCGCCGCCGAGGATGGGTTCGAAACTGCCATCCTCGATCTCGACCCGCAGGCGTCCGTTGGCCGCTGGGCGCGCGTGCGCCGCAAGGCCGGCCTGGCGCAGCGCCCGGTCGCCGAGGTCTGCGTGCCCATCGACGTCGAGGACCGTCTCAAGGAGCTTGGCGAGGCCGGCGCGGAACTCGTGCTGCTGGACACTGCCGGCCGCGACAACAACGCCATCAGCCAGGCCATCGCTGCCTCCGACATCGTGCTGATCCCGTGCCATCCGACGGATCTGGAGCTGTCCACGCTCGGACCCACCCTTGGCCGGCTGCGCGCAGACCAGAAGCCGCATTATGTGCTGCTGATCGACTGGTCGGCCGGTGCGGTCCGCCGCCGGGCCGATGCGGTGGCGGCCATCGAGCGGGCAGGGGGCCGGGTGGCGCCGGTGCCCTACACCCACCGTGCCGACTACCGCCTCGCGATTGAACATGGCGAGGGCGTAACCTCGTTCCAGCCGGACCAGCCGGCGGCGCGGGAGGTTCGCGCGGTCTGGACTTGGCTGCGCGACACCCTGGCCCTTGCCGCCAAGGCGCCCAAGCTCGGCGCGGTCGCATGAGGCCGCCCGCGGCGAAGCGGCCCTCCCGCCTGGCCGAGCTGGACATCGAGAGCGAGGGCCTGACACAGCAGGACGGCCTGGCCGAGCGGCTTGCCCGGCAGCGCGGCCGGGTAGGCGAGGGGGTCGAGGACACCGCGGCCCGCCCACCGTCGCCGGCACGCGACGCCAACGCATGGCGGCGGGGCAAATCGCTGCTGCAGGTCGCCATCGACGAGGACACCCATGTCGAGTTGAGCATCATCGCCAAGCGGCGGCGCCTGACACTCAGCCAGTTGACGAAGGACGCGCTCAACGACTGGCTGAAGGCGCACGGCCATGAGTTGAAGATCACCAGCTAGGGGCGGGAGGAACTTGCACGGCCAAGGAGGTGCTTGCATTGGATTAGGGCACCCTCTCCATCGGTGCGATGACAATCGGCCCGGAAATCCTGTTGGTGGCGCATTTGGCAGAAGCTGTACTGCAACGCCACCTACAACCTGACCGGGCAATCGCGACATGCGCGATCCGCAGTGCGCTATTTTGGCCTTGCTGGGGAAGCCGTCGTGATGTGAGGCGTTGGTTCCATCTGCCTTGGCGTGGTCTGGGCGGACGAAACGCCGCCCTCGGCCGCCCAGCAACGATGTGGAACCTGCGCGGTGGTGCGTTGGGCAAGCGGACGCAGTCAGGCGCGCGCGTCCGCATGATGCCATAGCACCTACCCTCCAAGCTCATGAGATATTACCCCTGTGGCATCATTCTATACTGATGTTGTGACCTCACCATCTCGAGAAAACATGAGATAAAGACTCAAGCGTGACTGGAAGCATGAAGATCACCGGCATCCAAGCCCTAGGGACGCGGAGGTTCGCTAACGTCCCAGGGGTCCATGTCCACACCTTTGCTTGGGCGCTGGGTCTGGCCAAGACCTTCCGCGGCACGGATGCCTTGGCTGCATATCTCCGCTCGCAAAGCACCTTGGGCTCGACAAGCCCGCCTGAACTGAGAACCCAATCCGCCTGAACTCGCCCCAGGCGATGGCCACCGAGTGGGCCGCGCATAGCATGCAGGCTAACGCGACCGGGCCTGATGCGCGGGTCACGCACAAAGGAGACGGGCACGAGAGAACAGCGCACGCCGCCCGTGCTAAACCTCCTCGTCCGTAGTGTGCTGAGCGATGGCATCGACGGGGACCAGGCCGGCATCGTAGTATTTGCGCCACTCATCAGGCTCGATGACGAAGGTGAGGACGCCTTGCACCTCGGCCGCCCAGGTTTCGAAGCTCAACGGCTTGCTCTCATGCAGGGCTGTTGGCGTGGCCGAATGGGGAGGCGCCTGGTTGGCCGGCGGTCTGCTCATTGACGAGCAACTAGGGAAATCGACGGCGCTGTTCCAGCGGCCTCGCTTGCATCCCTGAGATGCCGCAGCCTGCACACACAGAACCCGGCCGTTCCGGCGGCGCCTGTCTGGTCTGGGATCAACCTCTCCGCGGCGACTGCCTCAGTCATCAATTTTCAGGCCTCCTGCAACCTAGCATCCACCCCGGGAGGCCCCGGCTGCGACGAGATGATCACCAGCAGCAAAGACAGAAGTTTGGACAATCAGCGGAGCCTGCCCCCGGTGCTGCATGATATCACCTTGCGCCGGGGATGGCACGGGCACCGAAGCTATGCCGTACAATCCGAATAGGCGCGCAAGCTCAAGATTGCGGCCTAGCCGCCGGGGGCGCCTGCCTCGGCCACCTTGGCGCATCTGGCGTCGAACCAAGGCGGCCACACCCGGTTATTCCCGATGCGACTGGACGCGGGAGCCTCGTGCGCCCCGCCTGCCACTCGCACATTCAGGATAATGCAGAGGACATGAGGTCATGATGGATCAGCTTCCAGACGTGCCTGGCGGACCGCACTTGCGCACCATCGCCATGCCGCGCGACACCAACGCGAGCGGTGCCATCTTCGGCGGCTGGACCCTGTCGCAGATGGACCTCGCCGGCGGGACCTTTGCCGCCCAGCATGCAAAGGCCCGGGTGGTAACAGTCAGCATCGAGGCCATGCGCTTCTTGCGTCCGGTCGAGGTCGGCGATGAGGTAAGCTGCTACTGCTCGCTGGAGCACACGGGCGAGACCTCCGTCGCCGTGAAGATCGAGACCTGGACGCGCAACCGCGACGGCGGCGATCCCGAGAAGGTGACCGAAGGCGTGTTCACCTACGTCGCCCGCTAGGAGGCCCCGCCAGACCTCCCCGCTGGGATTCAGGAATGGTCTTCCTGCTCCCGCCGCTTGCGACCCTGAGGTGCCACCTGCCTGGCCGTCCTCGGCACAATCCAACTCGTCCAGGTCCTCCCTGGCCATCGTGCAGGACGGCGCGGGTGCCGTAGGCCGGGCCGGGAACGCCCGGCCGCCTCCGACGTAGGAAAGCGTCGCCGGCAGGGGCCGGCTGGAGCAGGCCATGCGCATCGTCGCCCTTGAGGAACACTACACCGTCCCGTCCCTGGTCAAGCGCATCCCGCAGGACCTGATCGCCAAGCGCGGCTTCCCACCCCCGGGCGCCCCGTTCGCCCCGGCCAGCAAAACGGACGAGCTGCAGGACTTCGGCGCCGCGCGGCTGCGCTCCATGGATGCTGGCGGCGTCACCATGCAGGTGCTCTCCCTGGCCGGCCCCGGCGCCGACCTATTGTCGCCCGCGGACGGCCCGGCCTGGGCGCGCGAGGCTAACGACACCCTGGCCCGCCGCGTCGCCGAGCACCCCGACCGCTACGCCGGCTTCGCCCACCTGCCGCTGACCGCGCCCGAAGCCGCCGCAGACGAGCTGGAGCGCGCCACGAAGCAGCTTGGGTTCTGCGGCGCGCTGGTGAACGGCGCAACGGGCGGGCGCTTCCTCGACGACCCGCAGTTCGAGCCGGTGCTGGCCCGGGCCGAGGCGCTCGGCGTGCCGATCTACGTCCACCCCGGCATCCCGCCGAAGGCGGTCAGGGAAGCCTACTACGACGGCCTGCCGGACCCGCTGTCGTTCGTCCTTTCCATCGCCGGCTGGGGCTGGCACGCGGAGGTGGCCGTCCACATCCTGCGCCTGGTGCTGTCGGGCGCATTGGATCGCCATCCCGGCCTCAAGCTCATCATCGGCCACATGGGCGAGGGGTTGCCTGCCATGATGGCCCGGTTCGACCAGATCCTCGGCCCCAGCGCCGCCAAGACCCTGCAGCGCGGCGTCAGCCAGACCATCGTGGACCAGGTTTGGGTTTCCACGAGCGGGATGTTCACCGTGCCGCCGTTCCTTGCCCTGCTGGAGACGTTCGGGGCCGACCGCATCGTGTTCGCAGTCGATTACCCGTTCATGGCTAACGAGGGCGCGCACGAGTTCCTGGACCGCCTGCCGGTGTCGCTGGCCGATCAGGAAAAAATCGCACACGGGAATGCCGACCGGCTTCTGGGGCTGTCGGCCAGGCCGGGCTGACCCGCAGGCCGCTCCGCCGTTCCATCTACCCGCGTCACGCCGGGTCCGTCGGAGCTGAACTGCTCGCGTCAGAGCCTAAGCGTGGATGTCGGCTCGCAAACCTCCGCGGGATCGCCGCGCACGCTGCAGAGGGAGCCGGGCAGGGAAGGCCGGCCGCCGATAGCCCGGCCCACAACGGCAGCGCACCCATGCCGCCGATGGTGACGATGTTGGTCAGGTCGTCGCCCAAGCGGGATCATCAGGCGCACCCGCGAGTGTGGCTGCATAAGCGCCATATGGACGACAACGCCTCGCCAGGCCCTATGCCGTCGCGGCCGGCGTCCACAGCATTGAAACCAGAATGCCGAGAACAGCCGCCCTGGCGATGCCGCGGCGCGTTCCGCTCATCGGACGAGCGCCTGGCCGGCCGGTCGGGACGAGCGTGGGACACCATAGTCGCCGACCCGGTGCGCCGTGGCGACCGCCTGCAGCAGTGCTGGCGACACGCCCTGCCGCCTCAGGACGTCGATGCCGATCAGGGCCGGCACCCCGCAGGCAGCGAAGGCGTGCGCGAGGCGTGAGGGCTGGACCACGATGCTGCCCTGCCTCGCGTCGGGCCACAACATGAACGGCCCCGCAGACTGCCGCAGTACATCCATGCAGTCCGGCGCTACTTTTTGTGCGGCTCTGCGCGCCGACGCCAAGTAAAGCGCCTTTAGCGCCTGCGACGCCACCATGCCGAGCGGCGTCTCGTCCATGGCGCTCTCGACGGAGACCTCCCGCACCAGGGCCTTCGGCAGCAGCCGCGACCAGTTGGGCGGCTGGCCCGAGCGAAGGTCGTAGGTCAAGGCGATGCTGTCGGCATTCGGGTGCAGCCCGCCGCAATAGGAATAGTCATCCGTGACCAGGGCCAGGTAGTACGGCCCACGCATGGCAATGGCGATGCTGCGCGTCCAGCCAAGCGTGCCGGGATCAGCCGACGAGCCTTCGGATTGCGAACGGCAGTCGTCTGCGGCCGCTCGCGCCCGGGCATCTGCGGCTGCCAGGGCCTCATTGATGCGCGCGGCCTGCGGCTCATCCGGAGCAAGCCGGGGGAATGCGGCAATCCGCGGCGCGATGTCTGGCTGCGCGACCAGCCGAACCCCCTCCTCCGCGGAGGCGGCGCCCCCGGCAAGCAGGCAGCATAAGGCCAAAATCCGGGCGACACTCATGAACACGGCCAGAGGAGTGGCGTCGGATTGATAGGAAAACAATGTGCCCTTTCGCGACGCCGCTTCCTGTCCACCCGCAGTCGTATCCACGACCACCCTTGGTTCCGCCGTCGCCTTGCCGCCAACGAACACCATGCCGCTCGTGACGCCGCCTTTCGCACCTGACGCGAGGTGGGCGGCATAGCGTACGCGGGTGAGGACCTGATCGGCCCAACCCCCTCGGCGGTATCTCAACCAGCAACCCGGCAACGCCGGGCGGGAGGATCAGGCCTCGTCGGGGTCAGCCTGTCCGCCCAGCTCGGCGGCGAGCTGCCGGGCGGCGCGGTCCAGGGCAGGGGAGGGCCGCCGTCCGGTACGCCCGCCGCCACGCGCCAGCCGGCGCCGGAGCTGGCGCACGGCAGCCACCACCAGGTGCGCCAGCGCATCGTCGGACAGTGTGGCCGCAAGCTCCTCCAACTCGGCCGGGGACAGCCGCGTTGCCAAGCTGCCGCCGCCGTCCTCGGGAGCCTGGTGGCCATTGGGCGCCGGTGGAGGCGTGACAGGCGCGCCGGTCCGCTGCTGGCGGACGGCACGGACCTTCGCCGCCGGCTTCGGGGCGCCGCCGAACAGGTCGGCCTGCCCGCTCACGTCCGGCCGCCGCGTCACCCTCGCACCCGGCCTTCCCTACCCGCCTCGCGTGCTGCCGGTCGTGCCGCTGGCGCCATCCACTCCCGCAGCTTGGACCAGCGCCGCCGCCCGCCGGCGTTCCTGACCGCCATGGCCAAGGCCTTGCGTTGCCCCACCAGCACCACCAGCCGCTTGCCCCGGGTGACGCCGGTGTAGAGCAGGTTGCGCGCCAGCATGGCGTAGTGCTGCGTCGCCAGCGGGATCACCACGGCCGGGTACTCCGACCCCTGCGCCTTGTGGATCGTCGTCGCATAGGCCAGCACCAGCTCGTCCAGCTCGCCGAAGCCATACTCCACCTCGCGCCCGTCGAAGCTGACAGTCAGCGCGCCCTCCTCCATGTCGAGGCCCGTGACGATGCCGAGGTCGCCGTTGAACACGTCGCGCTCATAGCTGTTGGCCACCTGCATCACCTTGTCGCCGGGGCCGTAGGTCCAGCCGAACCGCTCCACCCGCAGCGCCCCCGGCGGGTTCAGCGCCTGCTGCAATTCAATGTTGAGCGCCCGCGCCCCGAGGCCGCCCCGGTTCATCGGGCACAGCACCTGCACGTCGCGCACCGGGTCCAGCCCGAACCGCGCCGGCACCCGGTCGCGCACCACGGCCAGCAGCTTGCGCGCGGCGTCCTCCGGCTCGGCGGCCTCGACGAAGTAGAAGTCCGATCCTTCCGGCGCGGTCAGCTCCGGCAACTGCCCCTGGTTGATCCGGTGCGCGCTGGTGATGATCCTGCTCTGCGCCGCCTGGCGGAACACCTCTGTCAGGCGCACCACCGGCACGGCGTCCGAGGCGATCACGTCGGCCAGCACCTGGCCCGGCCCGACGCTCGGCAACTGGTCCACGTCACCCACCAGCAGCAGCGCCGCCCCGTCCGGCAGCGCCCGCAGCAGCGCGCGCATCAGGGGCACGTCCACCATGCTCGCCTCGTCCACCACCAGCAGGCCGCAGTCGAGCGGGTGCTCCTCGCCGCGCTTGAAGCCGCCCGCCGGGTCGGCCTCCAGCAGGCGGTGGATGGTGCGCGCCTCCAATCCGGTGCTCTCGCCCAGCCGCTTGGCGGCGCGTCCCGTGGGCGCGCACAGCTCAACCTGCACCCCCTTGGCGCGGAGCACCTGCAGCACCGAGTTCACCAGCGTCGTCTTGCCAACACCCGGACCCCCGGTGATCACCAGCACCTTGGCCTGCACGGCAAGCTGCAGCGCCTCCCGCTGGCTCGGCGCCAGGGCCAGCCCGGTCCGGGCCTCCACCCACGGCACCGCACGCCCGGCGTCGATCACCGGCCAGGGCGGGCGGCCCTGGGACAGCAGGCGCAGCCGCTCGGCGATGGACTGCTCGGACCGGTAGAGGCCTGCCAGGAACACGCAAGGCTCGCCGCCCACCGTGTCGGCCATCAGCTCGCCATCCTGCAGCTCAAGCCCGAGCGCGGCCTCGATCAGCCCGGCCCCGACCTCGATCAGCTCCGCCGTCGTCCGGGTCAGCTCGGCCACCGGCAGCCCGCAATGGCCCTGGCCCGTGGCCTCGGCCAGCCCGAACGACAGGCCGGCGCGCACGCGGATCATCGCCTCCTTCTCGATGCCCAGCTTGGCCGCCACTTGGTCGGCGGTGCGGAAGCCGATGCCGCGGATGTCGCGCGCCAGGCGATAGGGGTTCTCGGTGATGAGCGCGATGGCGTCCTGGCCGTAGGTCTTGAAGATCCGCACCGCGCGCGAGGTGCCGACGCCGTGCGCGTGCAGGAACAGCATGATCTCGCGGATCGCCTTCTGGTCGGCCCAGCCGGCGACGATGCGCGCCGCCCGCTTCTGGCCGATGCCGGTCACCTCGCGCAGCCGGCCGGGCTGCTGCTCGATCAGGTCGAACACCGCCTCCCCGAACGCTTGCACCAGCGCGCGGGCATACACCGGGCCGATGCCGCGGATCATGCCGGAGCCCAGGTACTTCTCGATCCCCTCCAGTGTGGTCGGTTGCGTGGTGGTGATGGTCGCCGCCTTGAACTGCACGCCGTGCTCGCGGTCGGTGGTCCACCAGCCGGAGGCGCTGATGAACTCCCCGGCGCTGATCGTCGCCGCATGCCCGACCACGGCCACCAGGTCGCGCTGCCCGCGGGCCTTCACGCGCAGGACGCAAAAGCCGTTCTCGGAGTTGTGGTAGGTGACGCGCTCGACCAGGCCGGACAGTGTCTCCGCCGGCGCCGCCGTCCCTCCTCCTGCCGCCTGGCCCAGGTGCGTCGCCCTTTGCTGGTTCTGCGACAGACGTGGGATTGATGCCCGCGTCCCTCAACTGCCCTCAAGAATGGGCAGCCCGGCATCGAGGTTGCTCCACGGTGCGGCTTGATCGCATATGGCACGAGGACGCCGCTTGCTACTCCCTCTCTCTCCGGGCTTGGGCCGCAGCGCGGACCAAGGCCGGGGTGAGGGGAGCCGCAGAAGCCTGACCTTGCCCGGCGGGAGAGCGTAGCTTGACTGCCTGCCAGGCGGGATCAGCCCTTGCGGCCTCCCTCGCCCCGGCCCTCTTCTAGAGGGAGCAGCAGGCGGCGTTTTAATGCTGCGTGCGATTGCCCTGCTTATGGTCTGGACCGGGAATTAGCGCCTGGTCTGCCGAAGGCTTGGTCGCCGTGCCGCGTCACAGCCAGCCGCGCTCGCGGAACGGGCCAAGGTCGGTGCCCGGCGGCGCGCACCACCCCTCGGCCCCGTAACGTGCCCCGAGCCGCTGTGCGGTCTCCTTATTGCCGAACGGAATACGCAGGCGAGTAGCACCAGTCGGAGCATCCACCCCGCCCAGCGACGCCTTGCTTGACGCGGCGGCGCGCCGGGTCCGTTTCCCGGCCGCCCCGGGCGGGCTGCTCCGCTTGGTTCTCGGTTGCGCCGGCTTGCTCCGCCCCTGGCTGCGCGGCGTACCCGGCTGCGCGTCGATCCAGACGGACAGGGCGGCCGAGGTGGCCATAGCCTCGTCCGGGACAACCGCCTTCCGGTCCTGCGCGAGTTTTTCAGCCAAGGCCAACTGAGCCGGCGTCGGCGGGCGGGGGTCCGCACCGTCCGGCGCAGCGACGCTGCCTGTTTTAGGTGCGTGCTGGTCAAGGAAGACCCGGCACAAGCTCCCGTCCTCGGCATAGGCGGGCGGCGGAGCAATGCCTTTGCGCCGGGCAAGGTCCTCAACATACCGCAGCATGGCTGGCGTCGGCGGACGGCCCCGGGCTGCGGCATCGGACCCCAGGAGCGGCCCCTGTCCGGCACCGTCCCCCGCCCCCTCGGTCAGCCGGCCGATGATGCGCTGCGCCTGCGCGCACACGGCATCGACCGCCTCCAGCATCCCGTGCCGGCCGACCAGAACCTCGTCCAGCAAACATTCAAGCTGCGCCGTCACGCCGGGATCGACCAGCGCCGGGTCGGCGCGCTGCAGGGTATCGAACAGCGCCAGGCCACGCTCGGTCGGTACGATGTGCTTGCCATCGGCGGTTAGGAATTCCTGTGCCTTCAGGCCGCGCAGCACCTCGGCGCGGGTCGCCGGCGTGCCGATGCCCTTGGCCTCGCGCAGCCGGTCGCGCAGCGCCGGGTCCTCGACGAAGCGCCAGGCGTTCTGCATCGCGTCGATCAGCGTGCCCTCGTTATAGCGCGGCGGCGGCCGGGTCTCCTTGTCCTCCACCGCCGGGTCATGCAGCGCCGCCGCCTCGCCGTCGCGCAGGCTGGGGAGAAGCTGCGCGTCCTCGCCCCGCTCCTCGGACGGCTGCCAGTCCGGGAACGCCGCCCGCCAGCCGAGATCGACGGGCTGCCGGCCGACGGCGCGGAACGGGTGGCCCGCCACGTCTAGCACCGCCGTGGTCTGGCGATAGCGGAAGTCCGGCATCACCGTCGCCAAGTAGGATCGCGCGATCACGTCGAACAGCCGGCGCTCGTCGGCCGACAGGCGCGGCCAGATGCCGGGCAGCGCCGCCACGGTGTTGACGTTCGGGATGACGGCGTGGTGGCTGGCCCCTTGCAGGCCCTTGTCGTGGAACACGCCGCCTGCGCCCCGGCGGATCAGCGGCGGCTCGGGCACCGGGACCGCGGCGAAATTCCGCCCCGCCCGCAGGCCCGCCACGATGCCGGGCACGTCGGGCATGAGGCTCTCGGGCAAGTAGCGGGTTTCGGCGCGGGGGTAGGTGATGACCTTCTTGCCGGCGCCGTCGTACAGCTCCTGCGCCACCTCAAGCGTCTTGGCGGCCGACCAGCCGAACCGCGAGCCGCATAGCTTCTGTACGGACGGCAGGTCGTGCAGCCGCGGCGGGGCCTGGCGCTTGTCCTCCACCTCCACCGCGAGCGGCCCGGCGAAGCCCCGCGCCAGGGCTGCGACCGCCTCGGCCTCCTCACGCTTCAGCATGCGCTGCTTCGGCGCATACCGCATCCGAAACCGGCCCGCCGCCACCTCGGCGGCCGCGACCACCTCGAAGTAGGCTTGCGGGACGAAGTTGCGGATTTCCAGCTCGCGCCGGCAGACGATGGCCAGGGTGGGCGTCTTCACCCGGCCGACCCCGATCACCGCCCGCTCGCCCCGGGCCAGGGTGACGGTGGCGGTGCGGGTAAGCGAAAGATTGTAGATCTGGTCGGCCTGTCGGCGCGCCACCGCCGCGGCGTAAAGCTGTGCATATTCGGCGTTAGGCCGGGCGCGGGCGAAGGCGTCGCGGATGGTCTGCGGGTCCTGCGCGGTGAACACCACCCGCCGCACCTCGCCGCGGTAGCCCAGGTGCTCCAGAATTTCCTGGCCGATCAGTTGTCCCTCGCGGTCGCAGTCGGTGGCGAGCCAGACCCGCTCGGCCCCGCGCAGCGCGTCCTGGATGGCCCGCAGCTTCGCCGGCTTGCCGCCGCCCAGGGCAGGCTTGGTGGCATACAGCCCCTCGGGCCGCAGCAGCACGGCCGACCACCGCTTCCAGGCTGGCACGGCGTCCTCGGGTTCGGCCAGGTCGAACAGGTGGCCCTCGGCCGGCAGGACCTGGCCGTAACGGCTGCCCACGGCGGCACGCACGTCGCGCGCCTGGCTGGTCTTTTCGGTGATGACGAGCTGGTCGGTCACAAGCTGGTCCGTCTTTGGCGGCTTTGGGCTGTTACCCATACGTTCAACATGGGCCTCGATGGCCCGGTTTGCCAGCTTGGGGATCGCGGTCAGCCGCGCACTTGACCAGGACAGCATGAGGCCATGAGGGCATGCCGTCCAGAACCGGGCCGAGCGCCCGTGTCAGCGCCTTGCCTTGTTCGACCCGACGTTCTCGTTCCACTCGACCGGGAGGCCGTCCCAGGTCGCCAGTTGCTTGCCAGCCCACTTCCTGCGGGTGTGGACGAGGAATCCCGTGGCGGTGACTTCGACATACCCCGACTTGCCGTCCGTCAGCTTGAGGTGCTGGGCCAGCGCCTCGCCCTGGTCCTTCATGTAGCTGTCACCCATCGCAGGCCTCCCTCGTTTTGCCGCCTTCATCCCAGCTTCCGTTCCGCCGCCCTCCCGACCTGCACGACGTTGCACAGATCGACGGGCTTCCGGCGTGCTTAGGATGCACCTCGGTTCGCCTGTGAACGGCTCCGGCACCGGCGCTGTCTTGGACATGAACCATGCCACGTCTCAAAGGTATGCAGGGAATGTTCGAGGACGCGCCCTTGCCCGGAGCTTGGCATGTGTGACAGCCCGCTGCATCCTGCACACATCCTTGACCCGAGGCTGAAGTAGCCGCATCTCACCCTGCTCCTGGAACCAAGCGCAAGGCAGGCGCCGTCCGCGCCGATGGACCGGTCCAGACCAGGCGGCCGACCCTGCTCCAAGCATCCATCCTGGACGACGCCCGCCGCGCCGGCCTGCTCGAGGGGGAGAAGTCCGAGCACGTAAGCTTCCGCGTGCCGCCAGCCCTGGTCGAGGCAGCCAAGCGGGAGGCGGGAATCAGTTCGACCAGCGAGTTGGGCATTCTAGCATTGGCCATGCTGGCCCGTCCCGATTCGGTGGCTGCGTTTTTCCGGCGCACCGAAGGCCGGCTCGGACCAGACCACGACCTTGAGCGTTGACCTCGGCAGCATCATCCGGAAACGCAAGCCGGACGTTGCGGCTTAGTTCATGGAACCGGGGAGACATCCAGCAACAACGGTATCGCGCCTTGGGCCAGATCAGATTTTCCGTCCCGCCGGCCAGGGCGCGCGTGCGGTCGTGATCCCAGCAGGCCAACGTGACCGGCAGCTTGGCCATGGCTGGTTTCCTACTCGAACACCAGAGTCCGCAGCCGGGCCGCCAGGCGCCGGCTTTCGTCCTGGGACACGCGGGTGGCGGCCCCGGTGCCCAAGTAGCGCTCCGCCACCTCCGGGTTGCCGAGCAACGCGGCGCCGGCGCCCTCCATCGCCACGCGGCCGTTCTCGATAACGATGCCGCGGTCGGCGATGGCCAGGGCGGCGCGGGCGTTCTGCTCGGCCAGCAGCACCGCGATCCCCCGGGCGCGCAGCGACGCCACCAGCCGGAACACCTCTGCCACCAGCCGCGGCGACAGGCCCAGGCTGGGTTCGTCCAGCAGCAGGATGCGGGGCCGGGCCATCAGGCCGCGGGCGATGGCCAGCATCTGCTGCTGCCCGCCGGACAACGTGCCCGCCGCCGCATCCAGCCGGGTGGCGAGGTCGGGGAACGCCGAGCAGGCGTCGGCCATCCGCGCGTCGGCGTCCCGCAGATCCAGGTAGGCCCCCAGCCGCAGGTTGGCCCGCACCGACAGGCCCGCGAACACCTGCCGCCCTTCCGGCACGTGCACGATGCCGCGGCGCACCCGGTCCGCCACCGGCAGGCCTTGCACCGGCGCCCCGTCGAGCAGCACGGCACCCGCGCTGGGCCGCAGCAGGCCGGATACCGCCTTCACCAGCGTGCTCTTGCCTGCGCCGTTCGCCCCGACCAGCGCCACCACCTCCCCCGGAGCGACATGCAGCGATACGCCGCGCAGGACCTCCGTGCCGCCATACCCGGCGAACAGGCCGCACAGCTCCAGCATCACGCCGCCGCCGCGCCGAGATAGGCGGCCACCACCGCGGGATCGCGCTGCACCACCGCCGGCGAACCGCAGGCGATCACCCGGCCAGCGTCCACCACCACCACCTGGTCGGCCACGTTCATCACCAGGCCCATGTTGTGCTCGACCACCAGCACCGTCACGCCGCCGGCCTGGACGGCGCGCAGCAGGGCGGCCAGTTCCTCCGTCTCAGTGTCGTTCAACCCGGCCGCCGGCTCATCCAGCAGCAGCAGGCGGGGCCGGGCCATCAGGGCGCGGGCGATTTCCAGCAGCTTCTGCGCGCCGATGGGCAGGTCCCCCGCATGGGCGCCGCTTTGCCCGCCCAGCCCGATCAGCTCCATCAGCGCCGCCGCGCGCTCCCGCAAGGCCCACTCCGCCCGGCGTGCGGCCGGCAGCCACGCGGCGTAGGGCAGCACGCCGCCGCGCGTGCTGCGATGGGCGCCGGTCATCACGTTCTCCAGCGCCGTCATGCCGGGGAACACCCGGGCGGACTGGAACGTGCGGATCAGGCCCAGCGCGGCAATCCTGCTGCCCTCGACGCCGCGCAGGTCCTGGCCGAACAGGCTAACCCGGCCGGCATCGGGCCGCACCAGGTTGGTGACCAGGTTGAACAAGGTCGTCTTGCCCGCGCCATTCGGCCCCACCAGCGCCGTCACCGACCCATCCGGCACGGCGAAGCTCACGCCCTGCGCCGCGTGCAGCCCGCCGAACCGCTTGTCCAGGCCTGCAACCTCCAACGCCGGAACAGCGGGCGCGGGAACAGCGGGCGCCGGAACAGCGGGCGCCGGAGCGACCGGCGCGGGAACGACGGGCGCCGTCACGCCCGCCGCCGCGACGCGAGCAGCCGGGCCGGACGCATCCTGGCCAGGCGGACCACCAGGCCGAACAGCCCCTCCGGCAGCCGCAGGAAGAACACCACCAGCAGCAGCCCCACCACCAGGGTCTTGTAGGTCGCAAACGACTCCGACAGCGCCGGCAGCAGCGTGATCAGCAGCGACCCCAGCAGCGGCCCGATCACCGTGCCCTCGCCGCCGACCACCATCATGCTGACCAGCTCGAACGACCGCCCGGTGCCGACCATGTCGGGACTGAGGAAGCGGAACTGGAACGCCAGCAGCCCACCCGCCAGCGCCGCCGTGGCCGCGCTGAACGCGAACGCCGCCAGCTTCACCCGCGCGACGGGGATGCCGAGCGCCGCGGCCGCCAACTGGTCGGTCCGCACCGCCTGCAGCGCGCGCCCGAACGGCGACGCCACCACGCCCGACACCGCCGCCACCAGCGCCGCCGCGACGCCCAGCACCAGCAGGAACATGCGTTGCAGCGTGTCGAACTCGAACCCCGCGACGGAGAAGGCGGGGATGCCGACCAGCCCGGACGGCCCGCCCGTCACGTCGTCGAACCCGACGGCGCAGCTTTCCACGAGCAACCCGAACACCAGCGTCGCCAATGCCAGGTACAACCCCCGCAGCCGCAGCGTGACCAGTGACAGCAGCAGCGCGCACAACACGGCCAACGCCATGCCGGCCAGCAGCCCCAGCACCGGCGCCGTATCATAGGTGACGGCAAGCCAGGCCGACGTGTAGCCGCCGATGGCCATGAACCCGCCCTGGCCCAGGCTGACCTGCCCGGCATAGCCCATCAGCACATCCAGCCCGATCAGCGCGACGAACAGGATCAGGGCGATCACCAGCGCCGCCAGCACCTCCCCGTCCGGCACCACCGCCGGCACCGCCACGCCCACCGCCAGCAGCAGGGCGCCGCCGGCCATGGCGGCCCGGGGCGGCAGGCGGGCGGCGTGGGAGGTGAAGCGCGCCTCGGTCCGCACGTCCTCCCGCCGCGCCGCGCCCGCGCCCAGCAACCCGCCGGGCCGCACCACCAGCACGGCCAGCAGCAGCCCCAACGCCAGCGCGCTGCTGAACAGCGAGCTGACGTAGGCCGTCGCCATCTGCTGCGCGATGCCCAGCAGCAGCCCGCCCGCCACCGCGCCGGGCAGGCTGCCGATGCCGCCGATGGCCACGGCGATGAAGCCCGACACCGTGAACAGCCGCCCGGTGTCGAACTGCAGGCTGGTGGCCGGCGCGATCACGATGCCTCCCAACGCTCCCAGCCCCGCCGCCAGCGTGAACGAGAACAGCATCATCCCCGGGACGCCGATGCCCATCAGCCGCGCCGCCTGCGGGTTCTCCGCGCACGCCCGCAGCGCATGGCCGAACCCGGTGCGCGCCAGCAGCCACCACAGCCCGGCGATGGTCAGCAGCAGCGCCCCCAGCACCCAAGGCCCCTGGCTGGGCACCAGCACGCCGCCCACGGCCAGCGGGCGCTCGCCGCTGAACGCGGGAAGGGCATAGGGCTGGCTGCCCCAAACCACCAGCACCAGGCCTTCGAGCAGCGTCAGCAGCCCCGCCGTCAGCATCAGCATGTTGCTGTTGGACAGCCGCGACAGCCCCGGCACGAACGCCGCCGCGCCCAGCACCGCGCCGCCGCCCGCGGTCGCGAACACCGCGCCGAGCACCGCCGCCGCGGCCGGCCATCCCCACTGCACCTGCATCGTGTAGACCACCAGCGCGCCGACCACGCAGAACGCGCCCTGGCTGAGGTTGATGACGCCGGTCACCCGATGCACCAGCGAAAAGCCCAGCGCCACCAAGGCGAAGATGGCGCCCTGCATGACCCCGCCGACCAGGATTTGCACGAAGCTGCCCAGGCTCGCCAACATAGGACTTGCCAAGGGGAGGGTTCTACTCGACCGGCACGCCCCCCAGCCTGCTGACCACTTGCCACGCGCCGGCCCCGGCGTCCCAGCGGGTGATGACGACGTTGTCCAGATCCAGCCCGCGCTGCGGCAACCGGCCCATGTCATACGGCCCGTTCACCCCGGCACCCTGCGTGCGGGCCAGCCGGTCGCGCAACGCCTCGGGCGCCGCGTCCGCACCCACGTCGCGCAACGCGGCCACCACCAGCATCGCCGGGTCCCAGGAGAAAACGCTGGCGGCGTCCGGCTTCAGCCCACCGGACCCGAACGCGCCGAACATCTGGGCCTGCGCAGCTTCCACCCCGGCGGGCAAGGCGCCGCCGGGGTGGGCGAGCCACTCGGCGGTGGGAAAGAACAGCTCCTGCGGCAGAAAGGCGGCGAACGCCTGCATCTGCGCATAGGTCATGTTGCCGTTGGTCGTCGCCACCGGCACGTCCAGCCCGGCCGAGGTGATCGCCTTGAACAGCGTGCCGACCGCGCTGCCGGTGGCCCAGGCGAACACCGCTTGCGGTTTGGCGGCCTTGACCCGCTCGGCCTGCGCGGCGGCGCTGACGTCGGCCGGGTTAAACCGCTGCTGCTCGACCAGGGTCATGCCGGCGTGCTCGGGCCGGGTCACCAGGTCCTGGATGTTGCGCGACGCGTCCTGGCCGGTGGCGTCGGTGCTGGTGATGACGCCGATGCGGGTCAGGCCGCGCGCCTGCCAATAGGTCAGCATCGCCGAGGCCAGGTCCTTGGTGGACACGCCAGAGCTGAACACGAAGCTGCCGGGCTCCGGGTAGATGCCCGGCGAGAAGCAGTACAGCACGGGGCCGCGGCGCATCAGCGGCGCCATGGCGTTGCACATGGCAACCAGGCCGGAGCCGAGGATGACGTTCGGCTTGGCCGCCACCAGCCGCGTCGCGAGCTGCACCGCGACTTGCGGGCTGCTCTGGTCGTCGTGGAAGACGAACTTGACGGGCCGCCCGCCGATGCCGCCGCTGGCCGCGATCACGCCCTCTGCCCGTTGCAGGCTGGCCTGCTCCTGCTGGCCGAGGAAGGAACCGCCGCCCGTCAGCGGCAGGACGACGTTGATGTTGACTGGCAGGGTAGCCGAGCCAGTGGTGACCGGGGCATCGGCGGCGCGGGCGCTGAACGGCGCGAGCAGGGCCAGAGCGAGCGCCCAGAACGGCAGACGGCAGGCCATGGAACCTCCAGGGGACGGATCGCAGGCCGTTCCGGCTGCATCGGACGGGGGACCCTAACTTTCGCCCCCTGCTTCCGCAAGGCAGGCACCTGGTGCATGGTCGTGCCTGAAGACGGCACCCCCCACCGCCTGGCATGACGGGCAGGGCTGGCACAGGGACGGCGCCTGCGCCCTCCTCCGGAAGAAGGAGCAGGCAGCCCATCACAGGAACCCACCAATGACCGATCCCGCCATCGCCGACCTGCTGAACCAGCTTGTGCTCGCCAATCGCATCCTGGCGCGGGAGGACGTGATCGACGACTTCGGCCATGTCAGCGCCCGCCACCCGCACGATCCCGGACGCTACTTCCTGTCCCGGTCCCGCTCGCCCGAGATCGTCACCCGCGACGACCTGATGGAGTTCACCCTCGACGGCGCCCCGGTCGCCCCCGACGGCCGAGCAATGTACCGGGAACGCGCGCTGCACGGCGCCGTGTACATGGCCCGGCCCGAGGTGCGTGCCGTCACCCACCACCACGCCCGCGCGGTGCTGCCGTTCACCATGGGCACGGTGAAGCTGCGCCCGCTGTTCCACATGGCCTCCGTCATCGGCCACGACGTGCCGCTGTGGGACAGCCAGGCCGAGTTCGGCGACACCAACATGCTGATCGAGACCATGCCGCAGGGCCACTCGATGGCGCGCGCCATGGGACAGGAGCGGTGCGTGCTGATCCGCGGCCACGGCGCGACCTGCTGCGGCATGTCGCTGCGCGAGGCGGTGTTCGTCTCGATCTACATGAAGGAGAACGCCGACCTGCTGCTGCGGACGCTGCCGCTGGGCGAGCCGAAATACCTCACGCCCGGCGAGATCGACCAGGCGCGGGCGATGCTGCTGTCGGAGATGCCGCAGAACCGCACCTGGGACTACCGCTTGGCGCGGGCGGGCTTCGCCGGGCTTTGACAGGCGCCACGGGCGATCTCCCTGTCAGCGCCAGTCTGGGAACCCCAGTTCGGGACCGAAGAATGGTAGGCAGCAGTAACACGATAGGCATTGACCCATACGGTCCCGGGTATGCCATATCCCCGCCGCCGTTTTTGGCAGACAGTTCCGGCCGGCGTTCATGACCCGCCTAGCCAGCTCGTCCGCCCCTTTTCGAGAGGTCCCATCCATGTCCTCACCTACCGGACCCACCGTCAATCGCCGCGGCTTGCTCACCGGAACCGCATCGGCCGCCGCCCTGGCCCCGCTCGCCGCCGCAGCGCAGCCTGCAGCCGTCCCGCCGCCAGCCGACCCGCGCCGCCCAGTCCAGGTCAGCCTGCAGGTCAACGGCGCCCATCACAGCCTGGCGCTCGACAACCGCACCACCCTGCTCGACACGCTCCGCACCCACCTCGGCCTGACCGGCTCCAAGAAGGGCTGCGACCACGGCCAGTGCGGCGCCTGCACCGTATTGGTGGACGGCAAGCTTGCCCTGGCCTGCCTGACCCTGGCCGTCATGGTGCGCGGCCCCGTCACCACCATCGAGGGCATCGCCAAGCCGGACGGCGCCCTGCACCCGATGCAGCAGGCGTTCCTCGACCAGGATGCGTTCCAGTGCGGCTACTGCACGCCGGGCCAGATCGTGTCGGCCATCGCCTGCGTGCAGTCCGGCCACGCCGGCGACCCGGCGGCCATCCGCGAATACATGAGCGGCAACCTGTGCCGCTGCGCCGCCTACCCGCACATCGTCGCCGCCATCGAGCAGGCCAAGCCGCAGATGGAGGCCTGAGACATGCGCCCCTTCGCCTATGAACGCGCCGACGACGTGCGCGCTGCCGTGCGCCTCGCCGCCCCCGGCCCGGCCAGCAAGCTGCCGCCCACCGCAGCCCCCGCCCAGTTCATCGCCGGCGGCACGCAGATGCTCGACCTGATGAAGCTGGACACCATGCAGCCGGCCACTCTGGTCGATGTCAACGGCCTGTCCGCCGAGCATTCAGCCATCGAGGTCACCCCGAACGGCCTGCGCCTGGGCGCCCTGGTGCGGATGAGCGACCTCGCCGCGCACCCCGCCGTGCAACGCGACTACCCCGTGATCGCGCAGACCATGTCCATGGCCGCCAGCGCGCAGTTGCGGCAGATGGCGACGCTGGCCGGCAACATGCTGCAACGCACCCGCTGCCAGTACTTCCGCGACCCGAGCTGGGCCGCCTGCAACAAGCGTGCGCCCGGCACCGGTTGCGCCGCGCTGGACGGCGTGAACCGCAAGCACGCCGTGCTGGGCGTCAGCGAGTTCTGCATCGCCGACTATGGCGGGGACTTCGGCCAGGCGCTGGTGGCGCTGGGCGCGGAGGTGCAGACGATGCGCGAGGGCGGCGGCCGCACCATCCCGTTCGAGCAACTGCACACCGGCCCAGAGGAGCCGAGCCGGGAGACGGTGCTGCTGCCGGGCGAGCTGATCACCGCCATCACCGTCCCAGCCGGGCCTTGGACGCGCCGGTCGGTGTATGTGAAGGTGCGAGACCGCGAGTCCTACGCCTACGGCCTGGCCACCGCCGCCGTCGCGCTGGACCTGCGCAACGGCGTGGTGAACGAGGCGCGCATCGGCCTTGGCGCCGTGTCCTACAAGCCGCTGCGCGCCCACTCCGCCGAGAACTTCCTGCGCGGCAAGCGGCTGGACGAGCTGACCGCCGCCGCCGCCGCCCGCACCGCCTTCCAGGGCGCCCAGCCCCGCCGCGACAACGCCTACAAGGTCGAGCTTGGCGAACGCACCCTGGTGCGCGCGCTGATGCAGGCCAGCCTGCTGGAGGTATGACCATGGCCGACACTCCCGCCACCGTGCCCACCATCGAGATCATGCCGCAGGGCGCCCCGCCCAGCGCCGCCAAGCCCGGCTTCGGCCTGCCGGCCACCCGCGTCGAGGGCCGGCAGAAGGTGACGGGGACGGCCCGCTACGGCTCCGACTTCCCGGCCCAGGCCCATGCCCACCTGGTGACCAGCCCCATCGCCCGCGGCCGGATCACCGAGATCGACGAGGCAGAAGCCCGCCGCGTGCCCGGCGTGCTCGACATCCTGACCTACCGCAACGTCGGCGACCGCGTGAAGCCGGGCAAGGTGTTCGAGCAGCAGGGCTACATGGGCACCTCCATCGCCCCCCTCGCCTCCGACCGGGTGCAGCATGACGGGCAGATCGTCGCCATGGTGGTCGCCGACACCTTCGAGGCCGCGCGGGAGGGTGCCCATCGCCTGCACGTCGCCTATGCCGAGGAAACGCCGTCCGCCAGCTTCGACAGCCCCGGCGTGACGGTGCAGACGGCCGAGGAGGCGCAGTCGTCCTCCCGCGAAGGCGACGCCGGCGGCGAGGAGAAGCCCAAGGTCGGCGACGCCGCCGCAGCCCTGGCGGCGGCGGCAGTCAAGGTCGATGCCCACTACGAAACCCCGATCCAGCACCACAACACCCTGGAGCTGTTCGTCACCACCGCGGCCTGGGCCGGCGGCAAGCTGACCGTCTGGGAGTCGTCCCAGAACATGCAGGGCTTTAAGTTCGGCGTCGCCGAGCAGTTGGGCCTGGACCCGGCCGACGTGCGGATTATTTCCCCCCTCGTCGGCGGCGGCTTCGGCTCCCGCGGGTCCTTGACGCAGCGCACGGCCCTGGTGGCGCTGGCGGCGCAGCGGGTCGGCCAGCCCGTGCGGCTGGAGGCCACGCGCGACCAGGGCTACACCATCGCCACCTACCGTGCCGAGACCCGGCACCGCATCCGCCTCGGCGCCTCGCCGGACGGCAAGCTGCAGGCGCTGATCCATGAGGGCTGGGAGGTCACGTCTCGCCCGGACAACTACAAGGTCGCCGGCACCGATGCGACGACGCGGCTGTATGCCTGCCCGAACGTGGACTCCGAGGTGTCGATGGTCCACGCGGACCGCAACACGCCGGGCTTCATGCGCTCGCCGCCGGAGATCCCGTACATGTTCGCCCTCGAGTCCGCGATGGACGAGTTGGCGGTCGCGCTGAAGATGGACCCGGTCGAGCTGCGCCGGGTGAACGACACCATGCAGGAGCCGATCAAGGGCCTGCCCTATACGTCGCGGCATATGGCGGCGTGCTTCGATGCCGCCGCCAAGGAGTTCGGCTGGTCCCGGCGCAACCCGCAGCCCGGCAGCACCCGGGATGGCGACTGGCTGATCGGTTGGGGCTGCGCCACCTCGGCCTACCCCACCAGCATGGGCGCGGCGACCGTGCGCGTCCGCTTGGCCCCCGGCGGCGCGGTGCTGGTGCAGACCTCTGCGCACGAGATCGGCACTGGCGTCACCACGGTCCTCGCCCTCACGGCGGTCGAGGGCCTCGGCGTGCCGCTGGACCGCGTCACGGTCGAGCTGGGGGACAGCGCCCTGCCGCCTGCGCCGGTTTCGGGCGGCTCCAACAGCACCGCCAGCCTCTGCAACGTCGTCGCCAAGGCCTGCGCCGACATCCGCGACCGCATCGCCCAGGCGGCCACCCGTGCGCCGGACGGCCCGTTCCACGGCGCCGACCCCGGTACGCTGCGCCTGGCCGACGGCGCCCTGCGCGGCGTGGACGGCGTGAACGAGCCGCTGGACAAGGCGCTCGGCCGCGCCACGCCCGGCGCCATCGAGGCGTATGCCGAGAACATCCCGCACGGAGTCAAGCCGGACGGGCTGCAGATGCTCTACAAGGGCCAGGGCAAGCTGATGGGCGGCGCCAAGCTGAAGGACCGGATGCAGTTCGCCTTCGGCGCGCAGTTCGTCGAGGTGCGGGTGCACATGCGGACGCGGGAGATCCGCGCCGTCCGCCTGGTGGGCGCGTTCGCGTCGGGCAAGATCGTCAACCCGAAGGCGGCCAAGAGCCAACTCATGGGCGGGCAGATCTGGGGCATTGGCGCGGCGCTGCACGAGGCGACGGAGATCGACCCACGTGCGGCGCGCTACTACAACGACGACCTGGCCGAGTACTACATCCCCGTGAACGCCGACGTCGGTCAGGTGACCACGATCCTAGTGTCGGAGGACGACCACGCGGTGAATGACCTTGGCATCAAGGGCCTGGGTGAGCTGGGCAACGTCGGGCTGAACGCGGCGGTGGCGAATGCCGTGTACCACGCGACAGGCGTTCGGGTGCGGACGCTGCCGATCCGGCTGGAGAAGCTGCTAGATGCCCCAGCCGTGCAGACCTGACCGCCTGCTCTGCTCCCTCACCCGGAGGGAAAGGGAGCAGGATGTCACAGCACCAACGGCAGCCCCACGTAGTTCTCCGCCAGCGCCGCCGCAGCCTCCCGTGACGACGTGACATAGTCCAGCTCGGCCAACTGCACCCGCCGGTCGAAGTCGGACGCACCCTCGAAGCGGTGGAACAGCGTCGTCATCCACCAGGAGAACCGCTGCACCTTCCAAATCCGCCGCAGCGCCGCCGCCGAGTAGCCTTGCAGCCCCGCATCGTCGCCCGACCCGTACCAGCGCTCCATCGCCCGGGCCAGCAGGATCACATCGCCGATGGCGGAGTTCATGCCCTTCGCCCCCGTCGGCGGCACGATGTGCGCCGCGTCCCCGGCCAGGAACAGCCGCCCGCACTGCATCGGCTCCGCCACGTAGGACCGCATCGGCGTCACGGACTTCTGGAACACGCGCCCGGTCTGCAACTCGAAGCCCTCGCTGGCCAGGCGCACCGACAGTTCGGACCAGATGCGGTCATCGCTCCACGCCTCGGCGTCCTCGTCGGGCGCGCATTGCAGGTACATTCGCTGCACGGTCGGCGAGCGCTGTGAGCACAGGGCGAAGCCGCGCTCATGGTTGGCGTAGATCAGCTCATGCGAGCTGGCCGGCGCCTCCGCCAGGATACCCAGCCAGCCGAACGGGTACACCCTGTCATACCCCCGCCACGACCCCTGCGGCAGGGCAGGGCGGCAGACGCCATGGAACCCGTCGCATCCGGCGATCAGGTCGCAATCCAGCACCTGCCCCTGGCCGCCGTGGATGAAGCGGACCTGCGGCGTCCCGGACTCGAACCCGTCCACCACCACGTCCGAGCAATCGAACAGCGGCGGCGCACCGGCCTCGATGCGGGCCGCGATCAGGTCCCGCACCACCTCATGCTGGCCATAGACCATGACGGAGTGGCCCACGAGGTCCTGAAAGTCGATCCGGTGCAGCACGCCGCCGAACAGCAACTGCGTGCCCTCGTGCGGTAGGCCCTCGCGGTGCATCCGCTCGCCCAGCCCGGCTTGGTCCATCATGTCCACGACATGGTGCTCCAGCACGCCGGCGCGGATGCGGTTCTCCACGTAGTCGCGGGACCGGGCCTCGACCACCACGGAGCTGATGCCGGCCAGGTGCAGCAGGTGCGCGAGCATCAGCCCTGCCGGGCCGGCGCCGATGATGGCGACTTGGGTTCGCATGGGACTGACCTCCTGCGCGCTCGGGCCTGTCAGGGCGCCACGCCGGCTTCAGCTTGCCCCACGCCGAGCGCCGCCGCCAGCCGGTCCCAGGCGGCAGGGTCGCCAGGTATGCCGAAGCGGAGGCGGTTCGGGGCGTCGGCGAAGCTGCGGACCAGGATGCCGGCCCGGCCCAGGCGCCCGGCCAACCCGGCGGCGTCGGTGGCCTCCGCGAGCCGGAACAACATGGTCCCACCCAAGACCCGCAATCCTGCCCCGGCCAACAGGCGGTCGAGCGCCGCGGCATCGCCCCGCAGCCGTGCCGCCGCCGCGTCCCGCCAGGCGGTGTCACGCAGCGCCGTGGCGCCGATGTGCAACGCCGGGCCGCTGACCGCCCAGGGACCAAGCGCCGTGCGTATCAGCGCCGCACGCTCGGGCGAGGCCAGGGCGAAGCCGAGACGCAAGCCGGCCAGCCCATAAGTCTTGCCGAAGGAGCGCAGCACGACGACGCCGGGCAGCGGCAGGCTTGGCGCGAGGCTGTCGCCGGCCTCGAAGTCGGCAAAGGCTTCATCCACGACGAGCAGGCCGTTGCAGGCGGCCTGCTGCCTCGCCAAGGCGAGTAGGCGTTGGATCGAGGTGCGGTGGCCATCAGGGTTGTTCGGATTGCACACGACAAGGGCTGCTTCTCCCCCCTCTCTCTCCGGGAGAGGGTCGGGGTGAGGGAGGCCGCAAACGCGAACCTTGCCGCCCGGGCGCTTATCACTGAAGGGTTGGTGCTTGCCGCCTCCCTCACCCCAGCCTTGGTCCGCTTCGCGGCCCAAGCCCAGAGAGAGAGGGAGAAGCAGCACCTCCGAGTCTGCATTGCGCCAGGCGGCGGCATGCTCGGCGTAGGTCGGGCCTAGGATGGTCGCCGTGCGGCAGGGGAACAGCCGCGGCAGCAGGCTGATCAGCACCTGCGTCCCCGGCGCTGCGACGACCATCGCCGGGTCGGCAGCGCCGTAGGCCCGGGCAGCGGCGCATTGCAGCACACGAAGCTCTTCCGGCTCCGGCAGGCGCGTGAAGGCCATGGCGGGCAGGGGCGGGACGGGGTAGGCCACCGGGTTGATCCCGGTGGACAGGTCGATGAACGGTTCCGGTGCACCGGGAAACCGCCGCCGGGCCGCGGCGAGCCGGCCGCCATGCTCAATGGCCTCCGCTGGCGCGGCATGGTCTAACCCACTGGCGATGACAGCCCTCCTCCATCCCGGCCTGGCCGCCGGCGCGTTGCTGGTCGAGGCTGCGGCGGGATACCCCGGTTTGGTGTTCCGCGCCATCCGCCACCCCGTCGTGTGGATCGGCGCGTTGATCGGCTGGCTGGACCGGCGCCTGAACCTGGACACCCTGCCAGACCCCGTCCGCAGGCGGCGCGGCGTCCTGGCCGTCATCGCCCTGCTCGCGTGCAGCGCCGGCCCGGCGGCGTTGGTGCAGGCCGTGCTGCCCGGGCCGCTGCTGATCCTGCTTGCAAGCACCCTTCTCGCCCAACGCAGCCTGCACAGCTTTGTCGCCGCGGTCGGCACGGCGCTGCGCGACGGCGGCCTGCCAGCGGGACGCGCCGCGGTCGCCCACATCGTCGGCCGCAACCCCGACACGCTGGATGAGGCCGCAGTGGTCCGCGCCGCCATCGAGAGCCTGGCCGAGAACTTCTCCGACGGCATCGTCGCCCCGACGGTGTGGTGCGTGCTGCTCGGCCTGCCCGGCATCGCCGCCTACAAGGCGGTCAACACCGCCGACAGCATGATCGGCCACCTGACGCCGCGCCACTGCGCCTTCGGTTGGGCGGCGGCGCGGCTGGATGACTGGATCAACCTGCCGGCCTCCCGCTTGTCCACCGCGTGGATCGTGCTGGCGGCCTGCCTGCACCGGGGCGCCTCGCCGGCCGGGGCCGCACGGGCGGTGGCGCGGGATGCGGGCCGGCACCGCTCGCCCAACGCCGGGTGGCCGGAGGCGGCGATGGCCGGGGCGCTCGGCCTGCGCCTGGCGGGTCCGCGCACCTATGGCGACGTGCAGGTGGATGACGCCTGGATGGGCGGTGGACGGGCTGAAGCAACGCCGGCCGACCTGGACCGTGCCCTGGCGTTGTACCGCATCGCTTGCAGCCTGCAGATCGTCGCGGCCGTGCTGCTGTGGGCCGTTACCGCGCGAGGCTGAGCAGGCGGTCCACGTCGATGTGCGTCTCCAGGTGCGCGGCCAGCGCGTCCAGCACCGCCTCCACCCCGGCCTCATGCCCGCGTCCGGAGGGGGCAGCGCCTAAACGCCGCAGCCAGGCATTGCGCTGGTCGTCGCACGCGAACAGCCCGTGCACGATGGTGCCGCAGACCAGCCCATCGCCGCTGCACGCCCCTTCCGGGCTGCCGTCCGCCAGACGCAGCAGGGGTGTGGCGGCGTCCGGACCCGTGGTGCGGCCGATGTGCATCTCATAGCCATGGAAGGCCACGCCATCAGCGCAGGACCGGCCCGACGCCTCTGCCAACCGCTTCTCACCGGTCAGGACAGTCTCGACCCTCAGCAGGCCCAGGCCGGCGACACGCCCCGCTGGACCTTCCATCCCCTCGGGGTCGTCGATCCCGGTGCCCAGCATCTGGTAGCCGCCGCACAGCCCCAGCACCCGCCCACCCCGGCGGTGATGCGCCCGCAGGTCACCGTCCCACCCTGCCGCCCGGAAGGCGGCAAGGTCGGCGATGGTCGCCTTCGACCCCGGCAGGATAACGAGGTCGCACACCGGCAGCGGCGTGCCCGGCTGCACCATCGTCAGCTCCACGTCGGGTTCGGCCAGCAGGGGGTCGAGGTCGTCGAAGTTGCTGATCCGCGGCAGCACCGGCACCGCGACCCGCACCCGCGCGCCCGGCCGGCGCGGTCCGGTGGCGAGGTCGGACGCATCCTCCGCCGGCAGCCGCGCCGCATTGGGAAAGAACGGCACTAGCCCGAGCGCCGGCCAGCCGGTCCGCGCGGCGATGAAAGCCATGCCGTCAGCGAACAAGGACAGGTCGCCGCGCATCCGGTTGACGATGAAGCCGCAGACCATCGCCGCATCGGCCGGGTCGATGACGGCCTGGGTGCCGACCAGGCTGGCGATGACGCCGCCGCGGTCGATGTCGCCCACCACCACGACGGGCGTGCCGGTGGCGCGCGCAAACCCCATGTTGGCGATGTCGCCCGTGCGCAGGTTCACCTCGGACGCGCTGCCGGCGCCCTCGACCAGCACGATGTCGGCCTCCGCCTGCATCCGCGCGAAGCTGTCCAGGACATGGGGCAGCAGGCGCGGCTTCATGGCCTGGTACTCCCGCGCCCGCGCCGTGGCGAACATGCGGCCCTGCACGACCACCTGCGCCCCGGTCTCGCTCTGCGGCTTCAGCAGCACCGGGTTCATGTGGACCGACGCAGGCACTCCGGCGGCGCGGGCCTGCAACGCCTGGGCGCGGCCGATCTCCCCGCCATCCCCAGTGACGGCAGCATTGTTGCTCATGTTCTGCGGCTTGAACGGCCGCACCCGCAGTCCCCGCCGCAGGCAGGCCCGCGCCAGCCCGGCCACCAGCAAGGACTTGCCGACGCTGGACCCGGTGCCTTGCAGCATGATGGCGCGTGCCTTGGCCCTTCCCGTCATTGCGAGCCGCGCTTGCGGCGTGGAGGGGCGGGCGGCGCAGTCCTTGCGGCCCTGGATTGCCGCGTCGCAAGCGCTCCTCGCAATGACGGCGGATGAGGGTCTGCCGGCGTCAGAACTCGATCCCTTCCTGCGCCTTCACCCCCGCCGCGAAGTGGTGCTTCACCAGTGTCATCTCCGTCACTAGGTCCGCCGCCTCGATCAGCGCGGGCCGGGCATTGCGGCCCGTGACCACCACATGCAGGCCGGGCGGGCGGGCGGCCAGGGCGGCCAGCACCTCATCCTCCGGCAGGTAGTCGTAGCGCAACGCGATGTTCAGCTCGTCCAGCAGCAGCAGCGACAGGCCGGGCTGGTGCATCAGCTCCACTGCCTTGCCCCAGGCGCGGCGGCAGGCGGCCACGTCGCGGGCGCGGTCCTGGGTGTCCCAGGTGAAGCCCTCGCCCATGGTGTGCCACTCCACCAGGTCAGAGAAACGGTCCAGCGCGCCGCGCTCCCCGGTGGACCAGGCGCCCTTGATGAACTGCACCACTCCCACCCGCCGCCCGCGCCCGACCATCCGCAGCAGCAGGCCGAACGCCGCGGTGGACTTGCCCTTGCCCGGCCCGGTGTGGACCATCAGCAAGCCCTTCTCCAACGTCTTGCCCGCGACCTCGGCATCCTGGACCGCCTTGCGCTTGACCATCTTGGCGGCGTGGCGGGCGGCCTCATCGTCGCTTGCCTGTTCACTCACCCCGACGCTCCCTTCAAGTGCAGCGGCAGCCCGGCCACCACCAGGTCCACCCGGTCCGCCCGCGCCGCGATGCGCTGGTGCAGCCGTCCGGCGTGGTCGCGGAAGGCGCGGGCCAGCGCGTTGTCCGGCACGATGGACAGGCCGACCTCGTTGGACACCAGCACCGTCGGCGCCCGCCGCGCCTCCAACGCCGCATCCAGCGCCGCGAACGCCGCCGGCACGTCATGATCCCCAAGCATCAGGTTGCTGAGCCAGAGCGTCAGGCAGTCCACCAGCATCGGCATCGACCCCTCCAACGCAGCCGGCAGGTCCACCGGCGCCTCCACCGTCACCCAGCCCGGCACCCGCTCCGCCTGGTGCTGCGCGATGCGCGCCTGCATCTCGCCGTCGAACGCCTGGGCGGTGGCGATGTAGCGCCAGGGGCCGGGCAGGCGGGTCACCAGCCCCTCCGCGTGGCGGCTCTTGCCGGACCGGGCGCCACCGAGGACGAACGTCAGGACCGGGGTCGGCATGGGATCGACGGGCACAGGACCGGGGGAGGCACACGGGTTCTCATTGACAGGGCGGGGCGGCGGACATACTCCACCCGCGATGGTTCCGCCACCCGGGCTTCGGTTGGCGGATTAAAAGGGAACGCGGTAGGGACCCCACCCCCGATGCCGCGGCTGCCCCCGCAACTGTAAGCGGCGAGCCGCTCGTCACATGCCACTGGGTCACTCCGGGAAGGCTGGCGAGGGGCGTGGATGCCCCGGCATCCGGAACCGCGAGCCAGGAGACCTGCCATCAGGACTAGGTTGCGCGGCCGGGCGGGGTGCCTCGGCGGCGGCGGTGCGATTGCATCGACCCATGGAGCGATCCCTGGGCGCCCGGCACCCGTGTGACAACACGGCCGGAGGCTACCAACGTTGACCGATCCGCTCCCCATCCTGCACATCTGCATCACCTGCCGCGCCGGCCTGCCTTTGGAGCCCGGCCAGACCGCGCCGGGCCGTTTCATGCACAACGCCGTCGAGACAGCCATGGCCGCTGCCCCGGCCGTGGTGGAGTTGCGTCCCGTCACCTGCCTGTCCAGTTGCGAGCAGGGCTGCACCGCCGCCATCTCGATGCCGGGCAAGTGGACCTACCTGCTGGGCCGGCTGCAACCGGCGCTGGCGGAGGACCTGCTGACCTATGCCGCGATCTATGCCGGGCACCCCACGGGCTCGGTGCTGCCCAGCCGCCGCCCGGCGTCGCTGGCCCACATAGTGGTGGGCCGCATCCCGGACCTGTCGCTCCCGGTGACGCCCGAATGAGGCCGACCGCCCTCTACTCCGACCTCTACGCGGCTGCACCCAACCGAAAGCCGTCATTGCGAGCCGGCTTCGGCGCGGCAATCCAGGGCCGCAAGGGCTGTGCTCCGGTTCCGCGGCCCCTGGATCGCCGCGTTGCAAGCGCCCCTCGCAACGACGAACCAGGGAACGGGCAACCGGCATGACCGCCGCCGCCACCCGGAAAATCCCGGCAACCGTCATCACGGGCTTCCTAGGCGCCGGAAAGACGACGCTGTTGCGCCACGTCATCGAGAACGCCGGTGGCCGCCGCCTGGCGATCATCGTCAACGAGTTCGGCGCGGTCGGCATCGACGCCGACCTGGTGCGCGGCTGCGGCATCCCCGCCTGCGAGGAGGCCGACATCGTAGAGCTGGCCAACGGCTGCCTGTGCTGCACCGTCGCCGACGAGTTCCTCCCGGCCATGGAAGCCCTGCTGGCCCGCACTCCGCCCCCAGAGCACATCGTCATTGAGACCAGCGGCCTCGCCCTGCCGAAGCCGCTGCTCAAGGCGTTCGGCTGGCCCGGCATCCGCTCCCGCGTGACGGTCGATGGCGTCGTCACCGTCGTCGATGGCCCGGCGGTGCTGGACGGCCGCTTCGCCGACGACCCCGCCGCCGTCGCCGCGCAACGGGCCGCCGACCCCGGCCTGGACCACGACAACCCGCTGGCCGAGGTGTACGAGGACCAGCTCAACTCCGCTGACCTGGTGGTGCTGAACAAGGCCGACCTGCTGGACGCCGCCGCCCTGGCCCGGCTGCGCGAGGTGGTCGGCGCCGCCCTGCCGCGCGCCGTGCAGATGGTGCCGGCGTCAGGCGGGCGGGTGGATCCGGCCATCCTGCTCGGCCTGCACGCCGCCGCCGAGGGCGACCTAGCCGCCCGCCCGTCCCACCACGACGCCGAGGACGGCGAGCACGAGCACGACGACTTCGAGAGCTTCGTCGTCCCGCTGCCCGAGACCGCCGCTCCGGACGCCCTGGTCGCCCGCCTGCGGATGGTGGCCGAGCGGCACCGGGTGCTGCGGATCAAGGGCTTCGCCGCCGTCGCGGGCAAGCCGATGCGCCTGGCCATCCAGGGCGTCGGAGGCCGGTTCCGCCAGGACTTCGACCGCCCATGGGCGCCGGGCGAGACGCGCACCGGGCATGTCGTGGTGATCGGCCAGGCCGGCATGGACCGCCTGGCCATCGCCGCCGGGATCGCCGGGTAGCGTTATGCACCTGTTGGTCCGCGACACCCGCGCGCTGGACGAGGACGGCCTGCCGGACGACCTCGGCCAGACGCCGGCCGACCTGGTAGTGCTCAGCTTCTCCGACGCCGACCTGGGCGCGCTGGCCGGGGCGTGGCAGGCGATGCCGGGAGCGCCGGCCCTGCGGCTGGCCAGCCTGGGCCGGCTGCTGCATCCGATGTCGGTGGACTTGTACTTGGAGCAGGTGGTGGCCGGCGCGCGCTGCGTGGTGGTGCGTTTGCTGGGCGGGCTGGAGTACTGGCGCTACGGGATCGAGGAGGCGTCCGCGCTGTGCCGGGACCGCGGCATCGCGTTGGCGGTGCTGCCGGGCGACGGCCGGGACGACCCGCGCCTTGCGGCGCTGTCCACCGTGGCGCCGGATGCGCTGGCCCGGTTGGACGCCTGCTTCCGCCACGGTGGCCCCGCCAATATGACGCGGGCGCTGCGGTTGGCCGCCCACCTGGCTGGTTTGGCGCCGGACGACGGCGGCCCGGCGCAGCCGCTGCCGCAGCACGGGGTCCACACGTTGGACCTCGGGGAAGGCAGGCCCTTGGCGGCCATCGTTTTCTATCGGTCGCACCTGCTGTCCGCCGACATTCAGCCGATCGCGGCGCTGACCGATGCCCTGCGTGCCCGCGGGCTGGATGTGGGGACGATCTTTGCTGCCAGCCTGAAGGCGCCAGGCTGCGCCGCCTGGGTCGCAGCCACCCTGCGCGCCTGGCAGCCTGCCGTGGTGCTGAACGCCACCGCCTTCGCCGCCCGGGGCAACGCCGGTGCGTCGCCGTTGGACGCCCCTGGGGCGCCAGTGCTGCAAGCCGTGCTGGCCGGGTCGTCGCGGGAGGCATGGGCAGCGTCAAACCGCGGGCTGACCCAGGCCGATCTGGCGATGCACGTCGCCCTGCCGGAGTTGGACGGGCGGCTGCCGACCGGTGCGGTGTCGTTCAAGGCGGCGGAGGCCCAGGCGCCGGGGCTGCAATACGCCCGCACGGTGCACCGCGCCGACCCGGACGGCGTGGCGCTGGCGGCGGACCGCGCGGCAGGCTGGGCGCGGCTGGCCGGCATGCCGCGGGCGCAGCGGCGGGTCGCGGTAGTGTTGTCCGACTACCCCGGCGTCGGCGGGCAGCGCGGCCATGCGGTAGGGCTGGACAGCTTCGCCAGCCTGGCGGCGATCCTGAGTGACCTTTCGGTCGAGGGATACGTCATTCCCCCTCTCCTTCCGGGAGAGGGTCGGGGTGAGGGAGCCTTGGCTGCAGAGCGGGGAATGCTGGGCGCCGCCGGACAACGGCGCCTGACCGGCAAGGACGGTACTGGCCCGCTCCCTCACCCCAACCCTCTCCCGGAGGACGAGGGAGCAGCGGCGGCGGTACTGGCGAGTAGTTTGTGCGATGGCCAACCTCAGCCGTTCCTGTCGTTGGACGACTACCGCCGCCTGTTCCTGACTCTGCCAGCCCCGGTTCAGTCCGCCATCACCGCCGCTTGGGGTACTCCGGATCAGGACTCCGGCATCGCGTTCGGCGCCTTCACCCTCCGCCACCTCCGCCTCGGGAACGTCACCGTGGCCATCCAGCCCGACAGGGGCCACCTAGCTGACAGCCGGACGAACTACCACGACCCCGACCAAGTGCCCTGCCACGCCTACGTCGCCTTCTACCTATGGCTCCGCAGCGACCTAGACATCCACGCCCTGGTCCACCTGGGCACGCACGGCTCCCTGGAGTGGCTGCCCGGCAAGGCCGTCGCCCTGTCCGCCGCCTGCCTCCCCCGCGCCCTGATGGGCGGCCTGCCCGTCATCTACCCCTTCATCGTCAACAACCCCGGCGAGGCCGCCGCCGCCAAGCGCCGCCTGGGCGCCGTCACCATCGGCCACCTCACGCCCCCCCTCGGCGACGGCGGCGCGCACGGCGAGGCCCGCGTGCTGGAGCGGCTGATCGACGAGTATGCCGCCGCCGACGGCCTGGACCGCCGCCGCACCGGCCTGCTGCGCCGCGACATCCTGGACCGCGCCGAAGCCGCAGGCTTGCTGGCCGAAAGCGGCGTGGGCCGGGACGCGACGGACGACGACGCGCTCGCCCGGCTCGACGCCCACCTGTGCGACGTGAAGGACCTGCAGGTGCGCGACGGCCTGCACGTCTATGGCCGTCCGCCGCCGCATCGCGACCGGATGCTGGCCGCCCTGCGCCACAGCAGCCCCGGCGCCGGTGCGGCGGACCTGGACTCCTGCGCCGCGGCCGAGCGGGCGGCGCTGCTGGCGGCGCTGGACGGGCGCTTCGTGCCGCCGGGTCCGGCCGGGGCGCCCACGCGGGGCCGAGCCGACGTGCTGCCGACCGGCCGCAACCTGGCCACCATCGACCCGCGCGGCGTGCCGACCCGCTCCGCCATGGCGCTGGCGGAAAAGGCCGCCGCCGAGCTGCTGCGCCGCCACCTGCAGGACCACGGCGAGTACCCGCGCTCGCTGCTGATCGACCTCTGGGGCAGCGCCACGATGCGGACCGGAGGCGAGGACCTGGCGCTAGCCCTGGTGCTGCTGGGCGCCCGCCCGGTGTGGGACGACGGCTCCGCCCGGGTCAGCGGCTTCGAGGTGCTGCCGCTGGCGCTGCTGGACCGTCCGCGGATCGACGTTACCCTACGGATTTCCGGCCTGTTCCGCGATGCGTTCGCCGGGCAGGTAGCGCTGTTCGACGGCGTGGTGCGCGCCGTGGCGGCGCGCGACGAGGCAGAGGACTTCAATCCGCTGGCCGGGCTGGCGCGCGGCCTGGACGGGGCGGCGCTGCGCCGGGCGACGCAGCGGGTGTATGGCGCGCCGTCCGGCCAGTATGGCGCGGGCAGCGGACCCGACGCGGGCGCTGCCTGGCTGGCGGCGTCGGCGGGGACGTATGGCCGGGACCTCGACGGCGCCGCGGACCCGGACGGCCTGCGGGACCGCGTGGCCGCCGCCGACGCCTTCGTGCACCAGCAGGACCACGCCGAGGCCGACCTGCTGGACAGCACCGAGCATGCCGCGCACGAGGGCGGGTTTGCCGCTGCCGCCGCCCTGTTGGGTGGGCGTCCGGCGCTGTATCATCTGGACACCTCCCGCCCCGAGACGCCGCGCCCGCGCACGGTGGCGGAGGAAGTGGTTCGCGTTGTGCGCGGCCGGGCGGCCAACCCGGACTGGATCAGGGGCATGATGCGGCACGGCTACCGTGGCGCGGCGGAGATCACCCGGTCCGTCGAGGCGCTGCACGGCTTCGCGCGCACCTTGCCCACCCGGTTCGACGCGCAGTTCGACCTGCTGCACGCCGCGACGCTGGGTGAGCCGGACGTGGACGCCTTCCTGCGTGCGGCCAACCCGGAGGCGCGGGCGGCGATGGCGGCACGGTTCTTGGAGGCGCAGGCCGGCGGCCACTGGCATCCTCGCCGCAATATGGCGCCCGAAACATGACGCCGCAGCGCCGCGGCTGGTGCCCCAGCCTGTACGACCCCATGCCGACCGGCGACGGCCTGCTGGTCCGCGTCAAGCCGCCCGGCGCCCGCCTTGCTGCACCGGCCGCCCGCGCGCTGGCTGAAGCCGCCACGCGCTACGGCAACGGCGCAATCGAGCTGACCCGGCGCGGCAACCTGCAGGTACGCGGCCTGCATCCGGACGGGGTGGCGCCGTTCGCCGCGGCGATGGTGGCGGCCGGGCTGGCGAACCCGGACCCGGAGCGGGAGCGCCGCCGCGTGGTGATCGCCCCATCCCTGGCCGGCGACGACCCTGCTGCGGCCGATGACGGCCTAGCCGAGCGTATTGAGGCCGCGCTGGCGAACCGTCCGGCCCTAGCGAGCAAGTTCTGCATTGCGGTCGATGCCGGCGGAGTGCTGGCAGGGTGGCCGGTGGCGGCGGACATCCTGGTGCGGATCGAGGCGGGGCGGCACTGGATTACGCCGGGCACGGGGGCAGGTACGCCGGAACAGACGTTGCAGGTAGTCATCCGTCTCACGACCGAGGCAGCCGGCAAGCGCTTCTTCCCCCTCTCCCTCCGGGAGAGGGCCGGGGTGAGGGAGCGGGCAAGCGCGGATCTCGGTCCCGATAAGCCGCTTGCTGTCGGTGCTGACAGCGCTCCGCTCCGCAGCCAGGATCTCCTCACCCCGGCCCTCTCCCGGAGGGAGAAGATCGGCTACCACCTCTATCCCGGCACGGACCGTGGTGCGCTGGCGCTCGGCCTGCCCCTGCGCCAGTTGGACCCGCCCACGCTGCACGCCTTGGCTGCCCTGGCCGACCGCTTCGGCGGCGGTGCGGTCCGCACCACCCCCTGGCGAACCTTCCTCCTCGGGCAGGTGCGCGCCGTCGACCTGCCCGCCGCACGCGCCGCCGCCCAGGCCGCCGGCCTGGCGACCGACCCCGCCGACCCGCGCCTGCACGTCACCTCCTGCATCGGCAGTCCCGGCTGCGCCAGCGCCACCGTGCCCGCCCGCCAGGATGCGGCGCGGCTGGCGCAGGAAGGCCACGGCCCGCTGCACCTATCCGGCTGCGCCAAGGGCTGCGCCTACCCCGGCGGCGTCCCCGCCATGGTCGGCCATGCCGGCGCCTACACGCTGTTCCCCGACTGGGTCCCGGGCCTCCCAGCATGACCCCACACGACTACATCCGCGACGGCGCCGCTATTTATGAGCGCTCCTTCGCCACCATCCGCGCCGAGGCCGACCTGTCCCGCTTCACGCCCGACGAGGCCCGCGTCGCCGTCCGCGTCATCCACGCCTGCGGCATCGTCGCCATCACCGAGGACCTGCAGTTCAGCCCCGGCTTCACCGCCGCCGCCCGTGCGGCGCTGCTGGCCGGGGCGCCGATCCTGTGCGACGCCAAGATGGTCGCGCACGGCATCACCCGCGCCCGCCTCCCCGCCGGCAACGACGTGGTCTGCACCCTGGACGCCCCCGAAACCCCCGGCCTGGCCGCCCGCATCGGCAACACCCGGTCCGCCGCCGCGCTGGACCTGTGGGGGCCGCGGCTCGGCGGCGCGCTGGTCGCCATCGGCAACGCGCCCACCGCCCTGTTCCACCTTCTGGAGCTGCTCGACGCCGGCGCGCCCCCGCCCGCCGCGGTGATCGGCATGCCCGTCGGCTTCGTCGGCGCAATCGAGAGCAAGCAGGCCCTGGCCGCCGATGGCCGCGTGCCCTTCGCCACCGTGCACGGCCGCCGCGGCGGCAGCGCCATGACCGTCGCCGCCGTGAACGCCCTGGCCAGCGAGCGCGAGTGACCCGGCCTTGACCGCAGGCACCCTCCATATCGTCGGCATGGGCCCCGGCGACCCCGAGCTGCTGACCTTGAAGGCCGCCCGAGTGCTGGGGACCGCCCCGGTGGTCGCCTACTTCGCCAAGCGCGGACGGGCCGGCCACGCCCGCACCATCGCAGCCGGATACCTGCACCCAGCGGTGGAGGAGCTGCGGTTCGAGTACCCCTACACCACCGAAATCGACGTGGACGACCCCCGCTACGAGGCCGGCATCCGGGCCTTCTACGAGGCGTCGGCCGACGCGGCGGCGGAACGGCTGCACGCGGGCCAGGACGTGGCGCTGCTGTGCGAGGGCGATCCGTTCTTCTACGGCTCCGCCATGTACCTGTTCGACCGCCTGGCGCCGGGCCACCCGGTCGAGGTCGTGCCGGGCATCACCGCCATGAGCGGCTGCTGGGCGCAGGCGCGCACGCCGATGACGCACGGCGACGACGTGCTGCAGGTGCTACCCGGCACGATGGGGGCCGGCGCCCTGGCCGCGCGGCTGGCCGGAGGCGACGCCGCCGTCATCATGAAGGTCGGGCGCAACATGCCGAAGATACGCGCTGCCCTGGCCCACGCTCACATGCTGGACCGTGCTATCCTGGTCGAGCGCGGCACCATGGCCGGCACCCGCACGGCGCGCCTTGCAGACCATCCGGACGGCCCCGCGCCCTACTTCTCCCTAGTGCTGGTCCCTGGCCGGCAGCGGGCGCGATGACCGGCTGCGTCCTGATCGTCGGCTTAGGCCCCGGCGACGCCGCAATGCAGACGCCGCAGGCCGCCAACGCGGTGGCCGGGGCGACCGACCTGATAGGCTACGCAACCTACCTGGACCGCGTGCCGCCCCGCCCTGGCCAGGCCCGTCATGCCTCGGACAACCGGGTGGAGCTGGACCGCGCCCGCCACGCCCTGCGGCTGGCCGAGGGCGGCGCCCGCGTGGCCGTGGTGTCGTCCGGCGACGCCGGGGTGTTCGCCATGGCCAGCGCGGTGTTCGAGGCAGTGGAGCACGGCGACCCCGGCTGGCGCGACCTGGACGTGCAGGTGGTGCCGGGCATCAGCGCGATGTTCGCCGCCGCCGCCCGGCTGGGAGCACCGCTGGGGCACGACTTCTGCGCGATCTCGCTGTCGGACAACCTCAAGCCGTTCCCCGTCGTACTGCAACGGCTGACCGCCGCGGCAGGGGCCGGCTTCGTGGTCGCGCTGTACAATGCGGCATCCCGCGCCAGGCCGTGGCAGCTTGGCGCCGCGCTGGACGCCGTGCGGGCCATCCTGCCGTCGGACACCCCCGTCGTGTTCGCAACGGCGATCAGCCGGGCGGACGAGGCCATCGAGATCACCACCCTGCACGACGCCGACCCGGCCCGGGCGGACATGCGGACCCTGGTGCTGATCGGCTCCGCCGCCACGCGCCGAATCGAGCGGGCGGGACGGCAGCCCTGGCTCTACTCCCCCCGCTCGCACGCAGAGGCGGCACGGTGATGCAGCCAGGCCAGCGCCGCCGCGGCGTCGGGCACGGTTCCGGCTGGGCCGGGCGGGCGCTCGACCATGACCACCTCCAGTCCCAGCGCACGCGCCGCGGCCAGCTTGCCGGCCGTTGCGGTGCCGCCGGAGTTCTTGGTCACGACCACCTCGATGCGCTCCGCCGCGAGCAATCCCAGCTCGTCCGCCTCCCTGAACGGCCCGCGTGCGGTCAGGGTCCGTGCGCCCTGCGGCAGCAAGCCGGCCGGCGGCGGATCGACGCTGCGGACCAGGTAGTCGTGCCATGGCGCGGCTGCGAACGGCGCCAGCTCCTGCTGCCCGACGGTGAGCAGCACGCGGCGCGGCGTCCGCCCCAGGGCCGCCGCCGCCGCCGTCATGTCGGGAACAGCGGTCCACCTGTCGCCCGGCGCCGCAGCCCACGCCGGACGCAGCACGGCCAGCAGCGGCACCCCGGCCAGGACCGCAGCAGCGGCGGCATTGCGGCTGATCTGCGCGGCGAAGGGGTGCGTCGCGTCGAGCAACGCGTGCACCCCATGCTCGGCCAGGTACGCCACCAGCCCCGCAGCCCCGCCGAACCCGCCGCTGCGCCAGGGCACCGGCGGCGGCACCGGCGCACGTGTCCGCCCGGCCAGGGACAGGACCGGCCGGAACCGCGCATCGCCAACCAGGCCGCGCGCGATGGCCGACGCCTCGGTGGTACCGCCCAAGATCAGTACGTTTATCAACACGTTCATCGGCAGGGGATGCCATGAACCCGCCCTGGCTGGCCATCCTCGGCATCGGCGAGGACGGTGCGCTGGCGCCCGCGGCGGAGGCCCTGTTGGCAAACGCCGTGCTCGTGATCGGCGGGGAGCGCCACCTGGCCTTGGCCGACAGGCTAATCCGCGGGGAGCGCAGCACCTGGTCCAGCCCGATGGACGGCACACTGGCTGAGATCGCCGCCCGGCGCCCCGCCCCGGTCGCCGTGCTGGCGTCGGGCGACCCCTACTGGTTCGGCGCCGGCGCCACCCTGGCCCGGCATGTGCCGGCGGCGGAGACCCGGTGCATCCCCGCCCCGTCCGCCTTCACCCTGGCCTGCGCGGTGCTCGGCTGGGCGTTGCAGGATTGCGCGACGCTGTCGTTCTGCGGCCGGGGGTTCGGTCCGCTGCTGCCGGCCCTGCAGCCCGGCGCGCGCATCCTGGCGCTTTCGGCCGATGCAGGCACGCCGGCCGCCGTCGCCGCCCTGGTCACGGCCCGCGGCTTCGGCCCATCGCGGCTGTGGGTGCTGGAGGCATTGGGCGGCGCCAGCCATCGCGTCCGCGCCAGCAGCGCCGCCGAGTTCGGCATGGAGGAGGTGCATCCGCTCAACATGGTCGCCATCGAGGTCGCGGCAGCACCCGGCGCGCAAGTCATCCCGCTCGCCTCCGGCTTGCCGGACGAGATGTTCGAGCATGACGGCCAGCTCACGAAGCGGGAAATCCGCGCCGTCACCCTGTCCACCCTGGCGCCGCGGCGCGGCCAAATGCTGTGGGACATTGGCTGCGGCTCCGGCTCGGTCGGGATCGAGTGGCGCCTGGGCCACCCCGCCAACCGCGCCATCGGCATCGACAGCAGCCGCGACCGCGCCGCCCGGGCCAGGCGCAACGCGGCGGCGCTCGGCATGGCCCTGCACGTCGTCAATGGCCCGGCCCCGGCGGCGTTGGCCGGCCTGCCGCAGCCCGATGCCGTGTTCATCGGCGGCGGCGCGGCCGACCCCGGCGTGATCGACGCCGCCTGGGCCGCCCTGCCGCCCGACGGCCGCCTGGTGGCCAACGCCGTCACCATCGAGACGGAGGCGGCATTGCTCGCTGCCCGCGCCCGCCTGGGTGGCACGCTGACGCGGCTTTCCGTGGAACGCCTGGACCGCATCGGCGGCATGCATGGCTACCGTCCGGCCATGACCGTCACGCAGTGGCTGGCGGTGAAGCCGTGATCGTCGCCGGCGTCGGCTGCCGCACCGGCTGCCCGGCCGGGGACCTGGCCGCGGTGGTGCGCCTTGCTGCGGCAACGGCGGGGCAAGCGGTCGGCGCCGTGGCCGCGCCTGGGTTCAAGCAGCACGAACCCGGCCTGCACGAGGCCGCCCGCCTCCTCGGCCTGCCGCTGGTGTTCGTGGACCTGGCCGCGCTGCAATCGGTCCAGCCGCGCTGCCCGACCCGCTCCACCCTTGCCGAGCGCACGACCGGCGTGGCGTCCGTGGCGGAGGGGGCCGCGCTGGCGGCGTCCGGCGGGCGGCTGCTGCTGGCGCGGATCAGCCTGGGCGGCGCGACCTGCGCGCTGGCGGGGCCATGACGGTCCACTTCATCGGCGCCGGGCCGGGCGCGGCCGACCTCATCACCCTGCGCGGGCGCGACCTGCTGGCGGCCTGCCCGGTGTGCCTGTATGCCGGCTCCATCGTGCCCAAGGCGCTGCTGGCGCACTGCCCGCCCGGCGCGCGGCTGGTCGATACCGCGCCGCTGTCGCTGGACGGGATCGAGGCCGAGTTCACCGCCGCCGCCCGCGCCGGCCAGGACGTGGCCCGCCTGCACTCGGGCGACCTGTCCATCTACAGCGCCGTCGCCGAGCAACTGCGCCGCTTGGACCGCCTCGGCATCCCCTACACGCTGACCCCCGGCGTCCCCGCCTTCGCCGCCGCCGCCGCCGCGCTGGGCTGCGAGCTGACGGTGCCGGAGGTGGCGCAAAGCGTGGTGCTAACGCGGATGCCGGGCCGCGCCTCCGCCATGCCCGGCGGGGAGAACCTGGCTGCCTTCGCCGCGACCGGCGCCACCCTGGCCATCCACCTGGCCATCCACCAGCTTGCCGGGATCATCGCCACGCTGACGCCGTTCTACGGACCCGGCTGCCCGGCGGCGGTCGTGGTGCGCGCGACCTGGCCCGATGAGGTGACGCTGCGCGGCACGCTGGCGACGTTGGAGGCCCAGTTGGCCGCCAACCCTGCCGAGCGTACCGCGCTGATCCTGGTCGGCCCGGCCCTGGCCGCCGCCGGCTTCCGGGACAGCGCGCTGTATGACGCAGATTACGCCCGCCGCTTCAGGGGGGCTTCTGGTGCCTGACACGAGAAGCCTCCCGCTGCGACACGAACGCATGCCGCGCAATGACGTGCGCCTATGGGCAGCGCCGGTGGCTGGCTCAAGGCGCAGCTTCGCCAGCCCGTCCCACCAGATTGCCCGCGCGATCGAACAGCACGACCTCCAGCAGGATGTCGGCGCCATCCAGCACCGCCGCGGCCGTCCGCCATGCGGCCTGGGCCACCGTGTCGCCCAATGGAACACCCTGCGCAGCAACGGCGGCGAAGGCCTCGGCAACGGTGCTGGACGCCGCAACCTGCCGGGCCAGCGCAGCATCGTCCAGCAGCGCCGCCAGGGCCGGCATATCGGCCGCACCGCGCTTGCTGTGCAGGTCCAGCCTGCCCTGCGCCAGCTTGGTCATCTTGGCGACGCCGCCGGCCAGGGTCACGCGGGGCAGGGGATGGCGGCGCAGGTACTTCAAGGTCGCCCCGGCGAAGTCGCCCATCTCCAGCAGGGCGACATCCGGCAGGCCGTGCAGCGCCTTCACCCCCGCCTCCGACGTGCTGCCGGTGCTGGCGGCGACGTGGGACAGGCCGACCGCGCGGGCAACGTCGATGCCGCGGTGGATGGTATCGATCCAGGCGGCGCAGGAGTACGGCACGACGATCCCCGTCGTACCCAGGATGGACAGGCCGCCGACGATGCCCAGCCGGCCGTTCAGGGTGCGGGCGGCCAGCGCCTCGCCGCCGGGGATGCCGATGGTGACGACGGCATCCGGCGCCGGCCGGACCTCTTCCAGTGCGGCGCGGATCATGGCGCGGGGCACCGGGTTGATGGCGGGTTCCCCCGGCGCGAGCGGCAGGCCCGGGCGGGTGACGGTGCCGACGCCCGGCCCGGCCCGGAACAGCACGCCGCTGCCGGAAGGTGCCGGGCCGACCTGGACCAGCACCAGGGCGCCGTGGGTCACGTCCGGGTCGTCCCCGGCATCCTTCACCACGCCAGCCGTCGCGCAGCCGTCCGCAAGCCTGGTCTCCGCAAGGGTGAAGGCCACACGCTGGCCGCGGGGCAGGCCGATCTCGACCGGGTCCGGGAAGCTGCCAGTGTGCAGGGCGGTAAAGGCGGCCTTGGCGGCGGCCGTGGCGCAGGCCCCGGTCGTCCAGCCGCGGCGCAGGGCAGGGGCAGTGTCCACGGCCGGGATCATAGGCCAAGCAGGAGCGGCACGCGATGCTGACACGCGGGATCATCGTCGGCGCCCCCCGGTCCGGATCGGGCAAGACGACGTTGACGATGGCGCTGATCGCCGCCCTGCGTCGCCGGGGCCATGCCGTGCGCGCGGCGAAATCCGGCCCGGATTACATCGACCCGGCCTTCCACGCCGCGGCCAGCGGCGCCCCGGTGCCGAACCTCGACAGTTGGGCCATGCCGCCGCCGCTATTGACGCGTCTCGCCACGGATGCCGCGCACGGGGCGGCGCTGCTGGTGGTGGAGTCCGCGATGGGCCTGTTCGACGGTGTGGCCGCCCCGCCGGGCCGGTCGGGCGCGGCGGCGGACCTGGCGGCGGGGCTGCGGCTGCCGGTGCTGCTGCTGCTGGACGTGTCCGGCCAGTCGCAGACCGCCGCCGCCATCGCCCGCGGCTTCATGCTGCACGATCCCGCGGTCCGCATCGCCGGCGTGGTGCTGAACCGCGTCGGCAGCGACCGGCACCGGACCGGCGTGTCGGCGGCCATCGAGGCAATCGGCCTGCCCGTGCTGGGCGCCATGCCGCGCGACCCGGCGCTGGCCCTCCCCGAGCGGCACCTCGGCCTGGTCCAGGCCGGGGAGCACACCGACCTGCAAGCCCTGCTGGCCCGGCTGGCGGACATGGCGGAGCGGCACCTGGACCTGGACGGCATCCTCGCCGCCGCCGCGCCGTTGCAGGTGCCGGAGGCCGGCGCGGCGCACGGCCTGCGTCCGCCGGGGCAGCGGATCGCGCTGGCGTCGGATGCGGCGTTCAGCTTCATCTATGCCCACGTCCTTGCGGGCTGGCGCGCGGCAGGGGCGGAGGTGGTGCCCTTCTCACCCCTGGCGGACGAGGCGCCGCGGCCGGACTGCGACGCTTGCTGGCTGCCCGGCGGCTACCCGGAGCTTCATGCGAGCGCCCTGGCTGCCGCAACCCGGTTCAAGGCGGGGCTGGCCGGCTTCGCGCAGACCCGCCCGGTGCACGGGGAGTGCGGCGGCTACATGGCCCTTGGCGCCGGGCTGGTGGATGCAGGGGGAACGCGGCACGCCATGACTGGGCTGCTCGGCCACTCCACCAGTTTCGCCAAGCGGCGCATGAACCTGGGCTACCGTGAGGCGACGCTGTTGGCGGATGGTCCGGTCGGCCGGGGCGGCACGGTGGTGCGCGGGCACGAATTCCACTACGCCAGCGTCAGCGATCCCGGCACGGATGCCCCCCTGGCCGACCTGCGGGACGCTGCCGGCAAGGCGCTGGGTCCGGCGGGCGGCCGGCGCGGCCGGGTCAGCGGCAGCTTCTTCCATGCCATCGCACCGTCATAGGGCATCGCCGCCGCTGTCGTGACCGGCGCGCTGCCCGCAAGCGGCGGTGTCGTCGAACCGGTCGCTGCCGTCAGACCATGGCAAGCTTTTTGCGCACTTCTTCGATCTGCTGCTCCATCTCGACCAGCGCCCCGCTGTCCAGATCTGCCAGGGCTGCTGCGATGATCGTCCGCGCGCCCTCGATGGCGCTGGACGCCTCCCCGTCCAACCCGGCCTGTGCGGCCTCCTGCAAGTTGGACGCAGCAACGGCCAACCCGCGCCGCAACCCGCCGGCGTCCGCCGCCAGCGCAGCACGGTGTACGCTGTCCAGAGCGGCACGGGCAGCCTCGATCAGTGCGTGGCCGTGATGGGCTTCAATCGACATGTCGTGGTTCCTGCGCCGAGCCGGTTAAGCCTACTTCTTCGACCCCAGCGGGTAGAAGTAGTCGGCCAGAAAGTTGCCGACCGACCGCGGCGGGTCCTGTGGCGACCCCTGGGACGGGTCATTCGGCTCCGGGGCGGGCGGTTGCGAGGTGGGCGGCTGGCCCTGCGACGCCGCCTGGTGCGCCTCGTCCGGTGCTGCGTGCTGGGCAGGGGCGGCGTCCGGCGGCGCCTCGTCCGTGACCGGCGCGGGTTGGGCCGGCGCCTCCAGGAAGCCCGGGGCAGCCTGGCGCGACGGCTCCGCGGGGCCGAGCAGCGCGACGGCGCGCAGGCCGGGGTCGTCCGCCTGCGCCAACTCGACAACGCGCTTCATCGCGTCGCTGCGGCCCAGCGCATAGGCGCGCCGCACCGCGTCCTCGACCGCCGCGACGATGTCATCGACGCTGACTGGCTTTGAGTTTGCAAGCTTCATGCCGACCTCTTTCATGCCGATCTCCTCCATGCATGACCGTTCCCGCCGGGCAAGCTAGGCGGCAGGCGGCCCCCTGGCAACGCAGGCGCGGCGTGCTGCCCAGGATGTGACCGCACCCCGGTGCGCCGGCAGCCCAAACCGGATAAGGGAGCGCGCCGTGACGACACCCAGCATCCCCGCCATGCAGCACCTCGCCCTCGTCCAGCCGCGCGTCGGGATCGGCGACATGATCTGGCACCTGCCGCACATCCGCGCCCTGTCCAGCCTGGCCCGGCAGGTCACGCTGGTCACGCGCCGCCGCTCCCTGGCCGCCGAGATCGTCGGACCCGCGGACGGGGTGGACGACATCTTCTACGTCGAGCGCGGCCAGTGGGACACCGGCGGGCGGCACCAGGGCAGCCTGGGGATGCTGCGCCTGGTGCGCGACCTCCGCGCGCTGCGCTGCGACGGCGCGGTCCTGCTGACGCGCAGCCGGATGCTGACCACCGCGGCCTGGGCGGCGGGGATCGGGCGCCGCCATGGCTACGGCATCGGCTCGCAGCGCCGGCTGCTGCAAGGCCCGTTCCTGCCGCCGGAGGAGTGGCGGGCACATCCTTACCAGCAGGCGTCGGCCTGGCTGGCGCTGGCCGGCATCCCGCTGCACCAGCCGGAGCCGCGGCTGCATGTCCTTCCCGGGGACTGTCTGGCCGCGGAGCAGCTTGCGGATGCGGGCGGCGTCGCGCTCGGCATCGCGGCGTCGGACGACTGGAAGAACTGGGGTGCCGCCAACTTCGCCGGCCTGGCGGCGGCGCTGCTGCAACGCGGGTGGCCGGCGGTCCTGCTCGTTGGCGGCCCGGCTGAGCAGGCGATGGCCGCCGAAATCATGCAGCGCCTTGGCCCCTTGGCGGCCCGGGCGCAGCCGGTACTGGGCGTGGACCTGCGGACGCTGGCGGCGCTGCTGCAGGCGCAGGCGTTCTACGTCGGCAACGACACCGCAGCCCTGAACATCGCCGCAGCCGTCGGCACGCGCGCCTACGGCCTATTCGGCGCGACCCCGGTGCTGCGCCACAGCCACTGGATCACGCCGCTGGTCCCGCCCGGTGGTCCCAGCAAGGCGGACGGCATGACACGCCTGCCCCTCCAGGCCGTATTGGACGCAATCCCCCTGAACGTGGGTTCCGGGACACCAGAGATTAACTAGAGGTTAAGGACAAAAGCTACCAGGACGGCCCCGGCCGGGTCCGACATGATGTCTACATGCGAATTACAGCCCTGGCCGGCCTCCTGATCGGTCTCTGCCTCGTACCGCTCCGTGCGGTGGCGGGTCCGTGCCCCGAGGCCATCGTGGCAGCCGAGCGGGCGGTGGGCACGGCGCCGGGCCTGCTGCACGCCATCGGCATGGTCGAGAGCGGCCATACCGACCCCGGCACCGGCGAGCGCCAGCCCTGGCCCTGGACGATCAACGCCGAGGGGGCAGGGAACTACTATCCCACCAAGGCGGCGGCCATCGACGCAGCGCGCGCCTTGCAGGAGCGTGGGGTGCGCTCGATGGACGTGGGTTGCCTGCAGGTCAACCTGATGCACCATCCCGATGCCTTCGCTTCGCTGGACGAGGCGTTCGACCCTGGGTCCAATGCGACCTACGCGGCCGGGTTCCTGACGAGCCTGTTTGCCCGGACCGGAACCTGGTCCGACGCCGCGGCCGGCTACCACTCGCTCAACCCGGAGCGCGGGCTGCCCTATGCCCGGCAGGTGATGGCGCATTGGACCGGCGCTGCCGGCCTGCCCGCGGCGGCCCTGGCCTTCCTGCCGCGGCCCGGGGCGCTGATGCCCGCCATCCAGGGGATCGCCATCTCGATGCGCCGCACTCTGGCCGAGGCGTCGGGCGCCACCTTGCTCGACATCGCGGACATCGCGCGCAACCCGGTCCAGGTCGCCACCTTCCAGGGCGGCGCCACCATGCAGGTCATCTACGTCGGCCCGGCCACGCCGTTGCAGCCCCGGCGGCGGCGCTTCTGACGCGGTCGCAGCCAGGAGCTGTCCTTCTACCGCGATCACCACCCTAAATTTTCTACCGTCGTGTGAATCGATAAGCACGGTACTTCGTACGCATCCAAATGGCGACGGCCCCGGTATGACATAGCGGCTTGTATGCCGCGGCGTGACTCGGGCCCCGATGCCCGCCACGCCAAGAGACGTCACACCCGGGAGACTTCCGCATGGACCAACATACCACTCCGCCCGCCGAGGGCACGGCCGAGGGCGCCGTGAACCGCCGCTCCCTCATGGGGCGGGTCGGTGCGGGCGCCGCCAGCGCCGTCGCACTGGGTACCCTGGCGACGGGCGGCGCGGCCCTGACCTGGACGACGCCGGCCCAGGCGCAGTCGTTCACCGACGCCGACATCCTGAACTTCGCGCTGAACCTGGAATACATCGAGGCAGAGTATTACCTCCGCGCCTTCCTCGGCACAGGCCTGCAGGCCAGCGACACCACCGGCGTCGGCACCCAGGGCACCGTGCTCGGCGGCTCCCAGGTTCCGTTCAAGACGCCCTTGATCGCGGCCTACGCGCAGAAGCTGGCCATCGACGAGACCAACCACGTCCGCTTCCTGCGCCGTGCGCTCGGCAGCGCCGCGGTGGCGGAGCCGAACATCGACCTGCTCAACAGCTTCAACGCCCTGGCCGCGGCGGCCGGGCTGGTGGCGC